>Ga0210245_100945_pt1 | contig 25085 bp, 9 predicted proteins | sample ChrtobMetaP3_4mM_FD_155450 | JGI IMG/M metagenome (GOLD analysis project Ga0210245, IMG submission 155450) | Chrysochromulina tobin associated microbial communities from unialgal haptophyte culture, Seattle, Washington, United States - P3_4mM | ecosystem: Host-associated > Algae > Haptophytes >...
CCTCGCCGCCATCGCCCTCGCCGCCGCCACCCTCACCGCCTTTGCCGCCCGCGGCGCCACCGCCGCCGTGGTACTTTGAGGTCAATCTGCGCGTAGCACACAAGGTATGCTACCCACGGCCCGATTACGGCATCATCAAGTACGTGCAGCTCACAGAAGAGAGCCACCAAGAGTTCACACCGTATTGGAAGGAGCTCGAGTTCACAGCGTGGATGGTCATCATCTTCTACGCGGGCATCTTCCCGGGTATCCTCGTCGCGCTCCTCGTGTACGAACACCGCGCGATCGTCGATGAGCGCGAGACGCCCATCATGCGCGCGACTGGTTTCATGCACCGGCACTTCCGGCCGCAGTTCTGGTACTTTGAGGTGGTGCACATCGGGCGCAAGCTCTTCCTGACCGGTTATGCGATCATCATCTCTCTCGACGAGCCGGGCTCGCTCTTGCAGCTCGTGTGGGCACTCAACGTGGCCATCTCGGTGATGGCCATTGAGGTGCAGGTGCGCCCGTTCCGGCGCCTCGTCGACTGCTACTCTTCGCTCATCTCGTCACTTGCGATCATCTTCTCGCTGATCATGTGCATCGTGCTGCGCTGCTCGGCGCTAGTCGAGGACCTTCGCGAGTCCGACGTGCAGGAGAGCCTCTGGCAATTTCTCGAGTTCGACCTCGGCCAGACCACGGCCATCCTCTTCGCCGCCGCGATCGCCGTCTTCGCCATCTCGATCAGCCTCATGTTCTACAACGTCTCGAAGAACAAGTCTCTTCCGCGCGTGATGCACCAGCACTCAAAGCTTGACGCGAAGCTGCTCCGGCTCGTCGAGGGGCAGCGCCACCACCTCTTCCTCTCGCACGTATGGAAGACAGGCCAGGACCAGGCGCGCGTGATCAAGCAGCTGCTCAAGGAGGTGTTGCCCGGCATCCGCATCTTCCTCGACGTGGACGACCTGACGGACCTCTCGTTGCTCGAGCACGAGATTTCGGCCTCCGCCAAGGTGCTCGTCTTCATCTCGCAAGGCTACTTTGAGTCGAAGAACTGCCTTCGTGAGCTCGTGCATGCCATCAAGCTCGAGGATGAGGTAGAGCCCGAGCTCGCCAAGGCGCGCGCCTCTGTGCGGGAGCGCGCCGAAGCCAAAGCCAAGGCGACGGCGAAGGCCCGGTCCTCGGAGGCAAAAGCCGGCGCCGTCGCGAACGACGAGGGCGACGACGACGCCGACGAGGGTGACGCCAAGGCGGATGAGAGATTCAGCCGCATCTTCTTCGTGTGCGAGAGTGAGCAGATCCACGGCAAGCTCACCGAGAGCCAGGCGATGGCCGAGCTCGACCGCTCGTACCAGTGGGGCAAGGAGCTGTGGAAGAAGCACCTCAAGGACGAGGAGGAGCGCAAGGCGACCATGTCGGCACGCCTCTTGGGCGAAACGACCGCTCGGGCCGAGAGCAGATGGGCGGACTGGCCGCTACCCTACCGGGGCACTCGCAGGGACCACGAGCAGTACATGCACATCCGCTCGGTCGTGCGCAAAAAGGTGCACAACGGTATCTTGTGGCACCGCATCAAGGACTTCCAGCAACTCACCCTCGTCGAGGTGGCCGAGCACCTGATCCAGGTCCAGCCGGGCGACCCCCCTTGCATCCCGGGCGGGCCACTCGACGAGAAGGTGGCGCTGCCCCAGTACGTGCCTGCCGACGGGTTCCACATCTACGTGTCGCCCTCGAACGCGGGGGCGCTCGACTTTGTTTACGACGAGCTGCGCCACCGGTTCAAGGGCAATCTCAAGATTGCGTACTCGCAAGAGGCCATCAAGGAACACCTCGAGTCTGAGGCTCTGCTCGACCGCAAGGTCGATGCCGACGCAGGCGGCGCGAGCGACGATGCCGGCGAGGTCGGCAACGACGGTGAGGGCGGAAGGCCATCGCGATGGTCATTCCTCGGTAAGCGCGGGAAGACCAGCCACAACGTCGGCAAGGGGAGCCCCGCGCGGCCAAGGGCCGGCTCGGGCGAGCTCTCTTGGTGGGGATCTTCCAGACGTGGGCACAGCCCGAAACGCGCAGACTCGGAGCGCCGGTCCAGCCCGCATCACGCCACCGCGCACAGCCGCGCGATGGGCGCCGCCGAGGTGCCAGCGCGCGCGACGCTGCCGAGGCTCGATGTGTCTTCGAGCCGAGGTGGCAGCGCCGGCGTGTCGATGGCTGAGCACCACCAGACGACAGGTGCATGCATCTTCTTGATCTACCTAGACGGACGCACGTGGACCTCGGAGAATTCGCACGAGCTCTGGATCGAGATCGAGGCGCAGCTCTCGGCGATCCAGGGCAAGACGGGGGTGCAGCCCGCCATTCTGCTGCTGCATGAGCGCGACGAGCTCCACCACCAGGCGGTCGACTTCGAGACCTTCTTCGCTACGACGCCGCCCGAGCTCATCAAGATGGGGCTGTACCAGACGATTGCCGAGCCGCTCTACGCGGGCCAGCACCGGCGCCGCTCGCTGCGCAAGGCAGCCGAGCGCCTTGTTGAGCTGCTGCAAGACCCAGAAACGTTTCAGGACCAGGTGCGATGGTCGTTGCTCAAAAAGGAGGACGCCAAAAGGGCGGGTGGCGCGCTGCCGGGCGGCGCCGCGCGCGACCGAAGCACCTTTGGCACCTTTGGCGGCGTGGGCGAGAACTTCGCGGGCATCGACGGCGTGCCGCCCAGCAACTTCCGCCTCATGGACATGCTCATCTTTGATCCCATTGACAAGCTCGACAATGACCCTAACCCGGACCGGTTGGTGCTCTCTCCGATGGTCGAGCTCGCTCAAGAGGCAGTGCGCGGGTACGCGGCGCGGCAGGGGGGGGTGCGGCGTAATCTGCATGTGGGCGCCTTCAGCAAGAAAGACGAGCAGAAACGCCTCACGATCCGATGGGGCAGAAAAGGGTCGATGCTTTCAGAGACCGACCAAACGACCGACCACATGGATTCTTTTGCCATGCCCCATGTCTTCGTGGGCGGCGTCGAGCGCCGTGTGCTCTGGTTTCGTCGGGTGGAACGCACGCAAGAGGAGCGCGACCTCACTGCGGTGATGAACTGGGGGTCCCGCGTGGTGCGTGGTGAGGAGCGCGACCTCATTGTGCAGCAGAAGGGGGCGAAGGACATCGAGAAGCGCATGTGGCGCGAGTGGCGCCCTCCCGAGATGGAGAACGCGCTCATCGTAAAGGTGGACGAGCAGGTAGGGGGCACGATCCACGTCGTCCGAGAGCCGCGCCCTGGCGAGCTTAATGCGACCCCCTGTGGCATGGTGGGCTCTGGTACCGTAAGGGCGGGGTATGGCGCCATCCTGGGCACTTCAAGGGCGGGGTATGGCGCCATCCCGGGCACTTCAAGGGCGGGGTATGGCACCATCCCGGGCACTTCAAGGGCGGGGTATGGCGCCATCTCGCGTGAGCCTACCCTTACCTGTCGAGGCAATATTGGCGGCTCCACCTCTCGCGAGGGCAAGATCCGCGACATGTTTGACAACCCAGAGCGAGAGGGGACGCCGGTCAATATACTGCTCCAAAGCATCGGGGGGGATGGATTTGCTAAGCGCGGCGACCGCGGCGTGCGCACCGCTTTCGATCGCGTCGCCAACGCACTGTTGCAATGCGGCGTCGAGGTCGTCAAGGAACCCGCGCCAGATGAAATCGCGCGGCCGATCACGCGCGATGTGATCGCGAGCCTCTCGGGAGCTCCGCCCACCGAGATCCCTCTGAGCATCATCTCCGAGATTCGCCGAGCTCGCCATCTTTGGCGCGTCAAGCGCGAGGTGGGCGCGTCAGTGTGTGAGGAACTCCCGCCGTCCGACAGGCGGTCGTTTAACAGGCGGCCGGCCGACTTGTCCAGTATGGTGCACTCCACCGAGACCGAACGCGTCAAGCCGCAGACCGAGCGTCATAAGAGCCTTCACTTTCGGAGCAAGTTAGAGAAGGGGCTGGGCCATGTGTCGTCACCCGCGTCAAGTCCGCCCCTCGATGAGTCGTCACCCGCGTCAAGTCCGCCACTCGACAAGCGCCCCCCGCAAAGGCGGGCGTGCTTCAGCGACCGCGAGCATGGGACGCCGCCGACCGACGCGCCCGGCACCAGCTGTGAACGCCCAGGTGTGAATCGCTCCCCGCCAGGACGCGAGGGACGCCTCTTCAAGCCCAAAGCGCGCTCGCCGAATCCCAAGCCGATCTCCAGCCGATCTCAACTCGAGCCGCGCAACTCGAGCCACGAGGAAGCCGTGCTGACGCACGAATCGGGCGCCGTGTCGAAGCCCACGCGCCAGCGCTCTGAGCAGAGCAGAGGTCGTCCCGCGGCTGAGGGAGCCAAGGTGCTCGCCGAGGCGCCCAAGGTGCTCCTCGAGGCGCTCCGCGAGGACGTGCCCATGACAGCGCTCCACGAGAAGGTGCCCATGACAGCGCTCCACGAGGACGTGCCCATGACAGCGCTCCGCGAGGAGGAGGTTGAGAAGGAGCTCTCGCCGAGCCTGGGCGACTAGCGCACTGTGACAGGCACACCGCCGTCATCGCCTTTGGGCACGACCTCCCACCCAGCTAAGCAAACTGATGTCGCGCCCAGCGGTGACGGCATTAGCGCCTTCCTTTTGTTAGCCACGGCTCTGCTGAGCGAGGTTTTTTTACAGCTGCGTCTCCGTCTCCGTCTCCGTCCATGGGCGACGCCGTGCAACAGACCATCGCCGAGGAAGCCGAGACCGACGACGCCAAGAACCAGGACGCCGCCGCCAACGCTTCGCCCGTCAGCCGTCCCCCAAGAAGCGGATGTGCTCGTGGAACGGTGGAAAGAGAGACGCATGCGAGCGCTGTCATGGGCACCTCCTCGAGGAGCGCTGTCATGGGCACCTCAGAGACGCATGCGAGCGCTGTCATGGGCACCTCCTCGAGGAGCGCTGTCATGGGTACCTCAGAGACGCATGCGAGCGCCAATGCCAAGACGGCGGCACTGCCACCGCCACCGGCGGCCCTCTCTGGCAGTTCTAAGGACCTGAGCAAGTCGAAGGACTCCATACCGAAGCCGATCGTGTGAGGCATGCACGACAGAGAAGGCCCTTGCCTCCATGGAAACCATGCCCAGATGAGCGCCGGCGTCGCCGACGTCATGACGAACGAACATTGTTGATCGCGCACGCTCATCGCGGACCCGACGGAGGCGTTACAACATAGTTACAAGAAGACCCCCGCCCTGCGCATACAGTAAGTAAGTAAGTAAGTAAACATCGCCAACCGGCAGCGTACACGTGGCAAGGGGGTCCCCCCCAGGCATAGTTACTAAGCGTGTACACGGTGTTCAACAACAGTGGGGAGTTGAAACTGATGAAAGCCATCAGTCAACCCACGGTTGCGGCTCGAGAGCTGCGGGGTTACACAGGTGCCCTTCTCGCCCGATCTCGTAGCCCTGCGCATACAGTTGTAGGTTTGGGTTGGAGTTCAAGTTACTACATAAACAACAGACAACCTAACGGAAGCCTAATATACTTGAACTTGAACTTGAACTTGAACTTGAACTTGAACTTGAACTTGAACTTGAGATGGATACAATGTAGACCAATTTTGAGAGGATCTTGATTTTGGAATTTTCCAGTTTCCGAAGCCAAATTGACGGAACCGTGCACCTTGCAAGGACGATTCGTGGACGGTCGGTGAAAGCAGTCGGTGACCTCACTAGGGCGCGCGCCTTTTGCGCCCGCATCAAGTGCGACCCGGCTGGACTGAGGCATCTGTGCCGTTCTCCAGTCACATCAATGTGGAGATACTGCTCTGAGTTTTCGAGTTTGCAGCTGGCTGTTGAGCTGCTCAGCAACTTCGTCTGCTCCTTGTTGATCGTCCTCACTAATGTAGGATGCGGTATCATCATGTTTGGACCCGATTCGCCGCACGTTGGTGCAGGCATCCTATTCTGCCTGCTTTCAAGTGTATGCTGTCCCTTGCCCTATGCGCTGCTGCGAGGGCGATCGCCATCGGTCTTTTTGGCAGATGCGTTCGTCATGTCGCTCATCGGGCTCTTTGCGACCGACATTCAGCGTTCTCATCCGGACGCTGCTTTCGGCACGGTAATCATTGCCACCATAGTTACCAGCCAGTTGCTTATGCTCACCACCTTGGTGGCTGGGGTAGTCCCGACTGCAGCGCGCCTAGTACAATTTGTGCCACTGCCAGTCCGATGTGGCTACCTCGCCGCCTCTGGTTTCGTGATGCTGGATTCCGCGGTGAAGATGACGACATCGTGCCGAGTCACCGCTATAGGCTGCCTCTTTACCACTATGCCCATTGATAGGTGGCGCTCCGCCATCTCGATCGCCCTTGGCACGACCTTTTACGCGTCCAAGCACTTGGCACCGCAGATTCTCCCATGTTCACTTGGCACCTCAGGTGCTCGCTTGTTCAACGCTTTACTGGTTCCGGTCAGTATCGTTGTGGCGAGCATCATCTGCGCATGCATTCTCGTCTCCGACGCCGGCGAGCAGGTGCTTGACGGATGGACGATCCGGGTGCCAGATTCCGCTACTGTACTCTCCCTGCCCGCCGCCTTCGCCACCTTTCAAGTTGAATGGCAGTTGGCAGTGGTCAGCGGGTTCAAGATCTTTCTTGCCTCCGCCATTCCAGTCAACATCGGGAAGCTATTCTGTGTGGGCACGCGGGCCTCCAAGTTGCAGATTCGTTTGCCTTACTCGGAGTACCCAGCCGAGATGATCAAGCAGGCTCTCGCCCAGACGCTCTCGGTGGTGCCTGCCGGCCAGTCGCTGGCCGCCGTCGTAACGGCTTTCGAGATGGGGGGTCGCTTTCGCTCGCATCTCCCCGCCATCGGCGTTGCTCTTGCCAACGTCATCATGCTCTGTGGAGGCCTCGAGCTCCTCAAGCTGCTGCCGACATTCTTGTTCGCGGCTCTGGTCGTGAACACGAGCTGCTTGTTTCTCGTGGATGAGATTGTGTACGCGTACCGACAGTTTAGACGCCGCGAGTTCGCGCTCGTCCTCCTCCACGTGGTCATTGCTGCTGCGTATGGCATGCTTGAGGCCATCATAGCTGGTCTGTTGCTCACGGGCATGATCTTCGTCGTCGAGTACTCGAGGCCGGTTCACTCGGGGGTACAAGCGACCTCGACGGTAGGCCAAGAACGCTCGCGTGTCGTGCGCTCCGCTGCCGAAGTCGAGCATCTTGAACGTGCGAGCAGCTCGCGCACGCTCATCATCCATTTGAGAGGGGATCTGTTCTTTGGCTCGGTTCCCCATGTGGTTGAGGTCCTCCGCCGGTGGGACGACCTGACGGGGTCCGATGCGCCAAAAGAAGATGGGGCACATACCGCAATGAGTGCAACGGATGTCGAAAGCAATGGTGTCAAAAGCGAGCCCTTGGCAGTGTCGGGAGACCTGACCGGGAGCTTGAGTGCAAGTGAACCCCGCATGGTGCTCTTCGATTGCTCTTTTTGCACAGGCATCGACTCCTCCGCCGCTGCATCTCTCGCCGAGGCCATTGGTGCGATGAACCCCGAGGTGCAGGCCATGTTTGCCTGCGCTTGCGAGGACGTCCTCGTGCCAATGACCAATGCCTGCCGTGGCCGCGCCAAACTGACGTCCCACTCTACCCTCGACCTGGCACTCGAAAGATGCGAGGAGTTGCTTCTCAAGGGGCATGCAATCAGCCCGAATAGTAGCCCGGCGGCACAGCGCCCTCGCGGTCATGGGTTCACCCCTCAAGATGAGGCTGACGGGAGAGGAGAGCTGTGTACGGAAACGAGCGCGGAAGAAATCATCTCCAGCCGCACGGCGACTTTGGACACCGCCCTCATGAGTGATCAACTAGTGGACGACAGCTCTCGCTCAATGTTTGTGGTCTTCACCCCGGATGACTCGCGCTACAATACTGAAGAACGCCAGCGCGCATTTGCTCGTCTGGACTCGCTCTGCGTGCGTGTGCATGGGGTTGTTGGCATGGCAGAGTTTGTTCGAATGATGGATATCGTCCTCACGCCGCCGTTCACAGCCCTCAACTTTGTCAAGGAGCAAAGCCCCCTAGAAGGCAATCCAGCCAAAGATTGCCACGCCATAGAGCCCTTCAGCATCCTCCGGACGTCGGCACCACCTGTCGACGCGTACGTGTACGTGCTGCTGTCGGGCTACGTCACAGAAAAGCTGATCCAGCGGTCGAACTCTCGAGGCGAGCGGCAACGTGCCGACCGGGTCGCCAAACTACGACCAGGAGCAGTCTTGGGAGCCGCCTCCTTTGAAACCTTCTTGATGGAGTCACGCCAGCAGCATCACAGCCAACGGCTTTGGTCGAAAGTATCCCTTCACCTCTCCGTTGTCGGCGTCACTGATACATTCTGCCTGCTGGCGCGGTTTCCTGCAAGCCGCTACGCTCGCATGGAGAGTGAGAATCCCGCGATGGCTCTCAAGCTCATGCGGCTCATCGCACGTTCGAGTCTCGACCGCTTGGGTGACATGATGAACGAAGCAGTTGCGACTGATCGGTTCCGCACCGGCGTCTCGCCAACATCCAAGCATGAGGGTCTTGAGAGATGGCTACCAGCGCCGACCAATACGGTTGAGGTCGGATCTCCCTCTTTCGCTGCCGCAAATGACCCATGTGACCCACCGACATGCGACATCGACGGTAGGCCATGTGACGCACGTGCCATCGCGGGCCCGATTGCACGCACCAGATCAAGCCCGCAATGCAATCGCCGATGCGAACTACCTTCCCTAAGCGTTGGCGCCGAAGCTCCTATGTCAGCCATGGACGACGTGAGCATGAAACATGTTAGGCCCAGAGAGAGCTCAGAGCTCCAGCCATCGCGATCTTTAGACACACTCCGTCACGCAGAATCGAACGTTCCATCCACTGTGCCCCTTCCACAAGCAGTCCCCAAACGGCTCCCTACCCCCTCCTGCTCTGCCCAAGCTTTCTCGACCCGCACCGGCGCTCGGAGTCGCGCGTCTCGCCCCGTCTCTCACTTTCTTCGCCTGCCGGAGGAGGGCGACGGATCTTCTTCGGACGAGGATGGGCATGAGTTTGCAAGCGCCGCTGCGCAAGGTGGCACGCGCTCGTTTTTCCGCTTAGCGAGCCTACCCGAGAGCAACGTGTGACCTCCCGATCCGTCCTCACGCGGTCAATGCACGCACGGCACACGTATCTAGGTTCCAGCTTTTGCGGTTCTGGAAGCCAAGTGCAAGGAAGAAGTGGCATGGTTGTGAGTCCCAGCGCTCCTGTACAATGGCTTTGCTAGTGCCTTGGTGTCTGTCACACGGCGCCACACTCAGCTACACACACTGTTTGTGTCATTCTCGCGGATGTATGTTGTATCCTGAAGGACACGACACAGGCTGTCACTCTATATAGTGTAACGAAATCGGCTAGCCGCACCGGTCGTCATTGTGCGATTGTTAGTGCGAGAGTCTTGTGTCAGTGTGCGAACGGGGTGTGTCCCGGCGGGTTTCAGTTCTCGGAAGAAGCCTTCTTGAGGCGGTCCGCGTCCGGTCGCGTCTCCGGTGCTTATAAACTTTCCCCGGGCGAGCAGGAGCCACGAGGACGAGGCAGGACCGCGACGCGCGCGCGGAGGCGTGACCTGGCGTGTGACGAAATCGAAAAGCTCAAAACAGATAAATAAGGCAAACGAAAGGCTCGCATAGTCCATAGACCGACCCAGCTGTGACCTACCTTACTCCGCTTCTCGCACCCACGCCGCGCATCGCACCACTCTCTACAACTGCACAACGTTGTGCAGTTAGTGTGCAGGGCAGCTCCAGCTGGCGCGCGCGATCACGGCACGGCCCATGCGCGGCACAGCCTCTGGCCCTCCGCCCGTCCCCCCGAATAGCGAAGCGAGCTCCAAGCTCATTTCGCACCCCACACACTAGCCCCCTCGCCTCTCCGCTTTCAATGTGCGCTCTCTCCCAGCATGCTGCCGCCGCCCAATTGCAAAATCGAGCTTGCCATGCTGAAGCTCTCGTTGTCCTTTTCCCTCCAGATTCGCATGGAACCTCGGCGCGGCACTACACGGCTCACAGCCTTCGACACGGGATGCCACACTCACATCTGTGCCACGTATGGGAGCACATTACTCACGTTTGCGACTGCGCGGATGCGGCGTGAGTGCGTGCTGAAGTTCCGTTCCGACTCAATCGTTGGAGCCGTGCGATAATCACCCCGATCCGAGGGGCGAGGCTCCACAGGCGAGCGGGTAGCCATGCTAGCCTCGGCGGGGGGCGGCCCGCCCTCGCATTGTGCATGCATTAACGAGGCGCTGGCCTCAGGAGGTATCGAGGGATGATGAGCGACCGGCTTCACGACCGGCTCGCGCCAATTAGTATCGGATGGCTCGGTAGTATGGAACGACTTGTCAAGTCTGCTTTCATCTGCGCCCTCACCCTTGTGCATGACGATCACCCGCCGCTTGCGACGATCGCGCCAGCAGCAGGCCAGCAGAATTGCACATGTGCATGCCAATAGGCATGCCAATAGGCAGCATAGGATCAACAGCACAACGTAAGGAACCTCCCCCGTCGGAGTGGTGGGGGGGTCGGACGGCGATGGCGGAGATGAGGGGGGGTCGGGTGGCGACGGGGGCCACGGCGGTGCGGATGGCAGCGGAGACGGTGGCGGCAGCGCGGGCGGGGGCGAGGGCGGGGGTGGCGAAGGTGGTGGTGGTGATCGCGGTGGTCCAGGAGGTGGAGAGGGTGGCGGTGGAGAGGGTGGTGAGGATGGTCGTGGCGGCGATGGCGGCGGACTTGGTGGCGGGGGCGATGGTGGTGGCCGAGGAGGGATCGACGGTGAAGGAGGCGAGCACGGTGGCACTGGCGGCGAGGGCTCCGGCGTCTGCGGACTTGGTGGTGGAGGTGGTCTTGGGTTTGGTGGCGGAGGCGGGCTCGGATCTGGTGATGGTGGTGGGAGCGCTGGTGGTGGTGGTGGTGGTCTTGACGGAGGCGACGCAGGAGGGAACGGAGGCAAAGGGGGTGGAATCGGCGGCGGAGGAGAGGGAGGAGGCTTTGGCGGCGGCGACGGCGGAGGTGGAGATGGCGGAGGGAACGGCGGCGGTGAGGGAAGGGGCGACGGTGGTGAGGGTGGTGAGGATGGAGGAGGCCTCGGGCTCGGAGGAGGCGGAGAGGGCGACGGCGGGGGTGGCGAGGGCGACGGCGGAGGGGGGGATGGCGGAGGGAACGGCGGCGGTGAGGGAAGGGGCGACGGTGGTGAGGGTGGTGAGGATGGAGGAGGCCTCGGGCTCGGAGGAGGCGGAGAGGGCGACGGCGGGGGTGGCGAGGGCGACGGCGGGGGCGGCGAAGGTGGAGCAGTCGGCGACGGTGGTGCAGCCGGCGGCGGACGCGAGGGCGGCTTCGGTGGAGGCGGCGAGGGCGAGGGCGGAGGCGGCAATGGTGGCGAAGGTGGAGGAAACGGCGGCGGCGATGGTGGTGGCGAGGGTGGCGGCGGCTCGGGCGGTGGCGACGGCGGCGGCGACGGCGACTGCGAGGGAGGCGGCAACGGAGGCGGCCTGGGCTGCGGCGACGGCGGCGGCGACGGAGGCGGGGGCTTGGGCGGCGGCGACGGAGGCGGGGGCGAAGGTGAGGTGGGAGGGGTGCAAGCTGCAGTCTCGTGCTTCATGAGCTGATTGACGTAGCTCGCGTAGGCGGGTACCGATCGAGTGTTGGCAAAACGTGCGTCCACAGACACGCACAACATCCGGCGGGTGGCCCCGCCAGGCCAGCTACTGGTCGTTGTACCCCCGGTGTTGTGGTGATACGCTCCGTTTGAGTCCAGCTGACAGCCGAGAAGACCTTGGAGCGAACTATCCAGCACTGTAGTTGAGTTCGAGGTTGAATCCATGGTCGCAACCTCCTCGCAAAAAGCAACGCCCGCACCGAGAGACTGACTCATCGGGCAGAAGCCCGGCGTTGTGCACGTGCGGTGGCAAATCACGCCCTGCAATGCAAGGTTTGGACAGCTGGCCGTGGCAAGAGCTGAAGTCCATCCAGCCGGGTTGGTAGATGGCCCTGGCTGCAGCTCAAAGCAGAGACCCGCGGCGTTTTTGGTAGCACAGCTGATAGCCACAGCCCCAGGGCAAATCATAAAGGCAACGAAGACGACAATACTTCGTACGACGACAAGGTACAAGGATTCCATTGTGCTCTGGCTGGGAGCCCGACGTGGTGAGATGAAACGGTTTCGGGCACTTGGAAAGCATGCAAACCAAGAGTCTTGTAGAATCGGAAAGCGAAGTGCTGAAGTCTAGTCAAGCAAACCAAGTTCAAGTTCAAGTTCAAGTTCAAGTTCAAGTTCAACTCTCCCTATTCTCTTCGATCTCTATCACTGGACTCCGAGGGCACGCAGGCTAGCACCCTCGACCCTGTGGCGTGTCTCCTCATGGTCTCCTTCCTGCTCGTGCTCCTTCCGTTGTGTCTCATCATCTCCGTCGACTCTCACCCCTTGCTCTCACCTCCCCTGCTAGCCTCGAGAGCACATTCGATAGGCTTCCTTTAGGTTGTCTGTTCACTGTTGTTTATGATATTATGAAGTACCGGTAACTTGAACTTGCAAACCACGGCAACGCCTTTTGAGAACTCCGCGACCGCCCGCGCGCGCGAGCGAGGCCGAGTCCGGTGATGTCGGCGTGGCGACCACCCTGGCGACCAAATCGCGTGGCGATCAAGCATTAATCAAGCATTCTTTGCGGGGCTCGCCTTGGGGCTCGCCTTTTGTAGGCTCGCCGCTCATCAAGCATCCTCGTTGACCGCCTAAAAGGCGAGCCGAGCAAGAGTGGGGGACAGATCTCTGGGGGGGCGGAGGGGTTTCGTGTAAACATGCTCGCATTCTCGAAGTAAAAGATTCTCCTCCTTGAAGCCCCCCGCGATCTCGTCTCGCACGTGATCAAACCAAGGTGCGGCCGCGATATGCCTCGCGAGCGGCGAGCTTCCATCCGCACGCGCACGGCAATGCAGGCCATACCAAAGCCCAACGATGGCTCCAATCAGCTCTCCATGTCTCACTGCTGCGCTCTGAGCAATCGCCGCTCGCGCTGCTCATCGCATGTTCTCGCACGGTGTACCCGCGCAGACACCTCCCAATCAAAATGCTGTACAAGACCCTTCAGTTCGCGTGCGTCGCCGGCGCTGCCTCCTTCACCCTCCCGACCGCCCACGTTGGCTCGAGCCAGGTGTCGCGCACCTCGGTTGTGGAGATGAAGAAGAAGTCGGTGCGTGCGCTGCGCAAGAAACCGTGCCCTGCCTGCGTGCCTGCTTACTTGCTCATGCTCGGCCAGCCACTCTGCCTGTGTGCGTGCATGCGCTCTCCGTGCTGACGGCAACGCTGCCTGTCTGGCCTACCTGTCTGCCTGCGTTCCTGTTTGCCTGGCCGTCTGGCCGACCTGCCTGTGTGCGTGCACGCGCTCTCCGTGCTTAACACATGCCATGGATTGTGGCGACTTTGGACGCAGGTCGGCGCCCTCACCGAGGCTGACCTCAAGGGCAAGCGTGTGCTCGTGCGCTGCGACCTCAACGTGCCGCTCGACGGCAAGACGATCACCGACGACACGCGCATCCGCGCGTCGGTGCCCACCGTCAAGTACCTCGTGGAGAAGGGCGCGAAGGTGCTCCTCACGTCCCACCTTGGCCGCCCCAAGGATGGCCCCGAGGACAAGTTCTCGCTCGGCCCGGTCGCGCCGCGCATGGCGGAGCTGCTCGGCAAGCCGGTCAGGATGGCGCCCGACTGCATCGGCGATGCCGTCAAGAAGTGCGTGGACGAGATGCAGAACGGCGATGTGCTGCTCCTCGAGAACTCGCGCTTCTACAAGGAGGAGGAGAAGAACAAGCCCGAGTTCGCCGAGAAGCTCGCGTCCAACGCCGACCTCTTCGTCAACGACGCGTTCGGCACCGCGCACCGCGCCCACGCCTCGACTGAGGGCGTGACCAAGTACCTGAAGACCTCGGTCGCCGGCTTCCTGCTGCAGAAGGAGCTCGACTACCTGGACGGCGCTGTCTCGGAGCCCAAGCGCCCCTTCGCGGCCATCGTCGGTGGCTCCAAGGTTTCGTCAAAGATTGGCGTGATCGAGTCGCTCATGACCAAGGTCGACAAGATCGTCATTGGCGGCGGCATGGTCTTCACCTTCCTCAAGGCGCGCGGCCTCGAGACTGGCGCCTCGCTCGTCGAGATGGACCAGCTCGAGCTCGCCACCAAGCTCGAGAAGATGGCCAAGGAGAAGGGCATTGACTTCATCCTCCCCTCGGACGTCGTCATTGCCGACAAGTTCGCGGCGGATGCGGCCACTCAGATCGTCAAGGTGAACGCGATCCCCGAGGGCTGGATGGGCCTCGACAACGGCCCGATGGCCACCAAGGAGATCATTGAAAAGCTCTCGGACTGCAAGACCGTCATCTGGAACGGCCCGATGGGTGTGTTCGAGTTCGACGCCTTCTCCAAGGGCACCTACGACGTTGCCGAGGCCCTCGCCAAGCTGACCGGCACGGGCTGCACCACCATCATCGGTGGCGGTGACTCTGTCGCTGCGGTCGAGAAAGCTGGCCTCGCCGACAAGATGTCGCACATCTCCACCGGCGGTGGCGCCTCGCTCGAGCTTCTCGAGGGCAAGGTGCTGCCCGGTGTCGCCGCGCTCCAGGAGGCCTAAGCGGCCTGCGCTGACGGCTCAGATACGGCGCGCGAATGCCTCGTCGGCCCAGTGGCCCTCTCTTTTTTGGCGCGGCGCCGCCCTAGCATGGAGGTCCTACGGACGGGGGTGCGGTATGATGCTGGGCGGGGATGCACACGTCCTATCTAGAAACCATATATATATATACCACCCACACAGCTCAGAGAGTGCAGAGCGAAAAGACCGCCGGGGATGCGGATGGTCGCCGCTCATATGTCGCCGCTACGCCGGACGGACGTACTGCCGGCGGCGTCCCGCGTGAGCCGCAGCGCGTTACGACGTAATCTCGTACCATCGCTCGGGCGGGGAAACCTTAAGCCTTAACGCGCCCGGTTTCAATTTGCGTTATATCGTGCTGGCTGTGCTGCCCCCGGGTGACAACGGGGGCCCTCGGCTGCGGCGCTTTCCGCGTTACTTTCCGCGTGTATGCCACCCCTCGCCGGGCGGCCCATGGGCGCCGCCTGCGCAACGCCTGCTCCCTGCTGCAGGGGGCCTGCGGCTGCGCGCGCCTCTCAGGTCATCGCCACGACACACGCATGCAGTCCACAGTATGTACTCAGATGCACGCACTCTAGTGTGGCACAGCGGGCTGTTGGGGCCCATGTCCTGCCTGCATCTGCGCCACGTGCGCCATCTTCTGCGCCTGGCGTTCCGTTTTGGCACGTTCCGATGGTCCGAGATTGTCGAGCGCCATCGGCTTGGGCGCAGGGTCCCCTGCGCCCTTCGCCCTATTCACCATGGAGAAGTCCCGTGTGCCTTGGATTCCGGCTTGCCCCTTATCCTCGAACATTGCATTCAACTGGTGCGATATATAGTCTCCACTGGGATTCGGCATGCCTTCGGCTGCTGGTCTTTGCTGCTGGCTGTACACGCCAAAGACCTTCACCTGGCCGACCGCGCCGCGAGCGTTGGGGCCAGATCGCACCCAGAGCAGGCCCGCATCGGCGGGGCTGATGCCCGCATCGACGATGCACTGTTGCGACGTCTGCTTCGTCCACACTAAGTCGACAGTGCGCCACGCACTCGGCGCTGCTGGAGCGCTCTGTGCGCTACCCGAGGAAAAGGCGAGCTCCGCGCTGCCTACGTTCTCATAGGAGCATAGGAGCGCGGCGAGCACTCGTGATCTTGGTGGGACGCCGAAAGCCACACTGGACGCCCTCTGGCTCGCCGCCCATCCCGCCTTGCGCATCTGCTCATTGCTTGCGCCGCGCGACGGGGCGATGGCTTGGCTTTCAAAGCCACGCAACTCGAAGCCAGCACGGTGCGTAGGCTGGAGCTGATCGCAGCCGGCCCAGTCGCACGTGTGGCACAGCCAATCGGCATGGGGGCTGTCCCACGCGGGCAAGTACGCTGGCGGCGGCAAGTTCGGCGACGCCATCTGGCGCCTCTCGTTCAGAGCGCGCATTACCAGCAGCGCCGCCGCTGCGTGCCCTACGGGGTCAGGATGGTGCATGTTCCACATGACGCTCGTGTCGATACGTGGGCCGAGAAGCGCTGCGATGGAGAGCTCCTGCACGCCGTAGTGCCTGGTCACGGGGCTGTAGAGGCCGTCGCAGGGATGCAACCTTTCCTTGCTCGGGCAAATGTAGAGTACGAGAGGCACTGTGTTCGGACGAGTCCGCCTCACGTGTCGGATCAGCCGTTCCATGGATCCAAGGGGATCGAGCTCGATTTCAGTTCTTTGACCGCCCTCGCTTCGAGTCGAGACGATCGTTTCCGTGTGCCACGTCCCAAAGTGGCCGTCATTTACCGCATATTCGATGACTAGGAAGTCAGTTTGCTCTGGCAGGAGCTCATCGACGCAGAAGGACGGCAGTGCCACACCTGTCGCCGGAATGGCTCGATTGTACACTGTCAAGCCCTTTGCCGACAGAAGCTCTGGGTAGGATTTGCCGATTTGCACAGAATCGCCAAATGAAATGGAGCCTCCGAGGATTCCAATTTTGAGGGCCTTATCGGCTTGATCGTACTGACGATCGATGTTCTGCTTGAGCTGCTGAAGCGTAGATTCATCAACACCTTTGTGTAGTTTTTGAATACTATGTTCGTCCTCGTGACGACCATCCTGGGATGGAATACGGAGTGCACCAGCCAATGCCGCCAATGTCGCGACACACGCTGGCAGTGCCATTGTTGCTTCGCACGCGTCCGCCGTCCCCCCCGAGCCCGACCACCAGGAAGAAGCCCGAGCGCGTGAAGTTCGCACTCCTGTGAACTATAGAACCAATAACTGTGAACTGACCCGAAGCCGACGACCTCGCACCCAATAACTGCGACCAATAACTCGCAGTTATGAAAGCGGACGGCGGCGCCGGTATGGTGTACACGCGTCAACTCAGAGACCGCTTTCATTCTGCCTCTTCTCTCCAGCTGACCAGGCCGGCCTTCCCCCGCACTGCCCGAAACTCCGAAATGGACTTGTGCCGGTCGCTCAGCAGCTTCGTCGCATTGCCAGCGGGCCGTATGCTTGAGGGTTGCTTGCTAAAGCCCACGCGCTTGGTGGCGTTGCCGGATACCTTGCTGTCTGCCCCACCGGCCACCATGCGAGAGGCCCATGAGCTGCGCTCGTTCCACTTCGCTGCCGGCGTCGTGAAGTACGAGCGCGCGCCGCCCGGGGTGACCTTTTCGCGTTGAGCAAACTGATCGGCGTATTGCTGCAGCCGCGCCATCATCTCGTCGCCCTCGCGCGTGAGCAGAACAAGCCTGCCCCGCCTCCGGTGCAGCTTCATCGCCCGACTCGAGCGCTCACTCAGTAGCGCCCCCCCGGGGGGGGTAGTCGAACTATCGCCGCCGCCGGTGCGCGCCGTCGTGGCCGCGCGCCGCATCATGATGGTGTGCAGGTCCATCTGGGTGGGAGACACGAGCAGCTGGAGTACGAGCGAAGCGGCGCCATACGGCCCGTGCAAATCGCCGCTCGTGCGCTGGCTCTCCTCTTCCGTGGCATACGCGTGCGGGACGGACGACCAGCCGACTATCGTGTTCTCGCGACTCTCGCTCACAGTCTGCCACTCGAACAGGAAGCTGCCGAGACGGCGCGGTCGACTCTCGAGGGAGTGCAGGTACACGCCAGAATGGCTGAGCGCCACGAGCACCGGCTGCACCGGCTGCCCATAGCCGGCCCACACGCTGGCCGTGTGCAACGAGCCGAAGGATAACGGCTCGTCTGCGAGTCGATCGCGTAGGATGCGCTCGGCCGACTTTTGGGTGACGACCACCTGACCTTTGGCATCGAAGTTGACGCCAAGTGCCTCCTGGCGTATGAGCCGAACGATCTGCGCCGTGTCGCTCAGCACGCCGTCCCACTTGTCCAGCGGCTGCTTGAGCAGTATCTTATAGCGCTGGCGGAGTCGTTCAAGCATGCGTTGCTCGTGCCGGAGGCTGACGCCGTCGCCACCGACGACGCCGAGTACGTCCACGCTGCCGCCGCCGCCGATGGATTGATCAAAGTGCCCGTCAACCGCCCCCCCGGTGCTGCCTCCCCGGTTCCATCCCCCCCCCCCGGCACTGCTCTCTTGGTTGCCAAACTGCTCCATGAGCAGATCAGGGGGCAGCACGGTGGAGAGTTCTTTGGCCGTGAGGTCGAATTCTATCGTGGGCGGCGTCTTGCCTCCTCTACTCGCGGACTGGAGGGTGTTCTGCACCAGGTTGAACAGCGGCGAGTGCCCGGGACGGCGCGACCCACGCACGTGCATCTCACGCAGCGCCAGCACGCACGCGAGATCGAGGAGCTCGTCGGGCCGAAGCGCACGGGTCAGCCGCCCATCGAGGAGATCGGATCTCGCCTGCGCCATCTCGAGCTCGGCCTCAAACACGTTCGTGCTGCCACGCGAGCCGTTCGAGTAGATCTTGCGGATCACCAGCTCGAAAGCGCCCGGTGGCACCGCAGGCGAAGCGCCGAACTCTCGCCGCGCAGTCAGCTCCCAGCGCATGATGAGCTGATCGAGGAGCGGCTCATGCAGTGGCAGCTGGCGCCAGATGAGTTCCGTCCGGCGGGCGCCGCTCGCGCCGGCACCGGACCCGTCCTTGGATGGGCTCTTGGGCAATGGGCTTGCTGGCGAGCTGCCGCCGCTGCTGCTGTCCAACATGGCGCCGCTGCTGCTGCCCCAGAAGTCACCAACATGGCGCCGTGAAGGCGACGGTGAAGGCGAACTTTCGGGCCGTAAAGGCGACTTTTCGTCGACGCCGTGGGCGGCACCTGCGCGGCCTGCGCCGCCGGGCGCGCGCCGCTGCACCTCGAAAAGCGCCCAGTCGCCCGGGTTCTCCACTAGGGGCACGGTGGCGCCGTCGGCCATGGTGACCATGCGATTGCGGCAGAGTAGCCGGACGACGTCGGTCGAGGTGGTGTTCTCGCCGACGGAGCACTTGTAGACCTTGCCATCCATCCATCGCACTGAGATGTGCTTATCGGAGAAGACGGGACTCTTCGGGTAATTGAGCATACACTGCCTCGTGAGTGCTTGTAGCCACTCATCGGCGACCGCTCGCGGCGCAGCCAAGCGGAGGACCTCGCGCCCAGATCGCATCTCGAATTTGGGGCAGCTCAGCAGCATGAGTTGGAGCTCGTGATCCTCTGCGGGCTCGTCACTGTGGTGCGTGCCAGCGGAGCTGAGGATCTTGGAGCGCCGATCCTCGCCATCTGCGCCCGAGGCGCACAGCTCAGGCGAGAAGAAGCGCAGCGTGAGCTGCCCCTGCCCCGCCGGCGCAGTCGATTCGCCACCGACCATCATACCCTTGACTTGATCGCGCGTCCGGTACCAGCGCAGTTGTCCATCGTCCGTGAGCACAAAGTACCGGCGCCCCCAGATGCCTCCGTGCAGCCGGCGCAGCAAGAAGCCCTCTTTGATGATGCCGCCGTCGCCGCTCGTGCTGTCCCGACGGAGATTGGTGCCGGAGGGGAGCGGCAGGCTGAAGTTTCCAGTCCTCGGTCCTCCAAGCCCGGCCGGCTTGCTGTCCGCCTGTGAGACGCGGTTGTCGGCAGCCTGGCCGCCATCTGCGTCGGCGCTCTCGGCCAGTCGCGGCTTGACAATGTACTTGTCGATCAAGCGGCAGTCGGCGATGGCCGCGCGCAGAGTCTGTATGAGCTCAGCCAACGACGTCGATCGCAGCGGTGAGCTACCGGTACGCCTGGCCTGTGGTGAATCACCGTTCTGCGCAGTCGGGGTCTCGTCCTCGACGCTGTGGGAGCAAAAGACGACGCGATGCCGCGCCGCCAGCCCCGACCCCCCCACGAATCCGCCAACGTCGGCATGCTCATCGACAGGCGTCCCTCGCAACGTTTCGGCGCCGCCGACAGCCCAACGCCACCAGGCTAATTTGGCTTCGGCAGCACGGAGCAAGCGGAGGCGCTCCTCCTCCTCGGGGTTGTGCTCATGTACGAGCGTCTGCGTTTGCTCAAGTACCACTTGCTCGATGGCGTTGTCCTCGTCGATGCCAGAAATGATAGGCCTTCGAAAGCTTTTGAGAGAGCCTTTGGCTTTGGCGCCATTCTTGCCGGCGGGTTTGGAGAGGGTTCCATTCGAAACCTTGCAGCATGTGAGTGGGAAGACGCCCACGACGGCGTCGTACTGGATCGTATGAGGCTGTTCCAGATGTTCGCCCCCCTCCTCGAGAACGAGCGTCCCCCTGACGAGTGATGCGACAAGCCTCCGAGGCGGTGTCTCTTCAGTCGCGTGTTTGACGCGGTGTCTTTTCAACAGCCGCCGCACCGGCGACTCCCCGCCGTGCTCGTTGGGGTCGATCGGGTCGTCGTTGGGGTTGATCGTCTCGAGGCGCGCCCACACAAGCGCCGACCAGCCGTGCGTCGTGTGCTGCGGCAGCTTGCCAAGCTCATCCCCTTTCTTGGCCAGCCGCCCCGCCAAGCGCACTTGAACGCCACTGCGGAGCCAAAGCATGTTAGCGAGCACCATCGCGCTCAGCTGCGAGTGAGACGCCTGGTTGATGAGCTCCTCTGGGCTCGCGGCGAGCCGCTCTCGTTCGAACTGCAGCTGCTTGCGCTGCTCGGGCGTCAACCCATGCAGCACCTTGGAGACCTCCTTCGGCGACGCTCCCTTCAGGAGCAGCCCCTTTTGCTCGAGGTAGAAGGAGAGTGCGACGGACATGGTGAGCGAGATGGTCGTCCCGGTCTTCGCGCTTGTGATCTCGTCCAAGAAGCCCTCGCCCTCGCGTCGCAGCACCTCGCGGAAGCGATCGGGATGCTGCTTGAGCTCGCGAGCGCGCATGCGCGCTATCTTGACAAGCGCCGCATGCTGCAGCACTTGCGTCTTCTCACGGATGCCTTCGTACGCCCGTCGAGTGCGAACGCCGCGCAGCAGGTGCTGAATGCGTCTCGCGTACTTCTGCTTGAGCTTGAATTGCTTGAACGTCTTCCTCATCTTCCAGTATCCCTGGATCCGTATTGCGTACTCACTCAATCGCATCTCGCGGATGTGATCGAGCAACGCGAGGACCTCCTCATTGGCCATGAAGACGAGCGTGCGCCCCACGCGCCACGTTTCGCTATCGATCCCCGACTGGCGCAGCAGCTTTAAGCACTGCTCGCGCATCGTGCTCGCGCGCAACGCACCGACGTCGTGCGCGCAGATCTTGTAGTGCGAGAAGAAACGCTCGAGGGGCCTACGCACGTAAAGCCCTGCCTTGCGGACCTTGGTCACTTCGAGTGTGCCAGAGTAGCCAAGTTGGAGCAGCATCAACTCGTCGTCAAAGTCGCCCGCACGGAGCGCGTGGTTGGGCTTGAGGCATCGGATGTAGTGGTGGTCGGTCTGGCCAAGCATGTCCATCAACAAGTTCAGTGACTCTCCGAAGGATTCAGAAACGGTCTTCTTACGCGTGCGCTTCCCGCCGCCAGCGCCGCCGCCGCCAGCGCCGCCGACGCGCCCCTTCTTGCCTTTCTTATCGGGCGATTCGCTGGCAACGCGTTGCGCATCCAGGACGGCGACCTCCGTTCGCCGGCTCTCGGCAAGCGCCAACGACTTGAGCTCGTCGAATCTCGTGTGCTGCTCTATCAGCGCCTTGATCATTGGCGAGAGCTCGTCCTTGTTCTTCTCGATGAAGCTATCGATCGTGTAGGAGACCTCGCCCGCAAAGTGACGAATGACGAAGCTGCCGGGCACCTTTGGCTTGCTGTAGAACTTATTCGTGGGCGGTTTGTCGAACTTGCTGTGCATGTTCTCGAGCAGTGCCGCGTCATTGGTGGCGGTGCGCTTTTGGCACTCATCATCGACCAAGGAGAGCACGCCGCCCGGCTTCTTGGCGATCAGCTCAATGATCTCCTTGTTGTCGAAGTAGTCGATGGATGACCACTCGATGTCCTCGTTCGCGTAGAAGCGCTGCTCGACCTCGAAGATGTGCTCGATGAAGATCTGATGCAACCTCTCGTTGGTCAGGTTGATGCACAGCTGCGGGAAAGAGTTGATCTGACCTTTGGAGTTGAAGTTCTCGAAGCCGAAGATGTCGAGCACGCCGATGCAGCGCTCCGCCTCCTCGGGCGGCACGGCGATCGACTCGTTGATCTTCTTGACGCACCAGGAAAAGGCGAGCGAGTAGATGAGCATGCAAAGCGAGCCTAGCGCCGCCGTCGCCTTTGCCGCCGACAGCTGCTGCTCAATCTCGTCGAGACCTACCGTGAGCGTCGTTTTGGTGAGCGCAGCCACGAGCTGCTCGCGGGTTACCTGCAGCAGCGCGCACACGAGCTCGAGCTGCGGCTCGTTGCTCACGGCGGCGCCTTCGGTCGAGCCGCCGCCCTCGGGGTTCGTGAAGTCCATCGTCTGGAAACGCACGTTGCCCATGTGCATGACGATCGCCACCATGCAGTAAAAGTGGTTGCGCTGCACATCGCTGAAGCCGAGCTCGGACAGCGCGGCATGCATCGCTGCCATCTCGCCCTCGTCGTCCCAGCTCGTGACGCGCTCGATGGTCCCTTGCTGGTTCAGGATCGCATACTGCTGCCAGTCGTTGAGGATCCGGCCGGCCGAGCGCACCTCAGAGTTCGCTTTGCTGAGCATGTAGAAGATGTGGTAGTTGCGTTCGCCCGGCATGTGCTGCACGATGCGCGGCTTCTCGAGCAGATAGGTCGAGGTGCGCGCGCCCATGATCTGGCCCTGCCAGTCGAATTGGATGTCGAAGTGCTTGCCGAAGCGCGACGAGTTGTTGTTGCGCACCGTCTTTGCGTTGCCGATTGGCTCCATGATCGGGTTCGTCTTCATCAACTTCGTGGCCACCGTGTCGCCCTTGGTGGACCTTTTGCCGGCCGTAGCCGCCGATGCCGCCGAGGAGATCGCGCCGAGGTGCGAGACGCACAGCTTCATCGCCTCCGTCTTCCCCGCGCCCGACTCACCGGAGATGAGGATCGAGAGAGAGCGCGCATTCGGCTCGCGCATCTTGCTGTACGCCTGCCCGACGAGACAGAAGATGTGCGGCGGGAGCGACGTGACCGCCTGCCCCGGACCCATGGCGACGTACGCGTCGTGCACCGCCTTCGAATCGTTGCCCGTGTGCTTGAACGGGTTGACCGATACGACAATGTCGCCGATGTATGTGTACACGATCTCCGCGTTGAAGCGCACCTTCAGGTTGTCCAGGAGGTCCTTCTCCTCAAGGTGCGGCAGCTGGATCATGTCCGCGACGCCGACACTCCTCTTTTTGAGGAAGTCGCCTACCATGCTCATCATACTGTCAAGCAAACCGCTTTTGGAGGCGGCGGCGGCCGGATTTGGCTTCGCACCTGGTGCCGGTGGTTGGTTGAGTGTCATCTTCGTGTCCGTGGTTTTTCCCCAGTTCGGTACGGGCGGCGACGAAACGGGCGGCGGCGAGCGTACGGCGGCCAGCGAGCCTGAAGTGGCTGAAAAGGGCCGCGGCGGCGAGCTCGCTGCCGCGCCAGCGCCATCATCATTGCGATGGTTGACAAGATCATCACGATAACTTAGAAGACCACCGCCGCCAGCGCTGCTGCTTCTGCGGCCGACTGGAGACTGCGGCATGGTGCTACGGGTGGTATGTGCTGCGGCCAAACGGCTGGGATCTTCCTCCTCGCGCCGAGCACTTAGCCGGCCGCTTCCTATTTTACCATGGTTGGTTGGGCGGCGGGGCTTCAATTATGCCTTGTAAGTTAAAGTTTGGCGTCGTTCTGAGCGTACGTGCAAAAACTCACGCGAACACGGGCCGGAAGAGTATTGATGCGGTGATGCTAGGTGCATGCATTCGCTTGTTTGAGATGTTTTTCTGTTACACCTAAGGCACATAGTCTCGAGAAGCCGAATGCGCATGAGATCGCTCCGGCCGGTCGTTTTCGCCGCCTTTCTGTGCAACAGGATTGTGGTGGCCATAAGCTGCATCTACAGGAATGCCGCGGGTCTCTGCTGGGAGCTCCAGCAAGGCCCATTTTCGAACCCGATTGGATGGAACTCATCTCTTTCCACGGCCACCTGCGCAACGCTTGTTAGCCAAGACGAGCGTTGCCACCGGACGTGCACGACGCCGGGTTTCTGCCCGATGAGTGCGAATGAGAGTACGGGGCCTGCATTTTGCGAGGAGGTTGCGTTCCTGCATGCATCCTCGACGGCAGCTACAGTGACGTCTGCTCCGACCTTAGCTCCGACCCAAGGTCTTCTCGGCTGCCAACTCGATTCCAACGGAGCATATTACCACAACACTGGGGGTACACAGACCAGTGTCTGGCCTGGCGGGGCCACCCGCCGGATGTTTTGCGTGTCAGCGAATGCACGCTTTGGCAACACTCGATCGGTACCCGCCTACGCGAGCTACGTCAATCAGCTGATGAAGCACGCGTCCGCAGCTTGCACGCCAATCATAGCACCATCGCCCCCGCCTCGGAGACCACCATCGCCCCCGCCGCCGTCGCAGCCGCCGTCGCCGGTGCCGTCGCCGCCCCCGTCGTCGCCCTCGCCGCCTCCGCCGTCGCCCTCGCCGCCTCCACCTAAACCGCCCTGGCGTCCACCGCCGGCTGCACCACCGCCTCCGTCGCCGCCGCCGCCCCCGCCGCCACCACCGACGCCACCACCACAGTCGCCTCCTCCGCCGTCGCCACCACCGTCGCCACCGTCCCCATCACCTCCGACCCCCTCACCTCCCCCGTTCCTCCCGTCGCCATCACCGCCTCCAGTAGTTCCAATAGACGCGCCTCGTAGGCCGCCGCCACAACGTCCGCCCCCGCCGTCGCTACCCCCGCTATCGCCCTCGCCGCCTCCACCGAAGCCGCCCTCGCGTCCACCGCCAGATGCACGACCGTCGCCGCTTTCGCCGTCGCCCTCGCCGCTTTCGCCGTCGCCCTCGCCGCTTTCGCCGTCGCCCTTGCCGCCTCCGCCGTCACCCTCGCCGTTTTCGCCGTCGCCCTCGCCGCCTCCGCCCTTGCCCTCGCCGCCTCCACCGAAGCCGCCCTCGCGTCCACCGCCAGATGCACGACCGTCGCCGCTTTCGCCGTCGCCCTCGC
>Ga0210245_100972_pt1 | contig 24791 bp, 17 predicted proteins | sample ChrtobMetaP3_4mM_FD_155450 | JGI IMG/M metagenome (GOLD analysis project Ga0210245, IMG submission 155450) | Chrysochromulina tobin associated microbial communities from unialgal haptophyte culture, Seattle, Washington, United States - P3_4mM | ecosystem: Host-associated > Algae > Haptophytes >...
CCTCGAACCGGCGCACACACATCGTCGCGCCTAACTACACGCCGATGCATTGTCCACCACCCACATGCCACCACCGCCATCCCGTATCTAACCCGTATCGCCACAAAGGCCACCACATATGCCAGCTGGAGAGGCGGCATATTATCGTTTACGTATGGCGTGGTTTGTGATGGTGTGGCATGGTCGGCGGCATATAAAAGTCGCCGTCTGCCAAGTCTGCGCGAGCAGAGGCTAAGGAGGCGCGCGCTGAAGAGGGGCACGGGCTCGCTTGGGGCGCTGCACGGACGTGCTCTGCTCAGCATTCTGTTCCCCACCCGAGCTCCAATCCCAAAACCCAAGGAACGCCGCCGCCGAGGAGTACGCATCCGCGGGCGGCGCACCGAGCGACCCGTCCGCTGGCCCGTCCGCTGGCGCTGGGATGCGCTGGCGCGCGACGGTGATCGGCTGGGGGCTCGTGCCCGGTGCAGCGCCGAAGACTGACGTCGTCGTGACGTACAGGTCGAGGTACGAGCGCAGTAGCCCCTCCATCGAGCCGTGGTCGGCGGGCGCCGGGACGGGCGGGAAGAGCACCGGCAACGGCGTGAGGGTATCGTCGACCAATGGCACGGGGATCGAGCCCGTGGCCGAGCAGGGCGCGCCCGGGGCGACGGGATCATCGGGGGGCGGCACGTCGAGACCGAGCGCGCGCCACACTCGTTCCTCGCCCGCGCACTCCGTGGAACAGAGGGCCGAGAAATGGCCCGGGCTGTACACGATCAGAATGGGGTCGCGCGAGGCGCACTCGTCCGGTCGCAGCAGGCACGGCAAGTAGATGCCGCTCATCCTCGAGCCGCGAGCCGCGAGCTGGCTCATCGTGGTGACCCCCAGGGCCGGAAGAAGGTGATCGTCACGACCGGTGCGAATCTCGTCCACCTCGGCGCCCGCGTAGCACACAATCGGCCGGCGGAAGATGTGAGCGAGCGCGAGCACGTGGGCGGGCTCGCACGAGTATCCGTCTCGGACGGAGCCGCTCTCGACTTCGTGGAGCACCGCACCGTGGTGCGCGAGCAGCGCGCGCAACGGCTCGCAGTGCACGATGCAGTGGTGCAGCGCCGCGCGCAGGGAGCGGCGCGGGCGCGCGCCACCATGGAGCTCCGCGAGGGTCGAGGCGCCGGGCTCGTCGGAAGCGGGCAATCTCATGTCGCACACGCCGAGGGTCGCTTGGAGCAGCGCGTGCAGCAGGCAGTTGCCATCGCCCGGCGTGTGCACGGATCGCAGGCCCCAGGGCGGCAGCGCGGCGGCGTTCGATCGGCGCGCCAGACGTTGGCCGAGCGCGTGGCCGAGCGACCGCGCCCACCACTCCACCGCCTCGTCGCATAAGCCCATCTCGGACAGACAAGTCTGCCGCCACGGACCTAGATGGAGCTGCACCAAGCCCGCCAGCGCATCTCCCGGCGGGCGCACCGACATCGTGACGCCGGCAAGCGCCATACCGCAGCCCTCGTAAACGCCGGCGCGCGCCCGGTCGCCCGGGCGCGGGCGCTTTCGCGGGGTGAGGTCGCTCGACCGCGCCGCCGAGGAGGTCGAGCCTAGTTGCTGCTCGCGCACGCGGTCGTCGCGCATCGCCGTGAGCAGCACGTGCCAGCAGCGGAGCGCCTCCGCCTGCTCGATCTCGGAGGGCTTGCCGGAGCCCTCGTGGTCGCCGGCGAACGGCTGCTCGACCGTGTGTGCGCGCTTGTGCCCCGTGAGGGCTCGCGCGCTCTTGAAGCCTTTACCACAGCCCACGTAGTCGCAGGCGAACGGCTTCTCGCCCATGTGCGAGCGCTTGTGCGCCGTGAGGACGCTCGACGTGGTGCAGCGCGCGCTGCAGCCCACGTAGTCGCAGGCGAACGGCTTCTCGCCCGTGTGCGAGCGCTTGTGCACCGTGAGGGCGCTCGACGTGGTGCATGCATACGTGCAGCCCACGTAGTCGCAGGCGAACGGCTTCTCGCCCGTGTGCGAGCGCTTGTGCACCGTGAGGGGGCCCATCGTGGTGCATGCATACGTGCAGCCCACGTAGTCGCAGGCGAACGGCTTCTCGCCCGTGTGCGAGCGCTTGTGCGCCGTGAGGGCGCTCGACGTGGTGCAGCGCGCGCTGCAGCCCACGTAGTCGCAGGCGAACGGCTTCTCGCCCGTGTGCGAGCGCTTGTGCACCGTGAGGTCGCTCGTCGTGGTGCATGCATACGTGCAGCCCACATAGTCGCAGGCGAACGGCTTCTCGCCCGTGTGCGAGCGCTTGTGCACTTCGAATGGGCCGACATGTGCAAAGGTCTTGCCGCAGCCGTCGTGGTCGCATGCGTACGGCTGCTTGTGGCAGCATGTAGGGCAGAACCATCGCCTCGAGTACCCCCCACATGCGCACCCCCCCTTGCCCTTGGTTTTCCGACGCACCTCTCTCAGCACCTCGGACCGTATGCGCTCCCACTCGTCGCCCTGCCCCCCCGCGGAAACATTGAGCCGCTGGCGCCACGGCTCTGGCGCACCAAAGCCTCGCCAGACCCCTAGCTCAGCGATGTGGCGTCTCTCAGCCTCATCGGCGCGCGAGTGGGCTAGGACACGTGGTTGCTTCTTGATGGGCGTCATCCGCGCCGTCACGACGGGCAGGCTGGGCTCCTCGATGACCTCGATGACCTCAAGGGTGTCGTTGAAGATTCCGAAGCCCTTGGCGTCCGTTTTCGCTATCTGGGAGGGCAGGTCTGTGTTGCGCGGGTACTTGTAATTGCGAAGGCGAGTGCTCAGCACGCTTGCTCGCGTTTGGCCCCGGTGCACAGCCACCTGGCCGACCCGCCACAAGTTCTTTAGATGGAAGTTGTTGGGCGACGGGTCCGTGAGAACCCACTTGTAGATGTAGATTCGAACAGAGTGCGCCGCCTTCAGGTACATCATGCCCAATTCTTGGTCCGTCATCTCCTTGTCCGTCTTCTTCACCATGGATTAGCAAACGATGTCCAACTTTGGGCTGATGTCCAACTTTGGGCTTTCTTGTCTAACTTTGGGCTTACTTGTTAACCGTGAAACAGGACACAGTGAAGACCAGCAATCGAATCTAACTTTGGGCTTTCTTGTGAACGTGAAAGGAAACACGTATGAAGGGCTAATTTGGTTTTCGGCAACCTTTTTGCTGAAAAATGGCGACTTCGCGGCCGTCCCGCGCGGCCGAGCGCGTACATGCGGGGGCGCGCAGCCTCAGGGATACTAACGCGCGCGCGCGCGCTTCGCCCAAAGCACCGGCCGCCCTGCAGAGCCGCCGACCTCGGAGCCAACAACGGATGGATGAGCATGATCATGCTCGCACTGGGTGCGCACGTGGTGTCCGTCGAGCCCGCGTCCGACTTTGCTATGGCCGTGAGCGAATCGGCGCACCTCAATTGTTTTGCGGACCGCTCCGTCGTGCTCAACGCGTTCGCGTGCGCGGTGCCAGATCACGGCCCCAGATCTTGCATGCGCTCACGGCGCGCGTGGACTGGGTACCGCGCTGGCGGCCCGCCCATCGGGCTGCGAGACCGCCTCAAGGAGACGCACGGGGTTCTTCTGGAGCTCATCCTCACGCGCAACCTCTCGGCCTTGCCTCGCACCCGCAACGAGCTGACGGGCGTGCTAGAGCCATTGACGACGATCCCGGCAGATGCCCTTCCCCTTCACAACCTGATGGCGCCCCCACATTGGGATCTCATCAAGATGGACAGCGACGGGCCCGAGGGCAGCTGGCTGCGGCTCGTCGAGCGCCTCATCTCGCAGCGGAAGCTCACCGTCGGCACCCTCACCATCGAAGGCAACAACGTCGATGGGGAGACGATGCAGTTATTCCAGGCAGCTCACGGCTACGCAGTCTACCGGCTTGAGATGGGTGACCGCCGCCGGTGGATCACTTCGGACGGGTGGGACGCTCACTCGCCGAGCGGCACGATGGCGACTCTCCGCCCGCCGCAGCCACGCGACACCCTGGAGACAGAGGTCTTCAGCCTACGAGCGATGCGCCACCTCTTCCGCGTCGCAGACAACATCACGCTCAGCGGCTGGAGGACGCTGCTCGGACCGATCGCCGGGCTCAAGGGCGCGTCACGAGCTGGTCGCCGCATCGCGAGCACTGGTGACAAGGCGGTCCACCATTGGCTACTCACGAGCGAGAAGAACCTCGCTGAGCCCACGAGGCCAGGCGCGAAACACCACTTTGTTTGAACCTCAACTCGAGGCTCTGTGCCCCAGTGGCATTTGCTGGGGAGGTGAATGATCTACAGCAATTAAAAAGAGGCTAGCGCGAGCGCCTCGCGTTCGCTCCCGTCGTGGCGCCGCGCATGCTTCGAGAGGTGCCGCGTTGAAGAGAACAACTGTGAACTGAACAAGCCAATCTGGCCACGTCTGTCGACTCTCGACTGTGCGCGGGGCTCCAAGTTACCCGTAAATTACCCGCGACCGGCATCGCCATCGCGGACTGGCGGGTGGCGCTGGTGGCTCACGCTTACAATGGAGCGACGAGAGTCTCGAACGTAAGGCTTTTACCGGTTTTACCGTCGTCGCCCCGCGGTCAGACGCCCCGGCCCCCGCGGCGGCGTCCTGCGACGCTGCTGAGTGCTGTCCCCTCGGCCCTCGCGGTTCGCACGCGCCCGCGTGGCCCGCCGGCGGCCGACTCCAAGCCGACCGCCCGGCCGTCCAGACTTTGGTTATTACATAACATTAGGTTTTCTCGCCTTCCGTGTGGCAAACTATCCCCGAGTCTCTGACCCCTGCGCGACGATGGAAGACGTGACGCGGAGTCCGGAGACCCAGACCGCCATCGGCCATGGCTGGCATATGCATAGATTGCTGTCCCCGCTCTGGTGCAACGTGTGTACATGTGTACACCCCACATGCGCATGAGGCATGCTGCGCATGTGCATGTGTGCAAATATATGCTTGTGCGCATGCAAGGTAGTGCACACTCGCGGATTGCAGACCCTCTTCTCCTCCTCATGGTCTTGTTCTCGATCATCGTGTGCTCAGCTTGTCCAGCTTGGCCGCCTCCTTCTCGAGGGCCTTGGCCTTTTGCTCCGCCTTCGCGACGAGGGCATCCGACTGCTTGGTTGCGTCTGCCGTGAGCGCCTTCGCTTTCGCCTCCGCTGCGCGGGTGAGCTCGGTGGTCTTGACCGTCGCCTCTTCGACCAACTTGGCCGCCACCTTGAGTTGCTCATCCGCCGTGGCCTGCGCCTTGTTGGCGCGCTCCAGTGCCTGCGCCTCGGCTTTTCGTGTCTGCTCGAGCGCTTTGGCCTGCGCTTTCCCCTCCTTCTGAAGCGCATTGATCCGATCTGAGAGTTCGCCGCGCTTGCCGAAATTGAGGAAGAACGTCTTGTCTAGCTCCGCCTGCGTCTCCGCCTGCTCAGAGCTGAGCTGCGCCACCTTGCGAGCGAGCGAGGCCGCCTCGGACTGCACCCGCTTCGCGGCGCTGGACGTCTCCGAGACGATTGCGTCCTGCGCCGCCTTGACCGTGTCGAACTTGCTCATGGCCTCGGCCGCCACGACGCCCGCCTCCGCCCGGGCCTTCTCCACCTGAGCCTTGCCTTGCTCCACGGCACTCTGCAGGCGGCTACTGGCCTCAGCCTTGGCAGCCTCACGGATTGAGATGGCCTCTTGGCGCGCCTCCTCTGCCCTGGCTGCGCTTTCGGCGGCCGCTTTCTGCGCGGCGGCCGCCTTCGTCTCTGCGGCCGCCTTCGCCTCCGCCGCCTTCGCCTCCGCTGCCTCCGCCTTCGCCGTCTTCGCATCGGTTGGCTTTGCCTCCGCCGCCGACTTTGCCGCCGCCGCCTTCGCATCCGCCGCCGACTTCGCCTCCGCCGCCACCTTCGCCTCCGCCCGCGCGACTTCCGCCTTCCCCTCGTCGGCCGCCTTGGCCGCGGCATCCGTTGGGGCCGCGGCAGCGGCAGCGGCTGCATCCTCCGCCGTCGCTGCCTTGGACACTGACGCGGCCTTGTCCGCTGTCGCAGCGGAGGCCTGTGCTGCCGCCTCTGCCGCCGCCTTTTCGGCCGCTGCCGCCTGGGCCGCCGCCTTCTCAGCCGCCGCCTTCTCGGCGGCCGCCTTCTCAGCCGCCGCCTTCTCCGCCGCGGCCGCCGCCTTCTTTGCCGCCGCCGCCTTCGGGTCGCGGAGCATCTCCGTCGCCTCCACTTCGCCTTGCTCCGCTCGGCTCGTAATGCCCTGATACTTTGCCGCCCGAGCAGCAGCAGCCTCTGCTTGCTTCGCCTTCATCTCTTTGGCGCGCTCCTCTGCTGCCTCTTTTGCCTCCCTATTTCGCTCCGCGGCCGCTGCTGCCACCTCGGCGCGCTTCTGCGCCTCCGCCTCCCTCCTGGCCTTCGCCGCAGCAGCTGAAGCTTCCTCATGCGCCAATTTGTCCGCTGCCTGCTGCGCGGCAAGTGCCGCCTTTTCCGCTGCGAACCGCTCTTTCGCCTCCTTGGCCGCCCTCTCGCGCGCCTCGAGCGCCTCAGGGCTGAAGCTCTTCTCGAGCATCGCCTTCTGCGCCGCCGGGGCATTCTGAAGAATGGTCTTCGTTGCCGACAGTGCATCCTGTACGGCCGGCCCAAGCTGAGCCTTAGCGTCCTCGAGCGCGGGGCCGAACTGAGCCTTGGCACCCTCGAACGCGGGGCCAAGCTGAGCATTGAAGTCCTGCAAGCTTGCCATGGCGGCATCTTTGGCAGCGGCAAGCTGGCTATCCGACGGCAACGAGAGCGATGACACGTCGGGCACGTCAATCTTTGGCAGCGAAAACGATGATGTATCGAATTTTGGAATCGAGAAATCCGCAAGCAGTGCAGATGGTCTCTCGATTGCAGGCGGCGTTACCGCTCGTGCTGGCAGCTCAAAGGGCTGCAGAGGAGCTGCTGCGAGAAGTGCGGCTAACACCGCCCGAGCCAAGGGCGAGGATGCTCCAATGGGCAACTTCATGGGGCAGGCGACGATGTGAAGGCGATCGCGCGCCGACTCCAGATGAGAGGAGCAAGATCCATTCCCGCGATGATAAATTACAAATCCAGCGAGATTGCGAGCACATTTTCACGCGTTACGGTTAAGTTTACGCGTTGGCATCTATGTACCGCAGGAAACCCGGTGTCTTTTTACCGCAGGAAACTCCCGGTACAGGTCGAACGCGTCCGGCAAGTGTTCCGCAACCAAGAGCTCATGCTTATGGCCGACGAGGCCACGGTCGACTCGGAGGCGGTCGACCGAGGCATCTTCGAGTGGGTCACGGCCGATTGTGCAATGCTCGCGCCGTGCCTATCTCCAGAAGCCCTCGGGCTCGCGCCGGATGCGCGCGTGCTCGACATTGGCTGCGGCACGTCTATTCTGCCCTTGCACCTCGCTGCGATGTATACAAACGTCATCGGAGTCGACCGTGAAACGCACTGCGCTGCGTCCATGACCGCGCGGTTCGGTGAGCGCGCTGGCCTGCGATGGGTGACGGCCGACGTGACGGCTGCAGCCGGCGCAATGTGGCCGCTCGCCGACGGCTGCGTGGAGCTTGTGGTCGACAAGGGCATGCTCGATTGTGCGCTCACCGAGGACCTCGGTGCGCCACTGCTATGCAATGTGGCCAGGCTGCTAACGCACGGTGGAGTCTACGCTGTCATCTCCTTCAGACGCTGCGAGCTCCTCGAAGCGCTCCTGCGCTGTACCGAGCTGCCGTGGACTGTGGAGCGGTGTGAGCCACTCCCGACGACGGGTAGCAGCGGCGACGAAGCGCTGGCAATGGGACATAGCAATCTGTGCGTGATGCGCGTCACGCGAGGTAGCTGCGAAGGCCACGAACACGGCATCGATGTGGCAGTGCGCCGGCACTTGCATGAAGTGATGAATCGATGGTACACAGAACAATCGCCGCTGCTCACTCCCGAGCGCGAAATGGCGATACGCGAGGCGTGGTCGGCCGCTGCGGCCGCACTCACGGCGGCGGCGGCCGGCAAGGGTGCCTCCTCCGAGCAGGTCGCTCGCTCGCTGCCGGCGGATCATCTGCCGCTGTCGATCGTCTTCGAGGTACTTTTCACCGCCGAGGAGCGTGATGAGATTGGATTCGACGGCTTCATGAGCGACTTGGCGGCCCTCGAGCCGGAGGATGCTGCCCTTAACGCGTCGCTGCTTACAATGTCCACGAAAGGCACGGACCTACGATCCATCAGCCTTGAGCGGGCACTGACGTATCTGAGGACGGAGCAATAAGGAAGCAGCTCTAAGGAAGACCCGGATTGGGGGAAATGATGACTTCGGTCACATTCTCGGTGCGTGAATTCTTCACATTTTGTCGGAGAACAAACTTCACGGATCACGCCATCCGTGTTGACCTGCCTCAGTGTTTGTGTGTTTCATTTTGACCTTGTGCGTCACGCTGAACCCGTTCACGTCATCGTCCGGATACCGTCCGGAGACCTCACACTGACAAGTTTTAAGGTCTCTTCGGTGGTGAAGAATTCACGGCACAGCGATACTATTCACAGCGACATTTTCACAGCATACAATTGTTCCGCCAGACTATTGAGGGCTGTCAGCGCTCACCCACCCATCGCTTGCCGGCGTTGCACAATGCAAGCTTTTGCTGCAGAGGAAACGCTGGATGACGCGCAGATACAAGCATTGCTCGCAAGCGAAGGTCTCGCGGAATTGGCTCCACCGCCGGCACCCGCGAGCAAGTATGCCGATGCGATTGCGAATGCGAGCGTGTGCGTGCGGAGAGATTGCCTCGTGCTGGATGCCGCACTCGGTGGGCGTGACGCATGGGATACGGAGCTGTCCCGTTCGGAAGTCGACTTTGCAGAGCCAGAGGAACGTCCTGACGTCGTCGGTGGCAGTGGCACCACCTGGGCAGCCAGTGTCAGCGTCGTATTTTCTTTGATGGCACTGCATCCGGACGCTGCCCCCGAGCACATGCACGACGAGACGGGCAGTGGCCAATCGCAGAAGCAGCCCTCACGCTCATCGGCCATCGAGCTTGCAGAGGCGAGGGCCATAGAGTCGGCCAGGCGGCGACTCGCAAAGAGATTTGCGCTCAATTTAGACAATTCGTTGCTCTTAGCGATTGAGGCTCAGGTAGGCAAAGGGTTCGTGGCCCAGATGACAGCGGTGCCCAAGAAGCGCAAATGGGAACAGTCCTTCGGTCGCGGAGTCGGTCGCCGACGTTGATGGTCGCCGCGTGTGATGATCAGCGTGTTCACGGCCACAGCAGCCTTCACGCACGTGCACAAGGCCGTGGCCCCAGAGCTCAAAGTCAGGGCGCACCTCGGGCTGTGCGAAGGCCACAGTGGGAGCGCTCGCGGTGTGTGCACGTGAGAGGCGTTTCCTGATGCTATTTTGAACATTGTAAGTTGACATATACCGTTCACCGCGCAATTTCGAATTTGTGAAGTCGTCTGTCGGAGACGCCGCGCCCCCGGCCCGGCGCGCCCCCGCGGCCGCCGCGCGGCCGCGCGCAGCTCGGCCGGGCTCCGCGGCGCCGCACGTGCGTCCGGTCTGCGAGCCGGCAGTACGGTTGGAGTAGCTACGCAGAGCGGTGATGTGCACAACTTAAGAGCCCGAGCGAAGAGACTGTATACACAGTGATCCGGCAGCCTCGGCTGGATCTCACTACACGACAACGTAACTGGATCACGGAGCGTTGATAGAGCCCGCCCGCAGCGGCTCCGTAGCGTACGAGCCCGCGGACGAGGAGTGAGGTTCCGGCACCTTGACGAATATGATGAGCAAGGGCACCATGGCGAGGTGCAATGCCGCCGCTGGAAACGCTGACGGCGCCAAGCCGTCTGCGAGCCACGGCGCGGTCGTTGCAGCGTCGAATGCGTAGACCAGCGGGAGCGAAAGCAACGGTCCGAGTGTCTGTCCTATGGCGAAGGCTGTCGACTGAACGGCGCCAGCTTCTCCAAAACCCGCCTCGCCATGCTCCTCTGCCAGAGAGGAGAGGAGGGGCAGCGATGGCGTGTCTATGAGTGCTAGCCCAGCACCAATGAGTGAGAGGCCCGCGGCGATCACGGGCACCGAATGAAATGCAATCTGCGCTCGATCGGTCTGATCAGCGAGCGTCCCCGCCCAGGGTGCGAGGCCAAGGAGGCAGAGCCCAAGCGCGTTCACACAGAGCCCCGCCACCAGCTGCGGCACCCGCCGCCTCCGAGTATCCGCACATTGGCCGGCGAGGGGCGTCATGATGAAATACGAGACGGTCGCCGCTCCGAAGATGAGGCCTTGGAGGCCCGATTCGTATTGGAGGGGACCGTTACCAAGCCAGAGTGGGGCGAGTGGCTCGGTGAGTGAGCAAGCGAGGTTGCCGGTGGCGATCGTCGCGCCGACGATGAAGGCGGACGGATGGCGCCACAATGGTCTCTTGGACGCCGCAGACGGCGTCGCAGCGGCATCAGACGGCGGCGCTGTGGCGGTGGAGGCTGGCAGCATGGGGCGGAGGCAGATGAGGAGGGCAGCATCGAGGAGGACTAAGCCGCCGAGGGTGTAGAAGGGGGCTGCAAGACCGGCAGCCTGTGCGAAGAAGCCGCCGATGATGGGCGAGAGAGCACCGAGCGCGAGCCCAGACATGGCGGTGCCCGACGCACCACCGCGCTCCTCATCAGGGTGTGTGGACGAGACGAGGGCGAGGCCTCCGGAGATGATCGTGGCCGAGGAGAGGCCTTGCATCGCGCGCGAGAGGACGAGGCACCCGTAGATCGTGTGTTTGGCGCCGACCGACATTGGTGCCTCGCCGCTGCCAGCTTCGCCGCTGCCAGCTGCGCCCATCACGTCATAAAAGTCCACTGGCTGCACGGCGTCTGCCACAAAGGCTAGTGCTACGCCAAAGAGTGCAGCGCAAGCACCAAGGATGCCAAAAGCGATCAGCAGAGGCCAGAAGGGCCCATGCGTGTCGACAAGCTTTCCTAGCAGTGGCGCGAATACTAGCTGAACTAAGGGCCCGGCGGCGAATAGCGGGAAGACGTATATCTCGGACAGGTCCAGCTGCCGAGTGAGCACGTGCGGCATGATTGGAATGATGACCGTGCCGAGTGAGGTGAAGATGAAGAAGGCCAACGCGACGACCAGGACGACTGTGCGCTTGGGTTGACGCGCAGCTAACATGGCCGCATTGTTGAGCACGATGGCATCGATGTCATCGCGCTCAGCGAGCAGCGACTCACCGAGGGCCATCTTTTGCACACGAGCTCGACGACTATTCTAAGCAAGTTTTTCTGGAGATCCGAGGCGGGGCCGAGGACGGCGGACTTCAGGTACCGGTAGAGGTAGTGTGCGGTGTAGCCGGCGGACCGGTGACAACCCGGTGACTCACGTCCTTTTTAGAAGAGCTTAGACGGGCGCTCTCGAAGGTCGCCTCGGAGGCGACCCAGTGCAGCGACCCAGCTCCCAGGGGATCGCGTGGGTGCGCGCGGCTAAGCACCGCCGGCGTGCATTATACTACTGCGAGTCCGCGGGCCGCGACCGCGAGATCTGAAAGAGCGCATGGCGCAGCGTAAAGGAGAGGCAGAGGCATCTGAGAGGCATCGGTCGCATCGCATGTGCCCCGGCCCCCTTGGGCCCTGCAGGGTCCGCGCCGCGGGTCCGCGTCAATAATAAAGAGGTAAGAGCTAAGAGGTGGATCTCTGGTTCTCACGCCGCACGCTTCCGAGTGAAGAGACCCGCATGCAATCGGCGTCAGGCAGAGCGTGGCATCTGGATCGTTAACGTTCACTGTATGTGTACACGGCACACGTACGCGTGTCGCTTGCCTACACAACACTCACTAATCGAAGAGGTCCTGCTTGGTTTTGGTCCGCACTCGCTCAAGGCGCTGCTCCTCGCGACGACCAAGCATACCCGACTGATCGGTCGTACCCTGCACAGCAGAACAGGACGCGGTGGTGATGACTCGCGGTGAGCTTCGGTTGCACACGGGCTTTGCGCAAGGGAGGCGGCCGCTCTCACCAAGTAGGCGGGGTGATTTGCGGGGTCGCGATCAAGCTGCAGCGTGTTGCCCACGGTGCGCACGGCGCTCGGCACGCGGAATGTGGCGCCGTCCGACATGACGATCTTGATCGTGCGATAGAGGTTCGGTCTCAAACTCTTCGGCATCCAGCGCCCTGTTCCGAGACGACCACAGCCGAGACGTGGGTCGCGCAAGTCAGATCCGTTTACCGGTAAAAAGACACCGGGGGAGCCGTTTACCGGTATCGCGCGGGGGCGCCGACGTGGGCACCGCACAAAAAGATTGTGATCTCTTTCGAATAACGAACGCCCTTAGTCGCCGAAACATTTTGGTACAGTACATCTCCCCACAGAGCAGTGCGGGTACACACACCGAGCGTCCCCGCATCGGAGGGAGTCTGCACGCGGGGTCTGCACGAGGCTTGCGCCGCACCGCCGCCGCCACCGCCGCCGCACCAATGAATGGAGCGAAGAGAGCGAAGAGAGGTGAGCCGCACCATGATGACATTGGAAAAATGGCGTTTGGTCGCAACAATTTGTTGGGCAATCGGTGGAAGCAGGGCATGATTGTGGACACGCAAATCTATGATAGGCACTTGGAGCATCGTATTGAGTTCAGCGATGGACAAAAGTTCTGGTTCGACGGCGATAATTTTTCTTTCGAGTGCCCACAGGCAACAGATCCTCTTGGAATTCCCTTCTTCCCGGTTTTGATTCATCCAGCTCGCCTGAGCGGCTCCGAGTCTCAGCAGCCAGGCGAGCTCCCAGTCCCAGTCATAGCCAGGCGATGGCTGCTGTGCCGCCGTTTCAGCGTACCAGGCTATCATCCAAGGCAAACTCGGGAGCAGTCGACTGTGTGCCGCGTGAGCAGCCTTGAGACTGCAGCCGAGACATCGTGCTCTGTCGCAGCATGCTCCACGGTGGCAATTGGTGCCAACGTTGCATCCGGCGGTGCAGTAACGATTGCGATCAGCAAGCAAGCTCGCCGGCCAGCAAAGCTCCCCGCTACTCCCATCGTTGCAAAATTCAAAAGCAAACCCTTATGCAACGTTCCATCATGCCATTCGCCCGCCACTGCCGACCATCCGGTGGTGAAGGGAATGCGAGTGTGCAACGCTCATTGCGAGCGCGTGCGGCGCGTGCCCGAGCTGTTAAAGGAAGGTGATCCGAGCGTGACGTGCGCTCACACCGATAAGCGATTAGGATGGCGATGCCAATCACATGGGTGCCAGCTGGACTTCCAACGGCCGTGCCTCGTGTGCGGGGAGGGCAATCCTAATGACTTCGCGTCGGATGGCACTGCCCGTGCAAACCTTGTGGAGCCGAGCCACTTCAAGAATGAAGGCGAGGTGGTGGTTTGCGAGCATGAGGGAGAGGCACCCTCCCCTTGCATACGGCCTGGCTGCACGGCATACCTTCACTCGCGATGCCGCAAGCTGCTTGCCTCCCGCGTGCGCGTGTACTGGGATGGAGATAAAGAATGGTATTGGGGCAACGTCAACTACGATGCTGCTCCGGCTGGCCGCAATACTGTCCTTATCAATTACGATGATGGTCTAACGCAGTGCGAGGATCTGGACGATGTTGAGATTAAGGTCCAGTGGCTCGTGAATCGCTCCGCCGGGCAGGTTGCATGTGCAGACTGGCGGGCTATTTGCACATGCTTGTACGGCGTGCTGTGCAACAAGCCAAGTGCTCAGCTGCTCGAGGAGCAGATGCGTGCGTGCGCTGTATGTTGCACACTGGACCAGCGCATCGGCTCGGAGCCTGGTGATGCGAACGAGATCATCTTCTGTGATGCTTGTGGTGTGCCAGTCCACCTCTTCTGCTACGGCCAGCCCAGACATGGGCCATTGTTTGGACGCTCGGCCGCCAAGAACATGCGATTTACTTGCGATCACTGCACGCATGTGCAAGGCACAGGGATGCCTGCCGTGTGCTGCCTGTGTGCACGTGGTGATGGCATGATGCGGCAGCGTTCTGATGGCGAATGGGCACATATCTCGTGCCTAAAGTTCAACGATGCAATCGAATTTGGTGGAGGGAAGCGTCCGTCAGCTGCCAAACGGCACAATGCAGAGCGGCTTTGCAGTCAGAATTCTGGCTGCCACACGTGCCTGATGGATCAGTGGTCTTTTTCCAACCGCTCAAAGTCAATTCAGAAAACCATCAAGCAAAAGGGCTGGCGGTGTACTGCAGCTGGCTGCCACAACCCACAGCTGATTGATGGTTTGGTGCTATGTGGCGGGCAGGGCGAAGGCTGCAAGAATGTGGTGCATATTAGCTGCGCCCAGCGTTTCAATTCGGGCTGGCACATAAAGAGTTTGGAGGCAGATGCAGAGAGCGTCGTGACCGAGGTCTTGTGTGCTAGTTGCACTGATTGCTTCATCGATTGCCGCAATGGCACCCGCACTCCCATCTGGCGCCGCACCGTGGTGCCGCAGCTGTCGATCGTCGAGAAGTGGGTCGCCGACAACGAGTACTCGGCAGCGGCATGGACATTCATGGATTGGGCCCACGGGCCGTGCGGCGGTTTTACTAGGGTCGGTCACCGTGCAGGCGGTGCGTGCATCGGTGCATGCGACATTGATCCGGAAGCACGGGCAGCCTACCTGGCCACCTTTGACTTTAGGCACGCGCCGTTGGACAACATCTCAAAGATGGGTACCGACGCATCTGTCGCCCGTCCAGCGACGATAGTCTATTGTGGCTTCTGCTGCAAACCCTTCTCAACTGAAGGGAAGCGGCTCGGTTTCAAGGACGAAACCTTCGGTGACAACTTTTCACTTATGGCTCAGGCGCTGCAGGCTCGTCTTGCTGCTGGGATCTACGACCCGTGCCTGATTTGCGAGAATGTGCCAAACCTCCTCAACTTCCTCAGCCTCGACCACCTGAAAAAGCTTGGGTACTATGTCAAGGTCTTTGTGGTCTCTGGCAGTCATTTTCGTTGTGCCAATGTGCGTGAGCGGCTGGTGCTGGTCGGCTTTCGTGACAAGGCTGCTTTCGACCGATTCACCCCGCCACCACCGCAAGCCAACAAACCCGCAGCATTGCGTTCGGTACTCAAGCCATATAGTACCACGACTGGGCTGGACCTATTCTTGAACGCGACTCAATTCAAGCTCGCCAATGAGCACTCACATGTTGTCGGCCTGGGCTGGCCATCAGGGGCGCGCTCGCCCACGAGCTCGTACGGCTCGCTCAAGACGCCAGGTACGCTGTTGTGCGTGTCCCGCGCCTTCGAGACACGGGAGACGCCGCTCACAGTGCATGAGATCAAGGAGCTGAACACAGGCGACTTGCGCAAGCTGCACCCGGACGAGATTCTTGCCTCGTTCAGCTTCAGACCTGAGGAGCGGCCTCGGCTGGTGGGCACATTGCAGGTGCAGTATACAGCTGTGGCACAGACAATTTGTCTGAACGTGTTTGAAGCGTTCACTGTCGAGGTCCTCGCTGCGATAGGTAAGCCTGGCCCGCGTGATAGGCTCTATGCGAGCCTGGAAGCTCCAGCCGTCTGCAGAGGCACCACATCTCTTGGAGGCAGCTCATCAAGCTCAGGGAGCAGCAGCAGCAGTGCTGGCCACACCGGTCCGCCTTGCTGGCTTGAACCACGTCTCTCAAAGCTTGGTGTGCCCTTCGCCAAGTACATGCCGTTGCGTGGCACTGACGATCTTCTGCCAGAGGATAGCCTATCTGAATATGAGAAACAGAATCTGGCCAGTATTGAGCACAACAGGTCGATTCTTGTGGAACTGGGGCTTCGCACCTGATCGCTGATGAACTAGATGTGAAATCAAGCATCCAACCGTGCTCGCAGCTTGCGCCCAACTCTTTTGAAGGCGAGACGCATCGGCATGAGCGATAATGATGGTTCTGTCAGGTTCTGTCAGGTTCTGTCAAGTTCTTACACTGAAGTTGTCCTTCACGGCGATCTTCACGCATGCTCCGTGTCTCGTAAGGTGTGTGTATCCTGAGCAGGCAGTAACAGTGCCGTAGCACCGGTTGTCGCGTCAGTCGCGTTAACGTTCAAACACACGGTTGTCGCGTGTTAACGTTCACACGCACGGCCGAGTCTTCACGGCGATCCGGCGATCGTGCTCGTTGCTCGCATGTGTGACCAACCTGTCGCCTTCGAGCCCCCCTGGCTCTACTATTGGGACGATCGAGACGGTCCCGGCTGGCAAGGATGGTGGATCGCGCCTGCGGTCGGCAGCGAAAGCTTCATGGCCTTCGCGCCCGGCGATTTTTCATCGCCTGCTGGGGCAAGAGCGTGGGTGGGCGACTGGCTGCTTGATGTGCATGTCGCAGAGCTCGAGCACTCGGTGCTGGCTGTTCGAGCAGCTGGAATGGCTTTCGAGGGTGCGTATACGCGTTTGCAGCGCGAGAACCACGGCAAACCCGTCTACCGGCGCGAGCGAGATTTGTCTGCTGCCGAGGTCGCCTTCATGGTGGAGGACCCATCCGACGTGGTCATGTACGGTCGGCACATGCCGCTCGCAAGGGATAGCGCTTCCAGGCCGGTTGAGGGCGTTCCAGTGGGCGTGGCGCTCGACATTACACGCACAGCCCTCGGGTGGGTCACGGGCTCTGGCTCCCTGCCTGAGGGCTTCTGCTCGCCCAGCAGCGGCGAGGCTGCCGCGACGGAAGGCGCGGCATCTGTTGCGGTGGCATCTGCATGGCCGATGGTCATCGCGCACGGCGTGGCCTCCGCATCACCCACGCCCTCTCGCGCACCGCGCCGCACGGTACATGTCGACGGGCCAGCGGGCTTGGATGTGGTGGTGAGCAAGGGGCCAGACGAGTGGCTGAGTGTGCCGGAGCTAGCGGACGATGAGGATTGGCCGCTGCCGGTCGGATGGGTGCTGGTCGAGCGCAGCATCTTGCATGCCACAAGTACCGTGCGTGAGCTCCTCGAGACGGCTATCGCGCATCTGAGCGACGATCTCCCCGAGAGCCTCCGCACGTTGCCCCAAGTGCTGGAGCAGGTGCGCACGCTGCGGCGCCTACTCGAGCAGGGCGGCTTCCGTGTGTGCGCGTGGTCAGACGAGGAGTAGCCTTGCACTTGCAAGCTAGGAGACGGGTTGACATGCAAGCCGTCGAATGAAATCGCAAGCCCAGGGCGGTACTGGGACGCACGCACACGCGCGCGGCGGCGCCACAGGCGCGCGGCGGCCGGCGGCCAAACCGAAAATGCAGAAAAGCGCGCGGCGAAAAAGCTCCGACAGCTCACACCGCGGTTATCAGCAGTTCTCAGATGGCTGTGTCACAGTTTTCTCAACTTTATCCACGTGCCGTACAGTTTACCTCAGAGCCATATCATCATAACATCATGTGTCAGGTACATCCGATCACGCGCGCCTCTTCCCTAAGTATCCGATCAATCCACAATCGAATCGAACCTTCGATGAAGTAACCCCGCTCATACCACATACGAACCAGCCCCGAGCGTCACGCCGGGCAGACGTTAGCGTAGAGACACCGGCATCAGCGCCTTCAAATCCCCACCGCAATTCAGGGAGTCCGGCCAATTGGTTGGGTTGCTTGTTCAGTTACAAATCTCTGTCTCGCCAGACAGAGACACCACCCCGCCCAACCCCCCTGCAGAACCACTCCACGGGTTTCACGGCGTTACGGTCTTCCCCATTCCAGATGTCGGATCAGAAGGTTGCAATTGCGCTGCACAACGATCACCGCCACGGCCTCAGCAAAGCCAGCACCTGTCAACGCCACGTAGACGCTCGCGACATCCCCAGGTTGCTTGGCGGGCCAATCTTCCAAAATCCCTTCCTCGATCACCTCCACCTCTTGAATCCCTCCTGGGGCGGCACAGGTCATGGAAGCCACCGCTGCCTTCAGGCTTTCGGGTGAGTAAACGGCCTGAGCTTCAGGCGTTAGCAGCTCGAAGGCGGCTGGGTAGTTGTTTGCGGCGATCGAGTTGCCAAAGTGTTGAGCAACGTCTCTGAAAGTCATCATAGTGCTGGCCATCCAATCCCTGGCCACTGCGCGGAGGATCTCAAAGGCCCTCTCAACCTCCTGGACCGTCTGCTCGATGCCGCCGCAGGCAAAGCGTAAGATGAGGCGACCGCCGAGACGCGAACGAATGATGAAGACATTTCGCGCCTTCGCACGTGCGAGAAACTCCATATGCAGAGCGTCGTCGTCCTCGGAGCCATGCGGCACGCGAGCATGCATGAGGCGGAAGCAGACGAGCGAGAGCGAGGGCGGCGCCGCAAGTTCGAAGACCTCAGAGGTGGCGACGAGATCGGCAAAGCGACGTGCAAGTACCATCCCCGCGCGCACGTGCGCGCGCACGCCCGACGCGCCGAAGCGGCGCATCACAAACCAAAGCTTCAGCGCGCGGAAGCGACGGCCGAGCCCAAGCTGCCAATGCTCATAGTCGACAACGGCGCCCGACTCAGAGGCGTCATTACGCAGGTATTCGGGGGTGAGGCTGAGCGCGTGGAGCAGCGGGCGCCGGTCGGCCACGTACAGCGCCGCCAGGTCAAAGGGCACGAGCAGCTTCTTATGCGCGTTGACGCAAAACGAGTCGCAGCGCTCGAGGCCGGCGAAAAGAGGCCGTACCTCGTCGAGGCATGCATATGCGCCTCCGTACGCTGCGTCGACGTGGAGCCACAGACCACGCGGGGTGCACACATCAGCGAGCTCGTCGAGCGGGTCGAAGGCGCACGAGGTCGTCGTGCCACTCGTGCCGACCACGGCGACGGGCAGCCAGTTCTCTGCGAGATCTGCGAGATCTGCATCGATGGCGGCGGCAAGCACTTCGCCTCGTAAGGTGAAACCAGTCTCGACTGAAGTGGGCAGCGCCCGGCAGCGAAGGCCGAGGACCATGCACGCCTTCTTGATGATGGCATGCGTCTGGTCCGAGCAGTAGACCACGCAGCGGCTCCGTCCGACGTCGTCTGCTGCGGCGCCTGTGCAGGCGTCGGCAGTGGCGCCTGCACCACCGAGGAGCGGGGCACCTGCACTGCGGCTGGCCGCCGCGCGACGGCTCTGCGCGCGGCGCGTGGCCGCAAGCAGGATGACGATGGCCGCCTCGCCCGCGCTCCCTTGGATGACCGCGCCTCCGGGGCCGGCTGAGCACGATAGGAATCGTTCGGGAAGTTGCAAGAGCTTGCCGAGCCAGTCGAGCGTAACGACCTCGAGCTCGGTACATGCGGGCGATGCGATCCAGTCAAAGCCCATGACATTTAGCCCCGCGCAGACGAGCTCGCCGAGCACCGCGGGGTACGATGAGTGAGGCTTGAAGTAAGCGAAGAAGCTTGCACTGTTCTCCCAGTGCGTAAGACCAGGTAAGATTTTCTCGCTCAGGTCGCTCAGGATGTTGCTGAAGGGCTCGGGCTCCTCGGGAGCAGTTGCCGGGAGTGAGTCACGTAGATAGTTGGGTGCGACCGTCGAGACGATTGGCAACTGACGGCACGTGCGGCTCCGATAGTTGGTCAGCCACCGGAGGATGGCAACGCCGGAGCGCACGAAGTCCTCCGACGAGGTAGCTGGCGCATATCGCCCGCGACGACGTGTGTAGAGGCCCAACGCAAGCGTCCATGCAATAGCTGCCGAACCGGCCGATAGCAGCACGACGCGCAGCGGCAGCCGCAGCTCGAGCGTACCGCCCGGAGAGACCGACAATGAAGCCATGTCAATGAAGCCCTTGAAGTGTGAATGGGAAGAGCAACCAATGTGGCTGTGAATTGGCTGTCAATACTCGAGGAATCTATGGCAGGGCGCAAATTGCAGGCGTGTGACGGATCTCCTACTCGGAATTATCTTGGAAGGACGCATGATTGTTGTACTCTTTAGGTTTTTACAGGCGTCGGGAGAATTTCTAATTTTTTGGCTGTGCATTGGCTGTTGACACTCGGATCGCTACTCGGAGAGCCGGCTCGTGTCGATCCGCTTCCGGAAGAGAGTGGACTCAGTGCATGCAAACTCATAGTAATTGTAACGGATTCTTCAGCACAATGGAACGCCTGAACATCGATGTGTTGTCGCCACTCGGTCCGATCAGAGGTTCATTTTCGCCCAGAGTTAAATCTCCTCGGCTCGCACATCTCAGATCAGCCTCGTCAAAAGCTGATGATCCGAGGCATCTCCAATTGACTCTGCAACAACTTCAAGCTGAGCGCCGTGTGTGGGCAACCAGACGAGCAGCGAGCTTGTCGCGCCTGCTGACCGTGCGGATCGCCAACGGCTCGCCTGAAATGCGTCGGCTAGATCGAGGGCTGGTTTCACGAGGGATCACCCCGAGGCTGAAGCTACCTCCATGCTCAAAGATCTTCGAACTCCCTCCGCCAACCCCATTCGGCCTCGACGGTCGGCCTTTGACCTCTGGCACGCTCATCCACGAGATGCTCTTCGGTGATCTCTCGCGTCCACCTACAAGTCTCAAGCCCCTGCCCTCTTCCCGGCGAGCCTCCCGCGCAATGCGGCGGCCGTTGCTCGAGGAGAAGGATGAGCTCTTCCTGGTACATGTAGCGATGAAGGTCGCGGACGAAGGCGCTGACCTTAGCAAGGACCTTAGCGCTGACCCAGCTGTCGTTCTGGATCTGGCAGCAAGTAGCAGGACGGCCGAGCCGAGGGCCAGGACGCCTAGCACCGTCGCTTTCCTTGACGATAGTCACCGACGTAGTGATGGCGTGATGGAGGAGATGGTGTCAGCCACCTCGATCAAGCCTCCAAATGCAGAAGGGCTTACAGAAGGCAGCCGTCAGCAGGATCAAGGGGGGGAAGGCATGCTGGAGGCCAGAACGCCTGTTAGTTACACTCGCGCTCGCACGCGCACTCGCAGTGATGAGACGCTCGCCAAGTCTTACCTGTCTCCGTTACAGCACGAAGAGCCTCGTCGGTCAGATAGCAAGCGGCACAGTGATAGGCACAGTGATAGGTACAGTGCTGGCACTGAGGATGGTAATACTGCTCTGGCTGATGTGGCGTCGCACTTGCCGCCGGGAAGCGAGGCGCCCGCCCAGCATCTGGCGATTCAGGAGGCAGTGGGGACGATTGTGGATACGATCGTGGTTCAGGACGAGGAGACGAGACAGGACACACACAAGGACATCCCCGACGAGCATGGAGAGATGTCGGAGCTCCGCACAGCTCCGGTTCTAACGCCAGCTCGGGAAGTGCCAAAGGATCAGCCAACTAAGGAAGAGTCGAAGGAGTCCTCTGCAGAAGAGGCGACGCTGGTGAATGTGCAGGTGATTGCAGCCTCAGAGGTGAACAGGGAGGTGAATGTAGCCACAGAGGAGGCGGCAGGTGACGAGTCCACACAGGAGGCCAAGCATGTGGATCACGTGGATACGGAGACTGCCGCAGACTCTGGGCATCATGAGCCAGCCGAGGAGAAACTTTCTGAGCATGTGGCAGCCGAGGAGGCGGAGGCTGGGCGTGTGGCAGCCGAGGATGCGGATGCGGAGCGTGTGGCAACCAAGGAGGCGGAGGCTGTGCGTGTGGCAGCCGAGGAGGCGGGGGCTGTGCGTGTGGCAGCCGAGGAGGCGGAGGCTGTGCGTGTGGCAGCCGAGGAGGCGGGGGCTGTGCGTGTGGCAACCGAGGAGGCGGAGGCGGAGCGTGTGGCAACCGAGGAGGCGGAGGCTGTGCGTGTGGCTGCCGAGGAGGCGGAGGCTGTGCGTGTGGCTGCCGAGGAGGCGGAGGCTGTGCGTGTGGCTGCCGAGGAGGCGGAGGCTGTGCGTGTGGCTGCCGCCGAGTATGCTGAGGCCGAAGAGGCCAGGAGACGAGGGCCGTCGGCCGTCAAGATCCAGTCTCGCGCACGGGGCAAGAGGGGCAGGAAGAAGGCTAAGCAGCGAGCAGAGGCGACGGAGACCATTCAAGCACACGCCCGAGGGGGAGCCGCTCGGAAGAAGACCAACCCAATGAGGGAGAAAAAGAGGGCCGAGGAGGCGAGGAAGACGGCGGCCGCCGAGAAGGCTGAAGCTGAACGGCTCAAGGCTGTGCGCCTCGCCGATAACGCCGAAGCGGCGCGCCTCAAGGCCGAAACCTCCAAGTTGGAAGCGGAGCAGGCCGAAGCCAAGGCGGCCATCGGAGGAGCCACGGCCAAACGCGTGGCCACTCAGAAGCGTCTGGTCGCCGACAAGGTTGGCGAGGCGGCCGACAAAGAGGGTGAGGCCGCGGCAGCGCATGCAGCGGTGATGGCTCGGAAGCAGGAGCGGGCAGCCAAGAAGGAGGCGGCTCGATTGGAATGGATCGCGCAGCAGGGCAGCGGCGAGTCGGCGCGTTAGGCCTGCCTGAGGGTGGCCAAGAGACGAGGGCTCCGGCGGACCAGAGCATAGTGATAGCGACTGTCCCACCGTACAGCGGTACAGGACAATGAGACCGCGGATCCCCGAGTTCGCATCGCGAGCACTGGCGCCATCGCATTCCAAGCCATCAATCCGCCGCCCGCTCGTCGTGGACGCGCTTTAGGCGAAGGGCGGGGCTAAAACGATAAGCGGCCCGGCCCGGCGGCTGTTCGAGTACCGGTATGTGGAGCTGTGGTAAGGGTCCAGGGTAACTCTAACTGCATCCGTTACGCAATTGCCGTTACGCCGGTCCGGTGTGTCTCGGGAGGTGTCGAGTTATTACAAAAATCCACAGGGGCTGTGAAGAGCTCGGAAAGTCTAAGATCTGCCCAGCCTCTCCTTGTTTCCGTGAAAATTCCCAGGAGATCTGTGAAAAATGTCGACGATGTGGAGAAGAGCACTGTCAACACGCTTGCCGTCGGAACGCTTCGCGCCGCCGCCTGGGCACCAGGTCCCAGGAGTGACGGCGGGTGGGCCGAAACCCATAGTGTACCGTGGCATGGTGCTCAATTCGAAGGTGACGGGCGCATCTCACTAGCTGCATGTGATCGCACCAAACTGACTTCCCGATGCCACCATGTATTTGCGCAGCTAACTGTCTTCTACACGCTACTCTTCGTCGTGCCTTCGCTCGCGGCGTTTGCCTATACTGGTGGTAAGACGCAGCTCAGCAGGGAAGAGCTGCTTGCGTCGGAGGCTGCGAAGGCCAAGCTCCGTGAAAAGTTTGGGCCTGAGGATGAGGAGCGTCTCAAGGAGCGCAAGGCGATGATGAATAAAGTCCTATTCGAGACAAAGGGCGATATGAGGCAAGACTGGGCAATCAAGCGCGACGAGGAACGTGCGCGCAAGCGCGCACTCCAGGAGCAGCAGCAGCAGCAGCAGAAGTAGACATCCACAAGCACATGCGCAGTTCACAAGTCGTGAGAGCTCTGCTCTACAGACCTGAGAGGAATGTCAGCAATGTGGCACATGATGATCAAGAGATATGTGGGAGCATGAGTGCCTACAGACCTCAACATGCTGGAAGTTGTCGTATAGAACCATCACGTCTTGCATTCTAACGCCAAATTTACTTGTACTCGCTAACGCGCCAAACGCGGCGCACCGGCAGCGCTAGTGGACGCCTTCGTTATTCGTTCCTTCCGCGCACCGCGGCAGCGGGGCAAGACCGCGCCGGCGCGTCGCGCGCAAGTCGTAAACGCCACAGCCGCCGCACACCCGCGCTCAGATGGCCTCCACCTTGAAGAAGCGCACGCGTCGCAGCACGCCATCCGAAGAGAAGGCGTGACTGATGGTTTTCACCTCCCCGGCCTCGGGTGAGAGGGAACCCGCCTCGAACTCGATGCCACTCTCGTAACCGCCATCGCCACGCGTCCAAGCTTTGGCCACGCGAAGCCAACATCCTCCAGGAAGATACGCGATGCGGGTCGATGCCTCATCGTCCGTGTGCCGCCTTGGAATGAGCGGCGCGCCACCCTCAATTGGCGCCTCGGACGTTGTCCATCGCGTGCGAGCATTGATCCAGCTGTCTGCACCTTCGGGCAGCGTGCCTTCAAGCATGAGGGACGACGCTCCGCCCTCCCAGGCTCTGGCCTCGACCACGCACTGCATCCGTCCGTTGAGCAACGTGTCGGCCACTGAAGTCTGCGTGCAAACACGAATAAACACAAATCAGTCATGCTCGTCAGTCATGCGTTACCTCCGATGAAAGCAAGACCAAACAAATCGCGCACCGAGCCCTCTGCGGATTCAAAGCCCTCGATGGTCAAGTCGCAGCATGCAAGCTGGCCGTCGGCTACGACCGCGAGCAAGCGACGTCGGGATCGATCTCCGTGGGCAAGGCACACGCTGATGCCGAAGGCGTTCGTAGAGGCGAGCATGTCGCCATCAGCAGCACCCGGAAGGCTCAGTATTGGGGGCGCCTGTGCCCAGCTTCCGTATGTGAAGAAAGTTGTGCCGTCGACTTGGCGGTTGAGCATGATTTTCGTCGGCTGCGGGCCGGTGCGAGCTTCTTCAACTCCTTGAACCGCACCGCCACACGACCGCATGACTTCGCTGACCGTCGTTGTGCTGGCGAGCGGGGTGGTCACATACCCTGGTGCCACCCCGAGAGGCCGAGCACCGTCCGATTCAAACGCCTGCCACGTGTAGCTGGCGCCCTTCCATCGGCCAACAGCCATCGTCAAGAAAGAGTCGAAGCTGGGTGCAGCGGCTAGGCCGACCACGGAAGCGAAAGATATGAGCATGCGGGTGGCGTGGTAGTGGCCGCGACTAGGCCGACCCCCAAAGGCGTGAGTCGCTTGTGTTCTGTACGCGGGGTACGTCGGAGGCCTATGGCGCGAGCGACGAACACATAACCAGGGGGCTGAATTTCTGATCTGTGAACCGCTAGACGCGGCCTTTCCACCCAAGAAACCGTTCACGCGACCTCACACATGGAGAGCGCACGACGACGCACGCTGACACTCGTACGAACCGAACACCATGGGGCGAGCGTGCAGGGGTAGGCGTCGCTCGGCGTCGGGGTCAAGCGTGTCGCACTTGGTCGCCGCCGTG
>Ga0210245_100974_pt1 | contig 24772 bp, 16 predicted proteins | sample ChrtobMetaP3_4mM_FD_155450 | JGI IMG/M metagenome (GOLD analysis project Ga0210245, IMG submission 155450) | Chrysochromulina tobin associated microbial communities from unialgal haptophyte culture, Seattle, Washington, United States - P3_4mM | ecosystem: Host-associated > Algae > Haptophytes >...
TGGGATGCTGGCATCTCATTCATAGCGGAGGCAGCGGTGCGGACGGCTCTGTGGGGAACAGGTTCCTGGGGGAGCCGTCACGGGCGCCTCCTTGGGATTTTGCTCTCCCTCCCTTCCCTTCCCTTGGATTACATATTGTCATGTTCTGTGGGCCTTTGTGATATAATATATATTCTGGCATCTCATTCATAGCGGAGGCAGCGGTGCGGACGGCTCTGTGGGATTCTACCGGCACCGAATTGTCGCCTCCCCCGTCGCTTGAACGAATCGAATGTAGGGGAACGAGCTTGCAGCTTCGCGATGCCATTAGGCACAGAGGCCTATCAGTACAGGCGCCAGCAGGACCAGCAGGTGCAGGCATTTTCAGGCAAAAACGTGCAGGAGAAGCTCGCAAGGGCGCGCGCGGCCAGGGCGGCGGGCGGGGTTCGCGGTCGCTCGAGCGTATACATGGAGATGTTCCACAGCCAGTCCTTGACGCCAGAAGGTCCACATCTTCCGCCGGTGGCATCCGTGAGTGCAAATACTTACGGTACTCGCCTCTCAATCATGGCTGATTACGGGCACGAGGTCTGCAAGAGCAAGAGCATCGCGGAGAGGTTCACAATGGCAGTCCAAGAGGAAGCTAGACAAAGGGCGGCGACGGAAGCAGCCGCCAAGCGAGCCAAGCGAGACTGGGTGGTGGCGGCGGAGGCTCCGCTCTATGCCAATCGGTCTGAGGCAGCACTCCTGGCAAAGGCTGTTAGGGACCTAGAGGAGCTCACAGCGGCGAACGCGTGGGCGGCCGAGCACGAGGCGCCTGCGGTCGTCGAGGAGGTCATCGCAGATGCCGAGCGGATGTGTGCACAATGGGAGGCCGCGGAGCGCGCAGAGGCGGCTGCGGCAGCCGCAGCCATGGAGGCAGAGCGGCTGGCGGCAGAGAAGGTTGAGGTGGAGCGCATCGCTGCCGAGAAGGTGGAGGCAGAGCGGTTGGCGGCGGAGGTAGCCGCAGCGGCGGAAAAAGCGCGGCTTGCGGAGGCGGCACTTCTGGCAAAAGAGCGGCTTGCGGCTTTTAGGGCGGAGGCGGAGCGCACTGCTGCGGAAAAGGCGGAGGCTGAGCGGTTGGCGGCTGAGGCGGCCGCAGTAGTTGTGGCGGAAAGGTTGCGCCTGAGGCTGGCATTGGAACGGCTTGAAACAGAACGGTTGGAGTTGAAACAGTTGGAGGCTGGAGCAGCAGCAGAGGCTGAGGCTGAGAGGGTGCGGCTGCGGGTCGCTTTGGAGCGGTTGGAGGTGGAAAGGCGGGAAGCCAAGGCTGAGGCAGTCGCGGCTGCTGAGGCTGAGAGGGTGCGGCTGCGAGTCGCTTTGGAGCGGTTGGAGGTGGAAAGGCGGGAAGCCAAGGCTGAGGCAGTCGCGGCTGCTGAGGCTGAGAGGGTGCGGCTGCGGGTCGCTTTGGAGCGGTTGGAGGTGGAAAGGCGGGAGGCCAAACGATTGCAGGCCGCACGCGAGGCCGAAGCGCTTCCATTGAGTACGGAGGTGGGTAGCGCCGTGATCGGCGAGGCGCTACGTGCGGTGGAGGCACTCGCTGAGACAGCTACCGTGGCAACTACTGCTGCAACGAACGAGGCAAGTTCTCAGGGCTCGAATCTCGATGATCTGGCGTTTGAGCATCTGGCCGTACAGAGTCGTGTGGCTTTTGAGGGCAAGCTACTCAGGGATGTGAAACGGCGCCTCGCTGCTTCGAAACCGAACGCGCTTCCAGGGTGCCTTCCAAGGTGCCTCCAGAGCTTCGGCATTCGCTGCTTCGGCGAGTCCCAAGTCGGTGGTCCGATGGCGCCCATAACGGCGTCCGATCGGCGCAGGTTGGAGGGGAAAGGGAGGGCGGAGATTGACGCGGAGATTGACAGCAGCCTCTCGCGAGACCTGAAGGCCAATACGCTCAAGGCGGCGGCTGGCACGGTTTCAACTACCACTGCAGCAATTGTGTCGACTGTCGAGGCAAGTACTGAGGGCTCGAATCTCAAGGATCTGGCGGTACAGAGACGAGAGGCTCTCGATCTCGCACCTCCGCTCGATTTGGCACCTCCGCTCGATCAGGCAGGCTCATCGCTCAGCGCTCCACCCGACATGCCGCTTGGGCTTGAAGAGGTGGCCCTCGAACAGGCGCCCACCACCTCACTGTGCGCAGAAGCCGGCGGCGCTCCGTCGGAAGGTGCTCATGATGGCGCTCCGTCGGAAGGTGCTCATGATGGCGCTCCGTCGGCAGGTGCTCATGATGGCGCTCCGTCGGAAGGCGCTCTTGATGGCGCTCCGTCGGAAGGTGCTCCTGATGGCGCTCCGTCGGCAGGTGCTCATGATGGCGCTCCGTCGGAAGGCGCTCTTGATGGCGCTCCGTCGGAAGGTGCTCATGATGGCGCTCCGTCGGCAGGTGCTCATGACGGCGCTCCGTCGGCAGGTCGCGGCGCCTTGCCGCCCGGCTGGTTTGCTGCTGACGCGGGCGGCGTCACGTACTACTACACAGCCAGCGGCCAGCGGCAGTGGGAGCGGCCCACATCCCCTGCGCCTGATGAGGGAGGCAATCAGAGGTCATTAGAGCGGCCCACATCCCCTGCGCCTGCCGTGGGGCCGCCGCCGCAGGCCCCTGGGGCTGAGCCCACAGCCGAGGCATGCGAGGAGGAGTCCGCCGCCGCCGCCGTCGCGGCCCAGATGCGTGCAGATGCGGAGCGACGTGCAGAGCGAGCGCGCATGCGTTCGCCCAAGCGACCAACGCCACCAGTCTCGCCCGTCTCTGAGGCTTCGCAGCCCATGGACGTCACCTTTCCGAAGAGCCACGAACCCCTTCTCACCACGGCGCGACGCGATCCGACCTCAGCGACCTCAGCGACGCAGGCCGCTCCGTCAACGCTCATCCGGCTACCTGACTTGAAAGCCCTGATGCCGTTGCATCCCCCCACGGCGCCATTGGTCTCCGTGCGGTTTCGCCCCGACGATGCACACCGCCCCCCGGTCCGCTCGCCCAGGACGGCGCTCCTGTTGGAGGAGCCGAAAGGCGCCGCTTCGAGGCGCCTCCTTGACGGTGAGCAGCGGGCGCTGGTAGCCGAGCAGAGCGCAGTGCGGCTGCAGAGCCGCGTACGTGGCGTGCAGGCACGCAAGCTCTCTCCCCTCGTGGCCCGCAAACGGGCGCTGGCAGCTATCGACGCCGACGGCGACGACATCGACAGTGACTTTTCAAAAGCGTTGGCAGCCATCGACGCCGACGCCGACGACAGCGACAGCGACTTGTCGAGCTCAACGTCGAACAGCGGGTCTGAGCTGCGCTGTGACTATAAGCAAGTCTCCGACCCTGAGCCGTCGTCAACGTCGAGCGCGTACCTGTGATAACCTCAGGGACAGGGTGTAATTTTTACAACCTTGGCATGAGTCTCTAGGATCGTAGCTATGGTGTTCACACTCATGTATTTAGCGAAGAAGGGGAAAAGTAACCCAGCCCCTTGGGTCGTGTAGGGTTGGCTCGTGCTGGTAGACTTTCGGTAATTCATTTCCCAAAGACGCCGCTCACAGAGCACACCCGTGACTTCCCACCTGAAAACATGCCTCGAAGAAATCGTCGGCCGCGGCGACGCGGCGGCGGGCGCGGACGCATCGACTAAAATGTCCTCGTTCCTCAAGGTCGTGTGCTACCTCGTCGCGCTATACGCGTGGTGGACGCTCTGCTCGACCTATTTTGAGCCGGAGCCAGTCGTCAAGCCCTATCTTGCGCCGCTCAAGCCATCCGTTCCGTTGGCCGAGGGCATTGCCCACCCCTCGGACGAAAAGCATGCCAATGCCGACCAAGTGGCCGACGAGCTCGGCCTCTTGGACGCTAAACCTGTCGTCGCTGCCGCCACCACCACCACCACTACCACCGCCGCCAGCGCCGCCGCCGGCGCTGCCACCGCAGCTAGCGCTGCCGCTCACAAGGCCGATCCGAAATGCCCCAACCGGCGGCCGTACCACACGCTGCTCACCGCCCAAGGGACCATCTACAACCAGTGGCAGGCGCGCATCATGTACTTTCACTGGCAGAAGCAGCGTGCGGCCGACGGCCCTTGCAGCGACATGGCCGCATTCACGCGGCTCTGTCCGTCCAAGGATGGGGAGTCTGATGGCGTCGAGAAGTACATCCCGACCATCTTCGTCGCGCAGCTCACGCCCGCGGTGCTTGCCAAGTACGGCCACTTTGGCGTGCTCAACCGGCCGCACTCGGTCATGGAGTTCTTTCGGAACCCGGAGCTGCGCGCGCGCGTGACCGAGGAGTATGTGATGCTCGCCGAGACTGACCACGTGCTGATGAAGCCGCTGCCCAACCTGGCGAGTGAAGGGGTGGCCGCCGCGCATGCCTTCGGCTACATGCATGCCGGCCCGCACCATGCCAAGGTCATCGATCTCGTCAACCCGCAGGGCGATTGCACCTGGCGCGATCTGCAGCCGGTGGGCCCATCACCTCTGATCATCAAGCTCACCGACCTCGAGAAGCTGACGCCGCGCTGGCTCAACTACTCGTACGAGCTGCGCGCCGACCCGATGCCCGCGCGCCTCATCCAGGACTGGGTGCTCGAGATGTGGGGATACTCCATCGCCGCCGCCTCCCTCGGTGTGCGCCATAAGATCATCGACGGCTTCCAAATTGAGCCCAATGCATACGCGCGCACGTCGGACGACTTCAATAAAAAGTACTACATCTTCCACTATACGTACGGGATCGAGTACAGGCTCGACGGCCAGCCGCAGGGCTTCAACACCATCGGCGAGTGGTCCATGGACAAGCGTCACTACGGTGGTGCCTACCCGCCACCGGACCTTGACCCGCCACCAGAGGGTGCCAACCCATCCAGCCGGTGGCTCCACAACGCGTGGAACTCGGCGATTCAGGCGGCGGGCGCGACATGGCCCGACACGAACGCCATGGGCACCATCGGCTGGCGTCGCGAGTCGATCTCGTCGAGCGAGATCTCGCGCTCCAAGCTCGCCAAAGCCGTGCGTGGCACGGAATGGCTTTGGTCTGGCATCAAGTCGCTGATCTTCAATGACGCGGGTGAGCACTGGACGATCTTCTAATGGTTGTATGGCACGGATGTGGCACTGCCTCTCTGACCAATGCACTCGCATGCGCAGCAGCTCCTCATCATGCGAGCGCCCTGGCTTACGCGCTCTGCATGCACGCGCGCATTGCTCTGCTCGCAGGAGTCCTCAAGACGCCGTGGGGCGAGGGTAAGTGGGGGATCGCTCCTAAACCGAAGGGCTTGCCCTGGTGTGCGCCGCCAAATGAGTGCCTGTTCGTCGACTTCTCGGGCGCGGCGCATCACGTGTGGTTCGATGCAGACCTCTCCAAATTCACCTCGGTGCGAGTAGGCGACGGCGAGATCGTCAACGGCACACGCATACGGCATTGAGTGCGCCGGGGATGCGAGTCAAAATTGTGTGGGAGTCGCACGGTCCCACGACGGTCAGTGCATACTACCGGTGTACGGTGTCTGAGAGCTGAGTGTACCATTCTCAGATTTGTTTTCCTCATTCGCCGCGCGGATTCAAGAGGCGCGGATCTGAACGGGTACGAGGCGATTGCTCAGCGCATTTCAGCGCATACGTGATACGATACGCTTAGGGTTATAGGAGCTCCTATTAGGCCTTAGCGTGTGTCATGGCGTTTGTGCATGGGCGATCGCTTTGTCCCGGATTCTCAGCTGTGTCCGGTCACGTGCATGCCCTCCGCATGCGCTAGCGTCTCTTTTTCCTGAATTTTGTGTGGTTCGAATCTGTCACAGAACGCCGTTCCTCGTCTAAGCCGCATGCATTCGAACTTACGTCCAGGAGAAGAAACGGATTCTTTTGACACGACCGGCACAGGCACGGACGCGTCATGCAAGCAAGGGTCGAAGACACGGTTGTGCGCCGAGGGCACTTCGAAACCTCGGCGCACGACGCGCGCAACCTCGTGCGCAGCCGGGCCAAGGTATTCGAGAGCGCCGACAAGGATCTCAACGGCGTTCTGAGCTTCGAAGAGTTTGTGCACACGCTGCCCAAGAAATTCGTCAGCCGCCGGAGCGGCGAGGAGCTCAAGAGGCTGTTCGATATCACAGACGTCAATGGCGACGGTCGTGTCTCTAAGCAGGAGTTCTTCATGTCGACCTTGAGCTTGTCGTCCAAAATGACTGGCTCTGGTCTCGAAGCTGTCTTCAGGAAGTATGACAGAACCAAAGACACGGCGCTGGACATTCTCGAGTTCCGTTGCATGTGCGATGACATGGGCTTTGGCGACATTGCCGACAGCCTGGCGTCGGAGCTACCCAGGGACGAAAATGGCAACCTTCAAACTCAGGCGCTCATGGACACGATCATGCGCAGCACCTCTGAGACTGCCATGGGCATGGGCATGTCGGAGCTCATGAAGAGCTTCGTCGTTGCGCTCAGCGTCGAAGCGAACAATCCGGTTAGCACCGGGTCGGGTGAAAAAAGGATCGACACAACGCGCTTCAGCTTCACCGGCCATGAGCCGGAGATCGCTCGGTCCAACCTGACAGCGATGCTTCTGAAGCACAATGTGAGCCTGGCGACGATACTGCGGCAGTCCGACCAGAACGATGACAATACCATCTCCATTCAAGAGTTCGTGCACGCGTTCGAGATGACTCTCGGATTTCGAGGGCCCAAATTCGTCGCGTATGAGATCTTTGACCAGATCGACGCCGACCAATCCGGAAGCATCGCGATGGATGAGGTGAGCGCCTGGCTTCGCGGCGAGCTGCCAGAGGTGGCCAAGCGCCGAAACGCGATGATGAGCATGACCTTCAAGGACGTGCAACAGGCGCGAACTCAAAAGGAGGCGGCCGCAGCTTCGGCAGCACCCGTTGCTGCTGCTATCATTCCAACAGATGCGAACGAACCAGCTGGGGTCGCCCAAGGCAGCGGCCGAGGCCGCAACCGAGGCCAAAGAAAAGGCAAAGGTCGCACGAGCGGAAGCGAGGACAAGGCTTTTGATACTGCTGCGACGTTCACTGATCCGTCCTGGATGACCTGGGACGCCGAGTCCTTGCGCGAGCACATCCGGTGGTCTTTGGTCGAACGAGGGCTCAACGCGTCCGACTGGCTACAGGCTTGGGACTCTGAGAGCGATGGGATGCTTTCGAAGGCCGAGTTCATGAACAACATGAAGAACTTTGTCGGGGACGAGGAGCTTTGGTATGGGCAGATGAAAGATGTGATGCTGCAGGCGTTTGAGAAGATTGACCGCGACCGCGGTGGGATGATCTCCATCGGCGAGCTTCAGCTGTGGCTCGATAAGGTGGACATGCCCGGCAAGACAATCATCGATCGAAGACCAATTCGACTGCGTTCGTTGCCGACTCGGCGGCCGGCGCCGACTCCTTCACCAGACGAGCCCATTGCCAGTCTCCAACGCCGAATCCACCCCAATTCTCACACCTCTCACACGAGTCCATCCTCAAGCCCACCCAAGCGTGAGTCGAAGCGTGAGCTCATCTACCGCCCGCGTTTCTATGCGCATGAGCGGCCACGAGAGAGCTCCCCTGCGCGCAAGCCGCAATCGGTCGAGAGTCGGACGTCGGCATGGTTGTCTGTGGAGCTCCAGCTGCGGGCGGCACGCGCGCGGAGTGGGCGACCTCCGCCTGGTTGGCGAGAGCTTGACGGTGCTCCGCTGGATGCTCCACGCTCCCCACGACAGAGCGACTCGGTGGCTCAAAGCTTATACTTCCAACACGCTGAAAACTATCTGCTGAGGCCAGACCAAAGCTCACCGGTTCGGGACGCGGGCGACGCGCTCTCGTATCGTCGCCAGCAACTCCTATCACCGCCGCCGGTGACGGAGACCGCTCAGCATCGCTCGCCTGACAGCCCACCCTCCTCTACGCGCGCGGCGGCCCGCTCCATGCGCCCAGCACCTAGTTTGCCGAGCTCGCCCTGCACTTGGCAGATCGGCTCGGCTCGAGCAGCTGCCCGAACAGTGGTGTTACACGCTTCTGGCTGTTCGCAAGCTATTTCTGGCACTGGCGCAGCTAGAAGCGTCTGGCACCGCAGGGTAGCCTCGACAGCACGGTGGCACAAGGATTTGCACGGCAACCTTCTTCGTCGTCCTTCTGCCTCTGGTGGCGCACACCTACCACGGACCTACCTGCGCTCGGCGGCGTGTGCACACCTGCGTCCATCGGAGGTCCCGCTATAGGATCCTGACGGGAAATGGCAGCCGACGCGACAAATGCAACCACTATGCAACCTACCACGTGCCACAGCCACTACGGCGTACATCGTGTTAAGAAGAAAATTTAAGATTTGCATGCGCATGCAGTTCCGGAAAAGAGCTAGGTTCGACTCGGGTAAAACGTGTCCCATCGCCAGCGACTGTGAATGGGGAATGGTGTGAAAATGGCGATGTCAGACCGACCATTAGCGTCGCTCGGCATCCTTTCGTCTGCTGTGTACGGTTATCGACGGAATGCATCACGCCTAACCTGGATGCGTTACTCCGCAATCAAGGACGGCACGATCATCGTGCGCTTCGTCATCGCGTTCAACGGCACCGATACGCAGGTTCGTGAGGTCGGAGATGAACTGTGGATGCCGACACGCGGAACGCTGGAACGTTCGACCAGTCCTCTATATACGACGTATGCCTGGCTCCGGTACGCCACGCAAACAGCACCGCACAACTTGGCTGGGGCTCTCATCAAATGTGATGACGATGCATTCGTGGTCATTCCGGAGCTTGTGTTGCAACTTCGGCTCATGCCATTCGTCCAGGATCCCGAAGCGATGACGTATTTTGGACGGTTCTTTTGGACCGCGTACGACGCAGCGCAGTACACTCACATCGCCAGCACATTTAGCCCTTCAGAAGCCTCCTATCACCGGTGGTCGATGGAATGTGCACCGGCGCGCCGTCGAAATTGTACTGGGCCCTTTCCCTTTGCCACTGGATCGCTCCAAGGCCTCTCGCAAGCGCTCGCGCGTTCCCTCGCCTCAAGTGAGCTCGCGATCGAGCACGTGCGCGCAGTCAGACTGGCGAACTTGGCGCATCGGAAGACGCCCGTGTATGAGGACGCGTGGATGGGGTTTGCCCTCGTCGGTCTGCTGCCGCCGAATGCTTCGCGCACAATCGTCGCCATCGGCATGCCAGTGAACTCCTTTTTCGACAGCTACGGGTTCGAGATGAATAATTTCTCGATGGTCGTGCATTGGAAGGGCGGCAAGTGGGCATCGCTGCTGCTGGCGCGTATGCGTGCAGCACGCGCGTACGTGCACATGCACCGCTGTGAATCGAATACAAGTCTTCGGTGCGGCGATATCTGCCACGCAACGGGCTGGGCAGCCAGCTATCCAAGGGGCTGCCGTGCTGGTCACTGCTCGCCCGGCCGGCCGTGGATGTGGTGCGCCCTCCATGTGGGCAACGATACTTGCGCGAATGTGCACAGGGAGAAGATCTCGCTCGCCGAGACTTGGCGCTTGGGTGGAGCTGAGCCTGTGGGATTCCGATAAGGGTGAGAATAAATTAGATAACTTAGACCAAAATCTAGGTCCTCGCTGCTCAATCCCGGAGACTCACTCTTTCGCACGACAACATCGGCGCCCCCCGCTCTCGCGGCAGCGGGCGAATTCTCCACAGGGAGATGTACCGGTACTTGTATTGACCGAGAGAGCCGGGCAGCGGAGGCGGGTCACGTGGGGTTTCCTATCATTTTTGGGGGTAGTTTCCTATCGGATACGTATCCTGATGTATTCTGATGTATCCTCCATGTATCTTGATCGTATCTTGACGTTTCCCGTACATGTGCATCAAGATACATCGAGATACATCAGGATACAACTGTATCTGTGACTTTGGCATCTTTGGAAATGTATCTTAACAAGGGATATGTATCCTTCTTTAAGATACATTTAGGATACATTTAGGATACATTTAGGATACAATGTATCTTAACCCTCAGATACATGGCACACAAGATACACTCACGATACATGTCGGATACATAGGGATACATTTGAGGATACGTATCTCGAGCCCTACTTGTTGCTGCGCTTGGACACGCGCTTGGGCGGCGACGGCTTGGGCGCGTCCTTAGCTGCCTTAGGTACCTTGGCAGGTGCCTTAGCATCCTTGCCTCCCTTCCTTGGCTTCTTGGATGGGGGCTCAGATGCTTCTTCTTCTCCTTTCTCCTCGACTTCATCGCCGGCGCCCTCGTCGGCGCTGTCCTTGTCCTCCTCATTCTCCTGCTCCTCATCTTGCTCCTCGGTGTCGGAGGGCAGGAAGCCCTTCTGGTAGAAGTAGCCGGTGGAGTGCTGGAAGATGCGGTAGTGCTTGCCATCCTTGGACACGCGCTTCCACACGCACTCCTCCCCCTTGTATTTCTGCTTACCGCCACGGGAGTTGACGCCAGAAGTGCCGTATTTGCCCTCGCCGAAGACCTCGGGGAGCAGCCCCGCCGCCTCTTCCATGTCGCCGGCGTCCCTCTTCGCCGAATCTACCCAGATGAAGTTCTGCTTGGTCTGCTTCGCAGAAGACGACCCCCCCTGCATGCTGACAGTCACGCTGCCCATCTTCATGAGGGCCTTGTACTTCTTGTTGATGCTTGCCATCCTGTCCTTGTACTCCTTGCTGTTCTCGTCCCAGCCACACTCCGCAGCGAGCGCCTTGAGGTCCCTGACTTCGGCGAGCTCCTGGGCAACCACGGAGGGAGTGGAGGCCATGGAATCGCGTGTATCTCGCGCCAAACTTGTCATAGCGCCGACGGATCCTGAACAAAAAGTTTCTGTATCTCTGTGCGCGCGAGACCGCAAATTGCTAGGCGTTCCGCGCTCCTCAGACATTATGATGCGACCCACGCCGCGCTCCGACTCCTCCAAAGTGTGGCTTCCAGTAAACGCACGAGACCTGGGGAGTATGAAGGAAGGCCAAACACTGCTCAAGACCCTAGAAGGAGGGATGTGGAAATGGCATGTGACTCAACCAGGTGATGGCCGCACCAGATCCAACTTTCAGTGCAATGGGCATGAAGACTGCAAGCGTGAGCTGAGGGTGATCAAAGTCAATGATGTTTACATGATCCAGGGCAGAGGGTCCCATGGAGTAATTCCAAAGGAGAGAAAGAGGGCCAACTCAACCCTTACAGTGCAGCAGGAGAAGTTGGTGCGCTTCGCGCTCGACCAGGGCGGTAAACCAGCAGGGATAAGGGTGGCCATGACAAAGCAGAAGATAGAAGAGCTGGAGGGTGCTGGAGCAGACCCACTTCTGCACAAGGCTGACATGGGTGGCCTGATGGGTGCGCTGCTCTCCATGATGGCATCCATACATTCCCCCAACCCCCCGAGACACGTTTCCCGCATGTATCCCGCATGTATCCCGCATGTATTATCATGTATCTTGCATGGATCCTGAATGTATCTCGATTGTATCTTGATTGCCACTGAGGATACATGTATCTCGCATGTATCCCGAATGAATCCTTTATGTATCCCGCATGTCGCCTTCATATCAGATACATCTCTCTCCGGATGCATTTGAGATTCATGTATCCCGCATGTATCCCGCATGTATCCCGCATGTATCCCTCATGTATCTCGACGACCTCTGAGGATACATGTATCCCGCATGTATCCCGCATGTATCTTGTATCTGAGATACGTACCTCTCCGGATACATTTGAGATACATGTATCTCATTATGTATTCCTCATGTATCCCGAATGTATCGTCCATGTATCCTCGAACCGCTGCAGATACATGTATCCCATATGTATGTCGCATGTATCCCGCATGTATCCCACATGTATCTCTGATGTATCCTACGTGCGTTCCTCCTCGCAGGTGTGCCTACTTTGCAACAGCTACAAGGGAAATCAAAGGAGATGAAGAGGGCGAAGACTGCTGCCGTGCAGCTCGATCAGCTCATTGACTTGAAGAACCTGGCTCTCACATACTTTCAGCCCATGCCAGAACCACTGACCCTGATGCCACCCTCGGGCACACAGCTAGCGGCCCAGCAGACGGACGGTGCAGCTCTTCCCCTGGCCGGCCCACCCTCGGGCACACAGCTGGCGGCCCAGCAGACGGACGGTGCAGCTCTTCCCCTGGCCGGCGCACCCTCGGGCACACAGCTGGCGGCCCAGCAGACGGCCGCTGCAGTTGTTCCGCTGGTCGGCTCGAGCTCATTCGCAACATCGCGCTCGACGCTCAGACGGGTGATCAACGTGCCCATGGACTGCGCAAGATACGACACAGAGGGCATGTGCTTCACGGGCCCAATGCAAGTGCAGTGGATTGGGCAGCTTCTCCAACGTCCGCAACAGTTCGTGCTGCACGCGGACGGCAAGCACAAGCTGCATCACGGCAGGTGGGTGCTCATGACGCTCGGCACGCACTACCTACGATACGATGCGGAGCGCGATCAGCTCTCCACGTCCTTCGCGCCCCTCATGTACTTGATGAGCAAGCAGGTGGAGTCCGGCTCGGAAGTGCAGCTGGGCTCGGCGAACATGCTCATCGATGCGCTGAACGTCTTGGCGGTCCAGGTATTCGGACAGGAGATGAAGCCAGGAGCGTGCGCGCTGCATGTCGTGGGCCCTCCTGCAGACGGCCAATCGGTGCTGCCATGCGAGGGGAATCCATGTGGATTCGATTGCAAGGCGTGCAAGGCTTTCAAGCAGGTGGGCATCTGCTCCCACGTGCTGACCATCAACCACATGCTGTTGAGGTTCAACGTGCGCTTTCAGCTCAAGGCGATTCAGACGAATGCGTTGAAGAAGGCTGGGCAAAGGGGAAGTCGAAAGCTGGTGCCTGCCCTTCAGCGTGCTCCACACGTGGAGCCTGACTCGAGCGACGAAGAGGCGGAGCGCCTTGAGCTCCTTGGGCAAGAGGGCAAATAGAACGAGTCCAAGATACGTATCCTAAATGTATCTGCAGTGTATCCCGTATGTATCTTGTGTGTATCCAGCGCGGCTCGGACGAAGCGTTCAAGATACATGTATCTTGATGTATCCTGATTGTATCGTGAAGTGTCATCATGACGCGTCCAAGATACATGTATCGTGATTTTGTATCTCGGTGTATCTTGATGTATCGTGATAAAGAATTCAAGATACATGTATCCTGATAGTATCCTGATGTATCGTGAAATGTATCCAGAGTGACATCAAGGAAGCGCTCAAGATACATGTATCTTGATGTATCTGATATGTATCCTAAAATGTATCTTGGACTCGTTTGGGATACGTGTAAAATACACGCAAAATATCAAGATACATGTATTCTCTTGGAATATAACAGGGCATTTAAGATACATTTTGAGATACATCAAGATACATAAGGGATACATGTATCCTTCAGAATACATGCAAGATACATGCAAGATACATCAGAATACATCAGGATACGTATCCGATAGGAAACTACCCCCAAAAATGATAGGAAACCCCCCCGCACCCCAGCGGAGGCAGAGCGGAGGCGTACCTTGAAATGGTGGTGAGGTGAGAGCGCGGGGGGTCCGCGACTAACTGAGTGACTGAGCGTCTGACCTGGACTGAGTCACGTGGCCCTGCCCGCCTTTTGCAAGCACCTGCCCGCCTTTTGGACTTTTATATGTTCATATGAGTGACGTGGCCTCTGTGATTGCGTTGAGAATCCGCGATGCGGACCACTACGCCGACTTCGACGCCGCACTGGCGGCCGACGTACTCGCGCCCGCCGCTGAGCAGTTTCGAGCAGTTTCAAGCGCACGCCCGAACGTGCTTTGAGCAACTACATTCCAACGCCCGGTACTGCACCGCGCCTTTTTGCACAGAGGCGCTCGTTGGCTTCGTTGGCCGCTTGTGCAGGATGGCTGCGTGTGGCCTGTGCGGTGACCAGCGAGGCTCTCAGCTACGTCGCATAACGACGGTGACAAAGCTGGAGCACCAACAGCCAGCCGAGAGCGCCGCTCGCACCTTCGTTGGCACGTGGTACAATACGTCGACAACCGGGCTCGAGGACTACCTTAAGTGCCTCGGCGTGTCCTGGGTCGAGAGCCAGCTCGCGTTGCGCTTCCGCCCGAAGTGTGAGGTTAGCATCACGGACGGCGTGCTGCAGGTGCGCATGCCGACACCCATGGGCGAACGCGTTGAGAAGCTGCCCATCGACACCGAGGTCGTCGACCGGGACCCCTTGGGCAACGAGTTCATCAAGCACTCGTATTGGGATGGCTCGGTGCTCGTGACGCTCGCGCAGGACCGGCGTGGCAAACTCGCGGACGTGCGCACCACGCGCGCCATCTGCGACGGAGCCCTCGTGCAGAGGAGTAGCATTGTTCGGCGAGGGAACGAGGGCAGCGACTCGAGTGCACGCAGGTGCGGCGACAGGGACAGTGGAGACGCTGACGCTAGCGGCGACGGGGCCGTGTGCTTTGAGCGCATCTTCAAGAGACAGGACGCGCGTAGTTGAGAGATGAAACGGCCAGATCCGCCACGTATTCGACCGGGTAACAATAGTCTAAGATATAAATTACACTCCGTACGGGACGGGTTCAAACACCATGAAATCATGCATAGATGCATGAAGCATGGCATGTCGCATGAAGTAAGGTGGCTGCCTCGCCGCGCGCGCGCGCAAGTTTTGTGAGCCTGCCAAGCGGGAGGGCGCGAGGAATCAATGCAACAATGGCGACGAAAGGTGCCACCGAAAGTGTCCCGTGTGCAGCTCTGTGTGAAACGGCTGTGTCCTGTGAGCCGGAGCGTGCGGGTGCGCGGTTGTCCGAGAAGGCACCAACCTCCGTCACGAGTATCGAGTTGAAAAGTAGGTCGTGCGACGTGCCTGTCCCGGCTCCCCCGGTGTCATTACGTCAACAACAGACCAACATTTTGGGAAAGTTGGTCCGTCTAAAAGTTGGTCCTACTATACCGGCCCCCCCCCTGGTCTGCATGCTTGGTCTTTAATAAACAAAATACTACGTTTCACTCATACTCGATTATGTGGCTTTCGCGCCTGAGATAGATAAGGGAGAACCAGAACGGCAGAAGCACCCTCGAATGGCCATAGATTGTCCATTTGAATTGTGCTCTCTAAACCAAACTAAATCCCAGGATACTCCAAGTTCTCCGCTTCCTCGTCCTCGTCGTCCGCGGGGGGCGCACGCTCCTCTGCTTCGATCGGCCGCCTGCCCCGCCTGCGCATCAGCTGCTCATGCCGGGCCAAGTCCACGATCATCGGTGCGACCCGTGCGCAAGGCGGCAACCTCATCTGGTTGTGCCTGTGCCGAGCCTCGCCCTTGATGCACAGCAGCAGATCGCCCGCCACAACCCAGACAAATTTGAGAGCGGAAGCCCGCTGTTGGCCCGTCTCGCCGTTGCGCTTGCATTCGGCGCACTCGCCGCATTTGAGCGCACCGCTCGAGTCGTATAGAGCCTCGTAGAGCACGCACACGCTCTCTCGCAGCGCCGCGTTTGGGATGCCGCCGTCGTAGGCGCTGTCGCCGCTCGTCGCCAGCAGCTCGCGCCGGACGTCGCCGACGATGCCCTTCCATCGCTCCGGAGAATAGGCCTCCCCCAACTTCCTCATCTCCTCCTTGTACTCGTAGTACTTGGAGAACCAGAAGTTCTTCTGTGTTTGGTGGCGAGCCTCGTCTGCCACGCTCACCTTTAGATCGAGATCAACCATTACCTTGGGGCATGTCTGCCGTGGCGTCCCGCCAGTGATGGCGTCGGATTCGACGGCCTCGAACATGCGCAGTAGCGCCGTCTTGGGCAGCAGCGCCGGTTGATCCACGTGACCCAAGCCGCCACCGCCACTGCCATGGACGTCACACATCCTGGCCATCGGCGCCATGGCTCGGCTCTTCCAAAGGTGACGTGGCAAAGGGCAGCTGCTGAAGCGTTTCTCCAGGGAGTTCAGGCCCACATCTGCTTTGCTCGAGTCGAGGGCCTCCATGTAGCGCGCACAGAGCTCCTTGGCGCCCTCGTCGCCCGCACCATCCGGCCCTTGCTTGTGCACCCATGCCTTCCAGGACTGGGCGGCCTGCGTCATCGCCTTCTGGCCAGCCTTGCAACGCCGCACGTGCTCGATCATTGCACGGCAGCGCTCGTCCTCACTCAGCATCCATGGCGCTGAAGCCGGCGGCAGAGGCGCGTGCGGCGGAGGCGCGCGCGGTCGCTTCTCCCAGGGCGGCTGCAGCCGGTCGGGAGGCAGGCATCCGAGCAGCTCAGCGTCGAAGATGATGCTGAAGCGGTCGCCGTCGGCGTCACAGCCGGCGATCATGTCAAGGACGGAACGGCGGCCAAGGCACGAGACGATCAGTGCATGCTGGCCGTTGGGTGCGAAGCCTAGGTGTTCGCGCATCTCCGCTGTGGGTGGCACTGCGCGCAGCACTCGCACGTCGCCCGGATGGATGCCTGGCGACTTGTACAGCACGCAGCGCTCCGCGACGCGTGGCACGCCTGCCTCGAGCAGCACAACCTCGCCTTCGAGCAGCGTGCCCGTGTGGTCGATGGCGACCATCATAGTGTACGAGTCAGGGATGGAAAAGCGGCCGCTCTGGAGAACATTCAGCTTGTCGCGCAGCGATCTGATCGCTTCAGTGCGCACGTGCTCATCAGACGGGTCACAACCCGCGCGAAGCATACGCTGCACGTCCACCTTGCCGGGCAGCGCAGCGTCCGCAGCTCGCTGCTCGGAGATGAGCTCAGAGATGAGCAATGACGCATTCTCGTCGCTCAAGGCGCCGCCGCTGTCGACGAGGCTGATGAGCTTCGCAATCGGCGCGGCGGCCTCACGCTGCCAGCGCAGCATCAATTCCACGCACGCAGGGCCGCCCAAGTGCTCAAGCAGAGGCACGAGGAAGGGCGACGTGGCGGCCTCGCCGGGTTTGCGTTGGCAGTCGTTGACATCGAGGGACGCCACGCAGCAGCAGGGTGCGGGCTCCCTCGCATTCACCTTAATTTGGGAGTCGCGGACGAGGATGACGTTCGGAGGTAGGGCCGCGGAGGTAAACAGCACACCCTTGGCGAGGAAGCCTCCTCCCCACCACAAACGTATTTGCGTGAGCAGAGGCACATGATCCCAGCACAGCGTTCTCGTGAGCTGCTCGGCGAGGTTGAGAGAGATCATGCCGCACCCATCGCTCATCAAGTATGGTCCCCCCGATGGGGACACAGCCGGCTGATCGCCTTCTGCCATCCCCACAAGGTCGTCGATCGCCACCACCACGATCTCGTCCTTGCATCGCGTCCCAGAGATACGCGAGAGCTCACCCTTGAGCGCCGCCTCCAGCGCCGGCGACCACGCGCCGCCAAGGCCGCGCCCTCGCAGGTCGAGAGCACGGAAGGGTCGGCCTGCAAAGACCGAGGTGGTCCCGCTGAAGCTGAGCTCGACACGTGCGCACATCTTAGGCACGGTTGCACAGGCGCGAAAATCGGCGAGCGCGCGCAACGCCTCCTCCACGTTCCAAAAGTGGAGGCTCCGGCGGCCAAGTTGCAGCTCGTCAAGTGGAGTGCCGCTGACGGCCACAAAGAAAAGGGTTTGCCCCCAGTCCTTCGAGCCCAGGAACGCGTACGTACGCCCGCACACCAGGCAGCCGTGCTCGAAGATGGAACAAGATCGCTCCTTTTCCGCTGCTTTTCGTTCGAGCAGCGCCTGGCGCAGCGCGTTCGGGTCCGCTTCACCCTTCCGGCATTCCTTGGCGAAGTGACCCGGCTCGTGGCATTTGTAGCACACCGCTTCACCCTTCCGGCAGTCCTTGGCGAAGTGGCCCGGCTCGTTGCATTTGTAGCACAGCCCACGCCGCGCAGATGAGCTGCTGCTCTCCCCGTCCGGCGCCGTCACCATCTCCACCTGCAGCAGTAGCTCAGCACCGAGGACGCGATCGGCCTTGGTCTCCGGCCGAAGCCTGGGCCATTGGTACTGGACCTCCTGTCGCTGGACGTCGAAACGCACTCGGTATCCCAGCACGTGGGGCTTGTCGGGACGCAAGTGGGCCGGTTCGGCCACCTTGATGCTACCGGGCACACCGGAGAGGCCCTTAGAGGTCGCAACAGCCACACCTGCCCATCCATGCTGACGGTACGCATCGACGAGCACTTTGCTCACAGGTGCATCAGGGAGGCTGATGTCGTCGACACCCGCAGCGTGCAGGACGAACATGAGCGGGAACGGCAGGGGCTCGTTTGGCGGCGATGTAGAGGGTGGTGTGCCGCCCGGCGAGATGGCGCTGCTGGGTGATGAAAGTGCAGGCAAAGGTCGAGCTGTAGAGACGCGCGCAAACTTTGGGATGACAGCCAACAGAGGCTGCTTCCGCTTGGCACCTGGTCCTGCCAGGCCCTCTTGCTTGTGGGTCATGTGCACCGCCACGAGAGCATCAGCATCCTCGAAGACGCCGTCATTTTGCCAGTAGGCCGACAGTTGCGACTCATCTTGCTGCGGTGGGACATCGACGTCATCGAGCGGCGCCGAGTCCGCAGTTGACGCCTGCGAGGGGTATAAATATAGCTCGTCCGAGTCGTCCATCATCGTCGGCGGGTATGCGAGAACCGGCACTGGCACTGCCACCGGCGAGACCTCCTGTAAGGCCGCCACAGGTACTTGGTCGAAGGCGAGCTCGCGCGGCGCACGCGACATGCCAGCCGCACGCGACATGCCAGCCGCCGGTAATGGAGAGGCCTCGCAGCGCTGCTGAACAAAGGCCCGCGAGAGCGGTGTCGAGGCTGCTGGGGAGCTGGGCACAGCTCTGGCCTTGCTCTTGCCAAGAGCTTCCAGTGGCCGCTTCATGCCTGCCGCAGGGGTGCCAGCTGCAGCATGTTGCGGACGAGGTGGTGATGCATCGTGGCAAATGCTTCGCCCTGGAGATCCCTTTGGAGACGTAATCGTGCACATAGCCATGGGCTGAGACGGCGGCGACGAGGCGGCGATCGGGGAAGTTGCCTCCTCGTTCATCTCTTGCACATCGCCTTGATCACGGGTGCGTAGCCTCGAGGGCGACAAGGCTTGCTGCTCTGCGTCAGTGAGCTTGTCCGAGTTCTCCCTCCACCACACGTTTTCCTCCGACTCCGGTACGGCGGCCGCGCCTGGCATCTCCGCGCTATCGAAGGCCTCCATAAGCTGTGCCTCCGACTCAGGAACCGCGGCCGCGCCTGGCATCTCCGCGCTATCGTAGGCCTCCATAAGCTGTGTCTCCGACTCAGGAGCGGCGGCCGCGCCCTGGGCTATGAAGGCTTTCACATGCTTCATCGACGAAGCCGACGCTGCGAATTTGCCGATTCGCGCCAAAGCCTTTAATTACAAACTCATGTATGTGAACGTTAACACGACAGACGCGTCAACCGGTGCTACGGCACTGTACTGCCCGCTCGTATGTATGTGTGATGTGAACGGCGTCTGTGTGACTTCTAACACAACCTTCGACACTCACCAGTAAAGCGCACCAATACGCCTTCAATACATGTACCCGCGTCACCTTGTAAGGTCTGCACTGGGGCTGAGCGAGGGCGAAATATGCACGCGTCGCCAAAAGAAGGCTCTGACGTCCGAGCGAGGGCTTGCCCTTTCTTCAAGTGTGATTTCACAACGTATCGGCCGGCCGGCGTCATGCACAAATTCCACGTGGCCGCGACGGCGAGCCTCGCGGCCGCGTCGTCGGCGGCGCCGACCGTAGGAAGCGTGCTGCCACGCGCCATCTACGTGCACTTGCCGTTTTGCCGCCGGCGCTGCTTCTATTGCGACTTTCCGATCGTTGCAGTCGGCGACCGTCCCGGAGCCGCTGACGCCGCCGCCGAACGATACTGCGCCCTCCTCGACCGGGAGCTGGCGCACTCGCCCGATGCGCGGCCGCTGACCTCCGTCTACTTTGGCGGCGGCACGCCCTCGCTTACGCCGCCGCGTCTGCTGCACAAGCTGCTGCGCCAGCTCGACGAGAAGCACGGGCTCACCCAAGGCTGCGAGGTGACGCTTGAGATGGACCCAGGCACGTTCGACCGCACCGCGCTTGACGCCTTCGTGGCAGCCGGGGTGACGCGCGTGTCGCTTGGTGTGCAGTCCTTCGACGACGCACTGCTCGAGGCGTGCGGCCGCGTGCACCGCGTGCACGACGCGCATGGCGCGCTAGAGCTCCTGCTCGGCCACGCGCAGCCTCTCTCCGTGAGCCTGGACTTGATCGGCGGGCTGCCGCACCAGACGCTGGAAACGTGGCAGCGCTCGCTCGATGCGGCCGCGCGCAGCGGCGCCCACCACGTCTCCGTGTACGACCTGCAGATCGAGCCTCGCACAGCGTTCGGGCGCTGGTTTGCGCCGGGCTCAGCTCCGTTGCCGACAGAGGAAGTGGCGGCCGATATGGTACGGGCGGCATCGGCCACGCTGGGCGCGGCGGGGTTTGAGCGGTACGAGGTGTCCAACTACGCGCAGGCGCACCACCGCTCGCAGCACAACAGCGCCTACTGGCGTAACGAACCATTTTTGGCGCTTGGGATGGGGGCGACGTCACACGTCGGCGGCGTCCGGCTGGCGCGCCCACGCAAGATGAAGGAGTACGAGACTTGGGTGGACGAGCTCGAGCGGGGCGGCTGGGAGGCGCGCACGCAGGCCGCCCTCGCCTCGGGCGACGCGGTCTACGAGGAGGGTCGCGATGCGCTCACGACGGCGCTCATGCTGCAGCTGCGTACCCGCGAGGGAGTCGACCTCGAGGAGCTGCGAGCGCGCTTTGGCGCCGAATTGGGCGCGGCGGCGGCCGCGGCGTGCGCGGACGCGGCGGCCGAGCTCCCGAGCGCGTGGACGCGCCTCGAGCCGGGGCGTGCCCTCGCGCTGCAGGACCCTGAGGGCTTCCTCTTCTCGAACGATGCGATCGCCACCGTCTTCGCGCGCCTCGACGAGCACAGCCCGACATCAAAAGAGGAAGAGGACGTCGACCTACCCAGCTAGGACGTCCACATATCCAGCAAGGACGTCGACTGAACCCACGAGTCCGCGGCGTCAGCGTGTGAGTGCGTACAACACCGTTCTAGAATAAGAAGAAAGGGGGCCGTCACATGGGGGCCGTTCGCGGAGATTGCAGATTCGCCTCATCTTTCGTTTTGGGGGGAAGGGGATACATGGTGTGATCTTGACATGGATCCTGGTCTGCGATTTGAGTCGCAAACATGCATTCGTACAAGTAGTTTCTCTCCTCTCGAGATTCCGCGAGCGCTGCCTACACCAAAATGAGGACTGCACCTCGTCGACCGGGCGAGCAGAATGGTCTGCTGCCAACAGCAGCAGCAGTGTGAACAGCAGGAGCAGGGAGGAAGCGGCGGTCGTGGCGGATCGGAGAAGCGTGTCATCACGTTTTCATTATACGGCCGTACTCCGAAGTACGTGCTCGGCGCATGCTACATCTCTCCCACAACCCCACTCTCTCCTTCTCGCATTGTGTTCTTGTGCTCTTTGTATGTTCCTTGTGCTCCTTGTACATGCTTCTCTATGGACTGTTCCGCGCCCCATCGTTCCCTTCTTCATTCTCCTTCCCTCTACCTCAACACATCATCAAAGCTGTTGGCTCCCCGTGGAATGGGAGGGGCGGAGCTACATTCCGACGCGGAGGAGATGGGAGAGAGCGATCGGTTCGAGTCGGACGACTCGTCCGTCGAGGAAGGGGGGCGCAGCGGCGGCCCTTCCTGCATCAGCAGACGATCTCGGGAGAGGGGAGATCGCGCCGAGATCTGCTCGAGATTCACTCTCGAGAGCGGCGTCGGGGGTGGCCGTGGCGAGCGCCGTGGCGAGCGCCGTGGCGAGCACGTGGGGGAGGAGCCAAGGATCGAGCTGGCCGGTGGGGGGGAGGTGGCGGCCGCAGCACCCACAGACTTGCTTGACCCACTGCGCCGGCGCTGCCCCTCGAGGCGCTGCGTCGCGTCCATCGACGTCTCAAGCAGCGGGAGCTGTAGCACGAGCGTGCGTGGCATGGCGGGGTGAGGCAACCAAGAGCTTGGATTTCCGGTTTCGTCAGAGCTCGCCTTTCCGGTTTCGTCAGAGCTCGCCCTTCCGGTTTCGTCAGAGCTCGCCCTTCCTTTTTCGTCAGAGCGTGCCCTCGCGGCGGCGCCCCGCGGCGAAGGCGCAGCCTCTGATGCTGCCTCGGGCTGCTCGAACGATGTCGAGCGCTTGCGGCCGGAGCGCATGAGAAGCGCCGAGGTGGGCACGGAGTGCATGAGAAGCGCCGAGGTGGGCACGGGTGGAGGCTCCTCTCCGCACGACGGCGCAAGCCGGGGGCTCCGTGCAGACGAGCCCCCCATGTGGCTCGCCATGCGGCTGGCCACCGGGCTAGCGTTGGAGGTGGCAGCCACCCGTGGGGCAGCCACCTCGGTGCCCTCGCCCTCAGATCGGCGCCGCGCGAGCGCCATCGGGAGCGAGCGCGAGCGCGACATCAGGGGCGTGCGCGAAAAGAAGGACGAGCCGCTGGAGACGCGCGCCGAACTGCCCAGCTCGATTGAATTGGGCGAGGGCTCACTGGATGTGGGCGCGCTGCCCCCCTCGACCGAGCCGGGTGAGGGTTGGGTAGAGGGTGAGGTCGCACTGCCGAGATCTATGGAATGGGGTGAGGATGGGGGAATGACCAGGGGGGGGCTGCCCGCGAGGCTACCGTGCGCCGACGTCATGCCCGCCGGCAGGCGCGCGCCGTGCTGGTCGCGCTGATCGAGCTTGCGGCCTGATCGAGATTGAGATTGAGATCGAGATTTCTGATCGAGCTTACGGCCTGCGCGCTGCCCTCCTTTCTTGAGTGCTAAGAGGATCGTCGTCACGAGAGCGGTGAGGAGCAGCGGCGGCGCAGACCACCACCCGAGGATCGTGTGCGTCGTGTAACCACCACCCGAGTCGTGTAACCACCACCCGGGGATCGTGTGCGTCGTGTAACCACCACCCGAGTCGTGTAACCACCACCCGGGGATCGTGTGCGTCGTGTAACCACCACCCGAGTCGTGTAACCACCACCCGGGGATCGTGTGCGTCGGCTCGGGCGCTGGCCCCCCCTTCAACGGCGCTGGCCCCGCCTCCAACGGCGCTGGCCCCACCTCCAACGGCGCTGGCCCCGCCTCCAACGGCGCCAGCCCTCCAACCGTCGATGAGCGCCGTGACGAGCGCACATCGAGCGCCGTGGTGAGCACTCGTCTCCTCTTCTCCTCTTGAGCATTGAGGCGCACTAGCACGCGCTCGAGCCTCTGGCGGCAGTGGCTCCTGTGGGGAAGTGGCTCCTGTGGGGAAGTGGCTCCTGTGGGGAAGTGGCTCCTGTGGGGCTGTAGCGCGTCGCACACGCGTCCCACGCGCTTGGCGACCTCGCCGGCGAGCTCCTCGACGTCCTCGTCCACCGCTACCGGCATCGCTTCGGTCGCGGCGCGCGAGGGCGCGTCGGTCGATGACGACAACGATGCTTGCTCGGCCGCAAGTGCGCGACGGCCGCTGCCGGCGCCAGTGAGCGAGGTGTACGTGACGAAGTTTTGCATTCCGCATTGTTGGCTGAGACTGAGCGCGTTGATGGGAGCCACCCCGAGGCGGGCGGAGGCGCGACTGATGAGATCTGCCACGCCAGCTCCCGTCTGGTCCTCGAGATTCGCCGGCCCGAGCGCAATCATCTCGGCGAGCGAGAAGAAGATCGCCGTGCCCAGCGCTTCCTTCGAGTGATTGCCCACGACCACGCCCTGCGCCGCACAGCTGGTCGTCCATCCTGAGCCGGCAGCTGTGCCAATCTGTGCCTCGCGCGACGCACAGATGAGCGCGTTCGTCGCACAGCCGACAGTAAAGTACGCGTTGAGCTGCCCGACGATCCACGCCGACCACGCCGCTTCGGGTAGGTCGGAGTAGATGTACTCGTTGAGCGCGTCGAAGTGGAAGACCGAGAGCGGCGACCCATTGAGAGTGCATGCGTCGGCAAAGCCCGTGGCGCTGTCGCACGGCTGGAACGAGTCCGCGCACGGTACCGGTGGGATGAGGTTGCGGCAGACCATATTGGCGGCAGCTGCGACGGAGAAGTTGCCCAGCGCGTCAGAGAAGTTGCGCTGCCCTTGGTCGGGGCTCGCGTGTAGGGTGGGCTGGCCGGTGCTGTTGCTGAGCGAGGCGCCCACGAGCGCCGTAGCGATCGTCGTCAGAGGACTGACGAGACTCGCGTTCATCAGGGTGCGTAGCGGCGCGGTGAGCGAGGAACCGCTGATGGTGTCTGTGCATGGAAAGCCTCCGGTGGCGTTGGCCGGCTGCACGTTGATCACACCCTGCTGGCGGTAAACAACCGTGTAGTGGCCGATCGGCGAGCTCGTGTCGTAGGGATCTTCGCGCCCGCGCTTCCCCTCGGGCGAGTACGAGGAACCGAACCCGTCTAGGAAGACGCGGCACCCACTTAGGTATCCAAAGGAGGCAATCGTGCCGCTCACGCTCACGAACGTGCAAGTGCCATCGTCCACGCCGGCACCCGCGTCGAAGTTGGTCGCCATCGAGGCCGTGCATCCGTAGAAGAGGCACAGACCGTCCACCTCGGCGCTCGCGTTGTAGTTGGCCGCCGTCGAGTTGCGGCAGCCGACTATATATGGTATGCACGAGCCGTCGTCGACGGTCGCGTTCGGATTGAAGCCGCGCTTGGTGCTGTCCGTGCAGCCGAGGCTGGGTGGTGATGGTGGAAGCCCTGGAGGCGGCTGACGCGGTCGGCTCGGCGGCGGGGGCGAAGGCGACGGTGGGGGGGGCGAGGGCGACGGCGGCGGGGGCGACGGCGGCGGGGGCGATGGCGAGGGCGGTGGCGGCGACGGCGGCGGCGGTGGGGGCGGCGGAGGGGGCGGCGGTGGGGGGGGCG
>Ga0210245_100978_pt1 | contig 24722 bp, 8 predicted proteins | sample ChrtobMetaP3_4mM_FD_155450 | JGI IMG/M metagenome (GOLD analysis project Ga0210245, IMG submission 155450) | Chrysochromulina tobin associated microbial communities from unialgal haptophyte culture, Seattle, Washington, United States - P3_4mM | ecosystem: Host-associated > Algae > Haptophytes >...
GCCTCCTCAGCCGCCTCCGCCGCCGCCCTCTGCGCAGTCCGAGCCTCTTCCTCCGCTGCTCTCCGCGCCGCCAGCGCCTCCTCCACCGCCGCCTTCTGCTCTGCAAGCGCGGCCTGCGCCCCAGCCATTGCTCTCTCCACCTTGTCGGCCTCGGCCAACGTCGTCGCGGACACTGCCGCAGCCTCCGCCGCCTTGGCACGCGCCTCCTCCGCCTCATGGATGTCACGCGACGCGGCCAGCGACTTTTTGAGCTCCTCCACCTGTGCCTGCATCGCCCCGAGCGTCGCCTGCCACCTGGCCTCCGAGAGCTCGATCTCGAGATCCGCGTCCTTCTCCGCCGCCTCGACCGCCTGAGCCACGGCCTCGGCCAACGTCGTCGCGGCCCTCGCCTCCGCCTCCATTCTTTTCTCTGTGGCCTCCTGCATCGCCGCCCGCAGCTCCGCCTGCTCGGCTGCTGCCGTCGCTGCTCGCGCTTCAGCGGCCGCCTCCTGGGCTGTGAGTGCTGCTCGCGCCTCCTCCGCCGCCTGCACCGCCAGCTCGCGTGCTGCTACTGCTGCCAGCGCCTCCTCAGCCGCCTCCGCCGCCGCCCTCTGCGCAGTCCGAGCCTCTTCCTCCGCTGCTCTCCGCGCCGCCAGCGCCTCCTCCACCGCCGCCTTCTGCTCTGCAAGCGCGGCCTGCGCCCCAGCCATTGCTCTCTCCACCTTGTCGGCCTCGGCCAACGTCGTCGCGGACACTGCCGCAGCCTCCGCCGCCTTGGCACGCGCCTCCTCCGCCTCATGGATGTCACGCGACGCGGCCAGCGACTTTTTGAGCTCCTCCACCTGTGCCTGCATCGCCCCGAGCGTCGCCTGCCACCTGGCCTCCGAGAGCTCGATCTCGAGATCCGCGTCCTTCTCCGCCGCCTCGACCGCCTGAGCCACGGCCTCGGCCAACGTCGTCGCGGCCCTCGCCTCCGCCTCCATTCTTTTCTCTGTGGCCTCCTGCATCGCCGCCCGCAGCTCCGCCTGCTCGGCTGCTGCCGTCGCTGCTCGCGCTTCAGCGGCCGCCTCCTGGGCTGTGAGTGCTGCTCGCGCCTCCTCCGCCGCCTGCACCGCCAGCTCGCGTGCTGCTACTGCTGCCAGCGCCTCCTCAGCCGCCTCCGCCGCCGCCCTCTGCGCAGTCCGAGCCTCTTCCTCCGCTGCTCTCCGCGCCGCCAGCGCCTCCTCCACCGCCGCCTTCTGCTCTGCAAGCGCGGCCTGCGCCCCAGCCAATGCTCTCTCCACCTTGTCGGCCTCGGCCAACGTCGTCGCGGCCCTCGCCTCCGCCTCCTTCCCTTTCTCTGTGGCCTCCTTCATCGCCGCCCGCAGCTCCGCCTGCTCGGCTGCTGCCGTCGCTGCTCGCGCTTCAGCGGCCGCCTCCTGGGCTGTGAGTGCTGCTCGCGCCTCCTCCGCCGCCAGCACCGCCAGCTCGCGTGCTGCTACTGCTGCCAGCGCCTCCTCAGCCGCCTCCGCCGCCGCCCTCTGCGCAGTCCGAGCCTCTTCCTCCGCTGCTCTCCGCGCCGCCAGCGCCTCCTCCACCGCCGCCTTCTGCTCTGCAAGCGCGGCCTGCGCCCCAGCCAATGCTCTCTCCACCTTGTCGGCCTCGGCCAACGTCGTCGCGGCCCTCGCCTCCGCCTCCTTCCCTTTCTCTGTGGCCTCCTTCATCGCCGCCCGCAGCTCCGCCTGCTCGGCTGCTGCCGTCGCTGCTCGCGCTTCAGCGGCCGCCTCCTGGGCTGTGAGTGCTGCTCGCGCCTCCTCCGCCGCCAGCACCGCCAGCTCGCGTGCTGCTACTGCTGACCGCGCCTCCTCAGCCGCCTCCGCCGCCGCCCTCTGCGCAGTCCGAGCCTCTTCCTCCGCTGCTCTCCGCGCCGCCAGCGCCTCCTCCACCGCCGCCTTCTGCTCTGCAAGCGCGGCCTGCGCCCCAGCCATTGCTCTCTCCACCTTGTCGGCCTCGGCCAACGTCGTCGCGGACACTGCCGCAGCCTCCGCCGCCTTGGCACGCGCCTCCTCCGCCTCATGGATGTCACGCGACGCGGCCAGCGACTTTTTGAGCTCCTCCACCTGTGCCTGCATCGCCCCGAGCGTCGCCTGCCACCTGGCCTCCGAGAGCTCGATCTCGAGATCCGCGTCCTTCTCCGCCGCCTCGACTGCCTGAGCCACGGATTCTTCCAGAGCTGCCTTGAAATTGGCCTGATTCGATGCCACCTCGGCACGGGCCTGCTCGAGCAAGGAGACGCTCGCCCCCAGCTGTTCCTCCAGACGTCGAATCATCGCGGCGGCTTTCGAAGACGTCGCCACTTGTTCTGCCTCACGCTCCGCCGCCTGGGCTTGCGCCTCCTGAGCAGTACGCGCACGAGCTTCGTCAGCTTCGTTGCGCGCCGTCGCGAGCGCTGCTTGCGCCTCCTGAGCGGTACGCGCGGCCGTTGCGGTCGCCTCGTTCGCGCGAGCAACGGCCGCCTCGCACTCGGCCCGAAGCGCCGTCGCGAGCGCCCCCTCGGCGGCTTGGGCGGCGGCCAGCCGCTCCTCACTCTGCGCCAAGAGTGCACGAGCTTCGTCAGCTTCGTTGCGCGCCGTCGCGAGCGCTGCTTGCGCGTCCCTCATAGCGGCCTCATGCAAAATCCGACCGCTCTCCATCGATGAAGCTGCCGCAGCTGCTGCGATGCCGGCTCCTGCCAAGCCAGCCAAGCCGGCCATTGCCAAGCCCGCCAAGCCCGCTCCGAACACGCCTGGGCTGCGCGGCGCCTCAGCCGGCGTGCCAAGGACGACGAGATTGCTGACGAGATTGCTGGGCTCGCGTTCGGCCACCCTCGCCTCCTCCTCCTCCGCTGTCGCACGTGTCGTGGCCGCGAGATGGAGCTCTTCCGCCTGCTGCTCCATCTCGGCGACGATCTCGCGCGTCGACGCGAGCGCACTTGTGGCCGCTGCAGCCTCTGCCTGCGCGCTCGCAACCTCACGTCGCAGCGATTCGATCGTGAGCACAGCCTCTGCTGTCATCGTCGCCGCCGCCGCCGCCGCCGCCGCGGCCGCTTCATCGTCCAGCGCCCGCACGCCGGCTGGCCTCGCCAACGCCTTGCCTAGGTCCGCTTCGAGCATCGCTACCCGCGCGGCCTGCTGCGAGGCGCGCGCCGTCTCGAGCGCCAGCTGCTCCTCAAGCATACCCGCCCGTCTGGTCGCCACATTGAGCTGCTCAAGCGTGGACGCGAGCATCGCGCTGCCCTCCACCTCGGCCTGCCGGGCCTCGGCTTGCTGAGCCGCGCGCGCCATCGCCGCGCTCACCGCGTCAGCCGCACGCGATTCCTCATCAGCAGCCAATGTGATGCTCGCTGTGGGCACCGTTGTGGGCGCCGTTTTGGGCGCCTTGGACGAGCCGACTTGGTCGAGCATCTTTGAGCCGAGGCTGAGGCTCGCCCTGCTCGTCGCCAAGCTCGCAAGGACCAGCCGCTCGCGCTCGCGCGACTCCGCCTCAAGCCGACCGCGAAGGGTCTCGACGAGCCCTTCGAGGCCCTTGGCGCGAAGCTCCGCCTCTTCGTGCCGCGACCGGTAGCTGGCATGCTCCATAGCCTGCAGCGCATCGCGGCAAGCAATCTCGGCCGCGAGCTCGTCGCACTGCCGCTTCGCCTCATCGCGCTCCTCCATCAACCGAGCCGTCGCGTCGACCGCCGCAGCGAGCGCTATCTCTTTGGCCGCAACGGCCGCAGACACCCACCTGAGCGCCTCGTCTAGCTCAGCATCCATGGCCTGTGCCTCTGCGACGGCGCGCTGGAGCGCAAGCTCCGCGGTGGCCGTCGCCGCGTCGAGCGCCGCATGAGCCGCCTCATCTCTGCTCTCCACTAGCGCCGTGAGCAGCTGTTGCTTTTCGGTAGAGTGGAGCGCCGCGGCGGCGCTCGCCTCTTGCCAAATTAGGGACGCCTCCTCGCGAGCCATCCGCGCGTCGGAGCGAGCATGCTGCAGCTCGGCGTGTATGGCGCGAGCCTCGATCTCGGCGAGTTCTTCGGCGATGGCCGCCACGCTCAAGTCCGACGAGATCGGAGCTCCGAGAACCTTCAAGCTCGTCGCCGCCGTGCGCTCGGCGATCGCCGCCGCGCGCTCATCGTGATGCTGCTTGGGCATCCGAAGCGGCGGCGCAAAGGGAGACGCCAGGTGCGTGATGACGCCCGTGCCCGACTGCGCCAACGTCCACGCCGTGCCGCCGCCACCCATGCCCCTGGCCTGGCTGCTGCTGCGTCCTCCGCCACCAGCCGTCGCTCGCAGGCGCATCTCGAGAGTCTCCTTTTGGCGCGCGAGCCGCTCCGCGTGCGCGGCGGCGCGTCTGGCCACGTTTGCGGATTCCTGAGCTCGCTGCTTGAGCGGCCGGAGGGCGTCGGCCTCAGCCTGCAGAGCGCGCGCCCTCTCAACGCTCTGACGCAGCGCCTCGGCCGTTCGCGCCTCCCGTGCGACCATCTCGCGTTGCGTCGCGTTCGCTGCCTCGAGCGCCGCGTGCAGGGCGTCGATCTGGTCGCGACTCTCCTTCACCTCGAGGGTGGCTGCGTACCTCTCCGCCTCGCGCGCACGGCACGCCTCGAGCGCCTCTCGATCGCGCTTCGCCTCCCGAACGACCAACTGCAGCCGTTCACGCATGCTCTCCGCCTCCAACTCGGCGCAGGTGAGCGCCGCCGCCACCACGCCCACCCTCTCCGCCACAGGGATCGCCGCCCACGCGGAGGCGGCGGTGTTGGGCGGGGGGCGGGACGCGGAGGAGGCGCGGGCCTGCTCGCGAAGCAAGAACGGCGATGAGTCGCTCGGAGTCCGCGCCCGGCGCCGCGACACTCGCATCGCCTCTTCCGGTGCCTCATCCAGGGCCTCGTCGTGGATGTTGTCTGCGTTGCCCGCGGCCGAGGGAGCCTGAGAGCCAGGGCTTCCCCGAGCTCCCCCGAGATCGACGGGCGCGGCGTGTGCGACGCTTCGGCCGGTGGCGGTGAGCGTCACGCCCGTCGGCGGCGCACTTGGCGGCGGCGAGCCCCGGTCTGTTGGGTACCAAACGTGCCTGCGACGCGCCGCCGCCGTCTCAAAACTCGAGGCGCGGTGCGACCTCCCGCTGCGCTTCTGGGCAGTCTCGAAGCTCGTCGAGCTACGCAACGGCATACTGTCGAGTGCTGCCACCGCTGCGACCGCTTCCTCGGCGCGCCTGGAAAGGAGCCACGGCGTCGAGTTTGCGGGCCGTGGCGGGACGGGCGTCGTCACCGCGGACGACGCCAATCGTGCCTGGAGGCGATACAGTCGGGCGATGAGCGCCTCGTTGGCTGCATCGGCCGCCGCGGCAGCTTCGGCAGCGGCCTCTGCCTTGGCCGCGGCCACAGCAGCCTCCAGCTGCTCGGCGGTAGGACCCTCACGCGCTGGACTCGAGGCGGCGCTCTCCCACACCGTTTGCTTGAGCTCCGTCTGCTCTCGGGACATCGTGCGCGGCGTGAAGCCGCCCCCATCCCCCACGTCGGCGCGCCCTTCCGCGCCGCCGCCGCCGTCGCCGCATGCGTCGTCGTGAGGCAGCATTTAGAATTCCTCTTCTTCGATTTTCAAATTGGGGAGTGTGAATGATAGGGCGTGGCCTCCCCTGAATCTCTTGTGTTTGTGCGCAGAGTGTACTGCGCAGAGTGTGGGGAAAACGTTGTTTCACTGGAACGTGTGGTATTCAGCACCGAACTCACTTCAGGTGGCAATGCACTCATTCTCCTCGAACCGCGCCTCGGCACGCTGGGGCAGCCGCCCACCCTTCTGTCAATCGCCCGTCCTGGACGACGCATGATCACTCTGATGCAAACCCTCGGCTACTGCGCCCGCTCTGGACGCCGCAAACTTCCGATCGTCCCTTGGGCCAGAGCAGCATGCGCGGGTCCGCCAAGGGCAGCGCGGGTGCAGCTCCGTGTGCAGCTCCGCGTGATGGCGCAAACGGCTGGCCTCAAACGGCTGGCCCAACGGCGGCGCTGCCCCTCGAGGCCGGCGCGTTTACACCGGATGGGCCTGTGTCTGTGGTTGATGAAAGACCCAGACATGACTGTACTGACGGTCCGCGATCGCCTATCTGGTGCCGTGACAGACTCAAATGCCCGAACAACGGTCCGAGAGCAGTCCTTCAAATCCGCGAGGAATGCGGCGAGGCGTCTCGTACACGGAAATCAATAACATCGGTGGCGAGTTACGGGACGCCATAAGATCAGCGCGCCACAAGGTCTTGATTATGGTACGCATCCTTCTGGCGGTGCCAGGACCCGCCTTCTTGGTGTTCTCAGCCATTCAGCAATTCCAGACTTTGGTCTGCGTGGGGGTTGTCTGCTCAGTCTCGGCATGGGGGTTGTCTGCGTCTTTCACAGAGCTCAAGACTGGGCAAAATTTCGCGGTCTATGTCCTTCTCATAACAGGTCCGTTGTGGATTCTTTCGCTTCTCATCGCGCAGATCGAAAAGAAACCGCCCGGCAGCGTGCAAGAGTGGCTGGAAGCCTACCGCGACGATCAGCTCGAGAGCTTCACCACCTCAGCACTCGAGGCATTCTGCAAAAAGGAAGGACTCAAAGTCGGCGGCAAAAAAGAAAAGTGTGACCTCGTCAAGAGCGTCAAAAAATGTCTCCAGGAGAAGGAAGAACAAGACCAAGAAGAAAGAAAGAAGAAGAAAGAAGAAGGAGAAAGAAGGAAGAAGGAGTCCACACCAGTGCCGCCGCCCAATGGCACGCATACTACCTCGTCAGAGTCCACACCATGGGATAAATTCCTCAGTCTCTGCAAATGGGATAAACGGATCTGGTCATGGCCAAGGGCCTTTGAGGCTTTTTTGTATTTTGGCTCTATGTATGGGTTCGCTGCAATCTACGAGTCCAACGCTACCGGTTGGAGCGGCGTCCTGTTCATTTATTTGATTGGCACGCCCATTGCCGTACTGGTTGCGAATATGGTCACTAATATTGTGCGATCCATCATCGACTACCAATACGACCAAAAAGTCCCTTACCATTCCTTCGTGAACATGCAAGCTTTGCGACTCAGCATCCACACCATCTTCGGTGTCGGCGTCGCCGCCTATGGTATGTCGGCAATGTCGCGGGTGGTGCTTACAAGCAATCTGCAAGCACATTTCGACGACCTCTCACTCAATGGCATCGTCTGTACGGACCGAGGTGCATTTTGGACGGCCTTCGAGGCATCTGCAGCCAATGCCAGCTGCCCGGACCTGCCCAATTGCGGTTACGCTTCGTTCGAGGATCTATGCCAGGCCGTGCAGTACTCTCCGATGGTGCGAGCTGTGGGTGTCGACGTATCGAAAGTTCTACTCTTCAATATGGTAGCGTGGATACTCATCTCGCTGCTCGTCTTTGGCACCGGCCGTGCAACCGCAGACAGAAACTACGCGCAACTACTCTCTCGCCACGTGCTCGTCGCCATGGCGCTGGGCTTTGCGCAGCTAGTGTCGGCGTTCTACTCATTCCTGCGCCTCCTTCTTCTCGTGCCGTTGCTGCGGCTGCCGCGCCCGGCTGCGTACTTTGACCGACCGGAATTGATGGCGCGGGAACTGCCATTCTTCCTCTACGGAAGTTCCACTGACTTTGATTTTTGGCTCGCTATCTTCGTGCATGTGCTCATCGCGATTGCGCTCAACTTCGACTTCCTCAAGAAATATGCATCGCAGCTGCGCGTAAACGAAGTCGAAGAGCAAAAAGCCATCGACAAGCTCAAAGAGGACTGGAGCGACGAGGCTCCATATTTCTATTTCATTCCTGCACAAGCTGTGCGCGACTGCAAGACCCGATCGTTGCCTCCAATGCAAGCGCTCCGCGACGTCGGTCACCTTAAGCTGATAAAAATCAGTCTCGTCGAAGCGTTCAGTGGCCTGGGCGTCATCAATAGCATCCTCTTCGTGAGCCATCGCTGGGAAGAGCCTGGTCGCCCCGATGTCAACGGCGTGCAGCTCAAGGCTATCCAGGCGTTTCTGGAGAAGCACGACGAGATAGAGTGGGTCTGGTTCGACTATTCGTCGATGCCCCAGAAGATCGATGGCATTGACTCTCGGACTCCCAAGGAGAAGGCCGAGTTCCAACTGATGCTCACATGCATCACCGACCTCTACCTGACCGCGTCTGTCCTCATTCTCCTCGACGGGTCGTACGCGTCCAGGTTCTGGACGCTGACGGAAGCGTGGTGCTCGATGCAGACGGCCACATCCGATGGGCTTCGGCCCTCGACGGAGGCTGAGCGTCGCTACACGATCAGTTGCATCCACAACGCAACGATCGAGACGACAGCCAAGGGACTTGAAGATCTGGTCTCGAAAAGTACGCCGACGGAAATGTATGATATCCTCAAAAAGCCGGACGTGAACGTCACCAACGCAAAGGACAAGGATACCATGCTGCCCGTCATCCAGAAGACCAACGAGCACGTCATCGAGGGCTTTACGAACGGCTTTCAGCAGAAGTTCAAGAGCCCTCAGAGCCCTCCAGAGGGGTCACCTGGGCCCGAGAGACCTCCTGCTGAGCCGGCTTCGTCAGAGGCATCTCCGGTGAGAGGATCTCCAACTTTGGAGAGAGTCAAGCCTTTGGGAGAATCAAGCTCGTCTCCGGCTTCGGCTTCGGAGGCGATCAGGGAACAGGTGAAGTTCGTCCAGGCGAGGGAGAAGCAGATCGTCCAGGACGATCTCGAATCTGGGCAAATAGAGATCTAATTAGAATCTGCGAAGTAATCGCCACAAGTGCTGTACTCGTCGGCGCTTTTAGCGGGCTCTCCCCTTCGGCGAGTTCGCCGGCGAAGACCATCAGAATCGCCCCCGTCGTAGCATTGATGCGCTCGCCGACGCTGTAGCGCGCATAAATCGTGGTCGCTTTCAGTGTACCATAGATAGGGTGGGGTGGGGCAGCTGGCAGATCGAGTGAGCTTGCAGGGGCAGCATCGATCAGGTTCGCGGGGCGAGCATGCGGGAAGTGCGCGACATCGGAAGGCAGGCATCAGGCAGGCAGCAGACCTGCCATGAGCACAAGAGCAGAGGCAGGTGTGGCGCACGCTCCTGGCTGGGCGGAGCAGTTACGCGGGGCGCGCGAGGCTCGGGACAAGGCCAAGGGACGAGGTGGGATCGCTTGGGACTCATGTCAGTGTGATGAATGTGCGTAGGCCGTCTAGGTCGCAGTAGGCTCTGGCGCTGTGACGACTCAGACGGGGGACACTCCGGGTCTCGGATCTCGGTGGTTTTGCGTGCTGGTACTAGGACGGCCCAATATAAGACTAACGTGTAAGGGAAAACGTAAAGACCGCCCGGGAGCGGGACCAAGCGACCATGCCCCGAGGTGACCGCAACCATCAGTCCCGCATCAGCTCTCAAAGAACTGGGACGTGGGACTCAACAGTCGATCCGGGCTAATCAACCTAAATCTTCCGGGCTCAAGTCGGTCATTCTCCTCGTTCCTCAAAGTCTAAAAAGTCGGACTTAAGGGCGTGTGCCCCCATGCCACATATTTGCAGCTGCTTGACGAGCCCGCCGACGGCGGACAAACCCATCCAGTACTTGTGTGGCCTCGGCCTCAGTCTTCAAGGCCTTCTTCTGCATTGTCTGGAGGGAATAGACAAGGCGCACGTTATCGAGGCAGCCCTGCGCAAATGGAAGAAGCTGAGGACTGACAATGTTCCGCAGCCTCTTGATGCCCCCTGCTTTCTTCAGTGCATCGACATACTCGATCTCCATGCACATGTTCTGAATGGCGCAGAGCGTCATGAGAAGGGTTACATCGTCGGTAGAGAAGAGGTGATGGAGGAGGAGTTCGAACGCGCCAGCTTGCTTGAGCTCGCGCTTGCTCAGGCTTGCATGCGGATCAAAAGCCTCCGAGGCCAGATTCCCGACGAGATAGATGGCCAGCTGGTAGATCTTCGCGGACTCGTGCGTCAGGAAGTTGCTGATGACGGCGACCGCACCGCTTGCCCGTAGCTCCTCACATAGCGCAACGGCAGTGTCTTCAGATGCACCATCTAGTCTCTCGACCCACTTGTACAGAAGCTTTTCCAGCACCCGGCTGTCCACCATGCCGTCCACAACCGTGTCCTTGAGCTCATCGACGAGCGTAGGCCGCGTCGCCTCGGCTTCGTCAATGCCCAGTTGCAGCGGTGGCGGTGGAGCAGGGAGTAGAGCAGGGAGAGGCAGGCCGTGCGACTCGACCCCACTCAACGGCCCATCAGTCGTTGCGGGCGAGGGTACGGTAGTTCGAGCCTGCGCGACGTCTGATGCCGCGCTAGGGACCGCGCCGCGCACTTCATCCTTGCCCTGCTCCCGCATCGAAGAAAGGATCTCTCGTCGGCGCCGAATCCAGCGGAGCGCAGCGGCTTGCACCGATGCAACTGCTTTCCCCGTGCGCATCTGCTCGACAAGGGCTGCCAGCCGGCGCATTCGGATCGCCTCCTCCACTGCCTCGTCCCTCTCCGAAAAAGGATCGTACGCGCGCAGATTCGCAAGCACGGCCGTCGCGTAGCTGGACACAGTCTGGTCACTGGAGCTCACCAACGAACGAAGATCGGCGGCACAGCCCTGCTCACGCAGCTTCGCGCACGTGTCGAGAGGATCGAGGGACGTCACATTTTGCAGCGCCGCGCACGCAAACAGATTCGTAGGCTCTGGCGCACGCAAGGAGCGCTGCAGCGCCGCCAAGCCGCCAGCCGCTACAAAGAGGGCAAGGGTTGCACGCGACTCAGGATCGTACACGTCCGAGAGCAAGTTGCCGAGCAGCGACATTGCACTGTGCTGTACATCGCTGTCGCTCGAGTCGATGCACGCCACGAGATGCGGGATAGCACCGCCGTCGCGGATGGCTCCTCCAATGGCGGACGCATCTGCGCCGTACGCCACCTCAGCGGAACCTCGAAGCTCCTCGAGCGCCGCCGAGGCCGCATCAACCGAGACGTGGCGAGAGCGAAGTCCGTTGTGCGTGGTGACGAAAGCATCCACAAGCGCTTCTGCCACGTTCCGCGTGGCCATCGCCTTTATGATCGCCGCTGAAGAAAACGGAGGCAGCGCATCCCGCCCCTCCTCCATGGCCTCCTTGGCTGCGTGTGCTGCAGCCTGAGCATCCGCAACTTGAGCAGCCTCTGCTGCCTTTTTGGCCGCCTCCACCGCCCCATCTGTGACCTCCGCGGCATTCACAGCATACTCGCTCTTCGCATCGCTGTTTTGGTGGCCCACGTTAACGGCCGCCGCCGCCGCCTCGGCCGCCGCCTTCGTCGCCGCCACCTTTGTCGCCGCCTCGGCCGCCGCCTTCTCGGTCGCCGCCTTCTCAGCCGCCGCCTTCTCGGCCGAGGCCGCTTCAGCCTCTGCCTTCTCGGCCGCTGCCTTCTCGGCCGCTGCCTTCTCGGCCGCTGCCTTCTCGGCCGCCGCCTTCTCGGCCGCCGCCTTCTCGGCCGCTGCCTTCTCAGCCACCGCCTCCTCGGCCGCTGCTGCGGCTGCCTGGGCCGCCAGAGCGGCTTCATTGGCGGCAGCGACAGCGGTCGCCGCCTCGACTTCCGCCATCGCCGTCGCCGTCGCCATCGCCGCCTCAAGCCTCTTCACGTCACCTTGCAACTCGAGCCGTTCGTGGGCAGAAAAAGCAAACTTCAGATCGAGCTTGGCAGCTCTAAGCTGACTGGCCAGCTCCGCTACATACGCTGCGGCCGTCTCAGCTTCGGTAGAGGTAGAGGCAGCGTCGGCTTCGAACATGTGGGTGTGAGCGGTACGAACTGCCGCCTCCGCCTCCGCCTTCTCCGCCTCCGCCTTCTCTGCCTCCGCCTTCTCCGCCTCCGCATTCTCCGTCTCAGCCTTCTCGGCTGCCGCCTCAGCCGCTGCCGCCTCGGCCTCTGCCACCTCCGCCTCCGCCTCCACTTCCGCCACCGCCTTTTCGGCTGCCGCCTTCACGGCCGCTGCCGCCTCGGCCGCTGCTACCTCGGCCGCTGCCTTCTCGGCCGCCGCCTTCTCGGCCGCCACCTTCTCGGCCGCCGCCGCCTCGGCCGCCGCCGCCTCGGCCAGGCCGCCTTGCTCCGCAGCGACGATCGCACGGGTCTGCGGTGCTTCCTCAGCCTTCACCTGCCCTTGCGTTGCCGCCTTGGCTGTACGCCGCTCTGCCGCCTCGGTCAATGCCGCCTGGATCGCCTCATTCTCGGCCACCATGGCCTCAGCCTGACGAGCGATGCGCTTCTCGTCGCGCTCTCGCATCTCCTCAAGCACCGCCTCTTTATCCTTCTCCCTCAAATCAATCTTCGGCTCCGTAGCCAACCCCGCAGGAGCCGTATCTTCTGCCGCTATTGCAGCCGTATCTTCTGCCGCCGCATCTTCAGCCGCCAGATCCGCTCCCACCGGTTCCGATCCCTCCGGTTCCGCTGCCGCCGGCTCCGCTCCCGCCGGTTCCGCTGCCGACGCCGCCTCGGCCGGCGCCTTAGGCGCCGCCTCCACAGCTGCTGCTTTGGCCGACGCCGCCTCCAGCCGCGTCGCCGCCGCCATGGCGTCCTCTTCTGCAGTTGCTCTAGCCTCAGCTATAGCCTCAGCAGCAAGCGTCAAAGTCGGCTCTGTGCCGTCAGCCGCCACTCCTGCCACTGCTTGCACTCTCGCCTTGGCCTCGTCGGCATTGTCGTGCCCATCAGACGCGTCGGCGCTCGACTGCGCGGCTCGCAGCGTGGACGTTTGGGCTCGCGTTGCTTGGCCACGGCGCCTGGCCTGCACCCTGGTCGCAGCTTGCGCCTCTTCGGCGGCGCTCGCTGCCGCATCGACCGCCGCCTCGGCCTCCGCCATCGCTTTCTCAGCATCGACCGCCGCCTCGGCCTCCGCCTTCGCATTCTCCGCCACGGCGTTTCCGGCGGCCAGAGCAGCCTCGTCGGCTGGACTGCCCTCGCTGGCAACGCCCATGGCACGCATCGAGGCTGTCGTGGCTCGCGCCGAGTGGCCACGTCGGACCGCCTGTACACGCGTTGCCGCCTGCTCCTCCTCCGCCCTTCGTGCCGCAACATGCGCAACCTCCTCCGCCCTTTGTGCCGCAACCTGCGCAACCTCCTCCGCCCTCTTTGCCGCGAGCTTTGCAACCTCCTCCGCCCTCTGTGCCGCGAGCTTTGCCCGCTCGTCCCGGCCGCGCTTGGTCGCCTGCAACTTGGTCGCTGCGCTATTCTCCTGTGCGACCTCCGCCCTCCTTGCCGCCGCAGCGGCTCGTGCCGCGCGACCCCGTTGGATGGCTTGCAGTCGGGTCGCAGCCGCGGCCTGTGCGACTTGGAGCGCCTCGAGCGACCCCATAACTGAATCGGCTGAATCTGTCCAGATGAAGTCTGACGGTGAGTTTGTCGATTCCTTCGATGGCGCCTCCGACGCCTCCGCCGCATTCGCCGGCGTTGACGCATCCTCCTCCTCCTCCTCCTCCTCCTCCTCCTCCTCCTCCTCCTCCTCCTCGTCGTCGTCGTCGTCGTCGTCGTTGTCGTTGTCGTCGTTGAGCTCCGCCTTGCGTGGCGCCTTGCGTGGCGCCTGGCTAAAGGCCACCTTGAATTCCTCGTACTTGACAAAGTTGTCATTGTCCGTGTCCAAGGATTTGAAGACGGCCTTGAGCTCGCGTGTTGGCGCCGAGTAGCCCAGCGCCGCAAAGCCTTCGCGAAACTCGTCGAAGCTGATGCCGCCGTTGCCATCATGGTCCCACTGTCGGAACAGGTCAATCAGTTTCACCGAGTGCTGCTTGAGGAGCCTGTGCAACTGTTCATGGACGGCGATGCCGTCACAAGGCTCGAGCTTCACATACTCTGGAACGACCGACACCCGCGTGGACAGGTAGTTCCGATTCATAGCTTTGGCCGTGGGCTTGGCCATGCGAGAGTGGTCTGCCTGGAGTTTGGCCATCTTCTCAAGGTTGCGCCGCGTCTGCGCCCTACCCTTCGACGCATTCATGATTTCCTTGCGTGACGAGGAGTGGTCGGGAGAGCGCGATGAGGATCGATCGGGAGAGCGCGATGGAGAACGTGATGAGGAGTGGTCGGGAGAGCGCGATGAGGAGCGCTTTCTCGCGAGCTCGGTTGCGAGCTCGCCCTGCAGCGTGAGCACTCGCTCGCAGAGCTGCTTGTGGGCACTCTCAAGCTCCTGCAGCCGCTCGAAAGACTTGGGCGACAGCGAACGGCGAGCCGATGATGGGCGCTGTGATGGGTGCACCCCTGCCACCCGCCCCCCTGCCACCTGTCCCCCTGCCACCTGTCCACCTGCCCCCTGGCCCCCTGCTACCCGGCGCACGGCGGCACCCGCCGCAAGCTGCCCGTCCTCTGACCCGTCCTCCCGCGCATCAGACGATCCTCTCTTGCGCGCCAGCGCGCTCTCTCTCTGCTCTCTCAAAGAGAGCACGAGCCTGACGTCGTTGTAGGCCGTGGCGACGTCGCCCGAAGTGACGCCCATGCTGGTCACGTAGTCCGCCGACGCTGGGCGAGTGCGCCTCTCTAACGGCGGTCGTGGGCGATGCCTCGATGGCGGTTCGTCGATTTCGTCGATTTGATGCGAGCATGCGCCCGTTGCAGCGCCCGCCGACAGATGGCTTAGAGCAGCGGCCAGTGCAGCAGCGCCTTGCGTGAGTAGCGCTGCACCCGGAGTGGTATCGCGGGAGTACAACCGTTGCAGCCCAGCGATGTTCGGCGATGCAAGGTAAGCCAAGCGAGCCGCACTCGGCGGCAGCGGCGGCTTGGCGAACGGTCGCGAGGCGATGACTGCCCAAGCCGATTTGGAGTACTGAGGATGCGGCGGAGGCTGCAGATGCGGCGTACGAGCGCTGTTGCGAGCGCTGTTGGTACCCCCAAGCGAGCTCGCCGCACCCGAGGGGCGAGCGCTCGCCATGGCGCTCAACGTCGCGCGCACCGGACCTCGCGGCGAGCTCGCAGCCAATCTCGCTGAGCTCGGGCGTGTAGGGTTGGGTGAGGGATCGGGAGTTGGGAGCGGCGCGACCGTTGCCGAGCTTGGGCGCGAGCTCGGGCGTGGCGTTGGCGAGTGGAACGCCCTGCCCAGCGGCGCGGGAGGCACAGGCTGGCGGAGGGCTGTGAATGGAATTGTGCCCAAGCGTAGCCAGTCGGGTTTGGTGCGCACTTGCGCGTGGCGGCCGACACAGAGCGCCCACGGACGCAACGCCTTGACGCCCCGCAAGTCGACGCATGCCTGAACGGGCTGTCGATCGCCAATCTGGAAGGCCAGCGTGCCCTTGTCCATGTCCAAAATGATGATCACCAGCAGCGCACCCACAATGGGGCCGCGCCGACCGCCTTTCGGGTAACCATCCGCATAGAGCAGCCGGCCACTCTCGCCGCCGTAGTAAGCGTTGGAAGTCGTGTGCACCTCGCCTGTTCTGAGGCGCACGCCCCACGCGCGCCCGGCCTTGGAGTCGCTGAACGACGCGAGCGCATCGCAAAGGCCTACGTAGACATCGCCGTCGCCGTCCACGATGCTCGATGGTACCGTCATCGTCATGGCGCGCTGCCCGCTGCGAACGATGGGCACGCCGAGGGCCGCAGCGCCTCGTGCCGACTCCGCATCCTCTGCTTCGGCAGCATCGCTGGGAGACAACACGATCGTGCGAGCACTCGCCGACCTGGTGAAACCAGCATTGAGCGCCCAAGCGGGCGGCAGCTTGTCGAGCTCGAAAGGGAGCTGCTGCATGGCTGCACGGTGGATCAAATCAGACACGGACGGCAAAAGCCACTGTTCGGCCTCTTGTGGTGACGCCATCACGCGGGCGAACAGATAAATGGTCCAAGGGGCGGCGGCCCAGACCCTTTCTGTTTCGGTTTCGTCTACGACTCAAAGTTGATCTTCGATGGAGCGTTTCGCATGCATTTTCGCCTATGACACTGAGTGAGGTGTGAGCGAAGTGAGAGAGTGAGTGAGAGAGTGCGTGAGTGAGCCACGCCCTGACAAGAGAGAATCTGCGGTCTTGGACGGGATTGAGAAACTATCTTGCTCTCGTTCGGTACTGCGTGGGTTGAGACTAGACGAGAGAAACACCACAACCTCCATTAACCCGAGTCAAACCCGAGTCGGACCGGGCTGCGTCCTTTTTGTTCGCTATTGTACGCCTGCTACGCATCTACGGATCGGCGGCGGCGGCGGCGGCGGTGCGGCGGCGGCGGCGGTGCGGTGTACTCGCTAATGAGACCGTCGCCCGGCCCGTAGTAGACGGCACGCAGCACACTCAATGGGACGTTTGGGCACGCTTTCCCTGTGCAGGCCTTGAGGCGCGCACCATTCTGATCGACGCTCGCGCCGCAGCAGCGCCACGCGTGCAGCGGACTGCCGGGCCATGTCACCCACCCCATATCGCCGCAGCGGCCGCACGTGCGCACATAGGGTTCGAAAGCGCCGCGGCTCGCCACACGCGCGTGCGACAGGAAGTTCTGGTTCTCAACGGAGCGGATGCCATGCATAACGATGGTACCGTTTGTGACTCTCCACGAGGGCCACGAGATATGCTGCCTATTAAGGGGTGTATTCACGAGCGTCACGGGCACGCGCGTGCGCAGCGCCACCGCAGTGGTCCAATAGCCGAAGATGGAGTCCGTCGTGGGCCAGCAAGACATGCCGTAGATCGTTTGGGGGCCTGCCCGATCGTAGCGCCGGCGGAGAGCGTCCAAGTAGGTGCGCGGGATCGGGTCGGTCGCGAGGGCCGTCGCAAGCGCTCGTGACACCGCAAAGAGTGGCCCATCGATGTACGGAAAGGGCGGCGAGGCGGCGACGCCATCGGTGAGGACGGCACGAATGTGATCGTGTCGGATGATTGCGCAGGCTGCGGGCAGCTTCTCGCTCGTGCGCTCGGCTGGGTCATTTGGGTAGAGCCGGTCATAACCGTTCTGGCCAGTCACGGACGAGTCTGCGTCCATGTACCCGCTCACCTTGAAGAGCCACTGCTTGAAGAAGTGGTCCTCTTGGGGCGACCCGATGGATGCTGCAGTGGAGCTCGCTGCAGAGGAGCTGGCTTGAGATCTTATCCACGAGCTGGCTGCAGCACGGGCAGCGCGGGCAGCAGTGGCGGCATTGGCGGCAGCACCCGCAGTCGAGGCAGCTGCACCCTGGGCACCAGATGTGAGGCGGCGCAGCTCAGCGCGCCGCGCCATTGCGGCGTGGCACTTGTGCATCGAGCGACGCTGCGCCACCGCCGCCCAGTCGTAATAGTCCCACGATGCGAAGCCCGTATGTGTCGCGAGCGTCGCGTTGTTGAAGTAAGCCTTCCACATGACTAGTCCCCACAGGACGCGCTCACTTTCGTTGGTGTACGCGCCCACGCTGCGCAAATCACTCTCCAGGTGAGCCAGGCTGACGTAGATGTCGTCATCGCCGAGCGCAAAGAAGCGCGCGCGCTGAAAGAGAGTCGGCGCGATGCGCAGCCACTCAAGATATTTGCGCGTGCAACGGTAAATTCCTTCCGTCGTATTCAAAAAGATCATATCTCCTTCTCGTTTGGCCTCCTCCAGAATGCTTGCTGTGAGTACCCCGCCGGCAGCTAGCACAAAGCGCAACGCAACGCCGACGCTGCCGACTTGCGATTGGTAATCTGCAACATAACTGCGAATCGAGGTGCGCCGCCATTGCCCAGTCGATGCGTTCGACTTCTCCGTGCTGCCAGCAGCCGAGAGCAACCCGACCGCCACATAGGCCGACGAGTCGTCGGCCCGCATCGTGAATCATGGGCTGTGAAGTGTGAACGGCACCGTCGTTTCGACCCATATCAGTAAACGTATTACCGCTCGGGGCTCAGTACATACGGCGTGCAAAAAGAGGCGTAAAAGGTGCGCGCATCATTGCGGTGGGACCACTCTCGAGAGTGTTTCAGAGAGACGATTTCCAGCAGCCATTAAATTTAAAAACCACCACATGAACGCAATGCACATGAATTCTAACACTATGACTCCACCTACATGTATGACTTTGCGTTTTTCGACTGAAGTACGGGGTTTGAACGAACGTTATGTGGCGACACGGCGAGCGAGAGCTCTCAGACTGAGAGTTTCCATTCAACTGCGTATTTCCCATCTGGGATAGGTCTCAGACTCACTCTCAGTCTCAGGGAGGACCTTGTGAATCACGAAGCGGTTGTAGCGCACGTGCTCGAGGGCGCTCTCGAAGCGAAGGTTGGCGGTGCGCGACTCTGGCCGTCGATTGAGGCGCTCCCAGTGCCGTTGCGCGTGCCGCGCGTGCCGCTTCTGTCGTCCGTCGAACACGTTGGCTGCATCGATAGCCTCATCGCTGACGCCCCTCGTGAAGGCCTCATTAGAAAGCTCTTCGGGGAGGTGTGGACGACGCGTCACGTGCTCCTCGACGCGCGTATCAGCTGTTACTTCTTCGGGGGACAGCGCACCTGGCGACGCACCAAATAATGCGGCGCTTGCTAATTGCGAATACTGAAGGCTCGCGGGATTCCGTCCACGGTCAGCGATTTCGAGCGCGGTCACCAAAGGTGGAGTGACTGCAGCCACTCTAGAGCGCCTCTGTCTTCGGACGAGCTCCTCTCCTGTGCCGTGCGTGGCCTTTCGGAGGACCGCACGTGCGGTCGTGGCGGTGACCTTTGGCGGTTCCGGCGCTGCCCCGGGCGTTGCCCCGAGAGCTTGGCGCGCGCTCAGCGGCTCGGCCAGCCTCGCGTCGAGCAGCGCTTCAAGCCGAGGCTTGGTTGTCGCACCGGAGCCCGCTTCTTTGGCAAGGCGTGGCTTTGGTAACTCCCAGTCGTCCACGAGCATTGCCGGCCAAATGAGTATGGGTGGCACTACGGGATGTGCCCGCAGGCTCGAGATGATTTTTGGCTTCGGAGGCGTCGGCGCTCGGGATTGAGGCACGGCGGACTTCCTGGGTGCGTGCGGCTCGTGTGTCATGCGCCCAGAAAGAGCATGCGCTGTGTCAAGAGCCGCATCCAGAATTCCAGCAACTCGAGCGTGCGCACCGTCCCTCAGTGCCTGCTGGACTCGAGGAGATCTTGTGTCGCTATGTGACCGAGCAGAGAGAGATTGAGTGGGATTAGGTACCTTCGAGCCACCGAAGTTGAGGCGATCAATCTTTGGCAACGCCATGTTCGATGTTCGAAATCGAAGCCCTCAACTGTTCAGCAAATTGCGTCTCGGTGCGGCATAAACTTGAGACATCCGCATGCAAGTACAAGTACAAGTACAAGTACATGTAAAGGAAACCTAGCATGTAGAGAGGATTTGTAACTTACCGAGCTGTATGAACTTCAAACAAAGGGGAAGCGATTTTCCTACTCACATTTACTCACAAGCATGTACGGCGTCGAGCGGATACGCTGCTGTGCGTATGGCGTACCTCACACTGATGGAACGTCAAAGCTCAGAAGCAAATAAGCTCTCCAAAAATAATACACAGACACACTTCACAAATGCACACAGCTGTAAACCCGTTGTCAAATACTATCCAGCGTCCACAATGATCAGCGTAAAACACTATCCAGCGTCCGCAGCGATCAGCGTCGACAGGGGAGGCACGCAGCAGTACTGGCAGCCTCGCCTCCGCAATTCCCATGCATGTTCCCACGCATTCAGATTGTGTGTGCTCTCTGCCATCTCATTCTGCGTAACGATCATGCTTCATCCATTGTGTTCCGCAGCATGCACCAACCCACAAGCGAGATGGTTGACGGAGGTGGTCCCGGCGGCGAAACTACAGATGCATCCCGCGGAAGATCGGGGACACATGTTGTTGCACACTTCCGCCACGGTGCTGCTCGCCGGGCACCTCTCGCACACAGCCGCTCGCTCCAAGCGGTCCAAACCCTCAGCCTCGCAATGTATCATGTCCTATCCCGCCGACTCGTGCTGCAGAGCGCACGCCTTCCTCCCCTCTGCGTGGGCCGTCGCTCCCATTTCTGAGCTCCCCCGCTCCCAGCTCATCACTCCAGGAGTGTGAGCAGCGTCCCCACCAGTGTCGAGGTCTTTAGCGCCTCCGGCTGTTTGCTGTGCAGTGTCCGGCAGCATCTGGCAGATGCTGATGACTTTCGTGTAATTTATGTGCTCTGTGTTGGCAGAGGGGTGGGGCTCACTGGATGCCGTTCGAAATGGACACGGGACTTGTTCCCTGGGCGCACCCCGCAAAAGTAGAACGCGATGGCGATGACACAGGCACCAGCCACAATAGCGACGACGATGATGATGATTGTCTGCATGCTCGTGCCCATCTGAATGCTGCCGAGATCGGAGAGAACATCATCGAGGGCGGAGCCCGATGGCGAAGAAGGCGGCGGTGGCGCAACGACCATTGGCACGGCAACATTCTCAGCGACCGTGATGGCGGGCGCTTGCGTCACCGTCACAGCGAGGGCCACCGAGAGCGCCGCGAGAGGCTGCGACGTGAGGGCAGTCGCGGCCGCCAGCACCGTGGCCGCGAGGTTGGCAGTCGGAAAGCTCGGTGCTGTGCCCGTGGGAGGGTTGGGCACTGTGATCACTGCCTGTACATTCACCGACGCGGATGAAATCAGAAGCCGAAACAGGCACGGATCGTAGCACTCGAGGCGTGAGCGGAAATTGCCCTCCAGATTGGCGCGCGCACTCGAGCCTGGAGCAAAGTCGCTGACGTCGCCTGCGACCTGCAAGTTGATCGTGATCACGGTGGCCTGCACCTGGACGACTGCTTGGCCCACCATGACAGGCGCGAAGGGTGGCACCGCCGCTGAGGATGGAGATGCATCGGGCGACGGCGGCGGCGGCGGCGGCACGGGTGGCGGGCTTGGCGGCGTAGACGAGGGTGGCGGGCTTGGTGGAGGTGGCCGAGAAGGAGGCGAAGGAGGTGGCGTAGGAGGTGGCGACGGAGGTGGCGGCGACGGCGGTTGTGGACATGGCGGTGGTGAGGGCGGTGGTGGCGGCGACGACGGTGGAGGCGGTGGAGCGGGTGGCTGTGAGGGTGGCGGAGGCGAAGGAGGTGGCGGTGCGACATTGGCAATTGTAGGTGGCGTCACGACCGCGAGCACGGCGATCGAGACGCTGGTGACGGTCGCGAACATGGCGGTGGCGCTGCTCGTGTTGCTTGTCGCGGTGGCCATCAGCCAATGCACCGAGTCCGCCGTCGCCGTGGGCGTCAGGATGCGCACACTGATGATGACGCTTCCCGGCGATATGGTCAACTCCACCGCCGATGGGTCGACGCCCGCCTTGGCGGCGGTCGCGCTCTTGATCTGGGATTGCACGCTCGGGGTGAACGAGGAGACGTCGCCGGCGAGCCGAAGGGTGAACCCTACGACGCTCATCGCCGGTGGCGAGGGCGAGGGGGAGGGCGGCGGGGGTGAGGGGGAGGGCGGCGGGGGACTCGGCGGCGGCGGCGGACTCGGCGGCGACGGCGACGGCGGCGGGGGGGGCTGTAGGGGCGACGGCGGCGGCGGGGGCGACGGCGGCGGCGGCTTCGGCGGCGGCGATGCCACGACGCAGCTGCCGTTGTCAACCGTGGCACTCGGGTTGTAGTTGGATGCCTCCGCAAACTTGCAGCCCGGGACGTTGTAAACGCACGTGGTGTTGAACCCAGCCGTGACGTCGGCCACATAATTCGACGCCGTCGGGATTGGACAGCCCCTCACCGGAAACTGGCAGCCATTGTCGACGGTGGCCGAGGGGTTGTAGTTCAGCGCCTGAGGGGTCGTGCAGCCGCTGATGATGTACGTGCACAAAGAGGCGGCGTTGACGTTGGCCGTGGGCATGTAGTTGCTGGCGGCAGAGTTCATGCAACCCTGGACGGGGTACGTGCACGTGCCAGCGGTGTTGGCAGTGCTGTTGTAGTTGATGGCCGTGGGCGACATGCAGCCGGTGACACTCGCGATGCACGACGTGTTGGCAGTTGGGTTGCCCGCCGTGGCCAACGCCAGGTAATTGAACGCGTCGGTGTTCTTGCAGCCCAGGACGTGGTACGTGCAATCGGACTGAAGGTGCGACGCGGCTGTGGCCGAATAGGTCGATGCGGCCGGGTCCATGCAGCCCGACGCCTGCATCCGGCGACCCGGAGCGTCCTCCTCGAGGCGGCGGCCTTGCCCGCCTAACGTCGCGCACGAGCCCGGGATGAAGAAGGTGTTCTGCGCGCTGTAGTTGGCATAGGTGGAGTCGGTGCAGCCGCCGTAAGAGCAAGAGCCATTCAGCCGCACGTTGTAGACCGCATTGTAGTTGAGCGCACCAGTCTCGATGCAGCCTGGGTTGTTCGGGCACGAGCCATTGTCGATCGTCGCCATCGAAGAGTACCTGGTGTCACGCGAGTTCATGCAGCCCAAGAAGATGCACGAGGTTGGGAGTGGGGTGTTGTAGAGCGCGTTGTAGTTGGCTGCTGTCGAGTTCGTGCAGCCCCGGACGCGGGGATGGCATGGATGGGTGTTTGCATTGCTGAACGTGGCGGTCGGGTTGTAGTTGAGGGCGTCCGAGTTCATGCATCCAACCACGGGGAAGACGCAGCAGTTACCCGTGGGGCAGTAGGTGGCGCTCGCCTGGTAGTTGAAGGCCGCCGTGTTCGTGCAGCCCGGGACGGGCGGAGCGCATCCGCCGTTGTCGAACCTGGCCGCCGGATTGTATTCGGGGAAGCGCGAGTCGGTGCACCCGCCGATGATGCATGAGCCGTCGTCGGTTCTGGCGAAGGGGCGGTAGTTATACGCGGCGGTGTTCGTGCAGCCGGCCGGCGGCGGCGAGGGAGGCGGCGGTGAAGGTGAGGGCGGCGGCGATGGCGAAGGAGGCGGCGGCAGTGGCGGCGGCGAGGGCAGCGGCAAGGTGAAAGGCGGCGGAGGCGACATGGTGCAGACGACCGCGCTGTGCACCGTGACGGACAGCGCGGGGGCTACGGAGCACGGGGTGAGCGCGTACGCGGAGCAGCGGAAGTTGAGCGCGGCCGGGTCGAGGCAGCCCGACCGGGAAAAGTAGCACGGGCCCGCCGCGTTGGCCTTGGGGTCATAGTTGATCGCCGATCGGTCCATGCAGCCGACCTGGTAGCTGCAGAGCGTCTGATTGTGGATGGTCGTCATCGGGCTATAGTTGTAGGCGAGTGGGTCCATGCAGCCCCTGACAGAGGGGACGCACCACGACAGCGTGCTGACGGTAGCGAGCGGGTCGTAGTTGGCCGCCGTCGAGTCCATGCAGCCTTCGATGGCCACGACGCAGCCAGACATGACGTTGGCCGCCGCGTTGTACGTGGTCATGGCGGGGTACCGATGGTTACCCGCCAGCACGACCCGGCCGCCGCCGCCATCCGTCCGGCCGGGGTCGTCATGGAACGTCGACTCGAAGCCGGGTGTTCTCGGGTCGACGCGCGAGTACTGGCCCGGGCCGACGGTGCAGCCGAGCACCTTCGCGATGCAGCTGCCGTCGCTGTCAGTCGCCTCGGAGTTGTAGTTGATCGCGGTTGAGTCCATGCAGCCGACGGTCTTGTAGTAGCAGCGGCCCGACTCCTTGGCGCCGGGCATGTAGTTGAGCGCGCCCGGGAACAGGCAGCCCTGTCGCCAGTGCAGCGGGACTGCGCACATGGCGGGCACGTGCACCTCGGCCGCCGGCTCGTACTTGGCGTCCGACGAGAGCATGCAGCCGGCGTACAGGAAGCGCTTGACGGTGTGGATCCTGCCCGTGGCGCCGCCGGGCGTGCCGCGCGGGCACGAGCGCGCCGTCACGTTCACGTGGATCGGAGGGTTGACGCCCGGGCCGAAGTGGTCAAAGGTCTCGATGAGGCGACCGCAGCTGAGGCTGGCAGAGGTGGAGGACTGGTAGCAGGAGCCGTTGTTGGGGCCTCCCTGGCACGCGGAGCCGGTTAGGTTACGATGCGAGCACGCGCCGAGGACCTGGCACGACGAGTAGCCAAAGAGGTGCGTGTTGTTCACCACCTCGCTGCCCATCGGCATGAGGCCGCTCTGGTACGAGCCCATCCAGCTTACGCCGTCGTACGTGCCCAGCGAGTAGGTCGAGTCGACGACCTTGGATTCGTCGATCGATAGAGCCTGGCCATCCTGCGTGGTCGCGGCTGAGGCGATGATGTGGTTGGTGCCCGCCACTCCTCGCGCGTACTCGAAGCTCTCGGCCTGGTCCGGCGTGAAAGCCGGATGGACGTACGTGGGCGCGGCCGCCTTGAAATCGGACGCGAAGAGGCAGATTCTGTTGCAGTTCTCGGCGGGCGGCGGCGGCGTCGGCGGCGGAGCGGGTGGGAGCGAGGGCCTTGGCGGCGGCCCTCTGGGTGGCGAGGGCGGCCCTCTGGGTGGCGGCGTGTTGGGCGGCGGCGTGGGCGGCATCGAAGGCGGCGAGGGGGGCGGGGGCCTTACGGGTGAGGGCGGCGGAAGTTCGGGCGACGGCTGCGGCGAGGGCGGCGGCGGCGGCGACGGCGGCGGCTTGGGCGGCGGCGAGAGGGGCTGGGGCAGCGGTGGACGCGACGGTGGCTTGAGCGGCAATCTCGGCGGCGGTGGTTGCCGGGTGGGCGGTGGGAGCTTCGGCGGCGAGGGTGGCGGGCTCGGCGGCGGCGGCGAGGGCGGCGGCGAGGGCGGCGGCTCGGGCGGCGGGAAGGGCGAGTGCGCCACCGAAGCGTAGCACGTCGTCGCGTCGGCCACAAAGTTGAGCGCTCGGGGGTCCGTGCAACCCACCTTCATTTTAGGGAAGACGCAGAGCGAATTGTCCGGGTCGGTGGCAAAGAGGTCGTAGTTGAGCGCGCCCGGGTCCTGGCAGCCCACGTAGCGGCAGCAGGTGGCCGGCGGTGCAGGAGGGGGAGGTTTGGGCGGCGTCGGCGGGCTCGGCGGCGGCGAGGGC
>Ga0210245_100982_pt1 | contig 24664 bp, 32 predicted proteins | sample ChrtobMetaP3_4mM_FD_155450 | JGI IMG/M metagenome (GOLD analysis project Ga0210245, IMG submission 155450) | Chrysochromulina tobin associated microbial communities from unialgal haptophyte culture, Seattle, Washington, United States - P3_4mM | ecosystem: Host-associated > Algae > Haptophytes >...
CGGCGGCGGCGGCTGTGGAGGCGGCGGCGGCTGCGGCGTCGGAGGCGGTGTCGGAGGCGGTGGAGAGGCGGCGGCGGCGGCGCGGCGGAGGCGGTTTGGAGGCGGCGGCGTCGGAGGCGGTGAATGCGGCGGTTGAGGCGGTGGAGGCGGCGGCGGAGGGGTTGGAAGCGGGGAAGGGAGGCGGTTTGGGCGACGGAGGCGAGGGCGGCGGGGGCGAGGGTGGCGGCGGCGACGGCGTCGGCGACGGCGGCGACGGGGCTCCGAACTGGACCTCTCGAAGGTAGCATTGGAACCTCGCCTGATAATCTGAGCTCGCGTAAGAAGTGATGACTACTTGCCAGCGAGATGCTGTCACTGGGCTGTTAAAGGTGCCATAAGCAAACTCCCCATCGGGGATGGTAGTGAAGTCAGTGTTCGAGCCAGGAACGGTAACCATTGTCCCTGAAGCGTCGGCATATTTGAGATGCACCTGCCCGAAGCGATACCAGGTGCTGCCTGCAACCCGCCACCGTGAAAACGTGTATCGAATGCCCATCTCAATAGTGTAGGTATATAGCAGGGGCAGGTATTTCGGTCCAGCAAAGTCGATGGAATTTCCAAGTGGGTTTGAGGCTGTGCCATCAAAAGGAGCCGTGATCGTGCAAAGGTTATAGTAGCACGCATAGGACACGAGTGGCGAATGCTGTGGCACGGTCCAGCTCGAGCCAGACCCTGAACAGTATGTGATTCCGTTGACAGTGCTCACAGCAAGGAGGGGCGGCGGCGGCGACGACGGTGACGGTGACGGCGGCAACGGGGGCGGCGATAGCGGTGGCGGCGACGGGGGCGGGGGCGAGTGCGGCGAGGGCGGCGGCGGCGGTGCGCGAACGTGAAAGCACCACGGGTATCCGACACCACCGGATACCCAGCAACATCCTCTGGCCGCGCACGCACTCTCCGAGGCACCTTGCTCAGGGTGGCAATCGGAGCGGAGGGTTGGAGTGTACGAAAACCACGGTTCATCCTTGCATGCTGGCGGGTTGGTTCGCGTCCCTAGTTTGACCCAAAAATGGTTCAAATGTTCCGCGATGAAGATTACCATTTGATACTTGCACGTTGGATATTCCGTGACCATCAAGGTGACTGGCGCAGAAGGATATCTGCGCGCGACGAGGCGCAGACTTGAAGCCATTCCGACGCCGGCGTTGCAAGTGCCGGAGCCGCCTGTGTATGACTGAGTCTTCATGGCGTTTGTCCTTATCGGACTCACGGCGTTGCCTAAATGGGAAGTAGGGCTAGGTAGGCTGTTCCACAGTGTGTGGCATTGGTCGTTGCTCGTCGCCTGACCGGCGAATTTATGTTCAATCCTTGTGCCCACGTCGATCTTGTAGCAACTGTTTACTGCCCCATGATTGCCGTAGACATAGAGGACGACACCGGCGTAGCTGGCGGGGTCGAGCCGTAAGGCACTGCAGCAGCACCCGTATCCTACCCCATGATCATCGGCAGGGCACCCATACTGTAGAGTCCAATCGCAGGCGCCGGTTCCGCTAATGTTATAGTACGCCGAATAGCAGTCAAGGGTCTCGAGAGACCCTCCAGGATGAGCTACACCATGAGCGCTCGTGCACGGCAGCATCGCAAGCGATGCAAAGAGCGATGCAAGGAGCACGAGGGCGCGATGCAAGAACGGGAGCGCCCCTGGACGCAGAGGCTGCCGCCGAAAGGCTAGGGCTCGGATCCGTGAGGACCCACCATGCGTCAAGCGCTGGTGCCATGTTTGCGCCCAGATGACAGTATGAAGCAGTGCAAGCACCCCCGGAGCGAAGGCGGCATCGGTCGTTTGTGTGCCGCCGGTGAAGTAGAGCTGCATAGCGGACGCACGACTCGCACCACCTCCAACATAACAAGAGCCATCGACATTCCCCTCATTTCCTGCTGCCGCTGCAAGCAAATGAGCGGAGGCGGAATGCCAAAGTCGTCGCGAGTGTACTGGTGCCTGCTGGTTGCTGTGCTGGTTTGCAGATGTGGATCTGAACCTCTGCTCGTGAGCTTGAATAGCGCGACCCTTACAGTCATCGCAATCAGTGCCATAGTCACAAACGCTGTACTGGTATCCAGGTCCACCGTCATCACATTCACCATCAGATGGGTATTGACATGTGTTGAAGCATTGCCCCGGGGGAGGCGGTGCGGGCAGCGGGGAGGCTTGCGTCCGCTCTCGCATAATGCTCGAAAGCAGCGCTCTAAACAGACCCATTAACCGTACGTCGAGGCCAGCCATTGCAAAGAAGACCATCGAGAGCAGGCAAGCGAATCGACTCATCTTGCCTTGAAGAGCTGTGGCCTCCCGTCCAGGGGCTGCAGAATGGGCATGCGCGTGAGGGGTGGCGCCTCGTGGCGGCGGCAGCGAACTCGGCGGGGGCGACGAGGGGTGGTGCGTCAGCGGCGGCGGCGGCGAGGGCGGCGGTGGCGAGGGTGTGGACGGTGGCGCCATCGACTTGAGCCACTTGTTACGGTAGGAGCGGTTGCGCTCTTGCTTCGAGCAATTTGCCCAGACGAGCGACGTGAGCCTGAGAAGCAGCACGGGTGCGAGGTCAGCGCACTCCACCCACTCCACCCACTGCAAAGACATACAGTCCAAGTTCGTCGCTTTCTCCATGGGGTCGCCCGCAGCGTCCTCGCTCGCGTTTGTCTGTTCGTACGGGAAAGAGTACTTGATGTCGGCGTCCCCGATCATGTCCGCATCGAAGAGCTCCTTTAGTGACGGAGGCGGTGACGGAGGAGGCGGCGACGGAGGAGGCGGCGACGGAGGAGGCGGCGACGGAGGAGGCGGAAGCGGAGGCGGTGAAAGCGGAGGTGATGAAGGTGGTGAAGGTGGTGGTGGCGACCGTGGTGGAGATGGGGGCGGTGGGGAGGGGGGTGGCGGCGAGGGAGAGGGTGAGGGTGGTGGAGACGGTGGTTGTGAAGGCGGTGACGACGGCGGCGGCGACGGCGGCGGTGGTGACGGCACCGGAGGCGAGGGCGGCGGGGGTGATGGCGGCGGCGATGAAGGCGGTGGAGGCGATGGCAGATGCGGTGAAGGCGATGGAGAAGGCGGTGATGATGGTGGTGGTGACGGCGGCGGAGGCGATGGCGGCGGGCGTGATGGCGGCTGAGGCGACGGCGGCGGAGGCGACGGCGGCGACGGCGGTCGTGGTGACGGCGGTCGTGGTGACGGCGGTCGTGGTGACGGCGGTCGTGGTGACGGCAGGTAGGCACACATTGCGAACTCTGAGCCAGGGCCGCTGCCGTCGTCCGTGCACGAGCTGCCGCCGGCGATGAGGCATTTATTCATGCAGACCATGGCAGGGGAATGTGGAAGCGGGGGCGGTGGGGGCGGCAACGCGGTGCGAACGCTGCAGTCGAAGCAGTCGGTGCCGTACGCGCACATCGGGGGCACCGAACTGGGACTGCCGTTTGGGGATGCCACCCATGAGGATACTTGTACTTGCGATGGCTGCGCGCAGGCACGAAAACGTGTGTTAGCTGGGGCACGGGCGTTGGAGCTGGAGTGGGTTGCGAGTGTGGCAGGCGGTGACGTGTGTGTGGTGTGTGCGGTGTAGATGAAGGTGTAGCAGAGGCGCTGGGATGCAGAGCCCAAGCCATCATATGAAGTAGTGCTCTCGCTGAGGTGGTGTTACACGCGTGGGTGAGTGCTACACGCGTGGGTGAGTGTAGGGTGAGTGCTACACGCGTGGGCCCAGGGGGACGCGCTGGACTCGGTGGCAGTGGGCGCTGGACTCGGTGGCAGTGGGTCGCGCCGGCGGACGAGATCAGCATCGTGCCGACGCGCCGCGCCGACAGCGCCGGCGCCGCCTCGAGCATGATCGAGTCCAACTCCATCTCCGTCGTCAGCGACGCCGCCAGAGGCGACAAGACAAGTGCATGAGGAGGATCATGCCTCGACGATGCCACGGTGGTGCTTGTTGTGGCGGTCATGGCATGGATGATCAGGCCGGAGCCGACGGCGCTGCACTCGATGGTGAGCGGGACGAGCAGTGCGCGGACGGGGCCGCAGCCTCGAGGACGACCGGCGCGCCCGGCTCACAGGCACTGGCTTCACAGGTACAGGCTTCGCGCCGCCTGGGCCATGCGGGAGAGCGCGGGCGTGACGGCGGCCGGATCATCTTGTGACCGTGGTGTCGACGTCGCGCCTGCCGGTCGTGGCGGAGATGTCGAGGGCGCGGTGGCCGTCGTGCCCGACCGTTCGCAGCCGCGGCTGCCTGCACCGGGCGAGCAACGCGCAAACCGTCAGCAAAACAGGCGTGGCGGCGCGTTCGCACGTGCTGATGGCGAGCGCAAGTTGAGTCGCGCGGAGGCCGGCGCGCCTCTCGGCGGGCACGTAGTTGGGGCAGGCGCGGGAGCGGACGGCGGGCGTGCGCATGTGCACCTGCAGCATGTGCACCTGCAGCATGTGCACCAGTCGCGGGCGCAGCGCAGCGGCAGGGCCGACCGAAAGCTGCGCGCGCTGCAGGCGTGGCTGCTAGCAGGGCCGGGCACACCTGCGGGTGGTGGGTTGGTGTCCCTGGGCTCGAAGAGGTTGGTGACGAAGTTGATCGCGGGGTGGATCGTCTTGCCCGCGCTCTAGTGCCGCGGCGCGTGCATGGTGATGTGTGCGCTCAGGTGTTGTGCGTGTGGAGATGAGTGTGTGGCGGGGCTGTTGTGTGTTGATCTCGCGTGGCGGCTGGGAGAAGACGGCGGGACTCGGGCGGAGATCGCACCTCGAATTGAAGCGTGGATTGCACCACAAACTGAATGGCGTTGGCCTCCTGTTCATCGAGCGCCGCTGGCAAGGCGAAGTCGAGCTGTAATGCGACGAGCAGGAGGCGCAGCATGCTGATCTCGAGGCTCTCGGGTTCGGTGTCTTGTTGTCTCATGATGTTGTCTGCGTAGGAAGGCAGGCGGGCGGGTACGAGCGCGATGAGTCGCGCGACGTCGATCGCAGGCGTGCGGCCACTGGGTTGGCTCGCGCGCTTGCGCGCCCTTTGCAGTAGCTTGGTGTGGGCGTGCCCAGCGAAGTTGCTTGGCGGATGGATGGCTCGGGTGCTGCGGGGCTGGGGCCAATCACTGCCCTGGGCATGGGAGCGCGCGATGATCATGCGCGTCAGCTCGGGGGCCAGGCCAAAGGGTGGTGCAGACCGAGTGCGCTCACCGAGAGCGCTCTGGATACCGAGTGCGCTGTGAGTGCGCTCGTTTTATCCTTTTTTATCAAGTTTTTGGAGAATTGGCGAGATCGCCACCGGCGGGATCAACCTCGAAAACACCGGGGGGAGCCGGGACGCACGAGACAGACACACTGGCCCGGTACTGTCTGTGGGTACAGACGCCGCCTGGCCCTGCGATCCGCCGAGCGGCGACGCCATGAAAGGCCTTCTGTCTTGATCTGCTTCGCGAGCGGCGCATCTCGTGTTTTAATGCCCGGGAAGAGAGTGATCAGCCCTCGCGGACGCCGAAGCCGCGTACCGGTACCTCCGCGCCGCCCGGTACGCGGAGGAGTGCCGTCAGCGATGCCGTCAGGCTCGCGCCCTTGCTGCTCCCTCGTCTCGTGTGTCCGGCTCCACCCGGTGTTTTGAACAGACGCCGGGCCTGTTCATGAATTTTTCCATGAATTTTTCCAAACTTCGAGAAAAAAGTTGAGGGACGTGTTTGCTCTTTTGGAATGCCTGCAGCAGGAGCCACTGGTGCTCGTGCTGGCGCGGGCGCGGGCGCGGGCGCGGGCGCAGCTGCGGCTGCGACTGCGGCGGCGGCGGCGGCTGTGGCAGCGGCGGCGGCGGCGGCGGCGGCTGCTGCAGCAGCAGCTTTGGCGAGCGAGAGCTTGTTGGGTGGCGGCAGCGGCCGGATCGAGGGCGAGCTTGCTCATGCCATCACGCACCAGAAGAATGAGTTCAAGGTCATCGCGCTCGACGAGGCCGGCAGGCCCAAGGGAACGGGCGGTGACGAGTGCGTGGTGCACGTGCACCGGTGCGGCGAGGTGGTGCGGGTAAAGACGAGCGACAATGGCGACGGCTCGTACGCTGTGAGCTTCAACCCGGACACGTCTGGCGAGTACAGCATCGACATCTCGGTGGGCGGCGTGCCGCTCACCGGCAGCCCGTTCAGCTGCCAGGCCTCCACGCGCACGCCGCACCCGCCCAATTGCTTGGTCTCCGGAGAGGCCCTTCGCAGGGCCGTGTCGCGCGAGCAGCAGTACGTTGGGCTTCGGGCCTCTTTGATGATCTCTGATGACCTCATTGATTGGCTCTGATGACCTCATTGATTGGCTCTGATGACCTCATTGATTGGCTCTGATGACGTTGGGCTTCGGGCCTCTTTGATTAGCTCTGATGAGCTCCGCTGAGTGCCTTTGATTGGCTCTGATGAGTTTCGCTGAGTGCCTCGCGACTCCTCAGGCACGTGGAGATCCGCTTCAAAGACGTGCTGGGCAACACGGCGCACGCGGCCGATGTGGACGTGTACGCCGAGCCCGTCGACAGCCTCGACCTGGCTGAGGCGGAGGAGGAGCTGGGCTTACCTGGATGGCTGCGCACCGGTCAGCCGGCGTCGCCTCGTTCGGCGCGCGGCGGGGCGGCCTACGGCTCGGCTCTTCACAGCCCCCGCCCCGCCCATGAGGGTGTTCACACCGCCAAGGTAAAGGTGCCGTTGGTCGTGCGAGTGGGGGTGGGCACCGACTCGGAGCGCGTGGGACAGGTGCGCGCATGCATTGTGATGGCCTCTTGATGGCATCGTGATGGCCTCTTGATGGCCTCTTGACGGCCTCTTGATGGCCTCTTGATGGCCTCGTGATGGCATCGTGATGCCTCGTTATTACCTCTTGATGGCCTTGTGATTGCCTTTTGATTGCCTCTTGATGCGTGTGTTCTCAGGTGCGCGCTGGCCGGACGGTGTACCTGCTCTGATGACCTCTGATGACCTCTGATGACCTCTGATGACCTCTGATGACTCTGAATTGCGTCCCTCATCAGGTGCGCGCTGGCCGGACGGTGTACCTGCTCGAAGAGCGGACCGAGATTGCGGGAGATGGCGCCGACGGTCCGGTCGTGCGCGCCCTGATCGCCCTCGATGCCGACGAGGCATCCGATCCATTCGAAGAAGATCGATGGCGCCTCGCGTACGCCGCCACGCTCGGCACGGCGCTCTGGGGACCGGGCACGTCGCCGGCGCACGTCGCCGACGCGCCGCTGGGCGCGCCGCGTGGCGGTGACGGCGATGGCGATGGCGGCGGCGGCGGCGGCGGCGGCGGTAGCGGCAGCCCGGGGCAGAGCTCTCTTCACTCGTCCTATTCGACGGCCAACTTGCTCGCTGCGCCGGTGGAGTCGCCTCATCGCTCTTCCCCTGTCGGGTGGGTGACGATCGCTACGAATGGCCTCTGATGACCTCTGATGACCTCTGATGACCTCTTAATTGCGTCCCTCATCAGGTGGGTGACGATCGCTACGAATGACCTCTGATGACCTCGGATGACCTCTGATGACCTCTTAATTGCGTCCCTCATCAGGTGGGTGACGATCGCTACGAATGGCAAGCTGCTTGTCACGCCACAGCGCCAGCTCGATGCCGGCGCACGCCAGCGACACATGGTCGCCTGGGCGCGCCGAAAGGCTGTGGACAAGACGATGGCGAGCTGGGGGCAGGGGCAGGAGGGCAAGAAGAGAGGCGATGATACGGGCGGCGCCAAGCAGGCGAAAGTGCAACTGCCTTCCCGCTGGAAGCTCGGGGCCTTCTGGTCCGAGGTAGGATCTCCCTTGATTACCTCTGATTGCAACTGCCTTCCCGCTGGAAGCTCGGGGCCTTCTGGTCCGAGGTAGGATCTCCCTTGATTACCTCTGATTGCAACTGCCTTCCCGCTGGAAGCTCGGAGCCTTCTGGTCCGAGGTAGGATCTCCCTTGATTACCTCTAATTGCAACTGCCTTCCCGCTGGAAGCTCGGAGCCTTCTGGTCCGAGGTAGGATCTCCCTTGATTACCTCTGATTGCTTCTGGTCCGAGGTAGGATCTCCCTTGATTGCCTCTAATTGCCCACTGAGTGCGCCTCTGATGGCTCTCTGATGGCTTTCTGAGTGCCCTTCTATGGCCTCCGAGTTGCCTCTGAGTGGCCTCCGATGACCTCCTTCATCAGGTGACCTCCGATGAGCTCGGGGTCGGCTTCCCTGATGACCTCCCTGATGACCTCCCTGATGACCTCCTTCATCAGGTGACCTCCGATGAGCTCGGGGTCGGCTTCGCCTTCGGCGGGCTCGAGCCAGGCCGATTGCATGCTAAGGGCAAGTGCATCGACGTGCACAAACTCTTCTACTCGATCGGGCGTGCCGGCCGGTACGTGACCCTTGATTACCCTTGATTGCCACTGATTGCCCTTGATGGCCCTTGATGGCCCTTGATGACCCTTGATGACCCTTATGGCCCTTGATGGCCCTTGATGGCCCTTGATGGCCCTTGATGGCCCTTGATTGCTCTTATGGCCCTTGATAGCCCTTGATGACCCTTGATGGCCCTTGATGGCCCTTGATGACCCTTGATTGCCCTTATGGCCCTTGATGGCCCTTGATTGCTCTCGTACTCAACTTGGGTTCGTCCCTCCCATATATGGTACGTGCCAGATACAAGCTCCACATCGGGCTTCGTCACACGAAGAGCCCGCTGCCCGGTTCCCCCTTCGACTTGGTGGTCGTGCCCGGCCCCGCCTCCGCGGTCACGACGATGGTGCCCAGGGGCATCCCGAAGCGCGGTTACGTGGGCAGCAAGAAGGACGACGGTGGCTTCGAGATGAGTCTGCGCTCGTACGACTTCATGGGCAATCGGTGCGTCGAGGGCGGTGCGAAGCTCAAGTGCATGGCTGTGGGGACCGCAGGCGCCGTCTCGGCGGATACGGTCGACAACGGCAACGGCACTTACACATGCTCGTGGCATTCGGAGAAGGCGGGAAAGCACAAGGTGCAGGTGCTCATCGGAGATGAGCAGGTGAGCTGCGCTTGATTGCGTCTGGGTTATGTCTTGATTGCGCTTGATTGCCATGGCTCGAGCTCACGTGATCGGATCTCCCGCCCTCGAGCTCACGTGATTGGATCTCCCGCCCTCGAGCTCACGTGATTGGATCTCCCGCCCTCGAGCTCACGTGATTGGATCTCCCGCCCTCGAGCTCACGTGATTGGATCTCCCGCCCTCGAGCTCAGGTGATCGGATCTCCCTTCCTGCTCGAGCTCACGTGATTGGATCTCCCTTCGTGCTCGAGCTCACGTGATTGGATCTCCCGCCCTCGAGCTCAGGTGATCGGATCTCCCTTCCTGCTCGAGCTGCTGCCCTCCGAGCCCGCCCTCGAGCTCACGACGATCAGCGGCAGCGGCCTCGAGCGCGTCGTGGCGGGCGAGCCGTGCACCATCTGCGTCAAGCTCGTCGACCAGTTCGGGAACCCGATCCCACTCAACGAGTCGCTCCGATTCGGCTTGGCACTGCTCCCCGCAGGTGATTGCATGCGTGATTGCATCCGTGATTGCATCCGTGATTGCATGCGCAGCTCCGATTCGGCTTGGCACGGCTGCCACGTGAGAATACGCGGAGGACGAGGCGCAAGTCGGACCAACATGAGGGCAAGTGCATGCACGTGCTCACTACGGCGCCCTCTCCCCACAGGTGAGAATGCGCGGCGGAAGAAGCGAAAGTCGGACCAGTATAAGGGCAAGTGGGACCGGAAGCAGCAGCATTATGAGATGACCTACTTGCCCACGAAGACTGGCGAGCTGCAGCTGCACCTCTGGTGAGTGCGGCCGCAGTGGCCGTAGATTGCCCACCTCATCACATGATTGCCCACATCATCACATGATTGCCCTCCTCATCATCAGGTACGAGACGCGCATCGAGGACACCAAGCGCTGGCAGCGCACCCAGCTCCCCGGCTCGCCGTTCACCGTCATGGGCGCCTCGGGCAAGTGGCATGCGTACAGCAGCACCGTGCGTGTCGAGTGGGCGGAGGACGCGCACGACAAGCCGCAGATCATCGACCCGAACGACGACCTGCCCGATGACGTCCCATGCGGATCGATGGTCTACATCCGGCCTCAGGTGATTGCCCTTGATGGCGCTTGATGGCCCTTGATTGCCTCTGATGGCCTCCGATGACCTCCTTCGTCAGGTGAAGGACCAGTTTGGCAACCCGGCGCCCGATGATGGCAATCTCACAGTCGAGATCGTCGGCCCAGATCGCATCTCGAAGGTGCTCGACGTCAAGCAGACTGCGGATGGGCTGCTGGCCAAGTACGAGACGCTGCTCATGGGCATGTACTGGCTCGACGTGCTGCTCAACGGCACACCAGTCCAGGGCTCCCCGATGACGTTCAAGTGAGTGCCTCCACACATGATTGCCCGCCTCATCAGTCCAGGGCTCCCCGATGACGTTCAAGTGAGTGCCTCCACACATGATTGCCCGCCTCATCAGTCCAGGGCTCCCCGATGACGTTCAAGTGAGTGCACTGCCTCTGAGGGCTGATGGCCTCTGATGCTCGCCCTATGGCCTCTGATGACCTCTGATGACCTCTGATGAAATCTGATTGCTTATGCGAGTGCCTCCTGATGACCACGTGATCGGCTGCGCTTCTGTGCAGGGTGGTGACCGGCTCGGCGGATGGCGGGAAGAGCGTGGTCGAGGTGCCCAAACGTCCCTTGTACGAGGACATCTGCTACGAGGTGGTCCTGCGCACGGTGGACCGATTAGGCAACCGTTGCGATCGGTCCACCGCGACGGTAACGGCGAGGCTGCTGCCGAGCATCACCGGAGGCAAATTGCCCGATGGGCAGAGCTCGATCATCGAGGTGGATGATATGGAGGATGGTACGCGCACTCTGATGACCTCTGATGACCTCTGATGACCTCTGATGGCCTCTGATGACCTGTGATGGCCTCGGATGGCCTGGGATGATATGGAGGATGGTACGCGCACTCTGATGACCTCTGATGACCTCTGATGGCCTCCTTCATCCCTCTGAGTGTCATCTGATGAGCGTCGATGGCGCCCTTTCCCTCAGGTACCTTTGTCCTCGACGTCGAGCTGGTGTCCGAAGCGGACGTGAAGCTCATCGTCACGATCACGGTGCCGGGCGATAAGCCGCAGGAGATGGCCGCCGTCCCCTTGCGCTTCCTCCGCACCGGAGCGGACCCCAGCGAGAAGGGGGAGCTCAAGCTCGCCGTGGAGCAGAAGAAGAAGGCCGTCGCCGACTCCAAGGGGGACAAGAAGGGCGCCGTGGCGGGCGCCGCCAAGAAGGCGGGTGGGAGCGCCGTGGTGGGCGCCGACAAGAAGTCGGTTCAGATCGACGCGTCGGCGGGGGGCAGCGCCGTGGTGGGCAGCGATGCGGGCGAGGGCGGTGGCAAGGGTCATCTCGGTGGCGTGAGACTGGACACGCCGATGGCGCGCTCGCTCGCGGCCAAGGCGGATCTCGCCGAGCGGGAGCTCAATGCGAGATCGGAGACGGTGGCGGCAGCGAAGCTCGAGCGGCAGCAAGCGCTCGAGGAGGAGGCGGCGCGCAAGGCGGCGCAGGCGCAGGCGGCGCAGGCGCAGGCGGCGGCCGAAAAGGCGGCGGCGGCGCGGGCGGAACGGGCGGAGGCGGCGGAGGCCAAGGTGGCAGCCCTCGCATCGAGATCCAATCTGAGCGCCGAGATGAAGGCGGAGCTCTCGGCGCTGCGGGAGGCTGCGGCGGCGGAGCGGGCGCATGCGGACTTGGCGATGGCGGAGGCGGCGGCGGCGGCCAAGGCGGCACGCGAGCTCGCGGGAGCTGCTGCGAGGGAGGAGGAGGTGCGCATGAAGGCTGAAGTTCTGATGACCTCTGATGACATCTGATGGCCTCTGATGACCTCTGATGACCTCTGATTGGCTCTCTCATCAGGTGCGCGCCAAGGCGGAAGCGCTGGCCAAGTCGAGGGCGGAGCGTGAGGCGGCGATGGCGGAGAGGGCGGAGGCGAAGAGGGCGGAGGAGGCGAAGGCCATGGGTGCGGCGGCCGCCAAGAAGGTGGCTGATGCGGAGGCGGACGTGAAGCGCTCGGAGGAGAAGTGGGCGGCAGAGGCGGATCGGAAGGCGGCGGAGGTGGCTCAGGGTGCGGCGCTGGCTGCCAAGAAGGCGGAGGAGGACATTGCCAAGGCGAAGACGGATGCGGAGCGAAAGGCTCTTCGCGACAAGGCGGCGGCCGCGGCGGCCGCCGCCAAGGCGGAGGAGGCGAATGTGCGCGCGCAGGTGACGGCCATGGGCAAAGCGGAACATGCGGCGATGCGGGAGGGCGTCGTGGCGGCGATGGCGGAGCATGAGATGGCGGTGGCGGCGGCGGCCGAGGTGGAGAAGGCGGCGGCGGCGGCGGCGGCGGCGGCGGCGGCGGCCAAGTCGGAGAGGGAAGACCAGGAGCGAATCGCGGCGATTGCGGCGGCCAAAGCCGCACAGCGTGCCAAGGCGGACGAGGCGGCTGAGCGCGCGGCGCAGCTTGAGGCGAACGCGGCGCGTAAGAAGGCCTTGGCTAAGGTGGCTTCCGCCTCGAGCATCAAGTCGGCCGAGGCGGAGGCCGAGGCTGCCGCCGAGGAGGCGGCGGCGGCGCGGGAGGCGGCTGTGGTAGAGCTCGCGGCTGCGGCGGAGCTCACGGCAGTGGCGCACACGGCGGTGCTCAGGCGCACTCACACGAGCATGATCAAGGCCGAGACCGCTGTGAGCGCGTCGCTTGGTGCGTCCGAGGGCGAGGCGGTGCTCAATGCGGCACGGGACGCGGTGCGAATGGAGGCCGAGGCGGCCGCGGTGGCGATTGAGACGAAGGCGGAGCGCAAGGCGCGCGAGGCGGCCGATCGCAAGGCGGCGAGGCAGGAGGCCAAGGGCGCCACGCAGGACAAGGCCGCCATCGAGCTACAACAGAAGCTCGAGGCGGTGCAGAAGGCGAAGGCGGTACGGGAGACGGTGGCGGCGGAGGCGCCCAAGCTGCCGGCGCCCAAGCTGCTGGCGGAGGCTGGCGGCGGCGGCGGCGGCAAGGGGGGCGGCGGCAATGGGGCCAAGGGGGCTGAGGGCGGCAAGGGGGGATACGCGAGCCTTGATGAGGCTGATGACGCCGGCTATTCGAGCCCTGATGACGATGATGACGACGATGACGACGACGACGACGCGTCCTTGGATCCGAAGGCGAACAGGGCGCTGGCGGCCAAGAAAGGTGCGGCGAACGATGCAAAGGCGAAGGCCAAGGCGGCGGCCGAGAAGGCCAAAGCCGAGGCCGATAAGAAAAAGGGCGGCAAGGGCGCGGAGGACAAAAAGTCGCCCAAAGGGGGCGCCGTGCTGGGCGCCAAGGGTGGAGAGGCGGATGACAAAGGTGATCTGGAGGACTCGGGGCAAGGCGACGTGGGCAGCGGCATTCGTATGAAGAAGACGGTGAGGGCAATGATGAGGGCACTGATGAGGCCACTGATGGACGCTGATGGCCTCTGTGATGGCCTCTGATGGACACTGATGGCCTCTGTGATGGCCTCTCTGATGGCCTCTGTGATGGCCTCTCTGAAGGCCTCTCTGAGGCCTCTCTGATGGCCACGAATGAGCACTGATGGCCTCTTTGATGGCCTCCGATCGCCTCTGATGGCCCCCTGTGCCCCCCTCGATGCGACTCAGGTGTACGCGAAGCTGCTGGTCCAAAAGGCGCGAAAGAAGCTTGCGAACGAAGTCCGTGCGTGCTCCGTGGAGAACGAGGCCTTTGGCAAGACCCAAACCGAAAAGTACTTGGGCGAGACGCACAAGAAGGCGGAGGCCATCGCCGCGGGCAAGGCCGAGATGAAATCGGCCATCGAGGGGCTCCGAGTGCATAACCTCGAGCTCGCCAAGGAGCTCAAGATCAATCTGTCGCAGCTGCAGGTGATTGCATGCGTGATTGCATGCGTGATTGCATGCGTGATTGCATGCGTGATTGCCAAGGAGCTCAAGATCAATCTGTCGCAGCTGCAGGTGAGTGCACACTGCGTGCCCTCTGAGTGCCCTCTGAGTGCCCTCTCAAAGCCCTCTGAGTGCCCTCTGAGTGCACACTGAGTGCCCTCTGAGTGCCCTCTCAAAGCCCTCTGAGTGCCCTCTGAGTGCACACTGAGCCCGTGGGTCCCGTCGCGTGGTGGCTTCCACACACAGGCCGAGGCGCGAGATGCAAAGCTGTCTGAGCTCGCCAAGGCGAGATTGCTCGTCGAGCACGCGAAGGCCATCCAGTCGCCGCGTACCTTGGAATCGCACCGATCCGTCATTGAGGCGAATCAGAAGAAGGCCAAGCAGGTGCGTGAGCTCTGATGACCTCTGATGACCTCTGATTGCCTCTCTCATCAGAAGAAGCCCAAGCTGGTGCGCGAGCTCGAGGAGCCCTGCCACTCGCTCGCATGCAAGCGCTCACTACGGCGCTCCCCTCCTCCTCCTCTTCACAGGTGCGCGAGCTCGAGGAGCTCTGCCACTCGCTCGCATGCAAGCGCTCACTACGGCGCTCCCCTCCTCCTCCTCTTCACAGGTGCGCGAGCTCGAGGAGCTCTGCCACTCGCTCGCAGACGCGGCGGAGGCAAGCACCGCCGCGTCCAAGAGACTCCTCGTCGGCAAGATCAAGATTGGTGCGCCTCTCGCCTCCAATCTCGGCCCAATCTCGCCTGCAATCTCGGCCCAATCTCGCCTGCAATCTCGGCCTAATCTCGCCTCCAATCTCGCCTCGCAGAGATCGGAGCTCCCGCGCTCGATGCGTCGCGCGCGGTCATCACGGCGGAGAGGTTCGAGATCCGCGACGCCGTGCGCCAGGTGATTGCGCTTGATTGCGCTGGATGGCCCTGGATGGCCCTTGATGGCGCTCTTGATTGCGCTTGATGGCCCTTGATGGCGCTCTTGATGGCCATTGACCGCGACGCCATTCGGCAGATGATGCGCGAGGGTGAGAGCAAGATTGAGCAACATAAGTCCGCCGTGCGCACTGAGCGCCGTAGCAAGCACGAGCTCGTCGACGAGTTCAAAAAGGGCGCGAAAGGCGCTCGGACTGCCCTCTCGTCGCGCCGTAAGGAGGATGCTGATGGGCTACGATCCAAATCGGGCGACCTGTCGGAGCTGCGCTCACAGTCGATCATTGAGACGGTGCGAGGGCCTCTGATGACCACTGATGACCACTGATGATGACCTCTAATGACCACTGATTGCCAGTCCACCATTGAGACGGTGCGAGCGAACCGGCTGGCGCGCGACGGCGTGCCGCCGCCACGCATGCAGGCGCTCACCACGGCGCCCCATCCTTCCCCACAGGTGCGAGCGAACCGGCTGGCGCGCGACGGCGTGATCGAGGACCGCTCGGCGCCCTCGCAGACGTTGCCGCCCAAGGAGATCGCGCATGTGCCTCTGCCTCTCCAGTACCGTCCGCCCAGCACAGCGCGTCGGTCGAATCGGTCGGCCTCGCCCAAAAGCAAGCGCTCCGCGCGCAAGCAGCTCAAGTCGCGCTGAGCTGAGCGCCGAGCTGAGCGCCGAGCTGAGCGGGGTGAGCTGTGAAAGGACGGGCTGTGAAAGGACGGCGCCGAGAGGGAGAGACGAGGCCATGTAACCACCGTATCGAATGCGTGCTGAGGCGTGGCGGCGGGGGCACACGGCATGTGAACGGCATGTGTGGGTGCTGCTCGTTCCTCGAGTACGTAGAGTCGAGGAGCATAGACGCTGGTCGGAGCTCGGATTTTACCCCGAGATTTTACCCGGGGCCTGAGATAGTGACGAGACATGACGAAACGAGAGTGAGGGAGAGAGAGCGAGACCGTGTATGCGATTTCGTTTGAGAAGCGATTACAAGTACGTGTTCATGCGTGATGCGATGCGATGTGTCTTGTGTGTGCCGCGCCGCAGCCGCCGGTTCTGTTCGTCGTAGTAAACTACAAGCAGCAGGTCGCCCCTTTTCCCCTAATCAGCTCCCACCCGAAGCTCGGGCGACGGGGTGGGATGATTTGGGATGAGACCAGGAGCGGCACATGCACCCGACACGGCGCGCGCGCGCGCGCGTCGTCTATATAGAAAATCGCCTTCGATGGCGGCCGAAGAAGCGAGGCAGGCAGCATCCAAGCATTCTTCTGCCAATTGGCGCGCTCTCCCGCATCATCCGTATCAGGTGCTGCCGAGCGAAGATCACGTCAGGAAGTGCGCGCTCGTCAACCAGGCTTATGCTGAAGCATTGCAAGCATGCCGCAACGATCCGTACCTCTCTGCCAAGCTGCAGGTGGTGCAAGATCCGCGCAGCCCTTTTCACTGGTTCATCCACTTCAGAAACTTGAGCGCGGCTCCTTTCGATTTGTTCAAGAGTGGCATCTACGGCCACATTCAATTTTGCTCCGTGGGCCGCATGGACAAGACAAAGAACCGGCCCTTCCTCGTGAAGCAGCCCGCAGTTGGCATCTTGACGCCAACGGCAATCTTCACCAGCTATAAGCCGGACGGATCGCTCAGCACCGGTGCGAAGGACATCGGCATTCCTGGGGTATGCGGCACGGCCTATGCGGACGAGCATATCTATCGCATGGCCATGAATGACGTGTTTAATGACCACCCTCTGCAAACCGGAGTCACCTACACGTGGAACTCCGAGGCCTCGGTCACCGCTCAGGAAGATGTGCTGGAAGTCGCCAACAGTGGTGGCGAGTACGGCCGCTACCTGTGCCCCATACTCCGTTATCGCAGCTCCATCACCACTTGGCTGGCGCAGCTCGTCATGCTGCTCGACCTTAACATGAGCCCTGCCGGGCCACTCGTCGGGAGTCGCTTCGACGGCATCAAGGCCTTCAATGGCGGGCCGCTTGAATACAAAGCCATAACCGACGCGGCCGATGCTAGCGTTCATTGGGCTCAGTCTGCCTACTGCGGACAGCTGCTCGCCTTATTTGAATCTGTGTACGCGGTGCCGCCACCTCTCAACCGTGCACCGCCGACAGCTCCTTCGCCCGTACGTTGGGCGGCAGCCGAGGCAGCGGCAGCCGAGGCAGCGGCAGCCGAGGCAGCGGCAGCCGAGGCAGCAGCAGCCGAGGCAGCAGCAGCCGGGGCAGCAGCAGCCGGGGCAGCGGGCGCATCGACGGCGGCCGAAGAGGCTCAGGCAAGGGCGGCAGTAGCCATACCGATGGTAGTCATCGGCGATGCAGTTGGGGAGGATTCCGAGATTCCCATCGGCGAGCTGGTGCAAGTCAACGATGCGACCGCCAGTACCGCGGCGGACGCCACGGTCGAGCTGAGCTACCGGTATACGCGTGCGTGTGCTGCGGTCAAGGTGGACCCAGACGCAGCAGCCACTCAACTCGGCGCTCACGGATCGATTCGCCGAGGATTCACTGGTTGCGCTCCGCGCGCGCTCGCCGTGCTGCCTGTGCTCGAGGCTGAGGGCGTGCTGCAGTCAGTGAGGCAGGCGCCCTGCCGTCGCGCGAGAGATGCTGTAGCAGTACAGGCGAGCAGTACAGGCCAGCAGCCGGCGGGGCAGCCGAGATCAAGGCGCCAGCGTACTTTGGAGGCGTCGCCCGCAATTAGCCTTCAGTGCGGGCAGCGAGTCAGCTGCGTCTTCGAGCACGACGGTGCTGCGACTGTGTTTCACGGCGCGGTGACGAGTGTGAACACCGAATTCCGCAATTGCGAAGTGCTTTTTGACGATGGACGCTCGCACCGCGTGGCGATCGCAAGGCTCACGGCCCTTGAGCCCTTTAGTTACGAGTGACCCGTGACCGTCCCGAGAGGGAACAGGGAGGGCGCGGCTCTTCCGTTGGCCTCGGCGGTCGGCGTGTGAGAAAGAACGCCTTGCTGAGCGCCATCCCTTTGATGCGAGTACTCTTTCGAGCAGGTCACCCTTCGTTTACCACAACACTCCCTCGATTGTAATTCAAAGGTTCAGAATTAACGCCGGTTCCGGAGCTTTCCCAATTTCCGATGCTCTGGACGGGAACCGGTACGGCGCGTTCCGTCCGCACGGCAATGGCAGCGCCGCTGACATCCATCGCTGGCGATGCACCCGACTCCTTCGCTGGCGATGCACCCGACGCCTCGTTGGCGGCAGACGCCGAGCTGGAGGCCTCGGTGGCACAGATCTTCGAGTCACTTCGGGTGCTGGACGACCATACGGAGGCGCTCGAGGCCTACGATGCGGCCGCCGAGGATGAGCCCGACTGGCTCCTGCAAGCGACTGCGGCGGTCAAGCACATTTCGGCCGTGCCCGTCAGCCCGGCGGTGCCGCCAGCGCTCGGCGAGAGGCAGATCACGTGGGACGAGAAGGCGGCGACGGTGCAGTTCGAGATCACGTCTGCGGGCGGTATGCCGAACATGGACGTGGGAGCACTCGCGTGGATCGACGCGCAGCTCGTGCCCATCGTCGCGCGCTCGTTCCCACATCTCGCACGCCTCGTCACCTCCCCCGACAACGACGCGGACACAGCCGAGGACTACGCGCGCGAGCTGCTCAAGAAGCGAGACGCGCTGCTGCTGCGCAAGCGACAAGTCAGAGAAGAGGTCGTGCAACGGAGCGCGGTCGGCGCCGTCTCGGCAGAGCTTCGAAAGGAGGAGCATGAGGCGCACGTGCTACGGATCGCCACGGTCAAGCAGGCAAGCGGCCGTCACGAAAGCGTCACCCGACCTTACCACCTTGGCCCCCGACCCTCAAATTCACATTCACAGCGTCACCCGACCTTCACACCTTGGCCCCCGATCCTCTCAAGTTCACATTCACACTTATGACCACCTTTGGCCCCCGGCCCTCGCCCTTATTTGCTGTCTCCGCGCACCTGTGGGGAAAGGGTTGCGTCGTGAGCTCTTGCATGCTGGACCCGACCCTCGCGCTCATCCGCTGCCTCCCCGCCCCGGTGGGCCCCGTCGCAGGCGCGCGAGTACGCGGCGCTGCGGGATCAGCTCGATGCGACGATGGAAGTGGCGCGCGCCACGAGCGAGGCGGCGCGCACCATCTTCGACGAGCATCTGCGCGACGTGCAGGTCATGGGCCTTGAATGCCATTGAATGCCATTGATTGCCATTGATGACGCTTTATTGCGCTTGATTGCCATTGATTACGATTGATTGCTCTTGATAGCTCTCGAGGACTCTTGATGGCTCTTGATGGCTCTTGATGGCCATCTGAGTGCTCCCCAGAATGAGCCGTGATTGCACGCGTGATTGCATGCGCAGCTCCTCCTGTCCGAGTTACGTCGGCTGGACGCTGATTGCATGCGTGATTGCACGCGTGATTGCATGCGCAGCTCCTCCTGTCCGAGTTACGTCGGCTGGACGCTGGGGTGGCGGCCGCTGCCGAGTCGCAGCTATCTGCTTCGCAGGCGCAGCTGGCGGTGCGAAAGCGGCAGGCGCAGGCACAGGCGAAGCAGCAGCAGGCGAAACCACAAGGCGCCGTCATGGGCGCCAACGGCGGCGGCGGCGGCGGCGGCGGCGAGGGCAGCTGGGCACGCAAGGTGCGGGTGATCGCCATTGATTGCCATTGATTGCATGCGTGATTGCATGCGTGATTGCATGCGGCGAGGGCAGCTGGGCACGCCAGGTGCGCTCCTTTTCGTTTGGGGCGGCGCGGGGACGGTACCGCCTAGCATGCAAGTGCTCATCACGGCGCCCTCTCCCCCCAGGTGCGCTCCTTTTCGTTTGGGCGGCGCGGGGGTAGTCACCCGAAGGGTGAAAGAGGCCTCGCAGTGACGCCCACCGCCGGCATCCACAACACACGTTACAGCTGCACCGCGCCCGAGGAGATGCATCCCATCTCGTACGACGCGCTCTCTCCTGAGCACGTGCCAGGCGCCGTGTCGGGCGCGCCTCAGGACAGGCCCCAGACGATCGATCGCGTCAAGGGGGCCTGGAGCGACATGGCGGCTTCCGTCGGCGAGGGCGTCGAGGATGTCAAGAGTGCTGTGCGGTCTCTCTCCTTTAGGCTGCGCGGACGGCAAGCGAAACACGGTTGCGGCGGCGGCGGCGGCGGCGGCGGCGGCGGCGGCGGCGGTGCTGGGGCTCCTTCGGCGGCGCCCGTGTTCCGTTCTCTGGCGTCGGTGGAGCGGCCGTCGCCCGGGGCTGACACCTCCGACTGGGAGCGTTTGTGACCCGGACGGGGACGGCGGAGCGGAGTACATGGCGGAGTACCAGCGGGACGCCGGACCTGGAAACGATCGTGATTGAATGATCCTGCTTCGGTACCGCCGCGTTAAAGACAACCACAAATTTAATGTACATGCGACGGCCCGACACACGAGAGATCGACTCAGACCGGACAGCCGCGAGCGCTGACCCGCGCCTTAGCCTAGTACCGCTTACGAGGTCACGGCCACCTGTGACTTCCCACAAGTGCTATCGGCAAGTGGGTTTCGGGGCGAGCTTTAGGCGAGCTGGTGGGCAATATCCCCCGTCATCGTGCACCTCAGCCGGCTCGCTCGCGCGCGATTCGTCTTTCCGCAGCGTGGACTCGCGGTGTGTTCACACCGCGTGCTGTCCCCTCGAGCCGCGTGGTCCCCCCTTGGTCTTCACACTACATGTAGTCCGCCTTGACCTTCCGCCCCAGGTGCCATAGCGAGCTGGCGAAGAGGAGGACGTTGACCGAGGTGAGTGGGTAGTTGATGGGGCTCACCACGAGGCCATACTGGGAGAAGATCAAGCCAGTGAGCGTGAGGGCGGAGTACTGCGACAGCGAGATCTTCTCGGTCGGCTTGTCGTACTCGAGCATTGAGGTGCCGGAGATGAGGATCTTCGTGACGGGTGGCCACGGGTGGATGGTGAACGGGCCGCCCGCCGACGAGAGGAACGCCGGCCCAATCGGCGCGACCACGCGCTGGATCGCCGGGCCCGCGATCACCAGACCGGTGACGATCGCAGCGCCGGTCGCTGCCTTCGTGGCCAGCTCGGTGATCTCCTTCTTGGCGGCCTCGCCGCCGTGCTGCAGCTTGTACTCGAGGACGCGGCGCAGCTGGTTCGACTGTGCGATTACGTTGAAGATATGCGAGCCTGCAAGCACGTAGTTGCGTGGCGCCACCGCCCAGCCCGCCCACCTGGCGAAGAGCGACGAGTAGCAGAGCATGACGCACGTCATCGGCAACGAGATGACCTCGGCGCCCTTTTGCGAGGCGTCGTAGACGGCCGAGCCGCCCAGGAACCAGTTGCAGCACGCGCCGAAGAAGCCAAACCGTTTCACCGGCGAGCTGTTGGCTTCCGCAAACTCGGAGGCCACCTTGGAGGCGATCCTCTGCACAACGCCGGGCTCGGCGGCAGGCGGTGGCGGCGGAGGCGCGGCCGCCTTGGTGCACAGCTGGCGGCCGGTTGCAGCTGCTGTGCCGGCCAATCCAAAGCGGGCGAGCCGCGTCGGCAGCAGCGTGCTCGTGACAAGACGGCGGAGTATGGTAGCCATTCTTTTTTTGCGTCGTGAATCAGATGTTGATTGCAAAAGAAAGATCTGAACATAATCTCCATCGCCCACCGAAAGTGCAGTGTAATGCGAGCCTGGCCTCGTCATGAGCGCTGCTCACCAATCGTGGCTATGATCGTATCCGCAAGCCCTTCGCCCGCCTTGAGGAACTCTTGCCTGTCGACGGTCCCGCTGCCGTCCTCGTCGAAGAGACACCAGATCGCGTCGATGGTGGAGCGCATCTGCGCGACGCGCGCCGGGTCGCTCGTCAGCTGTAGCGTCTTGAGCAGCGCACGCACCACCTCCTCCTTATCGAGAGCTCTCGAGGAGTCCTCGTCCCAGTAGTCGAACCAAGCGTTCCGATCCGTGCGGATGTCAGGGATGCGCTCGTCACGGCGCCCCGCCACCACCTTCGTCACATGCTCGACGAGCTGTGGAAGCTCGTGCCGCTCGATGAAACCGCTGCCATCGCGATCGAACTGCTCCCACCATCCTGGCGCGGAGGCGGCGCGGTCAAAGGCATCCAGATCGACCGGCAAGATCGCCTTGAGGGATTCAACCACCTCCGCGTGCGACAGCTTCCCATTACCGTCAAAGTCGACGGTGCCAAACCAGCCGTCGGGGTCCGAGCGGATGTCTGGAACCTTCTGGACGGAGTGGATGGGTCTCCTAGTGAGCGGGCAGGTGATGATTCCGTTTGCGAGCATCTCGCGCGCCGCCGCGAGATTATAAAAGTGCTTGCTCACGCGCTGGCCTGTCGCGTCGAGGAAGACGCCGATCTCGCCCCGGCACAGGGGCTCGAAGCAGATGGGGCACTCCGCGTGCTGCAGCGCCACAGATTCCATCGTTCGGCGCGCGCTCGCTTTGCTCACGCTCACCCAAGGCAAGTCAAGTCAAGTCAGCTCCGGTGATCGCGTTACTTTGCTGCTCTGCAGTGCACTCGCTCAGCTCGGCTCCGTGGGGGTCACTTTGACTTGATTTGTCTTGCTTGGGTCGTCGCCCCTCCTTCAAAGGCTTTCTCAAAAGCCGACAAGCAGGCTCCGTCCGTCGCCATGAGACGATTCGGTGACGTCCTCGGTGACGTCGGCAACCGCATGCGCTCATTCGTGGTAGGCGACGAGCCGGCCTCGTCGCAACCGATCGATCCCAGCGTGCCGGCAGCGCGAACGTCAAAGCGCACGCTTAAGACTCCTCCGTCCACCGGTAAGTCTTCTCTCAGCCGGTCCAAGTACGGCAGCAGCATCGTGTACGAGGAGTTTCACCGTGTCGCCATCCGTGCCAAGATGAAGGCACCCGTCGGGAGCCAGCTGCAGGGGCTCTCAGTGGACGACATGTTCTCGCTGGCCAGTGAGCGCAAGCTCCGCCCAAACGAGTGGAGTCCGTTTCTGCGCGGCCTCCAGGCTGACGAGCCCGCGCTCGAGCCGGAGGCGGCCTTGGAGAACGCCGATGCAGAGCGGACCAGCGACGACTCCGAGCCGGACTGGTTGCAGGAGGCGAGCGTGCTGCTTGAGCGTGCGGCGATGAGCGCCTTTGTTGACGCCTCTGATGCCTCCGATGCCCCCGCATCCGACACCGCCTCTGCCTCCGCAAATGCTTCCTTTCGCAATACTTCCTGCGACGCCTCCGCCTCCGACACCGCTGCCTCCGGAGTGTGCTCCGCCTCCGCCTCTGGCACGGCCCCTCGCGACGCCCACGACGGCGCCTCTGGCACGGCCCCTCGCGGCGCCCTCGACGCCCACGACGGCGCCCTCGGCGCCCACGACGGCGCCTTTGGCACGGCCCCTCACGGCGGCTCCGCACTCGAACCTCTCACTGCGTCCACAGCGCCCAGCACGGCGCCCACGATGGCGCCCAGCACCGCGCCCACGATGGCGCCCAGCACGGCGCCCAGCACCGCGCCCAGCACGGCGCCCGCGGTGCATCAGTGGCCACGCCCGCCGCCGTTTGTACACCGGCGACGCCAGGGTGCCATACTCCCCGCGCCACCGCCGCCTCCCGCGCCGGAACGGCCCCTGTACACGTCGTTCAACGTGCCGCCCCGCACGCCGCCCCGCACGCCGCGACACACCAAGGGGGCGGCGGCGCCCACGGCGGCGCCCGCGGCGGCGCTCGTGGCGCCGTCTTCTGCGCCGCGCAGCGCCGTACCGGTGCCCAAGCCGACCTCGACACCCCCGAGCGCACGCCGAGCTCACGCCCAGCTCGGCGCCGAGATCGCGCCCAAGCCGATCTCGACACCCCCGAGCTCACGCCGAGCTCACGCCCAGCTCGGCGCCGAGATCGCGCCCAAGCCGATCTCGACACCCCCGAGCGCACGCCGCCTCTCTCGCCGACTCAGCGAGCTCGCCCAACCTCCCGCACGCTGGGCCAAGATTGACGAACCGCCGCTCCCCGAGCCGCCGCTCTATTCGTCGTTTGTGCCTCCCAAGCCCAAGACGACGCGCCCCCCGCCCAAGGCGCCGTCGCGGGCGTTCCTGAGCGCCGCCTCCTCCAACAGGGGCGCCGTGGTGGGCGCCGAGGCACAGCCGCACCCACGCCGCAAGATTCTCAATCAACCCGGGGCCCAGATTGACGAACCTCAGCACCCACGCCGCGAGTTTCTCGTCAATCGGAAGCTCATCGCCGGCTTCGACGCGTGGCGCATGCAAATGCAGCCAGCAACGCCGCCGGAGAGCACTGAGGAGGCGGCGGTAGTCGGCCTCGGCAGCTCGCCACTCCCGCCCAAATATGGCAAGTACAATCTCGGAGATCTCGACCTCGAGGATCTCGACCTCGGCAGATCGCCACTCCCGCCGCTCTTCGACGGCCTTGGCGATCTTGGCGCTGCCTCGCCGCTCGCATGCATCGGCAGCTCGTCCTCGCTCTCGCCGCTGCTCGCGCCCAAATATGGCAAGTCCGATCTCGCATGCATCGGCAGCTCGTCATTGCTCTCGCCGCTGCTCGCGCCCCTCGGCTGCGTTGGCAACCCGCTGCTCGAGGCGGCGGAGGCGGAGGCGGAGGCGGCGGAGGCGGAGGCGGAGGCGGAGGCGGAGGCGGAGGAGGCGGCGGCGGCGGAGGTGGAGGCGGAGGCGGTGGAGGCGGAGGCGGCGGAGGCGGAGGCGGCGGCGAATGAGGCGGCCGTCAGCTTTGCCGCAGGCGTGCTGGCAGCATTAGCTATGCTTCCCGAACCCTCCCTGGCAGTGGAGGCGACCGATGAGGGGGAGGTGGAGGTGGAGGTGGAGGGGGAGGCGGAGGTGGCGGAGGAGGCGGAGGCGGAGGTGGAGGTGGAGGCGGTGGAGGCGGCGGCGGAGGGGGAGGCGGCGGAGGTGGA
>Ga0210245_100995_pt1 | contig 24511 bp, 21 predicted proteins | sample ChrtobMetaP3_4mM_FD_155450 | JGI IMG/M metagenome (GOLD analysis project Ga0210245, IMG submission 155450) | Chrysochromulina tobin associated microbial communities from unialgal haptophyte culture, Seattle, Washington, United States - P3_4mM | ecosystem: Host-associated > Algae > Haptophytes >...
CGAGACAGCACATAGCTGGAGGGCCATAGATCGAGTCTAGGGACCATATGGACTCATACAACACAGAGAATCACGCCATCACAAGTCACTCTCCCCACTCAGATGTCACATTGTGACCCCGAGTACGGCCTGTGACGTCGCGTTTTGGTCGCATTTCGGTACTAGGGGTATGCAGTGCGACCTGTACTGGCGTGATTCTCTGAATTGTATGAGTCCATATGGTCCCTAGACTCGATCTATGGCCCTCCAGCTATGTGCTGTCTCGCGATCTTTGGAGATGTGCATCGAAATAGACCTTAGTCAATAAGTAGGCCGACATTCGACCCCCCCCCCGTCCTCCACCGAACGAACGGACGGCAAAGTCCAGTTCAGTCAAGTCAAGTCAAGTACACATCCATGCACATCCGGAGGAGGTGAAGCTGAACCGCACAAACAGTGAGGCCCCGGGCGGCGCCCCACAGCACCAGGGCCGTGTGTGAACTCTCCGTCGGCGTCCGGCTCGGTCCGCGGTCCGTTCTCCACGTCTCCTCTCACGCTCTCAGGCCGTTGAGGTTAACGTGGCGTGTGTGCAAAACTGCAAATAACGCGCTGCAAATACACGTCGGTCTCGAGCGTCGCATGTTCACACGGAACACCCGGCGCGGTGGGGGAATGGACGTGAATACACAATTGCAGACTTCGTACCATGCAGACTTCACAAGACTTGTAATCCAATGTATTATTTGCTTTCAAGGGCAACATCTCAAAATGCTGCTACAGGGCTCCTAAGGGTGTAGACTGCTGCGTTAACTGCTACGTGAACGCGGCTGACATGGCATCTGAAACGTCGAATAGGGTAGTCGCGCGCGCGTGCGACCTGGGCGACGTCCGCACCAGCGGCAGCGCGCACGCTAGAGAGCGGCTCACAGCGAGACCGAGTCGCCACATGAGCCTCACCACCTCCTCTTACCCAGCACCATCACGGTGGTGAACGTGTAGACCTCCGCGAGCAGCTGCAACCCGTTGCCGATGCCCACGATGAACCACACGTACAAGTAGTGGCCTTTTGCGATGACCACAATCGACAGCAGAATGCTTTCCAAGGTGTGCATGAAGATATCTGCGCCAGGGACACGATACGGGACGGGACTGTGAGCCTCGAGCGCGATCGCGCAACGGGTGGCGGCTCGGGGAAGGGGCGCCGCGACGCTGCGGCTGATGCCTGGGGAGGCACTTTTGCGAACTCACGGAAGATGCTGATCGGGAGGTCAAACGTTGAGAAGCCGCCAAAGAAGCTCACAGCATTGATGGCCAGCACGCAAAAGCAGAGGACGAGGGCGGCGCTAGCGGAGCCGACCAGACTGTCGAGATCTGATTGCTCGTACAAGAAAGGCAGAGCGACAATGCAGTTGTCCTTGATGGCGTAGAGCGTGAGCAGCGCCGAGAAGAAGTGGCCGACGAGTGCAAGGAATCGGATGGGCACGACGAAGTCGTGGTGCCCCATGCGACTAGTTGCGCTGGTGTCGCCTGAGGGCAGGAATGGCTTGGCGGGAGAGCCGTGCGCCAGCCCGTGTGTCCCTCTCGCGCTTCGGGGAGTGAGTTCGTGTGAACACCGGATCTTCACATGAATGTTGAGTGACCATCGATCTCGTCGCACACGTGCGTGCCGCTCCTCCGGAGCACCTTTTCTGGAACTTGATTTTCGGTTGTGGCGGTCAGTCAAGTCTGCCTTGACTTGACCTGACCTTGCCTTGTGTCGGCGATCTCACAGACGCGGGCCTGCTTCGCTTTTCGCGTCATGTCCACCTCCAAGCGAGCAGCCAACGAAGAGGGCGACGATTCCTCTGCCGGGGGTCGTAGCATGCGCCAGCGCGAGAAGCGCACGTACAACGACGACAACCCTCTCATCTTGGCCGCACTGGCCCACATGGAAGATGAGCGCAAGTCGAGGCCGCAGCGCACGGACGACGTTGCCGCCCGAGAGCTCGGCCTGCAGCCGTACGAGCTCGCAGACTTTGAGCGCACCTGCTGCGCGATCCCCGACGCGCTACGGCGTAAGCCCTCGCGGATGACATCGATCCGTAACCACATGCTCGGCCGCGCTGCAAAGAATCCATCCAAGTTCCTGACATTTGCCGAGTCGGTGAAGGGGCTCGACTCGTCCTTCCAGCGGTCCGTCGCGACGAGCGCCGACGCGGCCGATGCGTCCGCCGTGTACGAGTGCCTGACGCACCACGGCTACCTCAACTTTGGCGTCCTCGACGACCACCCTTGTCTACCTGCAGCGGGCCGCAGCACCGTGTCGTCGTCAAAGGCGGCGGCGGCGGCGACGGCGAACCCCGCGCGTCGGCGCGTCATCGTCATCGGCGCGGGTGCCGCGGGGCTCGCGGCGGCTCGCCAGCTCCACATGCTCGGCCACGAAGTCATCGTGCTCGAGGCGCGTCAGCGCACGGGCGGGCGTGTGCACACCTTGAATGTGAAGACGCCCATGGGTATGGGCTCGGTGGACCTCGGCGCGATGGTCGTGACGGGCACCGAGGGCAACCCGGTCGCCATGATCGCGCGCCAGACGCGCTCGCGCATGCATCGCCTGACCCCGAAGTGCCGCATCTACACGCCGACGGGGCAGCCGGTGCCCGATGCGCTCGACACGGCGCTCGAGGCCGAATGGAACACGATGCTCGACATGTGCAAGGCCGAGGCGCTGCCCGAGCCGTTCGCCGACGTGTCGCTCGGGAGCCGGCTGCGGGCCATCCTGCGCGAGCGCAAGGAGTGGTACAGCACCATCGAGGGGCAGCTCGCCCAAGACGAGGCCGCGCGACGGGCTCACCACGACGCGAGTGGCCCACGGAGCGCCGTCCTGGGCGGTAGCTCGCTCGTGATCTCCGAGGGCGAGGTCGCGATCTCCGCCTATGCGTGCGAGCTGTGCGGCCGCTGCTTCGCGTCCATCGATCGGCTCGACAGGCACCGACTGTGCTGCCTGCCAGAAGGGGACGCCACACGGGTGCTCGTGCGCTCCCATAAGGCCTTCTCGGGCTTCGAGGGCGTCGTGGTGTCGCAGACGGGCAAGGGCGATAAGTGGGAGGCCTTCATCATCGATTCGAACTACGGGTCGAGCTACGGGCGCAAGCGCCGGCGCGTCGGCCAGATCTTTGATTCCGCGACCGTGATTGCATGCTGATGGCATGCTGATGGCATGCTGATTGCATGCTGATTGCATGCTGATTGCCCCCCTCATCAGGCGCGTCGGCCAGATCTTTGATTCCGCAGAGGAGGCTGCGCGCGCGTACTCCGCCGAATGCCGCACCGTGCTGCTCGAGGAGCTCGCCCGCAAACGCGAGGAGGAGGAGGCCGACGCAGAGGGCAAGGAGAATGCCGGCGGGCGCGCGGGCGCTGCGAGTAGCGGTGCGGGCCGCGGCGTCGGGCTGGGCGGCGGCGGCGCGGCGGCCACTGCGGCCGCCGGCCCACGCATCACCAAGCTCGAGGACCACACACGCCTCGATGATGACGATGATGATGAGAGCATGAGCGGGCAGCACGCGCCGGGGCCCATCGGGGATAGCAACGAGTACGAGGTCGAGGCGATCCTAGGCGAGCGGCGTGCGCGCACGAGCGGCGGCGGCAGCCGTCTCGAGTATCAGGTCAAGTGGCGCGGCTACCTCGAGCCGACCTGGGAACCGCACGCGCATGTGAGGGACTGCCTGCCCTTTGTCGCCTATCAAGAGCAGAAGGCGCTCATCGGGTGCGATGCCTGCCGCGGCAAGCACGTCGCGCACACGTGCGGGCGCGGCGCACAGGGCGCAGGCAAGCGGCCAGCGGGGGCCGCTCGCGACGGCGCTCGCGAGGCGCCGCCACCCAAGAAGGCGGCGTCGTCGGCAAAGCAGCCAACGCTCGGCACAGCGCTCGGCCCGTCCGCCTCCGGTGCGCTCGGCACAGCGCGCACCTTCCTCTTCAAGTGTGCGCAGTGCAGCACCCAACTGTCCCTGAGCCTGCCGCTCTCGCACACGGCACCCAAGGTGACCACCTCCTGCTCGCACTGTGGCTCCACGCTCGACATCGCCATCCCCGCCGCCAAGCCCGCGCCGCTTGCCTCGCAGCAGGCCGCGGCACCACCGCCAGCGCCGTCCCGGGCGCCACCGCCAGCGCCGTCCCGGGCGCCACCGCCAGCGCCGTCCCGGGCACCGCCGCCAGCGCCGTCCCGGGCGCCGCCGCCAGCGCCGGTCGCGCAACCCAAGACGGCGGCCGACGCACTTGAGGCACAGGAGGCGGCGACGGCGCAGGCAGCCCCGCGGTACTGCCCCAACGGCCATCGGCTCCAAGTGAGCGCATCGCAGGACAAGGCGCTCAAGTGCGACGGGACGTGCTGCCGCCTCATTGTGGCTGCGGGCTCGCGCCACTTCAGCTGCGCGCCGTGTGATTTCGACGTCTGCTTCCGCTGCGCGGTGCAGTGCTGCTCGGCCACCCCTCCGCCGCCGAGCGCATCGCCGCACGCAGCGGTCGTGCCGCCGCCCTCGAGTCTGCCACCGCTTGCCGAGCCGCCAGCGAGCGCCGTAGCGAGCGGGCTGCCGCTGCCGCCCGATACGGCGCCGCTCGTTACGGCGCCGCTCGATACGGCGCCGCCGCCCTCGTGCCCGCCATCGCCTGCGGCCGACGAGGTCGACGTCGACGTCGACATGGCAAGTGCCGCAGCCTCGCACGGCATAGCCTCGCATGGCGTAGTGAGCACTGGGGGTGGAGGTGCCCCCGCGTTGACACGAGACGTACTGGAAGCTGCCGCAATTGCCGAGGCTCCCTCAGCCACCGCCATAGCTCCCACTCCCGAGCTCGCATCTCCCGAGCTCGCATCTCCCGAGCTCGCATCTCCCGTAGCTCCCACTCCGACGGATGCCCCCACCGCCGACCCTACTACGCTCACGATTGCGCCGGCTCCGGCTGCGCCGTCGGCCTCGGCCGCCCCCGCTGCGCCCAATCCGGCCGCTGCGGCTCCCGCTACTGCCGCCGCTGCCGGCGCTGCTGCTGCCGCTACTTACGCTGCCGCCGCTTACGCCGCCGCCGCCGCTGCCGCTGCTGCCAATGGCCGCACCATTGCGCCGGCTCCGGCTGCGCCGTCGGCCTCGGCCGCCCCCGCTGCGCCCAACCCGGCCGCTGCGGCTCCCGCTGCTGCCGCCGCTGCGGGCGCTGCTGCTGCCGCTACTTACGCTGCCGCCGCTTACGCCGCCGCCGCCGCTGCCGCTGCTGCCAATGGCCGCACCATTGCGCCGGCTCCGGCTGCGCCGTCGGCCTCTGCCGCCGCCGCTGCGCCCTGCTGCTCCTCCGCTACTGCCGCCGCTGCCGCCGCCGCTGCTGCCGCCGCGGCGGCGGCCTCCGCTGCTGCTGATGGCGCGGCCAATCGTCGGACGTTCATGTGCGCATGCACCAGCTGTGGCACCAGCCTTCGCTTTAAGGTGGATTGCCCTCCGCAGGGATGCGTCGTGCAGACGGCCTGCGCCTCGTGCCATGCGAAGCTGCGTGTCAACATCCCGCCAAACGGCGGCGCGCCTGCGCTGCCGAAGGCGGCGCCCGCGATCGTGTCGAGTGCTCATCGCGCCGGAGCAACCGCGACTTCGGCGGGCGCCGCCGCGGGCGCGCCCGCCGCTGCGAATGGCCGCAGCATCAGCGCCGCCGCAGACAGCGCAGGTCGCTCAATGAGTCGACCGGCGGTGCCACAGCTTCCAGCGCTCGGCCGCGGCGAGATGCAGCGCATCGGCGGTGACGCGAGCGGCAAGGAAGCACGTGGGCTGGCTGCCGCGGATAAGGCGGCGCGCGAGGCAGCGTTTGCAGAGGAGGATGCCGAGGACACGGAGGCGCCGCTGCCGCTGCCCGCGCAGCTGCTGAACTGGCACTGGGCGAACCTCGAGTATGCCAACGGCACAGTGCTCGCCTCGCTCTCCAACCGCTGGTGGGACGCCGATGACGAGTTCGACTTTGGCGGCGGCCACTACCTGCTGCCCGATGGGTACGGTGGGCTGCTCCAAAAGGTGGCCAATGGCCTTGACGTGCGCTTTGGGCACGTCGTGCATGCAATCGAGAGGACGCCCAACGGCGTTCAGGTCAAGTACAGCAGGACGAGTGCTGCGCCCAAGACGGCGCCCGAACCCGCACCCGCGCCCGCGCCAGCGCCAGCGCCATCGCCAGCCGCGCCGCCAGCCGCTGCCGACACTACCCTGGCTACCAGCGACATCAGTGCTGCACCTGTCGCCACTGCACCCGTCGCCGACGCGAGCTCATCCGCATCGGTCGTCGCATCGGCTGCCGCCCCTGCCGCCCCTGCCGCCCCACCTACCGCCCCTGCGGCCCCACCCACCGCCCCTGCCGCCCCACCTACCGCGGCCCCACCCGCCTCCGCCCCACCCGCCCCACCCGCCTCGGCGGCATGGAGCAGTATGGATGCGGATGCGGTGGTGGTGACGCTGCCTCTGGGCGTGCTCAAGGCGGGCATGGTGCGCTTCGACCCGCCGTTGCCACCGCGTAAGCAGAGTGCCATCGATCGGCTCGGCTTCGGCGCGCTCAACAAGGTATTGCTGCTCTTCCCACAGGACGAGTTCCGTCACGATGGCCTTGCATGCAGGTGCTCACCACGGCGCCCCACCCTCTTCCCCACAGGTGTTGCTGCTCTTCCCACATGCTTTCTGGGAGGACCTCGAGGGGCGACGCGATTTCTGGGGCGTGTGCGCGCCCACGTCCAAACGGCGCGGCGAGGGCTTCCAATTTTGGAACCTGCAGCGGTGCACGGGCCAGCCGATGCTGCTTGTGCTGCATGCGGGGCGCGCCGCGTGCCGCGATGGCGCTCCCACGCGCGACGAGGACGCGGTCGAGGCGACGCTCGAATACCTGCGCGGCATCTTCGGTGCCGATGCGGTGCCGGCGCCCACGCAGCAGGTGGTCACTCGCTGGGACGAGGACCCCTACGCGCGCGGCGTCTACTCGCACGTCGCCCTTGGCGCGACCAGCCGCGACTACGACTTGATGGCCGAACCGCTTTGGGACGACACGCTTCTTTGGGCAGGCGAAGCCACGTGCCGCGCCCATCCGGCCACCGTCGCGGGCGCCTTCATTAGTGGGCTTCGTGAGGCCGCGCGCTTCGCGTGCCGCATGCATCAGGAGGGGCGCTGGCGGCCGCCAGCGCCGAGCGCCCCACTGCCGCCTGCCCTTCACCCTCACCCGAAGCCAGCGACGAGCGCCCCACTGCCGCCTGCCTTCCACTCGTGCCGGACGCCCGATCAGAGCGAGTTACTCGCGGCGCTGCAGAAGGCCCAGAACGACGCGAGCGAAGCGCGCGCCGAGGCGCAGCAGGCTGAGGCACGCGTCGCTGAGCTGCTGCGCGAGGCGCGCCAAGCCGAGAGCGACGCCCGCCGACAGGCGGAAATGGAGCGGGCACAGCAACGATCGGGGTGAACTGAGGACAGTGAGAAGACATCAGCGAGGCGTCGCCACGTCTCGGCTCGGGAGGCGGTGCATGGGCCATGGCTCGCTAGGCCCGCAAGGCCTCCCAACGCCCTCTTGCCCCCGCCCCGGGGACGGAATGGACAACCTGAGTCGCGTCGGCCTCGGTGCAAACGGTGTCGAACGTAAGGCTAAGACGTAAGAAGGACCACGAAACCGATGGGTCGGGTAACACTGACGAACATTACGTACACCTCCACATCGTTCGCCCGGATCGACATCGTAACCGTTACTCGAAACTCTCCGAGCGGCGAGCACACATGAGGTTCACATGCTCCAACATGAGGCTCACATGCTCCAACATGAGGTTCACATGCTCCAACATGAGGTTCACATGCTCCAACATGAGGGCCGCAAGGCGAACGAACTGGAGTAATCCATGCCTCAATCCGACTTTTTGACGCCCTCGGGCTTCGGTTTGGCGCCCGCAGACTTGGGCAGTAGGTGGACAGTACGCCCGAGCTCCTGGATGTTCTTCCCGAGACCATCAATGACGTCGACGACGCCTTTGCCGAGATCATCCACAAAAGCCATTGGGTTCGATTCGGCTTTTAATGACGGTCTGGCCGCGTCTGCCGGCTGGTCTCTAGTGGACGTGGTCTGCTTATGAATCTTCTTCTGAGTCACCTTCACGACGTGATCGTCGCAAAGGGAGAGGGCCGGACCGATGACTAGCAAGAGCAGCGTCGTGAGCAGCGTCTCATCGAGAGCTGCTGGCAGAGTGGCGCCTAAGGCTTTCAAGAGGCTCGGCGTAGACAGGTGGCCAAACTCCATCAGCGTTACCACACAGAATCGCATTCCGAACGTGACGTAGCTGGCCATCATCGGGCAAATGATTGTGAGGGCGATCTGCAGGATCACCCGGCCGAATGTTTAGCGCACCAAAGGCTCAATCACCTCTTTGAATTTTTCGAGCTCGAGGCCACGGCCATCTGCATCCGCCAGGTCCATGAGCTTCTCAACCTTGTCTCGAGGCGGCGTGCGGATGTTGAGCCCATAGCGATGAAGCTGCAGATAGAGCTCGAGTACGCCCACGTATAGCTCATTTTTATCTATGCTCCCAGAGTGATCGATGTCCACCTCGGCAAATGCTGCTTTACAGGCCGCATCAAAATAAGAGCGCCAACGCTGTCGAATGTACAAGGTACAGACGCTGGCAATCAGAAAGGTAACGACGGTGATCGACACGGCCGGCGCGAATGCGGGATGATTGGAAAGCCAGTCTTCAACACCGTCAAAAACGGATAACACCGGTGACAACGACGATGACGGCAGCGGCGGGGCGGATGACCACGCCATTTGCCATACGTCCCGCGAAATTTTGAAGAATTTATATGGTCTAGCATGTCTGCTAAGCACATGTTGTAGCGTGCGATACATTTTTATCCGGGTTACATGATGTTGTTGCATATGAGCTCTCGCAACAGGAATACGGTAACGCTTTCGGCTTTCGCGTGAAGCGTGTGTTTTGAGTCGCGGCTTTTCTTGGACGTCAGCCGTCGTCGACCACCTCTTCGGCGTCGTCGACCACCTCCTCTTCGTCATGACGCAGAGCACCCTCCTTCCTCACATCGTCGACGCCATTTTTGCCGCAGTTTCAGCCATCGTCGGCATCGGCATGCTGCACTGGCTAGAGGCTTTGCTACACGTCAAGCTTTTCGACTCGAAAATGCTTTCGTCCATTGTGATTTTTTGTTCCAACCCGGTCCCGCCGTCACCGAAATCGTTCGTCATCTGCACCGCTTGCTCCTTCGTCGCAGGCATTGTGTTGCATTTCACCTTGCAGGGTGCAACGCAGACTGGCAACGTTGTTGCGGTTGGCTTCACCATTCTCCTGTCCAAGCTCTCGTCCCACAACTTTTCGCCCGCGGTCGGAATGGCTGTCTTCGTCGCCACGAATCAGTGGAAAAGCTCGTTGGATCCCGTGAGTTATCTCGTCACGCCGTGGCTTGCAGGACATTGCTTGCTGTATCTTTGGGCACTCATCATCGCTGTGCCGCGGAAATCTATTCGCGTTCGGCTGGCGATGCGCGAGTGGCGTGTCCGGATGGAGGATCCCCAAGCCCAGAAAGTATCGGAGACCGTGACACGGGCGCGACTCAAGGAGCTGTTCACGCGTTGCGACACGTCAGGCGATGGACGCATCGATGCCACCGAGTTCAAGGTCGCATATCGGCTCTTTTCTAGCGACGACCTGCCGCTCAACGACTGTGCGGAGATCATCCGCGGCTTTGATGCTAATGGGAGCGGAACCATTGAGTTCGAAGAGTTTTGCGAGGCGCTCGCGCCGTTTCGCGCGAGCGAGAAGAGGGCAAAGACAAGTTGAGGACGCTGGTCGATGCGGCGCCTCCAGCTTGGAATGTGGTTCAAGTCCCCGGATGCATTCCATAAATACGCTCGACATCCTCGTGGATGTGCGCCCGGTCCCGATGCTTGGCATGTGCCATGAGTAGGCTGATGCATGAGGGCCGCGCGTTGCACGGGAGCCGGGGCACGCAACGAACCTCAACCGAGCCACGGCCAAAACGTGAATTACGATGAGAGAGGCCGCTGGCCCCAACGCGAGAAAAAAGTTACCGCGGTCGTTATACATCTCCCTCCCCCTCGTCCTTATACCAAACAAGGCGTATCCCCTCCCCAACCTGTCACTCGTCACGCCCTCGCTTCGAGCCGCCATCGCCGCCCGGCTCGCTGTCGTCGTCGCCATCACGACCGCGCTTCGCCCCGCGGCCCTCCCCTTCCTGCTGCTCCTCTGACTGCTCCTCTGACTGAACCTCGCCGCCGTTTGCATCCGCCTCCGCCTCCTCCTTTGGCGCCTTTGTGCCCGGCCCGTGCTTGCGCTCCCACCACTTGTCGCGCTTCACCTTGCGTGCTTTGGCCGTCGAGTGGCGGAGCGCGATGATCATTTCGGTGTACGCGCTGAGCGCCTCGCCCCGCAGCAGCTCGTACCGGACCGCATGCCCGTGAAAGCAATGACCCTCGGCAGAGAGGATGCGCACTGCCTCGGCGGCTCCGACGGGCGTCGCCATACGCACAAACCCGACAGTCACATCTCCCGAGTTTGAGATTCCATAATCGACGAACTCGACGGGCGCCACGCGACCGAAGGTCTCATTCATACTGCGCCGGATGGCCTTCACAGCGGTGCCTCCCTTAGGAAGACCTGTCACCTTGACCACACGCCGCTGTGCGGACTCCACCGCTGCGGCCGCCGCGACCGCGGCCTCGGCCTCGGCGGCGGCGGCGAGCGAGCTGGCTTGGGCCTCCGCCTCGCGCCGCCCTTGCTCGAGCGCGCGCTTGTACTCTTCCTTCATGGCGAGCCAAGCGAGCTTATGCATCACGCGCAGCGGAGTGCCTACGCCTGCGAGGGCCGAGCACGTCGGCTCGTCGACCGCGTTCGCCGCACTTGCAGCGACCGCCGCGTCGGGCAACGCAAACTCGACAAAGGCAAAACCCTTGAGGTCACCGCTCGGCAGGCGCGGCAGCGAAACGTATGTCACCTCGCCGAAGCTGCTCAGCGCGCTCTGCACCATGTCACGCGAGGTGCCCGCCTGCAGCGGCTCCACGTACACGGTGCGTTCATCACTGTCATCCAGCGCAGACAGCTCTCGCGTGCGCCACACGCTCTCGCCGTCGTCAGAGACCTCGATCCCAGGCACGAGTCGCAGCGCTGCGCGCACGGCCTCCAAATCGTCGCCGACAAGCGCCTTGACGCGATTGAATGAACCGAGCTCTCGCACACACACCTCCCCGGTGCCACGTGGGCCGGTCAGCCGGAGGAGAAAGCGATCTTTGCGCAGGTTGGCATCGCTGAAGTAGAATCTGAGTTGGTCGCACAGGGCGCTCATCTTGGAGTCAGCCGCCATAAACTCGGTCTTAGTTGCTCGCTCGCTCGCTCGGATGAGGGGGCAACAAAAGCGACGTCGATGTGTGTTTCAGGAGTCAAGTTCAGTCGCGAAGTCCGCACGATTTAGGGCCACGCGGGGTTCACGGCTGTGAATGGGTAGGCAATAATTTGACGAATGGGGGACGTTGCAACGAATCTATGAAACATGACAAAACCGGAAATTTTTGGCTCGAAGTTCCCGCGGGCCCGCCGCGGCAAGACACGTCACGACTCCTCTTCGCCCGCCGCCCCTCGACGAGGGCCCCCTAGTGTGTGCGTCCCGCTGCTTGCGGTCCGAGGTTTATGCACCGACTCGCCAGCTGGGCCTGCCTGCTGGTTGCGTACGCGGCGACCGCCGAGGACACGGTCAAGGTGGAGGCCAACGCGGACGGCAGCACGGAGCTCACGAATCCTTACGAGGCCTCGGGAGACACAACGGAGGAATGCTACGCATGGGCGGCTGACAAGCAGTGCGCAGTCAATCCAGGGCATATGCATTCGTCGTGCAAGTATTCGTGCTGGGAGTGGTACCAGTGGCGAGCCAAACAATACCCGGACTACAAGAACATCGACCGCAGAATGGACTGCCACCAGTGGGCACAAAATGGCGAGTGTTCCAATAATCCAGTCTACATGAAGGAGAATTGCCCAGAGTCGTGCAAACTGAAGGGCTACGACCCGCCGCCGCCGCCGCCCGAGGAGAAGAAGAAGAAGAAGAAGAAGAAGAAGCAGCAGAAGACAGAAGAGTAGAAATTTGCAGAGTTCACTCGGCGTCGACGCATGGCGTTGATGGAGCGGCTCTTGCTTGCGTGGACGCTGCGCCGGTGGCCCATACGGCCGGGCTAGCGTCTCGGTCGCAGTGTGCTTTTTCTCATGTTCGACGACCGCACAGACTGACTGAAATCTGAATCTCTCGTCTCTTCATCCGGGCGCCCGCCCCCATGCGGCCCGCCCCGGCCCCCGCGCCCGCGCGCGGATTTAAAAAACGCCGCGCCCTCCGAGACGAGACCGAACCATTATATAAATACACGCGCCTCACAACTACAAGCCGCGACGCCACAGGTCGCCACGAGACGCCCGGTCGTGGTTGCAAGGTCGTGGTAGGACCCCGGACATCGCCTCTCGCCGGGTATTGATGCTATCAAACACTCGCCTCAGTAACGCTACCACCCGCATGCTCCCACGAGGTGAACATGCCCGCCGCGCACTTGCCGCCTGGCTGCGAATAGTTGAGGTGGACAGCGAGCCTCTGCGAGCCCGTGACAGCGAACTTTGTGCCATTAGGCCACGTGCCACGCCCATGCCGTTGCATTGGGCGAAAGGTCGGGAAGCTCGCGAACGCGGACGGGTCATGGCCAAAGGTGCGGAGCAGCGCCGCCCGTGACGCTCTGAGTCGTGCAATCAATTGGACGAGTGCCTCTCGGTAGAAGATCGTCTCCGATGGGAGCGACTTTTCCCAGGTATGGAGCAGAGGGCTCACTCTCAAGCGTGCAGCCGAGTGCGGCGGAGGCGTGCGCACCTCGCCCTCGATCTCCTCGAGCCTCGACGGCCTCCAGCTGACCGGCAAGCTGGGCAAGCTCCAAAACCCGAGCATGCGAGCGCATGCAATGCGATCGGCGGGCGGTACTGGCGAGACGCTCGTCCAAAGATGGACGGCGATGACGCCGCCCAGGGCGATGGCGGCACGCGGCAGCTGCTGGGGCAGCTTCGAGTGCCACTTGTAAGGATGTGGCAAGAGCTCATACGAGATGCGGGCCCAGCGCAGCGGGCGCGACCTCACGGCGTCAAACTCTTGGGTGCTGCCCACGGGGCTGTTGAGCTGTTGCCGGTCGTGAGCCTCTTCGTCTTGAAAGTCGTCAGCTCGAAGCGCGCGTCGTATGCGCTCGCGGCTCGGCGCATCCCTCACCGCATGCTTGCACTCTTCGCGGAGGACGTCAAGCTTGCCGCGCACAGCAAAGTCGAATAGCGCTTGATCCCAGCAGTGAATGTAGTGCGCCGACGACGGCCAGCGGGCGAGACGCTGGAAGAGGGAGCGCGCCGCGAGCGTTGGCTGAGCGAGAAAGAAGCCCAGATTCAGATCATCCTTGCCAAAGCCCTGCTCGGAGCACTGCAAATCGAGTGTTGGGTCCTCTACGAGCTGGGGATCATTGACCCAGAAGACGTCCATCTCGCTGAAGATGACCTTGAGCCCTACGGCGAGCAGTCGGTGCGTCACTTCAGCCTTGATGTACAAGCTCCGTGTGGAGAGCGGAGCGGCCTTTGAATCGTACAGGCGAATGACACTCACGTTGCGTCGCACAAACGCCGCATGCGTCTGCGCATCCATCGCTCCGACAACTGGTGTGGAAAGCGCCGATTCGACTCCGTGAAGCCAATTGTCAAAGCCGCTAGCGTAGGCGTAATTGCTGTACGTGAAGGTGACAGCTGGCGGAAAATTCGCTGGGGCTAATGGCAGAGAGCGACACTGCTGCGCTCGCGCGACGGCGGCCACGGCGGTGACAAAGGCCGAGAGCAGTGTATCGTTGTGGACATTGCCTAGGTCGTGATCGTAGAGCATCGTCAGCTATGCCCCGCTCTGGAGCGCCTCTAGAGCGCCTCCGCTCGCTCAAGCGGCAAGGCGCTAGCGGCCTAAGCGGCCGTCAACGTGCAACAAGAAGAAACACAGAGAGCGTGAAAGGTCGCAATTTGTTAATTGTGGTTACTCTCATTGCATGCGTCAACATACATGCCACCACATGATCCAGATGACCCAACTTGCATGTGTGATGTTAGTGTGACGCTATATTTAAAACAAAACCTCCCTCCATACCCACCACCCACACACAAGACCTTATCATCTACGTCACCACCCTCCCCCACAGGGGGAGAGTGGGACCACCCCCCTCTACGGGGGCGGCCGCGACGTCCAACACCACTCTCTTGGGGAGATACGTCGAACCCTCGGGTGCGTGCGTGTATAGGTATGGTCCGGTCACCAAAAGCAAACTTTCCTAGTGTGACGCTATACTCTTTTGGACGGCGATTGGAGTTTCGCAGTTTGGACGTACCATTCTTGGTACCATTCCGGACCGTACGAGCTACGACGGTACAGCGTACACCGTTAGCGTTACGAAACTGTTCGTGATCGTGAGGTGGGCAAACTGAAACTCTCTCGCGTCTCGCCGCGTCGTGCTTTCCATTGATTCCAACTATGCTGTCCAAAATTAAGACGTTCATGCAAACCTCGAGATGCATTTCGCGCGCACTCACCTCAACCGTGCAGATATCGTCACTGGGGTTCTCTCATCAGCGCAGCCCGGCCTTGCGCGCGAGAGACTGCAACCGCCGGTTCTCCATCTCTGCGATGCCGACCTTGCGCTTCCACGCGTTGAGTTGGCTCTCGAGAACGAAAGCCTCGGCCTTCTGCTGCACGTACTCGAGCACTTGCGGCATATTCGACTCGGTGTTCTCCTCGCGTCGGAGCTTGCGGTCTAGCCGCGCCGCCTGCTCCTTCTCCTGCTCGACGCGCGTGATCTCCTCGGAGATCTTGGCGAGCGACTCCTTGCGCGCCGTCGTCTCGCGCTTGAGCAGCTCCGACTCCGTTGTCAAGTTGTTCAGCTTGTGCTTGAGCGTGTTGAGCACCTGCACCGTGTTACCCGTCGTCAGCTTGAGGCGCAGCAGCTCGTTGTTGCGCTCCTCGATCTTCTCTAGGTACTGCTGGTTCTCGATTTTGAGCTGGTCGAAGTCGATCACGTGCAGCACCTCGCCCATGTCCTCCTTTTGCTGTAGCTGACCCTCCACCTTTTGGTACTGAGACTTGAGGGTCGCGTTCTTGAGCCGCAGCTTCTCGGCGATCGCCGCCTTCGCGTTGAGTTTCTCCTCCATGTAACGCACCGCCTTCTCGGCGATCGTCTTCCCTGTCCGGAAGTTCTCGGCCCCAGTCACGATGTCGCGCTTGAACTCGTACGCGTCCTTCTTGATCTCAGCAATCCGAACGTCACACTCCTCCATGCGTGCGCGAAGCGTGTCCAGCAGCTGCTCGGAGTTGCGCTTCGTCAATGCGATCTCCTCGCGCAGCTCATCCATCTCCTGCACCGCGATGTCGTACTTCTGCTCTGGCGTGAGCAGCGTCATCTGCGACCTCTTCGCCGCTCCCTTGCGCTTACCCTTCTCATCGTCATCGGCAAGCAGCGCGGGCGCCGTCCTCTGCAGGTGGCTCTCGAAGAGCTCGTTTTCGCGCATGAGCGTCTCATTGAAGCGCAGGAGCTCCTCGAGCTCCTGCTCTTGCGTGTCGTCGAGACCCTCCGCCATGGCCGCTTTGTGGTACACAACAGCCGGCGGTTTCCCCACAGCGAACTTTTTCAGCTTCGAGTTCTTTGAGGTGAGGCCAAAAAAAAGCCTCTCGCGGGTTGAGGTAGGCTGCCGTCCCCTGTAGCGCCGCGGCTCACCATGAGCAGTCAGGCACAGGACGGCTATGCCCACCTCGAGGAGGGCATAGGCGAGCTTCTACTAACGGCGCCCCCCAGCACCGGGCAGCCGTATTTCGACCTCGTCCTCATCTTTCCGGTGGCTGATGCGAACAGTGGCGCGGTAGAGCAGGCGGACAGTGACGCCGTAGAGAAGGCCACAGCCGAGCTCAAGCTGAAGCGACCGTCCTTCCAAGGGCTGCCGGGCGGCCCAAAGCGGCAACGCGACGTTGTCGCTGCACGCGTGCGCTCGATCGGCATCGAGGCTGTTGCTGATCTCTCTCGTGATCGAGATGAGGTGCTGCTCAAGCTATCCGCTCCCGACGCGCTCCTCGAGAAGATGGCTGAGCACCTGACGATGGAGAAGCGGCTCAAGGCGGACAGGCGGGGCCGCGAGGGCTACTACACGGACTTCAAGGCCGCTGAAAAGGAGCGCTTCGAGCCGGAAAGCCCGACGTGCTTCTTCAGCTCCCTCGAGCGCATCCGGCTGCTACAGTCGCTGCTCGAGCTGCCGCAACACGAGGGTGGCTGCGGCCTCAACCTGGACGACCTGCTCGCGATCAAGGTGCTCACGGCAGTCGTGCCCGTTCACGAGATCGAGGGCAGGCGGACGGAGCTCATGCGCATCTGGGTTTCGCCGCCGCTCAAGCTCACTGTCAACCAGCCGCTCGACCGAGTCCGTGATTACTTCGGCGAGCGAATCGCCTTCTACTATGCCTTCACCGAGGAGCTCACGAACGCGGTCCTGTACCCCGCCGCGATGGGTGCGGTGCTCTTCATCGTGTCCCAAATTTGGTACAACGGCTCCACCGACAACATGTTCACGCCCATGTACTCCATGTTTATCCTCGTCTGGATCACCTATTTCCTAAAGAGGTGGAGACGCGCTGAGGCGAGGCTCGCGGCGCACTGGCACGTGGTCGACTATCGGGAGACGGAGCGGCAGAGGAAAGAGTTTGAAGGCGACGAGGCGCGCGGCTTCTACTCGGACGAGGGCTACTGGGTCCCCGTCCCCGATGATGACGAGTACGCCGCCAAGGCGCCGCTGACGAAAAGGTTCTCGACAACTGTGCGCCGAGAACGCATGGTGATCTCATACGTCCTCCTGACGCCCGTTCTGTTGTGCATGATCACCATGATCACCATGATCCTTTCGTACAAGTCGTTGGAGATGCTCCAGTTCTACCTGCTCTACGAGACCGACGGCAACCCGAGGACCCTCGGGAAGGACGGAGTGCAGCTGGGCTCTGCCATGATGGGCGCGATCAACGGCGTCTACGTCGCGGTGAGCAACCAGGTGTACCAGCGCGTGGCGCGGCGCCTCACCGACTGGGAGAATCACCGCACGCTGTCCGACTACGACGATGCGCTCATCGTCAAGACCATGATCTTCCAGTCCGCCAACTCGTACGTGGCGCTCTACTACACCGCCTTCGTCAAGGCCGGTGACATCGATTGGCTCTCATGGCTGACACACGTCCCAGAGTACTGCCACGACAAGACGCACTTCACCTTGACCGCGGAGCAGATCGAGGCGCAGTATGGTGGCGTCAATCCGTACTGCATGAACGACCTGTCGGCCTTCATGACCACGGCCTTGATCGTCAACATGCTGACTGGCAAGATCTTAGAATTTGTGATGCCCTGGATGAAGGCGAAGCTCCGGGAGGCAGACGAGGAGTTTGCCATGTTCGCGGCGCAGACGGCCAAGGAGGAGACGGCGATCGAACGGATCTGCTTCAAGTTGCGCTTCCTCTGTGGCGGGCACTCGGTTGCGGTCAAGATGGCCGAGGCCTCAGGCGAGCAGGTTGTCATCAGCGCGATGACTGTGTACGAGGCGCAGGCGAAGCTCGAGCCCTTCGAGGGAGTCTTCTCCGAGTACTCACGGATCGTGGTGCAGCTCGGCTACGTGGTGCTCTTCGCGCCCGCCTTCCCGCTCGCCTCGGCGCTGCTCTTTGCCTCGTTCTACTTTGAACTTCGCACGGATGCGTACAAGATGGTGTGCAACACGCGCCGGCCGCCCTACATAGGTGGTGAGGACATCGGCTCGTGGCAGACAGTGCTGCGAGTGCTTGCGGCGCTGGGCGTGCTGACAAATGTTGGTCTGGTCGGGGTCACCGACACGACCCTCAAGCGCCTGCTGCCGTTCAAGCTCCTCGGGCTCATCGAGATCAACGAGAGCAACAAGCTCATGTTCCTGATCGTCGTCGAGCACCTGCTGCTCCTCGCGCAGTTCTATGTGGTGACCATGATCCCGGACATGCCCGAGGACCTTGCCGTCGAGACTGCCTCTCAGCAGTGGCGCGCTAAGGCGCCGCGAGAGCCGCCACCGCCGCCTCCCGCGCAGTGGGACGACGACGCGCTGCTCCGCATCTATGGAACTGCCGAGAAGGCGAACAAGGCTTTTTCCGAGGCACCAACGTCACCGACCGACGCGAAACCCGCACACGCGCAGTATTACGACATGACTGAGGCCCTCCGCGAGATCGATGCAGCTCTCAGGGAAGGCTCTGGGAAGAAGCTGGACTTGAATAACGGCGCTCTGCGCGACATGCTGCGCAACGCACAGCAACAGTGTGCGCCTCCGTCCTTGGAGAGCATATCGCCGGCGCTCGAGCGGCTTTCCACTGTGCCGGAAGACAGGATCAGCAATGGATCTCTGGTCGATGCCTCTCGCCATGGGAATCGCCGGGCTGCCACTTGGGTCGAAAAGCTCACCCACTCACCCGCGCGCTCGGAGCGCGGTGAGACGAGTCGTGCTGGAAGCATCTCTTCTCGACTCTGGACATGATTCGTCTGCCATGCATATGATCTCCAGGTCACGTTAGCGGCGCTCCTTCCAGATTCACGCCACCGCACAAAACAGGCGGCCGTACAATTCCAGATAGTGCCGCGGTGCAGCCATCCGTTGGGATCTGGGCAGTCTAGTGTCTTCTCTCTAGTACGAAAAACTGCGACCGCGCGTCTACTCAATACGGTAGTAACGGAATTGTGTGTCGTGTGCTGGTCGGGTCCGAGTATGTTTTGAAAGCCCGACTTGAAGTCGAAGTCGATGACACCGGACCGGCGTTCACACGTACCAAGAAACATTCACACCTGTTCCCTCAGGAAGTCGATCACGAGGCGATCGATGGCGCCAGGACCGGCGGGGCATTTTGTCCAGCGCTCCGTCTTCCCTGAGCCGGCCCCTGCCGTCTGCGTGACCTTCTTCACTTGCCTAGGCAACGATGTAGATGGCACAGCTGACTTGCAGTACACGTACGCCTTTGCAATCTCGTACCTTGAGGAGCAGCGCGCAGCCTTCCTGGAAGAGAAGGGCTCCAGGCTGCCGTACGAGCTGGTCTGGGTCGATAATGGCGGCGATTCGAACGCCCACGCGGCCTTCCTCGCTCGTGGCGCGCAATTTGAGGTGGCACGGCGCAATCCGACCAACGAGGGCCTTTTCCGCGCGGTGAATGACGTGTGGTTTCGGGGCCACGGCTGCCGTGCCCGCTACGTGCTTTCCCTCGAGGACGATCGCGTGCCGCGCCCCGACCTCCTTGGCAGCCCTCAGCCCCACCTCGCGCTTTCGATTGAGCTGCTCCAGCACGATGCCACCCTCGCGGGCGTGCGCCTCAAGGACGAGTGGAGCGATGACGTGGTTAGCCGTGCGCAGGAGCAGGCACTCGCAACGGCCAACATGCCCGTGCCTGCGGCTGCTCTGGCTGGTGCCGCTCGGTACGTGCCGCCGCTGCGGCAGCAGCCGGGCGCTCGGCTACGCTACGCCCGCCACTGCATGGCTCTGAGCTCAGGCTTTGTGTGGGGCTCCTTTTCCATGGCCGCCGTTGTGTACGATCGCGAGCGGCTGCTGACGACCGTGGGTGAGCTTCGGGAAGGAGCTCCGTGGGACGAGATGCCGTACGACTATGCCGAGGGGCAGTACGCCGTGCGCGTCGGCCTCGCGGGCCTGTGCACGGCGCGCCCCGCCTTTGACGATGCGTGCTCCACCCTCGATCACGACAATCGTCCGCTGCGCCAGCCGCCGCCAGGGAGTGGCGTGGCAGGGAGTGACGTGCCAGGGAGTGGCGTGGCAGGGAGTGACGTGGCAGGGAGTGGGCCATGCCACCAAATCTTTCTCGAAAGGCGCACGCCGCACAGGCGCGACCTGGACGACTATCGCTGGTTCTTCCACAACGTGAGTGGCATCTCGCTGCCCGAACTCGAGGCCGCTGCTGGGCCACCTCCCGTGGATACAGCGAGTGCACTGGCCTGTGATGCGGCTACTGACGGCGCTACGACGCGCGCCACCGGGCCGTCGTGCCGGGCGTCGTACGCCACCGACGGCAGCGGCAGCGGCAGCGGCAGCGGCAGCGGCTCAAGTCCCAACACCGCTGCCCATGCAGCTGCCGCCACCGCCGCTGCCGCCGCTGCCGCCGCTGCCGAGCCCATGGGCGCCATGGCGGGCGCCGTGGCGGGCGTCGTCGGGGAAGCCTCCGTGGACGACGCCTCTGTGCTGGGGCATGCGTGCGACGGCAGTCCGATCAGTGCCGCCACGTACGCCGCCTTCGACGAGCTCAATTCAGCCACACGCTTGGCCTATGACTCTCACGACTACACGGAGGCCGCGGCTGCCTTTCGGCGGCTCCGGAGCCTCGTTGGGGGCGTCGAGGCTCTGATCCGGCGCTTCGAGTGCGTCGGGCTGTCGAGGTTCTATGCAGAGCATCTGACCAATTGGGCAGTGCCCCCCGCCGTGGCGGCAAGCGCCGGCATGGCGAGCGCCACGAGCGCCGTGGCAAGCGCCACGAGCGCCGCGGCAAGCGCCGGGAGCGCCGTGGCAAGCAGCGGTGCCAGTGGGAGGAGTCGCGGCAGCAACGGGAAAGGCGGCCCAGGCGGTGGGGATACGCCCAACACGGCGCCCGGTGGGGATCCGCGACTTGAGAGGAACACTGCCGCCACGTCAGCCGCCACGTCAGCCGCCGCCTCCGAGTCGACGGCGCCGTCCGCCACGTCAGCCGCCACGTCAGCTGCCACGTCAGCCGCCACGTCAGCCGCCGCCTCCGAGTCGACTGCGCCGTCCGCTGCGACATCGAGCCCGCGAGCGCGCCGTACCGAGCGCCCGCGACAGCGCCGGCCCCGAGCGGAGGGCATCACCGACTGGCGCGACGTGCCGCCGCCGCCCCCGCCGCCCGCGCCCGCGAATGGCGCCGTGATGGGCACCCGCACCCTGAGCTCGTCGGCCATCCCCAAGATTCTCATCCAGACTTGGAGAGAGTTGCAGCTGCCCGCGCAGTTTGCGGAGCTGGCTGAGCGGCTGCGGCGTGCTCACCCATCGTGGACGTACTTGCTCTTCGACGATCAGGACATCGAGGCCTTTGTGCGAGCGCGGCAGCCTCGCTGGTTGCCTCTCTTCCAGGCGCTCACGTACGCACCCATCCAACGACCTCTTTCGCTGCCTCTGATGGCCTCTGATGAGCTCCCTCATTGCATGCAGGTACGCACCCATCCAGCGACCGCTTTCGCTACCTCTAATGGCCTCTGATGAGCTCCCTCATTGCATGCAGGTACGCACCCATCCAGCGACCGCTTTCGCTACCTCTGATGGCCTCTGATGAGCTCCCTCATTGCATGCAGGTACGCACCCATCCAGCGCATCGACCTCTTTCGCTACCTCGCCATCGAGCACTTTGGCGGCTTCTATCTCGACGTGGATGTGCTGCTGCTCCAGCCGCTCGACGCGCTCACCACAGCGCTCGCGCCGAGCGCTCGACACGGCGGCAGCAGCGCACCGGTAGCCATCTTCCCCTTCGAACGGCTCGTGGACCCTCGCGTGCACTCGACGCTTGTGGAGCACACCGGCTTTGGTGGGCTTGTCGGCCAGTATGCATTCGGCGCCACGCCCGGGCACCCCTTTTTGCGTGCGATCCTCCGTTGCGTCTGGCGTGCGTCTCGGGAGCCGGGATGGGCTCGTGTGCCTGCTCGGCCAGGTACGTTGATTGCATGCTGATTGCATGTCGATTGCATGTCGATTGCATGCTGATTGCAATGTGTGGCTCGTGTGCCTGCTCGGCCAGCCGGGGACGAGGACGATGACAAGACAGTGCACTACACGACAGGCCCGGCCCTCGTGACGCGCGCGTACATCGAAGGCGGCTTCCTCGACTCGGTGCGCTTGCTCTACGGCACGATGCTCGGCCCGTCTGACCCAGCGGGGTGGGGTGCCTTTGGTCCTTATGGGGTGCACTTGCATGCGGGCACGTGGAAGGCGACCAAGGAGCTCAACCACACGCGGCTTCTCGCTCGTGCACTCGCGCATGCACAGGCGGGGCGGCACGAGCAGGCAGCCGGCGTGCTCAAGCGCGTGGCGCTGCACTCAAGTGGAAAGCTCGAGCCCGCGGCGATTGACGAGGTGTGGAAGGAGTACTTTCTGAGCTTCCGACGCGCCGGCCGACCGGCCAAGGCGCACCTCGACATTGCGCACGATCGGCTGGCAGCGCGTCAGCTCGAGCCGGCGATGCACGACCTTGCCGATGCAGAGGCGGCCGCCACTGCCATGGGGCAGCTCGATCTCCGAGCGGAGGTGCACGTGCTGCGCTCGCTCGTGATTGCGAGGCGTGCTCTCGAGGCAGATCGCAATCTCGATGCAGATCGCAATCTCGAGGCAGATCCTCGTGATGGGGCGAGCGGAGCGTCCAAGGGGCTCTCGAAGGCCGCTGCACGCACTGCCGGCGGTGGCGATGGCGGCGGCGGCGCAGACGCCGACGCGACGGCGGCGGCGGCGGCGGAGCTGCAAAGTGCCTTGCGGCTTCAACCGAATGCGCCGATGCCTCGTCTCGTGTGGGCCATGCATCGGCTGCGCGCCTCCGCCACGCACGCGGCCGAGGCGGTGCCGCAACTGGCCCACGCGATTGTCTTGGAACGCCAGGCGCGCAGCCGTGGCATCTTGAAGCCCACTCACGAAACCGTCAGCGCTCCTGACGAAACCGTCAGCGCTCCTGACGAAACCGCCAGCGCTCCTGACGAAACCGCCAGCGCTCCTGACGAAACCGTCAGCGCTCCTGACGAAACCGCCAGCGCTCCTGACGAAACCGCCAGCGCTCCTGACGAAACCGCCAGCGCTCCGCTCAGCCTACCATTCGTTCTCTATGTGTGGCACACGTCTCCGGTGCTCCGCGCGTCCATGGAGGGCTCTCCGCCGATCGCCACGCTGCTCGGACGCATGCGATCTCCGGCCGATCTCACCAGCCATACGCCCGCCGACCTCGAGACGGTCGACGTGATGCGTGCCAAGCTCGACGCAGCGCGCGACCACTCGCACCCAGCCTCGCCGCGGCCGCCGGCGACACAACCTTCAGCGTCGGCACGATCGGCCGGTCGAGCTCGCGCCGCAGCTCATCCGGAGTGGCTGGCGGGTGGACCAGGGCGCACAGCTGCGGTGCTCCCCATCGATGCCGCCGAGGCTGCCCGCCTGGCTCACAAGCGGCGCACCCCCTTCACTTCGGGCACTGCCTGGCTGCGCGTCAACGAATTTGGTGTGCCGTCGATCGAGTTCTCCCGCTAGCGATGGCGATGCTGCGCGCGAGAGCCGGTGGCACTGGCAGGGGCTTCAACTTTGCGTCTCGTATGTCGCACGAGCCTGCGTAGTATGTAGTTTTGTAGTAAGTGGACCACAGGGCTCAAGGGCCAACTTAAACCAAAACTTAAAGTAGCCCGCTCTCGGTGGCCATGGGGCGAAACTAGATCTCCAAACACAGCACTGAACCGTTTTGGACGAAACTCTATGCCTGAACGGTGCAAAGTGGCATTTCCATGTTGGCCATTGAGCTGCAAGCTGCGGTCTAATTATAGTTTTTCTCAAAAAATGAACTCAACTTTGGAGAAGTTCTGTGGGCGGCACCCGTGAACGCGCGAGCGGTGGCTTCGCGCCCCTATTTCCTCTATATCCTCTGCAGATCCCAAAATTTTTGTCCGGTGACATGCATTTAATTGGATGGCCTAAACGGAGAAGTTTTTGTGTTGCGAGAGTTCGAGAGTAGCTCCTCAGATCCCCCACAGGCGATCTAGAGGGAAGAAGTGGGCGAAGACCGCTTACACTAGCTTTTCCGACACAACCCAAAGAAGGGTGATACAACAGAGTGACCAAACATGGTATGGCAGTCTGACCAAACAAGGTAAGACTGAACGGTCGTCAATGCATGCATCTACTAAGAGATGTACCGACCCCTCCCCTGACCTAAGCCCACACCGGCCCTACTCATATGGGAGGTCTTGCTGGACCTCAGTCGAGATCAGGTGAGTTTCCCCCACTTGTCTCGCGACACACCCCCGCAGCAAGACATGAGGTAGCTGAGAGGTAGCAGAGGCAGGTTAGTGCGCAAGCACCGTGCATAGAAGCGTCGGTACTGTATGCATAGCCCTGTGACCATGTAAGCGAACCTGTGTCAAGCGTTTCCAGCCGCCGCGACGAGATCCTCGCGGTCCTTGGATATGCATGGGGGCATCTCACCCTCCTGGCTGGAATAGTCGTTCCGATACTACATACCGAGTAGCATCTTACGGAACTTCGTGAACGTTAGGTATGGAAGCGGCTTGGTAAAGATGTCAGCGGGCATTTCATCGGTCTTGAGATGCGACACCGTGACAATCTTCCGCTGGTACAGGTCGCGCACGTAGGTAATCCACCGCTCGAAATGCTTAGTGCGGCCAGACGCACCATGCGACTTGACGATGTCGATGGCAGCGG
>Ga0210245_101010_pt1 | contig 24307 bp, 18 predicted proteins | sample ChrtobMetaP3_4mM_FD_155450 | JGI IMG/M metagenome (GOLD analysis project Ga0210245, IMG submission 155450) | Chrysochromulina tobin associated microbial communities from unialgal haptophyte culture, Seattle, Washington, United States - P3_4mM | ecosystem: Host-associated > Algae > Haptophytes >...
GCGGCCGAGCGCGTCTCGGGCATCATCTTCGTCGTCGACGCGGCTGATGCGTCGCGCTTCGACGAGGCTCGGCAGGAGCTGCACAAGCTGCTGAGCGAGCCGCGGCTGCGGGGGGTACCACTGCTCGCGAATAAGATGGACCTGCCCGAGGTGGAGGCTGCCCTCGGGGTGGCCGAGCGCGACCCCCGACCCGACGGAGCGCGCTGCGCCGTCCAAGGCGCGTGCAGCCTCTGCGGCGATGGCGTCGTGGCCGCGCTCGAGTGGTGACGTGTATCTCCGAGGTGCATCATATGCCTCTGCGACACTGATCATCCTGCCCGCCGTCTTCGGACGTGCTGCGGTCTCGAGATACACGTGTTGTGCTTCGAGCAGGCCGTTACCGCCGATCCACTCCGTTGCCCGCATTGCCGCTCCTGTTTCGCCTGCCTCTTGCAGGGCTCTCAGTGTCGAGCATGTGTACGGACTGTGGCTGAGGGTGCAGCGAGGGCAGCTGCCATAGCCGCCGTGGCAGCTCGAGAGGCACAGATGGCGCTGGATGTACGGGAGACGGCGGAGGAGGCTGGGACTCAGGCTGCAGCTGCGGGGGCCACGCCCCACCCAGCGCCTCTTCCTCGGCCTCTTCCTCGGCCTCTTCCTCGGCCTCGGATGGAGACAGCTCATCAGCCAGGCTTTGGCGCTCGCGCTCGGGAGGCACTCTTGACCGAGACGACATCGGTCGTCGCGCTGACGTGCGGGGTGTTTGTTGTTGGTGGGTTTGGTTGGTTCTGAGATTGGTCTGTGTGCCTTTGTGCGTCCGCGTGTCCCGTGTGTCCCGTGTGTGTCCCGGCTCCCCCCGGTGTCTTTTTACCGGTACCGTACCGGGTGAATTATATGTAAAAAAACAACAACAAGACTTGAATATAAAACAAAGTCGTTCGCACGCCGCGCGACGAGAGATGCAGCAAATCTCTGCAACGCACTCGCGTGCGCTCGCTGCCATAGTAAGCATATTCGTGCATGCCCCCACACCACCTGGCAGGGAAAGCACGTCATATAAAAAGCCTGGAATAGGCGAGTTTGCCCTCCAGAACCATGGCAGCTACGCTCGCCGGCATGGGTATTTGCACCTGACGCAGGCGAATCTCTCAACGGTGAAGGCCAGACAGTATGTTGCAATGATTTACCCGCCATCTTGGGCAAAACTCTGGCTGCTGATGGAGCTGTTCACTGATGAGCGGTTCGCATCGGTCGAGTTCTGGGCATGGCTTGATGCGGATGCCTTTGTTGTTCGTCACGACTGGACTCTCCAGAGTGTCTTCAAGCGCGCAAATGGGAAGCCTGGCTGCAGTGTCATCGTCAGCTGGGACATCGGCTACGATGACGAAGCTAGGGCTTGGCTGTCAGAGACGGAGCGAGTCGCTGGCTCACACAATATGAAAGCAGCGCGTCCCTTCGACAAGTACCGGTACATTTTCAACGCCGGCGTGATGCTTTTGCGCAACGAGCTTAACACTATTGATCTTTTGACACGTGCCATGGACATGGCTGTACGTGAGCGCTATCGTTCGGACTGGGAGCAGGGCGCGTTTACAGATCTGTACCTGGATCACCTTCATGTCCGAAAGGTTCTTTGCCCTGTCGACCGCCACCTACTACAAGGCATGGTGAAGCTTCCCGAGGATCGCGAGCTGGTGTATAAGGCACGCGTTTGGGTTGCACACGTAACAGGCGCCAAACTGGACAAGTCGGGAGTGCAGGCGCTCCTGAGCGGTGCTTACCAACGCCGGATGAAATACAGCACACCTACTGGTCAAAAATCTTGGAACTCGTCTTTTCGAGACTCTTCTCGACCGGGCGTAGGACAGGTTCTCGGCCACCGGTCAGCGCTAGGCGCCGACGGGCTCCAGGGGGCCTCCGCCCAGGTGGATGGTCGCCTTACGGCAGCCATCAAGTCGGCCAATCAAAGTGTTGACCGTGTTGCTCGCCCGCGTCCAGCCAAAAGCTTCGAGCGGGCTGGTGAGCATCGCGTGTGCATCAGCCGGCAAGGTCGAAGTTGGGAGGCGGCCGGGCACGGGCACTCCCCCTCAGGGAGGGGGGGCTAGGTGTGGGTGGGTGGGAAAGCAAGCGTCCGCTCTTCGAGCTGGTCGCTCATTTTGGGCGCTTATCGATACAGGTAAAATACAGGGTTTAGTCCAGATGTCCAGTACGACTACGAGTACGGTACTCCTGGCGTGGGCGCGCTGCGCGGCCGCGCTCCTCTGCTGTGTGCTCGGCTGATCCGTGCTGTCTGCTGGCCGCGTCTCCGGGAGGATGAATAGAGGGGCCACCCCGCCCTGCGAACCCGACCCTGCGTTATAAAACTGTTATTGTCGACAGTAGTACAGTAGTACACTGTATAGGAGTATAGCTCTTTAGCTATACCGAGGTCGGTGGCGGGGCCGTGCGGTGGGCGCCATACCCGCGCCATTCACGTGAAATTGAACGTAAGGTGGTTCACCAGTTAAACCTTGACTCTCGCTGCGACGCCTGCGAGGGTCGCTCGGCGCATTGCAAGGGACAGGCCAAAATTCTGTCCCATGTCGGACAGACGCGCCGGAGTCATGTCATTGTGCGTGAGGTCACAAACATGCTCAGCCCCCAAAGTTCCGCTCCGCCTCGGCGCGGAATTCCTCAGCTCGGGCCTGCTTGGCCTCTTCCGCCTGTTGCCTCGCGAGCTCCAGCGCGAGCTCCTCGTCCTTCAGCTGCTTCGCCTTCACACCACGCCCGCCGTGGTGTGAACGCGGCCTCTTGGCCGAGCCAAGCTCCGTCAGACCCTCCGGAATAGGCTGGCCCGCATCCGCCAAGAGGGTCGCCAGGGCTGCAGCATGCCGGCTATCTGCGAACGTGAAGAGCGTGTGTGCTGTGCCGGTCGCGCCCGCCCTCGCGGTACGCCCTATGCGGTGAACGTACTCCTCAGCGCCACCCTCGCCGGTCGGGAAGTCATAATTGATTACGTGGTCGATGCCCGCAATGTCGAGCCCCCTTGCGGCCACATCCGTGGCCACGAGCACGGAGATCTCGCCAGATCGAAACGCCTTGATGGCCGCCTCCCTCTCCTTTTGGGAGCGATCGCCCGATATGGTATCGCATCTCCAAATCGTACGATCGCCCGTTGTGGGATTGCATGCCAACCCGCCAGGCCCCGCCAGGTAGGCACCAATCGCGTTGACGTCGCGCCGAGTGTTACAAAAGATCAGGATGCGCTCGGCATGACGCTCGGCGCGAGCCGCCGATGAGCCGCCGGCCGTTGCCCGAGCCGCCGCCACGCCTGCTTCGCCCAGGCTAGCCGAGCCGCTCGTGGGCTTCGGAGCGCCGTTTTGAGCGCTGCCCAGGCCGGTGCACTTTGGATTCGTCGGAGCGCCGTTTTGAGCGCTGCCCAGGCCGGTGCACTTTGGATTCGCCGCGAGCCGATTTCCCACAGCCGCGAGCTTGGGCGGTGCCGGTGCACGCCGGAGCGCAGATAGGATCTCGACGAAGGCCGCCCACTTATCCTTGGGCGCTACGAGGCGTACATGCTGCTGCACACTCGTGTTCGCCGCGAGCCGATTTCCCACAGCCCCGACGGTGACCCTCGCGTGCCTCGGGCTGAGCAGCGCATCAGCGACCCTCTGCACACCAACGGGCCAGGTCGCGCTAAAGAGCAGCACCTGCCGTGGCTTGGGCACCTGCGCCGCGATCGTGTGGCAGTCACGCTCGAAACCCATATCAAGCATCCGGTCGGCCTCATCGAGCACTAAGATCGCACAGTTGGCCAAGGAGCAACACTGTCCGTCGCCCGAGCTGTACCCGCTGTAGCTGCCACCGCCGCTCCTCCCACCGGGCATGCCGGCGTGGGTGCCATGGCCAGCGCCGTCGACCGGACGCTTGCCGCCTACGCCAAAGCCCGAGGTGGAGGCGAGATCAAGCATATCCAGCATGCGGCCTGGTGTGGCGACGACGATCTCGCAGCCCACATTCAGATCATTGACCTGCCCCCATTTGGGGGCGCCTCCGTACACGGCGACGGTGCGCACGCCCAGAGCTCGTCCAAAGAGCTCCCCTTGCTGCGTCGTCTGGAGGACGAGTTCCCGCGTAGGTGCCATCACAAGGCAGACCGGAGATGGGAGAGTCCGCTCGGCTGCGACTGGGTGGGCCTTGCGCTCGGCCACGCATCGCACGATGGCTGGCAGCAAAAAGGCGAGTGTCTTGCCAGAACCTGTTCTCGAAATCGCAAGCACATCGCGGCCAATGAGCGCCATAGGCCAACTTGCCCCTTGGATGGCTGTCGGCTCGGAGAAGCGTGAGAGCAGCTCCTGAATGGGCGCCGGAAAGGGCGCGGCGGCCATGGTCGTGAACGGTGGCGGTGCGTCCTCTGCGTGAACTACGATCTCGTGCCGCTTCATGAAGGACTCGGCGGTGTCGTCGCTCGGTGCTGCTGTGACACCGACGCTCGCGTCAGGGCCATTGGCATCTACTACCGCACTCTTCAACTTGGATCGCTTGGCATCTAGTGCTGCACTCGTCAACTTGCGCACGGCACTCTTCACCTTGCGCAGCTTCACGGCCTTCTTCTCCGCGCGGTGCTCGTGCCTCTTCTTGATCTTCTTCTTGATCTTGCCATATGATCCGATGGGGAGCATTTTGCGTGGTCTGCCTCAAGGGAAGTCGGCCGTCGCGCCGCCCGCCCGCGAGCTGGCTCCAGGACTCTCGGCGCCCGATCACTTGTCTCGTATGAACCCTTTTTTTCTAACGAAAAGCCAGGATGTCGCACATGCCGCTCCACGGGCGGCGACTTTGTGGAATGTCCAAAGTCTAGCCCGATCCAACCCATTCACAGACCGCACGATCATGACAGCCTCACGTCCCTCACGAGGCGCCCGTGAGCCGCTCTGCAGAACGAGCAGAAGTAGACGTGCTACTGCTTGCTCGTGTCAAGGGCTACACGTCGAGCATGGCTGCCGCCTCAAGCCGCACGGACCCGCGCGTCGTGGCGCTCATAGACATGGATTGCTTCTATTGCGCGTGTGAACGTGCGCTCGACCCGTCTCTCGTCGGCGTGCCGATGGCGGTCGTGCAGTACAATCCGTACCAGAACGCGCACCACGAGGACGGCAACGTTGGCGGCGTCGTGTCCCTGCCCGCCGAGCCAGCCTCGGCGCGGGTGGTCTACAAGGTGCGATGGATGACTCTAATCGGCACTGAGTGCTACTGATTGGCCACCCGATCGCCTCTGATGGCTACTGGTTGCCTGTATCTTACACAGGGCGGCAAGGTGCTCATGTCCTCGGGCGCCAACGGGAGCATCATCGCGGTTTCGTACGAGGCGCGCAAGCGCGGCGTAACTCGCTTCTTCCGCGGGCGAGAGGCGATCGCGCACTGCCCCGAGATGGTGCTCGTGCAAGTGCCGACCGCGCACGGCAAGTCGGACATGGGGATGTACCGCTCCTTTGGTGCGCGCACACTCAAGATCATCCGCGAGGTATGCGGACAGAGCGCGCCCGTGCTCGTCGAGAAGGCCAGTGTGGACGAAATGTACGTGGACGTGAGCGCAGCAGCGGCCGCGCTGCTCACGCGCTCCGCACTGCGCCGCGCTCTGTTCGACGAGGCTCTGGCTGCCGGCACACACGTGGCGGGGGCCGCCGAGGCGGCGGACGAGGCGAGCCGCGGCGCGCAGCCAGGCGGCGTGCTCGCTCGCAACAGCTTCCGCGCGGGGCATGCGGGCCAGATCGAGCGAGCGGTCGACGTGGCATCAGCTGCATGGTGGGAACGTGACGCCTCCGAGTGGGATCCCGAGGAGGAGGCCCTGGCCGCGGCTGCAGTGATCGTGGACCGAGCGCGCCGAGCGGTCACCGCCCATCTCGGCTTCACTTGCTCGGCGGGCATCTCCTCTAATAAGCTGCTTGCCAAGCTGTGCGGCGGTCTCCATAAGCCCAACCAGCAGACTGTCCTCCCGCCGCAGGTATTTGCTCCGGAGTGCTGTCTGAGTGCTGTCTGAGTGCCTTCTGAGTGCTGTCTGAGTGCCTTCTGAGTGCTGTCTGAGTGCCTTCTGAGTGCTGTCTGAGTGTCATCGGAGTGCCTGTGATGGCCTCGTTTAGTAGCACGACCAGCTGACGGAACTCCCGCCGCAGGCGGTGCATGCACTCCTCGACCCGCTACCGGTCGATAGGCTGCGCGGCTTCGGGGGCAAGCTCGGCGAATTGCTGCGATCAGGCCGCCCCGAGCTCGGGCTCGCCGGCTTCGACACCGCGGGTGCGCTGCGGCATGCGGGGGCCGCGGCGGTGGCACGCATCTTGCGTGGTGAATGGGCACATCCAGACGAGCAAGCTGCGATGGCGTGTCGAATGGCTGCGGGGGAAGACCCTGCTGCTGTCGAGGACCGCCGACTCGCGAAGCAGGTCGGCTCGTCCAAGAATTTTGGTGGGAGCCGCGAGTCGGCGCGAGGACCTCTCGACACGCGCGCGAGCCTCGAGCGCTGGGTGCGCGAGCTCTCGGGAGATATCGGCGACCGGCTGCGTGACGAAGCCGAAGAGAATGAGCGCGCGCCGACGGCGCTCGTCGTGGCGGCGCGCTTTGAGGACGATGGGTTCGGTTGGCAGCCCGCTGTCTCGAAGCGAGCGCCCCTCCGACCGGAACGCCGTCCTGAGCTACGAACTGAGCGCCCTGCTGACGCTACCGGCGCCGGCGAGGGCAGCATCGGCGGCGGCGGCGCCGCCGCCGCTGCGGTCGCCGACATCCCTTTGAGGCAGCAGACGATCAGTGCCGAGACGATCACGCGCGAAGCGATGATCCTCCTAGGGCAGCTGAGCGCGGGGCGCCCCCCGACGCGCCTGGGCATCACCTTGCTCGAAATGAGTGTCAACGGGTTCGTCCCAATAGGCGCCGCAGCGGCAGGCGGGCAGGGCGGCGCCCTGCGCCGTCTCTTCGCCGCGGCGGCGACATCGGCCGCACCGGTCCCGGTACTGGTACCGAAAGCAGCGAAAACGGCAGCAACTGCGGTAACGGCGGTAACGGCGGAATCGGCGGCAATGACAGAAGGGGTAACGGCGCTAACGGCAGCTGGCGATAGCGGCATTGCGGAACGTCTGGAGGAAGACTGTGCGGACTATGCGGATTCTGCGGACTTTGGGGAGGGCGAACCAGCTACGAAGCGCGCCCGACCAGCGCAGCCACCCTCGCAGCCGCCCTCGCAGCCGCCCTCGCAGCCGCCCTCACAGCCGTCCTCACAGCGGCCCTCTCGACCGTCTTCACACGCAGCCTCCCTTGTCCCTTCACACGCAGCCTCCCGTGCGCCATCGCATGCCACGTCACTCCTTGGGTCGCCGCTCCATGGCCACTCATCCTCGACTGCCCTTCATCTCACTGCCGCCGACGCTGCGCCCTTGCCGCCGCCCCCGCCGCGGCCTTCGCCGCGAGCGGGTGAGGGCGTTCATGCGGCTGGCACCGCGGGGTGCACACGCCGTCCCGAGCGCATCGGGTGGGCGTGCGGCGCATGCACGCTGTTGAACCATCCTGATGCGATTCGGTGCGCCGTGTGCGACGCCGAGCGGCGCGAGGACGAGCGCGCTGTGTCGAGCATCCCGTGGGCCTGCGGTGCATGCACGCTGCTCAATGAGCCCAATGCAAGCCGATGTGCAGTGTGCGATGCCATTAGAGGCAGCTCCCTCCCAGCCGCCGCTACGCTCGCAGTGCAGGCTGGCGGTGGCGGCTCGTCCCATGCGGGCGGCATGGCGGGCGGCGGTGGTGGGCGCGTCAGCGGCGGCTGCGGCCCCAAGGCCACTGCTCGAGGTCCTCGAGGTGCTCCGGGTCGTGCGAGCGGCCGTGGAGGCGGCCGTGGCGGCGGCCGTGGCGGCGGCCGTGGCGGCGGCGCGGATCAGAAGGGCCAAATGGGTATCGCAGGCTTCATGCATCCGGAGCCTCGAAGTCCAAAAAGCCGCGACGTACTGTAACGGAAAATGGTAGGGGTAATCGACTTGTTAGAAAGAAACCATACCAGACAAACTTGAAAGTTCTTCTTTTTGGATTTTGGATTTCTCACTGCCAAAGGGTCGACAGCATTCGCGCAGCGTGCACGTGAGGAGAATTTTGGAGCGCCCCGCTTGCTGAAGGTACTGTGAGGGGTTGTGAGAGGAAGGCAACCCATCACTGAATCCGCAGGGCGGAGCCCTTGGGGGGGGCATGGGATGCGCGGGGTCAAAGGTAGAGCGTGTGCACGTCAATGACCACAGGGCCATTCCGCTACTCATGGCGCTCGACGACGAAATGGAGGGCGCCCTCCTCATGGGCGCCGTCAAGCTGGTCATCGCCGATCGCGTGCGGGATGGCAGCATTGGCAAGAGGATCACGCGCCGGCAGGACCTTGAGGCGCGCGAGCGCGCAGAGGGAATCCGCTTCTTCCACACTCCCGACGAGGCGGTCGCGCTGATTCGCGGCAATGGGCGCGAGGTCGGCTCGCTCTCGTACGGCTGGGCCTCACCGGACGACCCCGACCCATCCGGCGAGTACCTGCGCGCTGCGCGCCGCTTCCTGAAAAGCGAGCTGGGCGCGCACGTTCGGGGCATCTTTTGGGACTTCATGAGCCTGCCGCAGTGGCCACGCTCTGAAATGGAGGACCGTCTGTTTGTCGCCGCGCTCAAGGTGATGGCCGACATGTACGCGTCGTTGCTCGGCACCATGGTGATGCGTCACCGCACCGTGCCCGCTCGCCCGTCGCACCTCGACGGCGAGGTGATCGTGCTCGGCAAGGCAGCCGAGGAGGTGGTCCGCCCCGCGCTCGAGGCCTACGGCGCGCTCAAGAGCTTGCACCGCGACGAGCAGGGCCGGTGGCGCGCACGCTTCGCCTCGCACGAGGACGCAGAGCGGGCGGTGGCGGCGGGGCCGTTTCAGGGCGCAACGGCCATCTTCACGTGCCACAACGCGCGGCCGTACGCCGCGCGCGGGTGGACGAGCCTCGAGACAGGTGTGGGTACTGAAGGTCTTTCGTGCGCTGCCTATTTTTCGGGGCTGAAGGCGACGCTCGAGCGCCTCCCACCCAAGCTGGTTGAGATCGACGGCAGGGCGCCCGAGCCGTTGAGCGAGCAGTACGGCGGCCGCGAGGGTGCGGGGCCGCGGATCGAGCGCGTGCGGTCGAGCATCAAGGAAGCATTCTTCTGCGTCGACACAGACAGGGCGATCGTCGTGCGTTTGTATAACAAGTTCATCATCAAGTTTGGCAATGCGATGGTCCTCTCGGGCGAGGCGTTGGCTGGTAAGTACGAGGGCGAGCGCAACGCGGCTGGACAGGAAGAGGGGCGCGGCACGGAGCGGTTTCCCGATGGCGCCGTCTACGAGGGCGAGTGGAAGGCTGGCCAGCGGGAGGGGCACGGCATGTACCAGTATGCTGGCGACGTTTACGAGGGTGAGTGGAAGGCTGGCGAGAAGGAGGGGCGCGGCAAGTTCCGGTATGCCGACGGCGCCGTGTATGATGGCGAGTGGAAGGCTGGCCAGATGGAAGGGAGCTGCACGTTCCAGCTGGCTGGCGGCGACGTCTACGAGGGCCAGTACAAGATTGGCCAGATGGAGGGGCGCGGCACGCTCCGCTATGCCGACGGCGCCGTGTACGAGGGCCAGTACAAGGGTGGGAAGAGGGAGGGGCGCGGCACGTTCAGGGATGCCAACGGCGTCTACGATGGCGAGTACAAGGCTGGCCAGATGGAGGGGCACGGCACGTTCCAGCATGCTGACGGCACCGTCTACGAGGGCCAGTACAAGGCTGGCAAGAGGGAGGGGCGCGGCACATGCCGGTATTCGAGCGGTGACGTGTACGATGGCCAATGGAAGGCTGGCCAGAGAGAGGGGCGCGGCAAGATCCGGTACTCCGACGGCGATACCTTCGAGGGCGAGTGGAAGGCTGGCCAGGAGGGGCGCGGCACGTGCATGGACGCTAACGGCATCGTCTACGAGCCCGAATATGAGTCATAGCTGAAATGACTTCATACGTGTGTACGTAATACGTGCAACGTGGGAACGACGTTGGGGGGGCAAAGGACGGTACGACGTTTGTAAGGGCGCGGCTGGCGCGAGTGCGGAGTGGGGGGCGACGAAGCCGAGGAAAGCGTGCACTTCGGTTTAGCTTTTCGGTCGGGGCGGGGCGGCGGAATAGAAGCTAGGGCGAAGCAGGGTGTCGATTATTTAAGCTCCTCGTGTGTCGGACCCGCACTCACGCCGGTCGCCGCGGCGTCGGCGGCGTGACACGTGCGGACGTGCCCGGTGAGTCGACGTGCGACCGCGTGTGTGTCGTGAGGCTTTGGCCCCGCAGTATACGAGTACACTGGGGTCCGCAGTATACGAAGGACACACGCCAGACCTACGGAGAACAGCCTGAACGGTCCGAAGCGTCCGAAACGACGCGTGTTCACAGTGCAGAGTGCTGATCGTAAAATGGATTCCTTGGACGCTCACATGGCTGTCTCGGCGTGGGGCCGTGGTGGTGGTGGTGGTATTAACCTTTCGGCCCCATCGCGTCCTTCCGCAACCACCTGCGGCAGTGTGGGAACTGACGGCAGCATTGGCCCTGGACGGATTGGTTCCGCCGGCTGTGGGCGGTTGGCAACGGGTAGTGGTTATCCACCTGGCTTTGGCCAACCTGGATCACTCCGGTGCGGCAGCAACGTAGGCGCCGTTGGGGTGGGCGCGTGCCCGTCGCATCCAAAGGGTATCGGTGGACCCGTCAATTACGGGTATCCGTCCCCGTCACAAGGCGCTGGCTTTGGTTCGGTCCTCTCCGCAGGCATGCCGACTCCAGTGGGACTTCTCAGCCGCGGCAGCAGCGTTGCCGCTGGAGTCCAGCCGCCCTTTGGGGGGTCCTTGGTGGCCGCGCGGGCGCTGCCCGCCAGCCAAGCACAGACGCCTCACTCGTCGACACCGTCGACATCGTCGCAACGCTTTGTGACGCCGGCAGCGCCTCTGACCGCGGTGCCTTCGCCGCCGCAAGGGCTCGAGGCAGGTTACCACGCAGATCAGAATGCGGCCTTTCGCAAGTACATGGAGGACGACTACACGGTCGTTGAGGACTTTGCTGATCGGCGCGGGAGCCTGTACTGCGGCCTCTACGACGGGCACGGAGGCCGACTCGCCGTCGATTTCGTCGCCAAGAACCTTCACGGCAGCATTGAGCGCGAGCTGCGCAGCGGCCCAGCGGGGGACGCTCCTCTCGAGGCCATGCGACGAGGCTTCCTCAAGTGCGACCGGCAGCTGCTGCAGTGCGGCGCGATGCAGGTAGGCACGACGGTGGCCGTGTGCCTGTGCCTACCGGGGCCGAGCGGCCAGCTCGAGCTGCACGCGGCGAATGCAGGTGACAGCCGCATCGTGCTCATCTCAGAGCACGCGCCCACGCGCCTGTCAGTGGACCACGTGGCCACCGATCCGGTGGAGGTGCGCCGCGTGCAGGAGCTGGGTGGGCGCGTGGTCAACCAACGCGTGGGCAGCGTGCTCGCGGTCACACGCGCACTCGGGGACCATGCACTCAAGTCGGGCAGCGGCCTCACGGCGGATCCTCACTGCGTGGCCCACACGTGCGGCGTCGCCGATCGCTTCGTGCTCTTGGCATCAGATGGGCTCTGGGATGTTCTCAGCGATGGGGATGCGCACCGGATCGTGCTCCAGCACGCGCATCTGGCGCCCTCCGAGATCGCCGCCAAGCTCGTCCAGGCCGCCCTCGATGGCGGGACACGGGACAATGTCTCCGCGCTCGTCCTAAGGCTGCGCTGATCGCACACGCTATAGGCCAGGCCACGCCCTTGGGCCAGGCCAAGATGGGTCAGGCATAAGTTCCTGCGCAGGATCGGTGGATCACACGCTCTCACCAAGAACCGCGGCCCGCCAGCCTGTCACTATTCTCATACAGATTACAGTAGTGTTCGTGTATGGCGTGCTCTATTATCTAGAGGGGCACGCTCGTTTTAAAAACGCAGTCCCAACTCCCTCGCCCCCAAGACCCCCAAGTTCCTTGCCCTCCAATTGCGGGATCCATCGGAGATCGCGTTCTTCTTTGTGAGGTGCGCCCCTGCATCGCGACCCTCGGCAACATGCTCGAGCCTCTGCACGGAAATTTCTGGGGCGGCGTGGCTGCCCACGCGTTCATGATTCCACTGTGGACGCTCAGTCCTATTCCGGCGGTCATGGGCGTGGTTCTGATCCTGATGGGAGGTCTGTACTCAATCATCGGTGCTGCATTCCTCGTTGCACTAACGAGCCTGAACACCATCACGTTTGCCTACCGACCGTGGTTCGTCAAGGTCTTCTACGACCTCGACATGACCCGGTACTATCGCCGCTGCGAGCTGCGCGGAGCGCTGGGCAGCATGCGCAAGGAGTCGACGCTCTTCATGTTCCATCCACACGGGATCCTCGCGACCGGCTTCGTGGTCAACGGCTGCTGGTCGAAGCCATTCAACGAGCTGACGTCCGAAAAGGATCTTAACACGCCCAAACACACCGGGACTGTCTTCTTGATTGCGCAGAGCCTGCGCGAGTGGTCGGCCCTCTTCAAGGTGCTCTGCGACTGCTCGGGGCGTTTGGAGTCGGCGACCAAGAAGAATATCACGATGCTCATGCGCGCGCGGCGGAATTTGGCGATCATCCCAGGCGGGTTTGAGGACGCGACGCTGCACGAGTACGGCAAAGAGCGTACATGCATGAAGCCTCGCAAGGGCCTCATCAAGTACGCGCTGCAGAACGGGTACGCGCTCACTCCGATCTATTCGTTCGGCGAAAGTGGGACATATCGGACATTTACCGGCCTTTTGAGCTTCCGGCTACAGCTCAACCAGTGGGGGATCCCCGGGGTGCTCTTCTGGGGCGAGCCGCTCGTGCCCACCTTCCCGAGGATCGACTCGCAGGTTCTCACGTATGTGGGCGAGCCGCTGCAGCTGCCAACGATCGACCTGCCGACGGACGAGCAGGTGAGCAGTGGTCTTGAATGCCTTTGATCACCTTCGATTGCCTTTGAGATGGCGGTTGGTTTGCCACTGATGACCTCTGATGACCACTGAGGACCGCTCGCCACTGACTTTGCGCAGGTCAATGAGTGGCATTCCAAGTACGTCTCGGCGCTCCTGGCGCTCTTCAGCAAGCATAAGGACGAAGCGGTTGCGGCGGGCGCCTGCTTGCCCGACGCACAACTGGAGATCTGGTGAGATTGTGCAAGTGCTGCAGGTCGCTACCTCTCACACGCCGCAGGTCGCTAGCTGGCCGCAGTGGCGTACACGTGTCCCGACCATGATTTCCGACTACGGTCTACGCATAAAGTACGGCGCGCGTTTAGAGAGCATGCTGGAGCGCGTCCACCTGTTGAGGCCTGAGCCTTCGTCCTTCCTTCGTCCTGGGTGACGCGCCGACGGTTGAGCGTTGTCCGTAGACACACGACACAGGCTGTGTAGACAGGTCCAGGTACTGTCTGTCGGTAGCGCGCGCTCATTTTGGACACACTTTATTTGAAGTCGCGTCGGCCGTTGTGCGCGCTGGACGCGCCGGCGTACCGTTAACCGTACGCGGGCGACTCGACTCAGACATTCGACGTTTACATTCGACCGCGCGGGAAACATGTTCCGCGTGGTGGTTCGTCTTGAGTGTGCCTGCGCGCTCGGACTACCGCGAGCATGGCCGTCGGCTCATTGCCTGCCGCACAGAGGGTCCCCCGGAGGAATGATGCCCTTGCGCACGAGCTCCTCCTCGCTCATCGCCGTCTGCCGCGAGCCCCACCCGAACGGCAACGAGCTGGCCAACGTGGGGAGCATGCATGGGTTGCACTCAGTGGCACTCCTGGACACTCCGTGGCACTCAATGGCACGTGGACACTCCGTGGCACTCCGCGGCATTCCGTGGCACTCACCTGGCCATAGTTGTTGAGCACGAAGTCGGTGGCGATGGGCCGTCGGCGCCACCGCGGGTGCCGCCGCCGCCGCCGCCGCCGCCGCCGACGCCACTGCCACCGCCGCCGCCGCCTCCGCCAAAGTCGCCGCCACCGCACGCGCCTTGGTAGAGCTCGAGAGCCCTCTGGGCCTGCGTCCAGAGCGCCTGGATGGCTGCCGCCTCGGCCGCCGCTGCCGCTGCGTCGCCCGCTCCCACGGCGGCGCTGCACGTGCCAACGCGCGCCGTGAGTGCCGCGAGAGCGCTCTGAAGCACGGGCACCATCCGCGCCGCCGCGGGCGGCAGCGACGAGGGAGGTGCCGGCGACCAGGACGGCGCTGGCGCGGCAGCGGCGGACGCGGTGACGGTCGCGAGTCCCGCCGCACTTCGAGCCGGCGCTGGGGGAGGTGAGGCGGCGACGGGGGAGGTGGGGGACGGGAGGTGGGGGACGGGAGGTGGGGGAGGTGGTGGAGGTGAGGCGGCGACGGGGGCTGCGGGCGGTGGCTTCGCAGGTGGCGGTACCGGTACGTCAGTTGCCGGTACCTCAGCTGTCGATGGCGACGGCTGCGATGGCATGGCCTCTGCCTTGCGTTCAGGCTCGTGTCGCTTTGGTTCCGGCGCCGCGATTGCCACGCCGCCGCAGGCCGCCACGCCGTCGCCGCCGTCCACCCCTCCACCTCCGTGGTCGACTCTAGCGGCGAGCGCGAGTGCTTTTTGCCCGATGGCGCCGTCGGGCATCTCGGGTGGCTTGGACGTCCATACGTGACTGCCGAAGGCGCCGTCTGCGATCGTAGCCACGCGTTGGCCCCAGCCTATGGGCAGGCTCGGGGGAGGCCCCCCAGGTGCGGACGAATCCTCAAGTGACGAATCCTCAAGTGACGTTTCCTCGTCTTCACGGGATCGCTTCGGTTGAGCCGCCCAGCCTCCGCCGCCGCCGCCGACACTGCCACCGCCGCCGCCGAGGCCCCCTCCTGTCCTTCCGCCCCATCCACCGCCGCCGACCGGCCGGCTGGAGAGCAGCATGTCCAATCGACCTGTAGACCCACTTGCCGCCGCGAGCAGTGCCGCCGCCAACTGTTCACTAAGGCTGAGGTTCACACCTGCAGGTGCCGCCGCTGCCGCCGCTGCCGCCGCCTCGGTCGATGAGCCTCTTTCCGCGGCATAGCCGACGGCGGCCGCCGCGGCCGCCTCGCACGCGGCCGCCGCCTCGCGCGCGTACTCGAGAAGCCACTGCGTGACGATCTGATAGAGCGATGCACCAGCGGGGAGAGCGGACGCGTCGACGTGCCGGCGCAGCCGACCGCCGTCGAGATGGGCGACAGAGGTGGCCCAGCCGTCCAGTCCGTCAAAGATGTGGGTGCAGAAGATGACAGTCGCGCCGCGCGCCTCCGCCTCCGTTCGCAGGAACGCCAGCAGCGCCGCGCGCGAGAGGACATCGAGAGAGTTGGTCGCCTCATCGAGCAAGATCAGCTCCCGCTCGGGCAGCAGCTTGCAGAAGAGCTGCACTCGTCTGCGCTGGCCGTCAGAGAGTGCGTGCAGCTCGGCCGTGAGGAGCGGTGCGAGTCCGAGTACGTCGAGCAGCTGCGCGACGCGAGCCGCGCTCGCGCTCGCCGCGGCCACAGCTGCAGTCACAATCTGGCGCACGGGCAACGTGAGGCTGTCTTCCCAGTCCGCCGTGACGAGGTTGACGCGCAGGGTGAGCGCCGTGTGCTCAAAGGCGTCCTCGCCGAAGACGTGCGCATCGCCGGCGCTCCGCTTGCGCCGGCCTCCGATGATGCGCAGAAGGGTCGACTTGCCCGCGCCATTCGCGCCGACGAGCACGACGCGCGCACCGCGCGGCACGTCGAGGTCGACGTCGGTGAAGACGGGCGCGCGCCCATCGTAATGGTACGAGAAGGCACAGCGCGTGAGCGAGATGGCTCCGGCCGAGGTGGCCTTGGATTGGGTGGGCTCCATTCCGGCGCGCTTGGAAGAGAGGCGACGCAGTTGGCGACGCGGTGTGGACGGAAGTGTTGCCATAATAAGCCATCTATGAATACAACTCATCCATTAGTTCGAGTTCAACTTGAACCGCCAAATTAGTTCGTGCGCTATTTTTTGCCACTATCGATGCGCCGGTAAAAAGACACCGGGGGGAGCCGGGCAGGTCCGGTGCAGATCCTGTTTCCAAATCTTGAATCGCAGTCGGGGCCCGACGGAATGGACGTGCACGACGACTTCCTCGAGCAACTTGCTGAGGCTGAGAGTCGAGACGCGTCTCGACGCTCGAACGCATCGACGGCTTCCTCGAAGAAGTCGGCGGCTTCCTCGAAGCAGAGCGGCTCGTCCAGCGCGTCCGCCCAGGCTGAGATGCCATCTCATCGACAAGGCACGCCGGCAAAGGCTGCCGCCAAGGCTCGCGGCGGCGCCACGCCGAACAAGGGCGCGCTCAAGGAGAGCAATGGCAAAAGTACACCCGCTTCAGTGGCCAAGGCGGCCAAGGCCGCTCCAGCGAGTGCCGCCAAGCCCGACGCTAAGCAGGCTGGCATTGCTGCCAACAAGGTCGAGAAGGAGATCACCGAGTTTGGCTTCAAGTCACTCGGACCGATCGCAGCGGGCGCATTCTCGACCATTTTGAAGGCGAAGCATGTGGCGAGTGGCAACGAGGTGGCTGTCAAGTCCTTCTTGCGCACCACGGGCGAACAGCAGGAGGAGCACGAGCGTGAGATGGACATCCTGCGGAAGCTCTCGGGCACGGCGCACGCGCACATCGCGAACCTGCTCGGCGAGTACGAGACGCCGTCAGCGATCATTGCGATCCTCTATCTGTGCAATGGGGGCAGCCTCAAGGCCTACCTGGGCAAGCTTGCCAAAAAGCAGTTGGCGATGGTCGAGCCGATGGCCGCCGTCGTCACCGCACAGATCGCCTCTGCGCTTCAATTTCTGCACGGCGTAGGCATCGCGCACCGCGGTAAGCGCGCGCGTGGGCGGCGAGACATGGTCATTCGCTGTGCCTTTCCTACTTGTTTTCCGCCCTCCCTCTCTCATCGGTTTCTGGTCGAGTCCCGCCGCTGCGCATAGACATCAAGCCGGCCAATGTTCTCTACGATGGTCAGCGCTGGCGGCTGTGCGACTTTGGCTTTGCGATCGAGTGCGGCGACAAGCGGCTCAAGAAGCCGTGCGGTACGCTTCAGTACTCGGCGCCCGAGATCCTCACCATCGGCACCAATGGAGATGGGGGATACCTGGGCCCCCCAGTCGACCTGTGGGCATTTGGGTGCCTCGTGTACGAGATGCGTCTCGGGCGCTCGGCGTTCGTCTCTCCCGACGTCGAGACTCTCAAGCTGCGCATCAAGAATGGGTTCAAGGGCGGCTCGGAGAACCACCCGTGGCTGCCGCACATGACGAAGCCCTACCGGGCGCTTGTCATGGCGCTCCTTGAGCGCGAGCCTGACAAGCGGCTGAGCGCGGAAAAGGTGGTGACGCACAAGTGGATTACGACGCACGTTGAGCCAAACACCGCTGGTGGCGAGGACGGCATTGCGGCCGCGTCGGGTGGGCATGCTGGGGAGACTGTGCCCTCGCCGCCCTGGTGGTGTGACGTGGCAGGGGAGGGCTGCCTGCGTCCCACCGAGCCGAAGCGCATCGATGAGTATTCCGGTAACCACCGCTGCTGGCATCTGAACCAAACGTACATGGTCTGCGAGGTGTGCTACCGTGCAGGGCGCGCGACTGTGCCGTATGATGAGCTCGTCGAGCTGCCAACGGCCGGGGCGGCCGCCGCGGCCGCCGCGGAGGCCGCGGCGACGAAGGCAGAGGCAGAGGCACAGGCCGAGGCGGCCTCCACCGCCGCGGCGGTGGAGGCGGCTGCCAAGGCCTCCGCCTTGGAGATCGAGCTGGCGGCCCTCAAGGCGAAGCACCAAGCGGGCTCGCGCCTCGAAGCGGTACTAATGGAGCTCGATGAGGAGCGCGGCAAGAACATGGTCGCCCAGGCCGCGCTGCGCTCCGTTCAGCATCTCCTCGAGGAGGGTGAGGTCGAGGCTGCGAAGGAGGAGGTGGCCAAGATTGTGCCGGCGCCCAGCGACGACACAGGGGAAGAAAGCTGAGAGAATACTTCGACGCTGAGGAGTGCTGGCGTCCTTGGCGCTCTTTCTCAAGGGGCTTGCGAGACGCATCTCGATCCATTTTAATAGTGTGCCTGTGCGCCAGCGTGCCTGCCAGGCGTGGAGCCCGGCCGAGTGTCCGGCAAGAAGAAGGTCGAGTACTCGCTACCGGGCACAGCGCACAGCACGGCACGGGTCGCGAGAGTGTTTTCCATGCTGTGTCTCTGTGTGATCTCTGTGTGTGCGCATACCGTCGACCGTCGTGTCTCGCTTCGTGCGATTCCGGTATCCGGTTACGAACGATTCCATCGACGCATCGTATATCACATCCGCGCGCCGCGCACATGCATCCGATGCTCGCGGGATCCCTCTTCCCTGCGGGCCCGCGATGGCGTGTTGCGGCGTCCTATCCGTCCGCACCGCACCAGCCGCGCATCGGAGACCTACGCAATGCCAATGCGCAATGGCGCTCCCGATGCACCGGGCGCTGAAGTCCTGTGAAGTGTGAGTGAAGTGTCGATCATTGTGTGAAATTCATGCGTGGGAGTAGCCGCACATCCGACAGCTGGCCGTCCGGCTCTCGCCCGATAAGGAAGCGGCGATCCCGGCAAAGGAACGGCGCCGATCGCCACGTCGCTTCGCGGGGCCCAGTGGGGCGCCGGTGCCCCCCATCTACCGTGTGAACGACAGTGCGGTGCTCCGCTACTTTCGCAGACCTCGTCTTCCACTTTGGCGCGTTACTCTCTGATGGCTGTACCCCACATGTATGTTGTAGATGCGGAGTAAGGTAAAGTTCATGAGTCGTGTATCGCCGGACGCCGCCGCCGGGGGAGATTATCCTCGCCTGCCCTGTTACCTTCGCTCTTTCCCTTACCTTTTCGCCTTGTCATTCGTGACTGCTCGCATGGATCATTGCTCAACCTGACACCCACTCAGCATCGAACCAGCAGTGAGTGGGCTGTAGCGCAGCGTGGCGTGGCGTGCTGCGTGCTGTGGGCGTTCGGTTCGACCCCGTTTCAACACCCGCGCCCACAGATTTCAAGCGAGCCAACGTCGCCATCGACTCGAAGCGGGTGTAAGCACCCGTCCGGATCAACCACGCGCAAATCTGTCTTGGACTCGTTTGGAGGAGGTAGCTGAATGGTGGGATAGGCTATGGAGTTCCCCTTCTTAAACAGGCGGCCGCAATCATAGCAATAGCTGCGGCAGTCCGCACAATTCGTTGCTGATCGGATAGCGGCGACGCCCCCGGAAAATGTGGAGTAGGAGTTGCCGTAAAACCCAGCCGGCGCTTGCGCCGCGGCAAACATCTCGAGAGCCGCGCGCACCGTGTATGTGAGCGTCTTGTTCAGAGGGAGCTTCGTCGTCCGCGACCCAAATTCCGACCAGTGCACCTTTGGGCTTCGCTTATTCATTAGGTCCTCGGCATACAAGAGCAGGGTCCCACTCGAAAGTGCGTCTACACGTGATCGATTCGTGATGATGGCTATCTCCGTGGGCGTGAAGCAGCGACGTGGCCTCAACTGCTTGCGACAGTAGTTGGCAAGGAACATCCAGTCGGTTTCGATGCGCAGATGAACTGCAGCCCAGTTGGCTCCCAGGCGCCCTTCGATGGTGCGTATGGAGTTGGCCAACGGCTTAGCCACAATTCTACCAGGCTTTAGCGCGGAGTGCACCGCAGGCATGGGTTTGGGAAGCATCGTGTGGTTTCCGTGCACATTAGCTTGAGGCTTGCTCTTGCCGACAGCATGCACGCTGAGCTTCCGATAAGTTGCTCCTTTGGGCAAATGCTCGACCACCTTGCATTGTGAACCACCCGTAATCCGACCGACGTGTCGTGCAAAATGATCCACGTCGAAGATGTCGCCGAAGGCGTGGCTCGAGTTGTCGAACCTGTCTCCGTGCGGACGGTAGATGAAGAAGTTTGCGCCGGTCGTGAATCGTGGCAACACGAGTGTTTCTGTTGCATCATAACAGACATCGCGCACGAGCTGTGCGACGTTGGATACCATGTTGTTGAGCCCTCCTTGCAGCGGATGAGGAAACATGGCGTACGACGGGGGTGCATTATCGGCTCCCATCGCCACTCAGCACACACGTTTTCCGTTCTTTGTTGAGAAAAGTTGCGGAATTTACATCCCGACTTTGGTTGGACGCGATAAGTCGTACGCTCGTACATGTACCGGTAAAAAGTGTCTTTTTACGGAAATTTCCGGGAACGGCACATGTAACGACCCGCGAGTAACCGGCGCCCGAAACGGTCACTTTTTGGTTCCTGCGCCCCGGTGCGCGGTGCTTGCCTCTCCGCGGAACCGGGCCATCCCCAAGTGTGCTGTGAGCTACGACCGCAAAACGAGCGACACCACGCGATGCTTTCTGGCGAGGCGACGGAGGCTTTGGCGGCCGCAAAGCCTGATGGGGCCGAAGTGGCGCAGCGTGCAATGAAGGACGAGGCCTTTCGCAACAGGATGAGACTGAAGATCGAGGACCAAGAGTCGCTTGCATCGCGCATGGCACAGCGGCGGCTGGACAGCGCGCGGAAGCGCGAGCTGGCCATGGAGAGCAACCGAACGGCTCGAGAAGCCGAAGGAGCTCCAACGCCTCCAGGTGAAGTGTCTGAAGTGTCAGAGCTTCGGACGGAGCAGCCGGTGAGCAGGAACGTAAGAGCGCCGGTCGCCGTGATGCGTGACGACGAGGAAGCGATGGCGCAGTATGAGACCGATATGCGCGCGTGGCGCGAGGCTAAGACGCTCGCCCTGATCGAGCAGGCCAGGGAGGAGGAGAAGAAGCGTGAAGCGAGACAGCTGGAGGAGGAGCAGCGCGAGCAGGCGCGTCTGGCGGCACAGACGGCGAGGAAGCAAGCCCTCGAGGAGTTGCGCGAGCAGCAGCGAGCCGCCGCCGAGGCCGAACGCCTCGCCAAAGAGAAGGATGAGGACGAGGCGCGCAACGCCAATTTCCAGCAGGCGCAGGAGGCCGCCGAGGCGAAGCGAGAGGAGCGGCTGCAGTTTACACGCTCCATTGTGGCGGAGCGTGACGAGCTCGAGGCGCAGTTCCGCGCCAAGGCCCGCGCCGAGGCTGAGGCGGCATGGGAGGCGGCCCGTGCCGCCAAGACGACGCGCGAGACGATCGACAGGCACGCCGAGGCCAGGAGCGAGGCGGAGCGGCTGGAGCGGTACGCGGCGCAAAAGGCGGCGTGGGTGGCGTCTGTGGAAGAGCGAATTGCAAAGGCGATCATCGACCAGCATAGGGCGGCGCAGATCGATGTTGAGCGCGAGCAGCGGTTCGGGGAGCAGAAGGCGGCATGGCAAGCGGCGAATGAGGAGCGCATCCAGGCGGTCGCGGCGCTCGTGCAGAGCCGCAACGAGCTCGAGGCCGAGGCGCGCTCGGCATGGCGCGCAACGCAAGAGGCGGCGTGGGCAGAGGAGCAGAAGGCGAAGGCGGCGCGAGAGGCGATCAACATTGAGGCGGAGGCGGCTGCCGAGGCGGAGCGCTTGATGCGGCAGCAGGAGGTGCTGGCACGCTTGACAGCCGAGGCGGAGGCGCGGTTGACGAAGCTTAAGGAGGAGATGACCTTGAGGGACGAGCGCGAGGCGGAAGCACGCGCCAAGATGCGCGAGATGGAGGCGGCGGCATGGGGATTGGAGCTTCAGATGCGGACGGAGCGCGAGCGTGCGCATCACGAGGCACAAGAGGCGCTCTCGCAGCAGTGGGACGGCGAGAAGACTGCCGAGCGCGAGGCGGCCAAGCTCGAGCAGGAGGCCCGGCACGCGGCCGCCGTCGCCGCAGCGCAATCTCGCGAAGCCGAGCTCAAGAGCTCCCTCGAGGAGCTGCAGTCGCTGTACACGGCCAAGCGGCAAGAGTACGAGAAGCTCGTCGAGGTGGAGTATGCGCAGCTGCTGGAGGAGCTCAAGCTGCGCGAGAAGGAGGAGGCGCAGGCACGGGATACGAGCAAGGAGATGGCATGGGCCGTCTTCGTCCAGCAGCACGAGCAGCGAAAGGCGAGCGTCTCTGAGGAGCTCGAGAAGGCCGAGGCGGCAGAGGCGGCGCGGCTCGAGCGTGTGGCGCAGCAGACCGCCGCGCTCGCCGCCGAGTTCCAGGCTCGGGCCGACTCGCAGTCGCGCAAGCTCAAGCTCGAGGAGAAGGTCGAGGCGGTGGCGCGCGCGCAGTCGGCAGCGGCGGCGGCCGAGGGCTTCCGCGTGTCTCGCGAGGAGAATGAGGCCAAATGGCAGCAGCGCAAGGCCGCGCAGGAGGAGGCCGAGATACTCGTGCTGCGGAAGCATGAGGAAGCGCTCGTGGCCCTGCGCGTTCAGGAGAAGAAGCGAGCTGACGCCGCGCTCGAGGCCGCCCAGCAACGCAAGCTCGAGCTGGACACATCCCTGCAGCAGCTTGCGAAGGAACAGGCCGACACGGTGGCGAAATGGAAAGATTATGTGGAAGGCATCTACCGACAAGCCGTGGCCGATCGAGAGGCGAAAGCGAAGGAGGAGGAGCAGGTGCGCTTTGCTAACCTAGCCAAAGCGGCCGAGGTCGTGCAGCAGCAGCGTCAGCAGCGTCTCGAACAGCTCCAGCATGAAGTGCGCACGCGTGACGAGCTCGAGGCGCAGTTCCGCGCCAAGGCCCGCGCCGATGCACTGGCAGCGTGGGAGGCGGCCCGTGCCGCCAAGACGACGCGCGAGACGATCGACAGGCACGCCGAGGCCAGGAGCGAGGCGGAGCGGCTCGAGCGGTACGCGGCGCAAAAGGCGGCGTTTGTGGCAGCAGCCGAGGAGCGTGCGGCGAAGGAGATGATCGACCAGCATAGGGCGGCGCAGATCGATGTTGAGCGCGAGCAGCGGTTCGGGGAGCAGAAGGCGGCATGGCAAGCGGCGAATGAGGAGCGCATCCAGGCGGTCGCGGCGCTCGTGCAGAGCCGCAACGAGCTCGAGGCCGAGGTTCGCGCCAAGACCGAGGAGGCAGTCAAGGCGGCGTTTACGCAGCAGCTGGAGGAGCGTGTCAAGGCCGCGGCCGCGGCCGTGCAGAGCCGCAACGAGCTCGAGGCCGAAGCGCGTGCCAAGCTGCATGAGGCGCAGAAGGCGGCGTTTACGCAGCAGCTGGAGGAGCGTGTCAAGGCCGCGGCCGCGGCCGTGCAGAGCCGCAACGAGCTCGAGGCCGAAGCGCGTGCCAAGCTGCATGAGGCGCAGCAGGCAGCATGGGCAGAGGAGCTCAAGGCGCGCGAGGCGCGTCAGGTGATTGACAAGGGCGCACAGGCGGAGAAGGACGCGGACTTGCAGCGGCGGCAGGCGGAAATCATGGCGAGGTCGATGGCGGAGGCCGAGATGTACAGGGAGGAGCTCAGGGTGGAGAGGGAGAGGAAGGACCAGTTGGAGGCGGAGGCCCGCGAAAAGCTGAGGGAGGCAGAGGCGGCGGCGTGGGAGGCGGAGTTGCAGATGCGCGTGGAGCGTGAGCGTGCGGGTCGCGAGGCGCGTGAACAGCTCTCCGAGCAGTGGAGCGCTGTGAAGGAGGCTGAGCGCGTCGTCGCGCACGCGAAGCAGCAGAGTCGGCATGAGGCCGCACGAGCGGAGACGGAGCAGCGCGAGAAGGAGCGAAAGGCGAACTTCCAGCAGGCCCAGAAGCTGCAGGGGGCGACCTTTAGCGAGCAGCTCGAGGCACGGATGAAGCAGGCCCAGGCATCCCTCGAGGCGCTCGCGCTCAAAGAGGCTGACGCCGAGAACAAGCTCGCGTCGGAGCGGAGGGAGGTGGAGACGGACGAGTACCTCAAGCGCAAGCAGCGTGAGCATAGGCTCAACGGCAAGTCCTTTGGGTGCCCGGGAATGGTCGAGCTGCTCAAAGCGACGTTTGAGGATGAGGTGATTGCCCTCTCGGAGCCGGTCGTGGCCGTGGCGTTCCGTTTCATCAAGGAGCATGAGCTCAAGGCCGCCAAGGACATCAAGCGCTTCAAGCTGACCGAGGCCTTTAGCGCTCGACTGCCTGGGCTCGATGCGGCGGGTGCGAAGCGCCTCAGCAAGACGCTCGAGGAGATGTCCGAGATGAAGGAGGCGATGCGCTCCGCCTTCTTTGGGCAGCGCGGCGTGCGATGAGGCATCGATGGATGAGACTGAGACAGTCACAGCGAGACACACACACACACAACACACACACTATCTGAACAAGCTCCCGATCTCACCGCGGACCTGCCCTGGTACCGCGTCTAACCATGTGGCGGTGCGTGGTGTGTTGATTGGGGTGACTGTTCATAGGTCATATGGTCATAGCGCGCTCTATTGTGGTACGGGGGGATGTGTGTTGTTGCATGGGTGTTTGTTTGCCATGAGTGTCTTTTGAGTGAACCCACGCGAAGGGGGGGG
>Ga0210245_101024_pt1 | contig 24152 bp, 12 predicted proteins | sample ChrtobMetaP3_4mM_FD_155450 | JGI IMG/M metagenome (GOLD analysis project Ga0210245, IMG submission 155450) | Chrysochromulina tobin associated microbial communities from unialgal haptophyte culture, Seattle, Washington, United States - P3_4mM | ecosystem: Host-associated > Algae > Haptophytes >...
CAGGTTCAGCCTCCAAGCGGCGGCGCACGCACGATCAGCATCTGGATGTGCATGCTGTGTGCCTCGATGCCTACGTCGAGGCTGAAGCCGCTAGTGGCGCTGAGCGTGTTGACCCAGCAGAGGCCATCTTGCGGCTAGAGGCCTTTCGGCGTTCACAGGCCGCGTTTGGCGCTTACGACGACGCACGGAGAAGCCGCGAGCGCAAGCGCAAGCGTCAGGATCGAGCGGACCCACGCCGGGTCAACTTACACGCAGTGGAGCGCGAAAATGCGGCTCTTGTGACTACCGCCTGCCCGACCGAACACTTTCCCTTTGCGTGGCCGCGCTTCCCAGCGCCGGGCAATTGGACTCGTCTCTCGTATCCGGATCTACGGATGGAAGCGAGGATCGTCGATTTCTACGACGGGTGCAGAGTGTCCGACGATTTGCGTGACTATCTCCACGCGATCGGCTTCGAAGTGCCCGCCGTGGATCGCTCCACTTCACAGTACAAGTTGACCTGCGGCATTGTCTCGGGCAAAGTGTCGTGCCTTATGTTCGGAGCCCCGGATTGGCGCTCCGCTGACGTTCGGAGCAGTGTGCACGATCACGTGACTGCCTTTGCCAACGCACAGTGTAAGCTCTTCTCCGACCAGGAGATGACCGAGGCTGTGCGCCAGCGGAGGCGCCCGCTCTCTCGCTATTTGAACATGACGGAAGTGGATGCAGTCACCATGGCCTTTTTTGAGCAGGACTGGGCGGAGGCAGCTCGCCAGCTCGAGCCGCAAGGCCCACCCTGCGACAGGTGCGGCGCAGGCCATCCTAGTAGGCATTGCCCAGACATCAGGGAGGCGCGCAAGCCCACCGTTGATAACTGGCACGATACAGTCAGTAGGGACGCGTGCATCGCTGGCGTGGCGCGCGACCTCATGTTTGTTTGCGCGACGGGCAACTCTCGCATGCGCATTGTCACCTGTTCCGACGCTGCGTCGAGTGGCTCAGGGAGCCACTTTTTCACCGTCGCGTACCGCATCGCACCGATACTCGCACCGACAGGGGGATTACATGTACCGTGAGTCAGTGAGTCGCCTGAGCCGAGAGAGGGTTAGGGTTATAGCGCGTTATAGCACGAAGCGTACGATGCGTACGATTCCACCGAGGAGTACGAGCGCTGGCTGACGCACCTTGACAACGGCGGAGCCGTGCATCCGGATGATCGTGAGTGAGTTAAGTGAGTGAGTGAGTGAGTGAGTGAGTGAGTGAGTGAGCCTCAGTAGGTATCTCGACCTGTACCCCGTATTGTTCCACGGTGTGTCTGTGTCTCAGAACCTCAGAAGAGGGGTCGTCGAAGTACGAAGATGTGTGTGTCTGTATGAGAATGAGGTCGTAAATGAGGTCGCGTAAAAGTTTCTAGGGTGGAATGCGCGCGTTTAGCGGTTCACAGACCGTAATCCAGGCATCCTGGTTGTTCCACCGAACGATTAAAGCGGGTCCCCAGCCCTCGCCCCCTGGGCCCAAATAAACATGCAGACGAGCAAGCCGCGGAAAGCATGCAACGCTGCCTCGAACTCGACCTTACCGCCAGCCACTCGTATGGGCTTGCGCGGCGGGTAACCGAGATCAACGAGATCAGTGGACGTGGCATGATGTCTCTTCCGCCTTTGCCGAACGACGAGCGCAAGCTACCACCAGCGTGGTTGTCGGCCATTCGAGCCGCTTTGAGAACTCGGGCATCATCCGTGCAACAGCAGTGGAGGCGAGTCGCTGATGCGGTTGGTCGAAGAGGGAGTCTACGAGTGGCTGTCATTGGCGTGTCCTCGAGCGCTGGATGCGGGTCGGGCGAAGCATGGGAGTTGGCCTCTCTCAATGGTTCGAGGCGTGTGATTGTGCGTGGCTGCTCGCTAGACCGCTCATGGATCCATGGCGTTGCGGTGCCGGCTTGCGCAAAACCACACTAGTGAGCTCAGCTGCCTGGAGGGTCTGCGCGTGACCAAGACGCCCGAGGTTGCCGTTTCGCACAAGAATGCTGTGGGTGTGGGCTACTTCACCACGTGCACGCACACACACCTGCCTTCCGCAGGAGCGGATGTCATCTTGCTCGAAGTCGCCACAAACGTCTGGGGTGGCGATCCCTCGGCATTGGTCCGTGCCGTCCGTATGGTGGCACCCGACGCGGCCGTGGCGTTTGTGAAGTGGATCCGGCGTAATCAGGCGCTGCCCCGGGAGGTGAGTGAGGCCGCCTCCGCCGAAGAAGCCGACATCGTGCCTGTGAATGAGGCCGTGGCCCAGCTGCATCTGAGTGGCCTCCTCAACCACTCGTACACGTACGCACAACGAGGGCTTGACGATGTTCATCCCTCAGCTGTCGGCCATGCGCTGATCGGTGCGATCACTGCGCGGTTCGTCATCTCACGACTGCTTCAGCTCGGCTGCGGCACTGATGTGGGAGCGCGGCGCTCGTCTCGTCGGCACGCTCTGAGCGACCCGCCCAAGGCTCTACCGTCTCATTGGAGTCAGTGCTGGAATCGTGCTGACCAGATCCCTCGCCAACACGCAGAGCTCCCCCGCGCGCCGAGTGCTCTCCCTTTGGTGCGAGAGCGACCAGCTGGACCTCTGCCAGTCCTTCCTGTGCCTCTCTCTGGCAACCATCCACCATCGTTACCGGTACCCGCACAGCCTCCCAACGTCGGCACCTCTCCGAACGCCACGGCAGAGCTGAGCGACTGGTCCCTCGTGGATGAAGGCCAGGCCAAAGGAGTCCTCAAGCTAGGACTCGCGTCCAGCCACGTCGATGCCGTGTTGAGGGTCGGTCCGAGTGGCGCGGTGTGCTCCCCGCTCAGTGTGCGACTCGGCTACCTGGTCTCTGCCTCGCGGCCAAATATGGGTGCGCTTCGCATCGACTGCGACGGGTGCCAATGCCTTCCTTCGATGCACTATTTTCAAGAACTCTGGCCATTCCCTGAGCTGCAGGCGGACGCGCTGTATACGATGGATCCCACCTACCTGAGGCAGAACCTCACCGTCACAGCGACGACCGAGTTCATAATGCTATGGGATGCCATCACGAGCTGCACGATCCGATTGACGAACGTGCTTGCGAGTGCACGAAGCGTCAAACAGCGCCGCCGCCGCGACGTGAGCGCTCGGCCTCTCCCCAAGCTGCACGACCCCTCACACGTTCGGGTGGACTCCCTCCAGCTCAGCCTGCTCACACGTACCGAGATGATCAGTCAAATCAATCGCTTGCGCACCAGCTCACTGGGCTCGCTGACCCGGCACGGCAGACAAAATCCACACGGCCGAGGGCTGGACCTCGAGGCGACCAAATGGGTGTTTGGGCTCGCCAGCCTGCATGAAGCAGCCGCCGTGCTCAGGAATGTGTCCAGGGCGCCCTACTTGCACCTCGAGAGCGCCCATCATCCCAACTTCACGTACAGCCGATGCACGTTTGATCCTTGCACCAGTCATGCGGTGCGCGCTTGCGCTTCCGACTATGTGCCTTGAAGGGCGGGCTATAGGCAAGTAGTAGATCTGTCTTATACCTACGGCCCTACAGGCCTACTGACATTAACCGCTGTCGCTGACCTATTAACTGTTATACTGAACTCTGAACAGTTTACTTTCTTAGATCGCTACTCTCACGCACTTCTCCGGGTGCACTTTATAGATCCGTCACGGGCTCTCGACAGTATAGAAGGACTACACGATCTACGCTCCGTACAGCTGTGTACTGACTTAGTTTTTAGACTATCGTGTCTTTTAACGACGACGCGCTTTGTCCTTGTACGCGCTAGAACACTCGTGACTCGATACGTCACCACCTGCGTCATCACACCCTCGCCCCCACAGGTATCCCACAGCCGGGACGGAGGGCGAGAGCGCGAGACGAGAGTGGGGCCGCCCCCCTAACGAGAAACGACCCACGCGCGGCGCATCGAAAAATCCTCTCGCCAAAGGATCCTGACACCTCTCACCTGAGCCGATTCGTTATGTTCCCCAGACCACGCGAGACCACGGCAGACCCCTGCACCGCCGCAGAAACGCCCAGACGGCGCGGCCGCGTCCGTCGTGCGTGGTGCTGCCGTCGCGACCGGAGCGCACAGCAACACTATTGAGGGAGTAATTGGGTCAATAATTGATGATCCGCTCAATAGTTGGTTTTGGGGCCCCAATAATTGAGTCGGACCCAATAATTGGCTCAATAGTAGTGAGCCCAATTATTGAGCTAATAGTGCTGTCTGTGTGTATTCACACGCATCATTCACAGTACATGAGAGATCACGAGATTGGATACGAGATCTAATCGAGATAACACACGCGCCGCACTACGAGATCGAAACACAGACTCAGACCAAATGAAAGCGCGCGCATCATAACTCACGTTAGAGCTGCAGCGCTCACAGAAGCGCATGAAAGCGCCTCCCTGCATGAACACACACACATCACTGGTCACTCGGAATCCTCCTCATCGCCATCGTCGTCCTCCTTGTCCTCCTCATCGTCGTCGTCACTCGAATCATCAGAAAGAGCAAAGACCTCAAGGCCGTTTGCTGTGCAGTAGTCACGGTACTCTCGAAGGTGCTTGATGTTCTCCGGGGGCTCCCATGTAGTATCCTTGAAGCCCTTCCACTTGATCTCGAACATGACCTTCTTGCGAGCCGTCCGGTGGCGCACAACCTTCTCCACCTCGTACTCAGCGTCGACCTCCTTGAAGAACACATAGATGGCCTTGACCCAGCCTCGCAGCTGCCCCTTGACAGCCTCGTAGTACTTGGTGCCGTTCTTCGAAATCTTCTCGTTCACAATGGCGACGCACTCGTCGTGGTAGATGCCGAACTGGTCGCTGTGGAACGGGGCGTCGTCATCAGCTTCTGTGCGCATCGCCAAGTCCGCTCCGTCAGGGCGGCGAACCTGCACCCAGCGTGATGCAGGCGGGCGCGTGGAGGTACCTTGGGCCTTCCGCTGAGTCTTGGCTGGTGGCTGCTGCTTCTTGGCTGGTGCTGCTGCTGCTGGGCGCTTTGCTGCACCTGCGGGTGGGGGTGCTCGGTGGCATCCTCATCTACTTCGGCCAGCAACAGCAGAAGAAGCGGACGACGTGCGCGTACCGCTCATCGTCAACTGCGACGACATAGAGGTACGAGCCGCAACCGCGTGCACGACCCACTCCCGCCCTTCCACCCAGCTCACTGATACGGAAATGTGTTGCCCTTGGGATCGCAGCTCTGCAACGCGCTAGGTGTTGCACGCGGGAAGCACAAGCACTGCGGCATCCAGGTCGCGTCCTTGTCCCTTGATCCCGAGGAGCGCTTCAAGATGGACAACCTGCTCTTGGCCGGCCTCGCCCGATCCAGCGTGTACAAAACGCACGGCATGGCGCGCGTCTTCTGCGGCGTGGACCAGGATCGCGTCCAACATCAAGAGCCCAATCTCGCTGAGGATCTACGACGGCTTGATGCAGGTGTGTGGATCACAATCCCAGACGGGTACGGTGGAATGCGACGTGTGCGCCTCCGCGCTTGGGTGCTTCTCGTGGCCGCAGACATGCTCGCCGCAAACAGCCTACTCCCGTTCATGGAGAGCACAGGCGCGCATCTGTTTTGCCGCCAGTGCGACTGTGACTCTCGGGCAGCCTATGCGAATGCAGCTCACTCCTTTGTACGTCCGCCTGCACCAGAGCCCGGTGCCGCGAAGAGTGCACGCCCATCGGGGCCATCGCTGCGCTCGTGGCCGATGCTCAAGGCCCTGCTCGAGCGCTGCCGCGGCCTCTCAGGAAAACACCTGAAGAAAGAGTTCACCGAGAACGGCATCAACAAGCGTGTGTTCGCCTTTGACCCAACTTACGTACCGCACGTGACCCCAACCGACATAGCCCCGCAGGACATCCTGCACCTCTTCCCGGACGGAATCTTGCGCTCAGAGTGCGCCTGGCTGTTCTACATTCTCATCAAGCTTGGACTCGATCTGCGTGCTGTGCGACATGCCGTGCGCGCATGCACGTCGTTGCCCGCAGACGTGCGTGTCCCTGACCTTCACGACGATCTCAAGAAGGGTGTGAAGGGTGGCAAGCCTTCAGCGAAGGCTGTGATGCGCATGACTGGCTCACAGATGATGCACTTCGCGCTGCACTCCCATCAGATTCTTGATCCTCTGCTTACGCCACAGATGAAGGCGCACCCTGCATGGATCTGCTGGCTCAAACTCGTCGAGCTGTTTGCGCTTGTCATCCAAGTGCGCTTGGAGGTGTCAGATGTGGAGCGCATCGACAACCTCGTGCACGAGCACTCGCAGCTGTTCGACAACGTGGCCGAGTACGAGGGGCTCAAGCGGCCCAAGCATCACTTTGCACAGCATGTTGCGATGGATGCGTGGAGGTATGGGCCTCCGCGCGGCTACTGGTGCTTTGGCTTCGAGGGCTTCAATAAAGTGATCAAGAAGGGTGCATCATTAAGCAATTGGAAGAGTGAAACTGTGTCAATCATGAAGTATTGGTCACTGCGTAGTGGGCATGCTCTAAAGGCTCGGCTGTAGGTATAGCAGTCGGTGTTATCTCGATTAGATCTCATATATATCCAATATCTCATGTACTGTGAATGATGCGTGTGAATACGCAGACAGCACTATTAGCTCAATAATTGGCTCAACTGTTGAGCCAATTATTGGGTCCGACTCAATTATTGGGGCCCCAAAACCAACTATTGAGCGGATCATCAATTATTGACCCAATTACTCCCTCAATAGTGTTGCTGTGCGGAAAGGGGTCGACGGTCGTGGGTGGGCGTAGAAAAGAACGATCAAGTTGACATTGTCTTTCGTTTCACACCTCGAGACCCGCCACCCATCACATATCACCCATGACATCGCCCCATTCACCCCATCGATCCTTGTCCTACGGTACGGAAAAGCAAGCTTAAAGCAAGCTCACGGCTCACGGCAGCAACACGGCAGCACAGCCCTCAAGAAGAAGCAAGCAAGCGGGCCGGACTAGGCCGGACAGCATGAGCAGGCTGGCCCGCGCGTGGGCGCTACAGCTCGATGCTCCCCCAGCTCCCCCGCTACTCCCCCGCACCGCGTGTTGAAGCCCCTGACCCGACACGCGCCCCTGAGGCGCAACAGATAAGTCGCACCCGATCGATGGTAAGATCGATGGAGACATGATCGAGATGCGCTCGAGATGCGCCTCCCGCACAGCCGACCCCCCGCGCTCGGCGAGCTCAGTCTCGCCAGCACTGAGGGCCAGCCATGCTCAGTACTCGGCATGGCTGCTCACCTTGCCTTTGCCACCAAAGACATCTCTCTCCTTCTTTGCGGCCTTGAACCCCAGCGTAGCAATGCGCTCACGGAACTCAGTCATGTCGACGCGTCCGTCGCCGTCCGTGTCCCAACCCAAGATCGAGCCCATCGACGTCGAGCTCGTCATGCCGCGCCCGAAGCGAGAGGTCTTCTCCAATGGGCCCCCGTAGGTCGAGGGACGTGATTGGGTGAGCTGTCGATGCTCGCGCGGCCGCAGCAGGCAGATGAGCGTAGTGGTGGCCTGGTGGTACCCATTGTCGAAGTTGTTCGTGCGGCGCATGTAGTCCTTGATAGCCTTGACCCGCGCGAGCGCGGCTCCCCGGTCGGTCGTGGTGTGCTGTAAGATGAACTCCGCGTCAGAGAGCGCCTCGCGGTAACGACCGAGCTCGGCGTAGGCAGCGCATCGCTTCTCATACGCGAACAAGGCCGTGCTGTGTGCGCGAACGGCGGAGAGGCAAGGCACACGCGCGACGCGTGAGCGGGACGTTGCATGCGGCAAACGGGACGTTGCATGCGCCTATCAATCTCCGTTTCCTCTCGGGTAATCTCGGGGCGTGAGCTTACGGAGTCTGTTTGATGGCCGCATTGTACAGTGGGACGGCGTCCTCGGGCTCCACGCACTGGAACGCAACGTCCGCGGCCATCTCGAGCAGGTTCGAGGCTGAGCGGCGCGGCACTCGCTGAAGCACCCTCGACCCGAGGTAGAGGCGCTCGTGCACTTTCTTGAGGTCCGGGTTGCCATTCCAGAGGATGCCGAGCTCGGGGTTGCACTTGGCGTAGCTGAGGTGGTCGCTGTGGGCGAGCGCCGTGAACTTGGTTGGGTGCAGGTAGTGCTCGCCGTCCTTGAACCCCTTATGCTGACGCAGCTCTGGCATCTGCATGGCAGCCGACTTCTGCCCGATTTTGGGGACGTCGTACTCTGTGTTCCACGAGGCCTTGCGAAGCTGCTCGGCATATGTCATACCGCTGCCGCTGCGATAGTCCATGGGGCTAGGTACACCCTCGCGCCTGGGCATGATGTTCCGGGTGGACGGATTCGCGGCGTCCGACATGACGCGGCGGGTCCGCTTGAGCCTTTGAGCTTGACCCAACCGAGAGCGAGAGCGCTTGACCTTGAAGGTGAAGGCTTGTGGCGAAACAGTCCTCCTTCTTTGGTGGAAAAGTGAAACTTGCGAAATCGACGGCAATGCATGCTTCTTCTCGCTTCTCTACACGACAACGGCACTGCTCACGACCCACACGCGCGCCTCCCTCACGCATGCACTCCTCACGTATTACCTTCGTTCTCTTGCTGCGCACAATCCGCAGGAAACAGATGGCACGCTCTCCCGTCTGCAGCGCGTCCGGCCGACCAGGCGGAGGATTTACAGATATGGCTGGTATGAAGCCAGCCAGCGCCGAGCTCGTGCTCCAGCGTCGCCTCTCACTCCGTCGGGCCGAAGAGGGCGTTGAACTCATCGTCGGTCACGGTGGCGCCGCTGTCTTGGAACGAGTTGGATTGCGCCTCGAGCTTCGCCGGCGTGAAATTGCCAAAAGCCACGAGTCCGTCACCGCCCGGTGACGGGGGCTCGAAGTCGTTGAGCGACGGTGCCTCACTGCCAGAGGGAGCGCTGCCGTGAGCGCTACCGAAGTCTACAAATCCATCTGGCCCTGGCGTGGCTGGCGTCCCCAGCGGCTGTGCGGCTGCCGCCGCCTCCGCCGCTGCCTTTTCAGCGGCCGCAGCCTCGGCCGCCGCCCTCTCAGCCGCCTCGGCCGCAGCCTTCTCAGCCGCGGCCTTCTCAGCCGCCGCCGCCTCGGCCGCCGCCTTCTCAGCCGCGGCCTTCTCAGCCGCCGCCACCTCGGCCGCCGCCTTCTCAGCCGCGGCCTTCTCAGCCGCCGCCACCTCGGCCGCCGCCTTCTCAGCCGCGGCCTTCTCAGCCGCCGCCGCCTCGGCCGCCGCCTTCTCAGCCGCGGCCTTCTCAGCAGCAGCCGCCTCGGCCGCGGCCGTCTCAGCCGCGGCCTTCTCAGCCGCCGCCGCCTCGGCCGCCGCCTTCTCAGCCACGGCCGCAGCCGCCTCGGCCGCCGCCTTCTCAGCCGCGGCCTTCTCAGCCGCCGCCGCCTCGGCCGCCGCCTTCTCAGCCGCAGCCTTCTCAGCCGCAGCCTTCTCAGCAGCAGCCGCCTCGACCGACGGCGGCGCGGCGCCGAAGCTCCCGAAATCATCCGCAGGTAACGGAGTTCGGCCTTCGGATGCAGCTGGCGGCTCGTTCGGAGGCGCCGCGTCGAAGCCGCCAAAGTCATCGGCTGCCGCAGCAGGAGGGTGTGGCGCGGTCGCAGGCGCGGGCGCGCCGCCAAAGCCGCCAAAGTCGCTAAAGCCATCGGCTGCCGCAGCAGGAGGGGGTGGCGCGGTCGCAGGCGCGGGCGCGCCGCCGAAGCCGCCAAAGTCGCTAAAGTCATCGGCTGCCGCAGCAGGAGGGTGTGGCGCGGTCGCAGGCGCGGGCGCGCCGCCAAAGCCGCCAAAGTCGCTAAAGTCATCGGCTGCCGCAGCCGGAGGGTGTGGCGCGGTCGCAGGGGCGGGGACGGGCAGGGTCGCGGGCGTCGGCGCGGGCACGGGCACTCCGAGCACCAACGATGTGTGCACGAGGCCGCCGCCATTGCCGCCGCCATTGCCGCCGCCATTGCCGCTGCTGCTGCTGTGGCTCTCGGCAAGCGTGGCGGCAAAGACCTGGAGCTCCGCGACCCGGGCTGAGCATTCCTTGGCTGCGAGACCTAGGGCGGGGATGGCCTTCTGGAGCGCGGCGATCTGCTCGGCATGCTCGCGACCTATCTGGGCCTGCTCCCTGTTCTTCGTCTTGAAGGTCTTGAGATGCTCGGGCAGCTTCGCCATCGCCAGCTCGACAGCCGTGAGCCGCTCGTGCAGCGCCCCCATGCCCTTCTTCACCCCGGCGAGCCGTCTCTCGACCTGCGCGCTGAGCGAGTCGACCTTTTGGCTCGTCTGCTCCAAGGCTAATTTGGACGGTCCAGCGCGCACGAGCTCCTCGAGGGCCTTTAGGCGTGCCTCGAGCCGGCGCACTGCCTCGCCCTCGGCCGGCGACGCCGACGCCGATCCGGCGGCGCCCACGACGACGCCACCAGCAGCGCGGGAGGCTGACGGAGGCTGGGGAGGCTGCTGCGGCGGTGGGGCAGGCGTGGGAGGAGCTGCCGGCTTGGGCGCAGCCGCCGGGGGGGCACCGAAGGCGGCGAAGCCGTCTGGCTCATCGTCAGCACCGAAGCTTGCAAAGAGCGAGTTGCCACCTCCGCCGCTGGGTGCTTTCGCGGCGAGCGTGCCAACCGATGCCGGGCGGCGCGCGGCGGCTTGCTCAGCCTCGAAGGCGGCGTCATCAAAGTCATCATCGAAGGGGTCGGCGTCGCCAAAGCTCACGAGCCCTCCGGAGGTGGCTTGCTTCATCGGCGCCAGCGCCGGCGCGGGCGCGGGCTTCGCCGGAGGCGCCGGCGCTGGGCGCGCCGCCGCGGGCGGCGATGGGCGTGAGGACGGCGGCGGCGCCGGCTTCGACGAAGGCGGCGGTGCGTCGTCGAAGTCCGCAAACCCGTCGTCAAAGTCCGGCTCTCCGTCGCCATCGTCGAAATCCGCAGAGAACGAGTTCGACCCGCCGTTGCCAAAGGCGAGCGGCGGCGCCGTCTTGGGCGCCGCCGGCGGGGCAGCTCGACTGGACTTGGGCGGCGGAGGCGCATCGTCAAAGTCCGCAAACCCATCGTCAGACCCCTCATTGTCGTCACCGCCGCCGCCGCCAAAGTCGGCTTCAAAGTCGGCAAAGCCTCCACCTTTGCCGCCGCCGCTGCTGCCACCTTTCCCGCCGCTGCTGCCACCTGTGCCGCGTGCCGCCGGGTCCCCGCCGCCCTGGGTCTTTAGGACGTCTTGGGCCTCCTTCAGCTTTCGCGTGGCCATATCGCGCTCCTTGGCATCGAGGAGACCGGGGTCGCTGAGTAACTGCCGGTACATGGCCGCCGCAGTATACGCGTCTCCCAGCTTGAGCCGCATGTTGGCCGCTGACACAAGCATACCCTCTCGCCTGGCGAGCGCGTACGCCGACTCGAAGCAGGCGCAGGCGGCGGCAAACTCGCCCGCCGAGTTGGCCTCCTTGCCCTTGTTGATGAGCTGCACCGCCAACTTATCGCGCGCCTCCGCCGGCCCGGTGAATGCGGCCGTCGGGACCTGCGAGATGATCTTGGGTGTCGGCACGTTCGCGATCCCCTCTGGAAACGGCTTGATGTCGAGTTTGATGTCGCCCATTGCCACCGTGTTCTTGTCGGTGCGCTTCAGCTGATTGCCTATTTGGGTCGTGAAGACATCCGTCCCGAGTGGCACCTCCGACAGGTGGTGGATGAAAAGCCGCCGGCCAGAGGTGGAGCTTGAGAGCAGTGCGCCCTCGTGTATGAACGGCTGCGAGAAGGTGAGAAAGTCCTTGGTGACTGTGTTCGCGGTTTCGCGCGCGCGCGTGGCTGTGTTCACGGCCGTGGCGCCGGTAGAGCCACGCGCACTCATTGTTCCGCGAGAGCCCGTCGGACTCAGGAGCAATTTGCGTGAAAGAGTGATAAACATGGCTGTGAAAAGGGTCTGTCACAAACAAAGAGTGCGACGGTCACTGTTCGTTTCACGGTACATGTACATGTCGCATGACGTGGTTGGAGGTTGTGACGCCACGAAGAAAGAGTCCGCGTGTGTTCACAAACTGTTCACAAAGATTTGCCTTCAGACTATCTTAGGAATCCGAGCCGTCTTTGCCGCAGACTGCAGACCGCAGACTTTTGAAGAAGGTGGATGCATCAATAGGGCCAGTCTGCGCATGCTGATCTTCCGCACGGGCACGCCATGGATGCTCATGTTTCGCTCAGCGGGCTCGGCCGTCAAGGAGAGTTGCTTCGAGAGCTTGTTTGCCGCCCTCCTCACCCTCATTCTCGAGTTGACTGTTCCCGCCTCGTACATGACAAGGCTCATGGTGCAGCCGTACCCTCTCCTACTGTTTCAATACATCGCGGCGATCACGCTCGTCTTCCGCACCAAAATCGCGTACGGTCGCTACTGGGAGTGCGCCACCACATCGTACGAGATGGGGTCCAAGCTGGGCGACGCGTTCACCGAGGGCGTCACGTTCGATGAGCTCATCAACACCAACAAGCGTCAGTACGGCGAGGATGGCGCGGTGTGGCTCGAGAAGCGGCGGCGGTTCCAGGCGCTCTTGCTGCGCCGCCTCTCTCTGATGCACGCGCTCGCGCTGCAGTACCTGCGCCGCGATGACTGCCTGAAAAACCTGGTCGCGAGCGACGGGCGCGAACCGAATGTGCCCATGGGGGCTGGGGCGTTTGGCGGCATGGAGCAGCCGACGAGCCGTGCGGACCCCAAGTGGCAGCAGCTCGAAGTGCTCGGTGGCATCACCGAGTCCGAGCTCGCGTCGCTCGAGAACACTCCCGACCGTGTGGGTTACATCTTTGCGCAGATCATGCACATCAGCGCACAGCGGCGCTGTGACGGCGGTCTGGGCTCGGACGCGCCAGTGCTCTCGCGCTTCTGGCAGACGTTATCGGACGGCCACCTCGGCATGCGGCAGTCGCGCAAGATCGAGGACATACCCTTCCCGTGGCCGTACACGCAGGCCGTCTCGGTCATGACCCGACTGTTTACCCTCACCACGCCGCTCTACCTCGCGCACTTTGCCAATTGCAGCTCCGTCGGTGGCAAGTGCGACCAACCCAACTGGTGGGTCGCCCCGCTTCTCGCGTTCATGACGGTCAGCGCCTACGTGACCATCGATGCCGTCGCGCACGCCCTCGAGGACCCCTACGTCCACCCGCCCAACGACCTGCCTGCCAATGCGATTCAGGCGGCCTTCAACAACCGCCTGCTCACCGTCTTCGACTCCGTCCGGCGGCCGGCGGACGGTGCGGTGCCCGTGAACATGGCGGACGATCCGAAATACTGGGACCATTGGGCCGAGCTGGAGGCTGACGATGTGCGCCTAGCGACCCTCGACTTGCTGCGCGAGTGGCGCGCGCACGGCACGAAGGACCACACGAGGCAGAAGAGCCCGTCCTTTCGTTCGAAGGGTATGGTGGCCACGCCGGACCTGGTAGGCCTCTCCTCAGGATACAAACCGACCAAGTTGAAAATCTCCATCACCGACCGAGGCATCTTCAAAGCCAAGCAGGAGAGAGAGTGGCGAATGCCATCTAGTCCATCTAGAGAGAGACGACATCAGAGACTCGATGATGCTGCGATCGAAGTAGTATAGTCTGCGACTGGGCTCCTCGGGTAGAGGGGGGCCAGCCGGTAAGTACCTGCCTGAGGGGGACCTCGGAGGCATAGAGGTCGTTGAGTCCCGAGAGGCTGAAGACTGGTGCTTAGACTGAACAGGGTCACGAACACTCTCGTCTCTCACCCTGAGAATCTTCCTACACCTCGTCGGAGCTCCACGATACCTCGTCGGATCTCCCGCCGGTATCTCTCGGATCTCCCAGGGATCCGCCGGTATCTCGACGGAGCTCACTTACCGGTCTCTAGGAATGTTCCGTAAGCAGGTTAACGGTCCCCCACCGGGGGAATGACCCCCCCCTACCGCTCGCATAGTCTGAAGTGCTCGGCGCGTGACACGGGGAGGAGTTAGGCGGAGGAGTTGGGCGGTTAAGGCGCCACAGAATACATAGTAGGCCGGGCGGCCCGGGGCCTAGGCACGTTGGAGTGAGTACCCGGCCCCGCGCGAGGCGCGCGGCGGATCGAGATACGGGGGACGGGGCCGATACCGCTAGCGCTACGCGTGAAACGCGCGCGCCGGACGACCCACGTAACAAAGGACGAATCAAAGGCGGTTGCTTCTAAGGACGGTGAAATCTCTGAAACGAGACAGTAGACACCGCGCCACGCGCCGCCGCGCGTTCCCGAGGCGCGAGGGGCTTGACGCTCGTGTGTTCGCACGACGCACGACGCACGAGCTCCACGGCAGTTACGCACGCGACGGAAGTGAGTAGTTTGCGACGAAAGTGTTTAGAGTTTAGTCTCTTTAGAGTTTACACGATTATTTCGTTATTATACTGACAAATACTGACAGATCATTGTAGATTCGTTGATCGGATGTTCGAAGTTCGTAGTTGTTGACGCGGTGTATGTAGTATGACTACAGCTGTATGTGCATTTTTGCGTTAGCCGTTACTTTACCGCTCGTTAGAGAATCAAGACGTCCGCGGCCAGCGGCCACGCCTTATAGTTTTGCACGCTTCGTCGGAACGGGTTATCGCCGTGCTAGCTGCTAGGTGCTACGCCAGCGCGCCAAGCGCTGCGCACGCCCTCGCCTGCCGGATGCGATCTGCGTGCGCAGCCGCGCCGACGGCCTCGGGCGGCACGAGCGCGGCGCCCCTGGGACTGCGAGCCGCGCTGGTGCATGGGATCGCTGAGGTCGCCGCGCTCGCGGGGACGCCTTCTAGCACTGCGCTCGCCGTCGACTCTTCAAGCCATCGCCTCTCTGGCTGCGCCTCCCATCCGCCGTCGCCAGCCTCCCAGCCAGCGGCGGTAGTGATTGCCGCATGACGCGCGATCGCCGTCGCATTCGCCTCAAAGATGGCTGACGTGGCCAATAGATCGAGTTCCGAAGGCTGGGGTGGCAGCGGCTCGGTCTGCTCTAGCTGCTGCTGCTGCTGCTGCTGCTGCCATTCCATGTACTGCTGCACGAGAAGATCGCGCATGAGCCTCATTCTGGGCAGGTGGGCGGGTATGCGCAGCACAGGGCGCGGACGAAAGGAGCTGACCGGCCGGAGGGATCCGTCGCGCTTGCCGGCAAAGTAAAAGTTATCCGCGCTCAGGGGTACCACGCCTGCTTTCGGCGTCGATCGCCGTGAGGAGCTCAGCTGCACATCGCCCATCGCTGCCGCAAGCTGTTCAGAAACAGGCAGAGCGGGGTGCGGCGCTCCAGTAACGAGAGGCACGCTCCGTTGCGACTTTGTGCGCGTCCCGAGGACGTCACCGCGACCGATGCCATCTCCTTCTTCGTCTCCGTCTCCGTCGCCGCCATTGATGTGTTGACTCACAAAGACGCCCTTTGGGGGAGCCGCTGCGGCCAGGGGCGTATTTGTGACACCGGGCTTCGCCGGTTGCGGGTGCACAGTGAAGCTATGTACCCGGGCCGTCTGTGGCCGCCGAGTCCATGGCTGCGCCGCCGAGCCGGGCGCGATGGGCTGCCGTGCGGCACGCGCACTATGCGGGCGCAGTGGTTGGCCAGGCACGTGCCAGCCGACGCCCGGATACGCGAGCAGGTAGGGGTCCGCGCCGCACACGCGTAGTGATCGGCTGATCGGCGCGGGCCGTTGAACAGCCCACAGCAGCGGCTCAGCCGGAGCGCGGCGGAGGGACGAGCTCAAGGCTGGCTCGCGTCGGAATGCGAGCTCACGCCTCGGGCGCGCTGGGGCGACCGGCATGGCGGGCGGTGCCTCGTCGAGGGAGCCAGGCTCAGGTGTCGGCGGTCGCATCCCACCATGCGACCGTGGCGAGGACGAGGGAGGCTGAGCAGCGCGAGCCATTTTGAGCTCGATCAACGCCTTGCCCACGTGCCCCGCTTGCTCCGCGAGCACCCGCGTCGCGTCGGCGAGCGTCGTGCCCTCCAGGCTTGGATCCGCCGCCAACTTGTCGAAGAGCGCCTTCAGTCGAGGGTCGGCCGCCATCGCTGCTTCTACCGCCGCTACCTGTGCTGCCGCCCCCGCCGCGTGACGCTGCTGCCGCACGCTGTCGGCCGCGGTGGCCGGGCGCCGTGGGCTCGCGGCAGGGGGTCGAACCGTAGAGGCAGAGAAAACTCGGTTTGGCCGTTGCGGCATGTCGCCGGCGGCGGCGGCCACCATGACCTCCTCGTCGCTTCCCTTGCTGCTCGCCGCACCGCCGCAAGCTGCCTCGTAGTCCACTGTGGAGAACCTGTCGTTGCTTCTGATCCAGAGCGGCGGCGGCTTCTTCGGTCCTCTGATGGGCGGGTCGGACGGCGCCGCCGCCGCCGTACACGGGAAGGGCGCGTACGGGCGCAAGGGCGCTGAGCCTGGCCGGCAAGAGTGCTCCCGCCACTCGTGGAGCTCGGCGTCGCGGCGGTGGTCGACCTCCGAGACGTTTTCCGAGACGGAGCGCTGCACCTTCCAGCCGCGAGCGTGCGCCGTCGCAGGACGGCGTGTCGTAGCCCTGCGAGGCATTCGTGCAGGGCTCACGGGCGGCCGGACGGTGATCGGTTTGCAATGCGACAGGGCACACGATTCCGCAGGACAGGAGAGTTTCACACCGTGAGAGCCACGCTGACGCCGACCCGACCGATCTCGACCTCGAGATCCTTCCCTGCGTCGTCTCCTTGCGCGGTCGCTCGGGAGAAGATGGTGCTAATCATCCTGCTGCTCGCGCTCACGTCGAGCGCGGCCTCTCTGATCACAAGTTTCTCATCCCTCTCTGATCACGCCCTCTCCGCCGGCGCCGGGGCCTTCTCGGCTGGGCAGCGCGCGCGCGCTGTGCGCATGGCCGACGAACACTTCGAGTACCTCGTGATCGGCGGCGGCAGCGGCGGCATGGCGTCTGCGCGGCGCGCGGCGGCGCACGGCGCCAAGGTGGCGGTCGTGGAGCGTGATCGCCTCGGCGGCACGTGCGTCAACTTGGGCTGTGTGCCCAAGAAGGTCATGTTCAACGCCGCCACCATCCAGGAGATGATCCACCAGGCGGCAGGCTACGGCTTCACCGTGGGCGACGTCAGCTTCGATCTGGCGTCGTTGAAGGCCAAGCGCGACGCGTACGTGAAGCGGCTCAACGGCATCTACGCCGGCAATCTCGAGAAGTCAGGGATCACCTCAATCACGGGTGATGCCTGCTTCGTCGGCCCCAAAGAGGTTCGCGTGGGCGACAAGACGTACAGCGGCGACCACGTGCTCATTGCCGTGGGCGGCAAGCCGACGATGCCAGAGATCCCTGGGATCGAGCTCGCGATTGACTCGAATGGCTTCTTTGACCTCGAGGCCGTCCCCAAGCGTTGCGCCGTCATCGGCTCGGGCTACATCGCCGTCGAGCTCGCGGGCATCTTGCAGCTGCTCGGCTCGAAGGTCGACCTGGTCATCCGTGGCGACCGGCCGCTTCGCAACATGGAGAAGGACGTGGTGGACCTGCTGGTGGACGAGATGAAGGGGTGTGGGGTTACGCTGGTGCAGGGCGAGGTCGCCAGCCTCAAGGGCAGCGCCAACGGCCTGAAGGCCTTCCAGCTCACCAACGGCCAGTCGCTCGAAGGCTACGACTGCGTCCTCTTTGCCATTGGGCGCACGCCCGTGACCGAGTCGCTCAACCTGCAGTCAGCGGGCGTGAAGACGACATCGCGGCACGAGGTGGTGGTCGACCCGGCGCAGCGCACCTCCGCGGCCGACGTCTACGCCGTCGGCGACATCATCACGGGCGCCGTTCAACTCACACCCGTGGCCATTGCCGCCGGCCGACTCCTGTCTGACCGACTCTTCGGCGGCGTTCCCGAGGCAGAGACGATCATGGACTACGAGCAGATCCCGACGGTGGTGTTCTCGCACCCGCCGATTGCGACGATGGGCCTGACAGAGGAGCAGGCCGTCGAAAAGTACGGCAAGGACGCGGTCACCGTGCATCGGAGCACCTGGGTGAATATGATGTACTCGCGCGAGTTCCTCGTCGACGGCCAAACGCAGCCAAAGACACGCGCCAAGCTCGTGTGCGTGGGCAAGGAGCAGAGGGTGATTGGGCTGCATATGATTGGGATGGCCGTTGATGAGATCCTGCAGGGCTTCGGCGTGGCCATGAAGATGGGCGCGACCAAGGCCGACTTCGACTCGGTCGTCGCTCTGCATCCCACTTCGGCGGAAGAGCTCGTCACCATCCCTCCGTGGCAGGCCAAGTACAAGGTGGCGCCGCCAGCCAATGCGAAGGTCTTGTTCTAAACGGCGCCTGAAAGCGGCGGCGCCTAGGCGGCGCCGGCTCAGATGCGTGGCTTTCTGTGCGCATGTGCGCTGCAGGGACCCTTCAACTGTCGAGGCGAATCGAGCAGATTGCAACGGAAGAAGCCCCCACATGAGGACACGTGTGCCGCCTGCCATTGTGCGCGGTGCGAGGTCAAATTCTTGGCGTTCCCGATTCGCGCGCTTTGTTCGCGCGCGCGGTTGGGGCTTGGGCGTCTGGGGGACGGGAGACGCGACGCGTCCGCTCGACGCTCCCCGCGTATCTACCCCGGGCGGCCGGGCGGCCAATTTTTATCAGAAGAAAATGAATACGGGCGTTTCTGCCGGTACGGCGATCACAACAACTGACGGTCGTCGGTCCAAAGCCAGACCGAACGAAGGCGGATCCCGGCGCGAACGCGAAGACCCGGACGGTATACTATTCTCTACGCCCGCGGTGGCGGGCCCGGGCGGGGCGGTGTACAGGACGCCCTCAGGGCATGCCTCAGGGCATGCCTCAGGGCATGCCTCAGGGCATGCCTCAGGGCAACGGACGCACGAAATCGTACAGCGAACGCGCGTGCAGCATCGTGCTCGGCATGGGGGCCATGTTTTGCATGCATGGGCCAGCAGGTGATCATGGTGGATGGGCGCTGGTCCTTGTGAGCTTCTCGTCATGCAGCTCGTCTTCCACTCGTCCTTAATCATTCTCGAGTGCTGCCTGTGGAGCCCGCCGATGGAGCGCGATACGCAAAGCCCGCAAAGAAGAGGTCGCGGCCGGAGCCGCTGCGCGAAACCGTTATTGGCGGTCGGCCACCGCGGGGCTCTGTCGGCTCCGTCGCGGGCTCAAATTCTTCAAAGTTTTGCGTGTCCGTCTCGCTGCAGATGTTGGGCAAGTGAGGCGCCGCCCCGGTGCGCAGGCTGCCCCAGTCGACTCCGGCGAAGAATTTGTGCGCTTTGATGCGCGCGAAGTCGAGGCGCTCGTCGCGGCCGCACAGCAGCTGGGTGATGAGGCTGCGCGCCTCGGCGGAGATTTCGCGCTCCTCGGGGAACTCGAGCGACGTGCGGAATTGCACGATCTTCTCGGCCGTCTCCTCGGGAGTCTTCGAGTAGAAGGGCGTGTACCCCACGATCATCTCGTACAGGATCACGCCCAGCGACCACCAGTCGCATTCCAGGCCGTAGCCAGTCTGGAGGAGCACCTCTGGCGCCATGTAGTCGGGCGTCCCCACACGAGACCACATCTGCGATGAGCGCGTGCGCGGGCTCGGCGGCGCACCGGATCGCGGAGCCGTGCACACGGTGAGCTCGCTCACGCTATCGGCGAGCTCCCCGATGGCAGACGGCGAGACGGCCTCGCTGCTGCTGCTGCTAAACGCGCCGCCCGGCGGCGGCGGCGGCGGGGCGACGGCCAGTGCCGCCGCCGCCGCCACCGCCGCTGCAGTCGTGCTCGCGCAGCCGCTCCCGTCGGTGGAGATGCTGCCACACTCGCTGCCGCTGCGCAGGCGCGACTCGACGATCTTGGCGAGGCCGAGGTCGGCGAGCTTGAGGTGGCCCTTGCCGTCGAGCAGTAGGTTGTCCGGCTTCAGGTCGCGATGCGCATACCCGAGAGAGTGCAGCGACGCTATCGCAACCACCGCCTCCGCAATGTAGAAGCGAGCCTCCGGCTCGGGCAGCACCTCGACCCGGATGAGCAGCCCCATCAGATCGCCGCCCGGCACGTAGTCCATGACCAGGTATACATCGTCCTCGGTCTGGAAGCAAAAGTGCAGCTTGACGAGCCATGGGTTGTTCTCCGCCTCGCACTGCACCATCCACTCTGTCCACGCGCGCTCGACGAAGCCGCGTGCCACGAGGTCCGCCTTGCGCATGCGCTTCATCGCGTAGATGGCGCGCGTGTCGCGCTTGCGAACAAGAGTCACTTCCGCAAAGGCGCCGCGCCCGAGCACGCCGAGCACCTCAAAGTCTGCCGTCGAGAGCTGCCTCCGCTGCTCGCGGAGGCTGCCGGTTTGAAGCCCGTGGGCCGAGCCCGTTTGCTTACGCGAGCGCGCAATGCGCTCGTGCTTGAGCTCGATGAGCCCTAGGAGGGAGGCGCGCGCGCTTTGCGATCCGCTTTTCGGGGACGGGGCGCCCTCCGCCATGTGGAGCGCGAGTTCGGGCGTGCGTTCGGCGAGCTTCGTTGTGGAACTGGGGCAATCACGCAATCACGCGGCAGCAGCAAACTCGATGACAAGTGGTGCTTTCGGATCTCGTGACGAGTTCGTGGCAAATTAACGTTCACGGTCGTGGAGAAAGGTGATCGAGGCCACTCGAAAACATGCCCTTTCGAAAGCCTGTCGGCCTCGCCATGGTATCTTCCTTGGAAGATGACGAGGCGGACGACGAGGATCACTATCCCATCCCCGCATCGGCGCAGGACGCCAAGAAGAACCGAGGCGAGCCTGCAGAGTCTCCAGACAGCTTGAGTGGGATGGCCGCGATGCAACTGCGAGACTCATATGAGGAAGACGGCGGTCCTGGTGGCAAACGCGGCCGCGGCCCGCTCAAACGGCAGGAGTCGTTCGAGGTGACGGAGAACCTGTTCACGGGTTCGCTGGCCTTCAAGAGCGAGGACGTGCGGTTGAAGCAGGACGGGATGCGCGACGGGAGCGGGCAACAGGTGTCAACACTGATTTACAGCGACCTCGACAGCGTCCGCGAGCTCGGCCGCGGCGCGACGAGCCGGGTGTGGCTGAAAAGGCACCGTCCGACCGGCGAGCACGTGGCCTGCAAGGAGCTCAGCGCCATGCTCTCGGACGACCACCGGCGGATGGCAGTCAACGAGCTGCGGATCGCGCACAAGCACGCGCGCCAGCAGTACCTCGTCAACTTCATCGACGCCTTCTTTGTGGACGGTAGAATCTGCATCGCGATGGAGTACTGCGCAGGTGGCTCTCTAGAGGGCGTGATCAAGACGGCGCGGCCGCTCGGCGGCGTGCCCGAGGCTGCGCTCGGCCCGATCACGCTGCAGTACCTGCGAGGACTGCAGTATCTGCACCGGGAGATGCGCCAGGTCCATCGCGACCTGAAGCCTGCCAACATCATGCTCACCGCGAGCGGCCTGTGCAAGATCTCGGACTTTGGGATCTCGAAGCAGCTCGAGGAGACGAGATCAGTTGCGATGACGCAAGTGGGGACCACGATGTACATGGCGCCTGAGCGTTTCAGAGGCGACACGTACTCGTACCCGTCGGACGTGTGGGCCGTTGGCGTGATCACCCTCGAAGCTCTCACGGGCCACCACCCGTTCGAGGGCATCAAGCAGTTCCTCTCGCTCCAAGCGGCGATCTGTGAGCAACCCTCGCCGCGCGCTCCTGTGGGTGCGCCTGCCGGGCTGATCGAGTTTGTGGCGGGCTGCCTGCGCAAGGACTCGGCCGTGGGCAAGGACGGGCGCCCAGACGTGCGCCAGCTTGTCAGCGGCGCGTGGCTCAGACCCCACAGCCTCGGCGACCCCGCATACATGACCATGTGCTACCTTCAGTCAGTGGGCCTGTTGACGCCGAGCAACGGGTACACCACAGCGCCCACCACAGCGCCGAGCGATCCGTCGGCCGCGGCTGCGGCAGGTGCCGCCTCGCCGCCGCCCACATTGCCGTTGGCGCCAGTTGCGCCTGCGAGTATGGATGACGACAACTTATAGAATTAGCTGCGACACGAGGGGGAAAGGTGAACGGTCGCCCCTGGGTAAGATCGTAAGAAGATTTTGCCTCAGTTACGGCGTCGACGTTTAGTCTGCATCGCAGTGGCGCCATCAGTCCATCAACAGAGTTTCCTAGCAGAGATTAGAGATACGGCCTTCGTGCTTAATGCCGTGTGACGCCCAAAGTTACACGGCTGTGAACCCAACGTGAAAGGGCCAGATTACAGGACGGTGTCCATCATGGAACCAGACGGTTACTTCTGTTTCAGATTTGTCTTCTCGCCGAGGAGCTCGGTAACCATGAAGGGCGGCTGGGCTGGGGCGAAGGTAGCTTCTACGAGAAAGGCACCAGGGGGCGCCAGGCGCACACCCGCCACCAGTAGGAGATACGGTGGGGAGCGCACACACACAAGGGGGGTGGGACGGGCGTGACCGGAGTTGCCGATAGGCGCGCGGAGCGCGTCGTTTCGCACGCAGAGTCGTTTCCCCACAAGGGGAAATTCGCTCCTTGTCGCGCATCCACCATGCAGAAGGATGGCGAGCGTCCGCGGCATTCTAAATATTCAATCCCTTAACGAGCTCACGTACGAGAAAGGGGGGATGCGGGAGAACCCACAATGGGGGGTCTCTCCGCCGTATGGGGGGAAGGGGATACCCAGGGGAAAGCCTTATAGGCACCCTGTCATGCGGTTCGTATGCCGCCCGCGCGCGGGCTGATGTTGCTCTATTCGGCGAGTGAAGTATTGCCGGTCTCCGCCGGAGGCTCCTAGAATGTGCCGACAGTCTCCTGTCGGCGCTTTCGAATATCGATGCGCATCAGTTCTGGGAGTGTTATGTGTTGCTTCGGCACGGGCGCTCGCTCGCTCATGCTCCTGGCCATGTCCCTCGTCGAGATCACGGCGATGGGGCCGTCAAGCTCTACCTTAACTACTTCGGTTTATGTCCCGGCGGCAAGGCGCGCTGTGGCTGTGCTGACGCCGTTTAATTACATCGAGTCCGAGGGCCTTGTGTTCCCCCGGGGCGAGGTGTCCAAGTACCCCACGCCGCTTCCCGACTACAAGATGAGACAGATTGACGATTACATTCATCAGGATCTTTCGGTTATGCTCCTTCCGAGTCCGTCGAAGATGCCGAAGATGGTTACGAAGTCTTGGCAGTGGCAACCAATTCTGTACAACTTCGTCTCGCTCTCTCTTCTTCGCGCACGGCCCACTTCGCTCGCGATCATGATCGTCCTGGGCTCGCTCCCGACGGCGCGCGCGGTCTGCACGCACTGCAAGGACACGATCGCGCCGACCCATGCCGACGCCGCCTGCCCGCTGGTGGTGAACATCGCTGCGAATGCGCAGATCTTCTCGGCGAAGACGCTCGGCACTGCGCCCACGGTCACCTACTCCTTGACGCACGAGCTTGCGGCCCACTTCACTCGGCCCGTCCTCGACGCGATCATGGGCATCGCGTGCGCACCATGTCAGGGCGCCATCGTCGACCTCAAGTCGGCGGCGTACACGGCAGCCAATGCTGTCGTCAAGGCGGCGATGTATGGGCACTGCTCCTTTGCTGAAGCTTCGGCCGAGCTGGCGGAGCGCCTGGATGGAGCCAATCAAGCGCTCGAAGTCGATAAGATCCGGGGCGCTATGGAGTCTCTCCGGCTCGGCGCCGAGTCGGTCGTCTACTCTTCCTCGGGCGCGCTGGCGTTCATTTGGGCCAAGATCTCGAACGTGATCTCGAAGCGCGACGACCCAACCTTCAAGCTGGAGGTGGGCAAGGCCAAGGCGGCCAGCCACACGGCGACGCTCGTGCGCCCGAAGACCGAGGGCGAGTTCTACGAGATGATCCACTACTTCATCATCGTGATCGTCGCGCTCGGCATGGCCTCGGCCACGATCGTCATGAAGTTCTTTGACGACGTCGTTTATGGCGCCCTTCGGATGAAAGAGCCTTGGAAGGTGGGGCACGAGCTCCTGATGGTGTACTTTCGCGAGATCGACATCGACCCGCAGCGCGCGATGCACATGGGCAACGTCTTCCGCCGCGGAGGGCAAGATACGTTGCTCTCGGAGGCGCGGCGCAACGCCGCAGCCTTTTTTCGTGCTGGCGGGGCGAACCTGCAGCTCGGGGGAGCACCTATTGATACCTCTAAGGACACCAAGACCATCAAGCCCAACGGCAACGGCGACGACAAGAGCAAGCGGCCGTGCGCCGACTTCAACGCCGGCCGGCCGTGCAAGCAGCTCAAGCCCGACGGCTCCTGCGTCTTCGCGCACGCGTGCAA
>Ga0210245_101030_pt1 | contig 24066 bp, 14 predicted proteins | sample ChrtobMetaP3_4mM_FD_155450 | JGI IMG/M metagenome (GOLD analysis project Ga0210245, IMG submission 155450) | Chrysochromulina tobin associated microbial communities from unialgal haptophyte culture, Seattle, Washington, United States - P3_4mM | ecosystem: Host-associated > Algae > Haptophytes >...
GCGTATGCCGCTGCTGCGACTGCCGATGACGATGACACGACGTCGTCCGACACGACGTCTTCCGCCTCGATCGAGTCCGCGTTGGCCGCCATAGGACTGACCGGTTCCGACGAGCGTGGTGCGCCTTCGATTAGAGTTGACATTTTCTCCGAGCTCATGAGTCGGAACGCCATTATGATATTGATGCCATTTGCAAATCGCCGGAAATTTTCCGCCGCGATATTGGTCAACCGGTTCTCGTTCTCGAACCGGTTTAGGTCGTCGGTGTCCACGTCGAACGACATGTCCCGTACTTGTACTCGATCGGCTGACTCGCCGGCGGGCCGTGCGCCCCTTGGCACGCCCGAAAGTTGATTTGGATTTTCCGCATTTTCTGCGTCTCCGGAAAGATCGGGATATTCCACCGCTACCATGCGACTGGGCTCCTCGGGTAGAGGGGAGCCAGCCGGTAAGAACCTGCCTGAGGGGGACCTCGGAGGCATAGGGGTCGTTGAGCCCCTAGAGGTAGAAGACTGGTGCTTAGACTGAACAGGGTCACGAACACTCTCGTCTCACCCCTGAGAATCTTCCTACACCTCGTCAGAGCTCCACGATACCTCGTCGGATCTCCCGCCGGTATCTCTCGGATCTCCCAGGGATCCGCCGGTATCTCGACGGAGCTCACTTACCGGTCTCTAGGAATGTTCCGTAAGCAGGTTAACGGACCCTCACCGGGAGAATGACCCCCCTACCGCTCGCAGTGTGTCTCCCCCGATGTCATTTTACTAGAACCGCGACCGAAACTTCTACCGGTAACATGCCGAAGCCACTCGTTTGGAGTCTCGAGGAGCCCTGGGCCGCTGCAAAGGAACCGAATCCAAAAACGCATTTTTACAAGCTCGCTGCGGTGGCCATATTGTCTTCGCTGTTCACCTTGGGCGCCGTGCACCTCTCGGCTGGACCACAGACCTCAACGGGCCACTCCAAGGCTGTCGGCGAAAAAGCGTTCATGCTCATCGTTGGTCTGCGCTTCAGTGACGACGTGTCTGCAAAATCTCTACTCGCTGCGTGGTCGGTTGCCGCATCATACTGCCTCAACAACGAGCCGTTTCTTTACGCCTACGAGGCGGCCCAGAGCGACAAGGATAACCTCTCTTACGTCATCCTTGAGAGATATCGGTCGAAGGAAGACTACCTCGGTGCCCATCGCAAGTCAATCGCGTTCAAAGAATTCCGGCCGAAGATGCGCGCACTGCAGGACGCCGGGAAGGTGATCGTAAGTGGAAGCTCGTATTACGAGCTTGGTATCGGCTTCACGTGAGTTGTGAGAACACACCCAAGGCGAGACTCGAACGTCGTTCGTCGAAGCACTTAAAGTAATGTCACGGTGCAGGTGCGGATCCGAACACCGAAGGGTCTACCGCAGAGCCCGGTCCAGCTATCAACTATAGTCCTCGCGGCCCTCCAGGAGAACACACAAACCAGCAGTGCACGCACGAGAGCATCCCCAAGAGTGTGAGGATGCCAAACGGCTGGACAAAAGAGCCCGTCGACTGCCGCAGCTGCGCTGTCACGAGGACACCCAGAAACGAGCCCGCATACTGCGCGACCGCGAGCGTGCTCTGCAGCTTGCTGAAGCCCTCCAGCTGACCGTAGAGAGCGGCCGCGCGCGACTGCACGAGCGTGAAGCTGGAGCCGTATCCGAGACCAAAGCACACGCTGAAGGCCACCAGCTGCGGGTGCGAGCTGGCGGTGAGCACCTCGAAGGGACCCCCGCCCGGTGCGCGCTGCACGCGAAGCGTGAGCCCGCAGCCAAGAGCGAGGAGCGAGCAGCCGAATAGGGCAGCAGGGCGGCGAGTGGAGCTCCGATCGAGCGCCGGCCCAAAGGCGATCTTGGCCACGAGGCTGAGCGCGAAGATCAGGCTGCTGTACATGCCCGCACTCGTGAGCGTCATCCCCACCTCCTCGCTGCAGAGAAACAGGATGAGCAGAGCCTGGACCGCGTTGATGATGTAAAGGATCTCGAAGGACATGGCCGCCAGATGCCACAGTACTGGGTCGCACACCCATGCGGGCAAGCAGTCGGCTCCTCGATGGAAGCCACCACGGGCGCAGCGCACGGCGCCATGGTGAGCGCGGCTCACCTCTGCAGTGCCCGATTCCACAGCTGCATGCATGGAGGCGCCATGGTGAGCGCGGCTCACCTCTGCAGTGCCCGATTCCACAGCTGCATGCATTGAGCTCGCGATTGAGCTGCATGCATTGAGCTCAGTGCCCGATTCCACAGCTGCATGCATTGGGTGAGCGATTGAGCTGCATGCATTGAGCTCTATCGTCGCATCGTCAACGGCCGCTACCCGTCCGTCCCGCAATAGGAATAGAGCTATCGGCAGCGCGAACGCAACTGCGGCACAGGGCAGGAGCGCCGCGGCCTGGCGCCAGCCGTGCCGCTCTGCTATCCATGCGGTGAGGGTCGGCCAAAAAACGCCGGCTGCGGAAAAGGCTGTGACGAGGAGGCCGATCGAGGTGGCCTTCTGCTGCGCGGAAAACCAGCCATTCACGAACACCACAAGAGGAACTAGGCCCGACAGCGAGTAAGAAATGCCAAAGGCGACATAAAGGAGCAGGAGCATGTAAAAAGAGCGGGCGACGGCGAACAGGGCCGTCGAGATGGCAAGCATGGCAATGCCGAGCACCAGGCAGCGCCGAGGACCATAGGCGTGCAGCGCCACGCCTGCAGGCAGCGCCAAGAGGCCTTTGCACAGAAGGAAAGACGCTGGCAGCCAGCCTTGCAGTGCTGGGGACAGACCAAGTTCATCGGCTATTGAGCACGGCGCTGTCGAATCGGCACAGTGGCCGCCGAGCAATGTAGCAGGCACCTGGTACACGCCAGCCGTGACAACAAAGACCAACCACACGAAGGTCAACTGCAACCATGGGGTCACCGTACGAACTTTGGTTTCGACATTCGTGTCCTCGAGCTCGAGCCAAGAGCCCGAGCCGCGAGCATGCAGCATTTTGTGCGCCGTGTGAAAGCTAGTGTTAACCGCATCCGTATGTACGCCGGTCCGGTGTCTTGGGTGTCGAATTCTAAACATTGGCTGTGAAAGAGTTTCGAAGGGGTGTGAAGTGAGTCCAAGATTCACGCTCAAGTCAAGTCAAGTCTAGATGGATCCCCCTCCGCCATCTCCATCGACTCCCGTCCTCCCCTGCTGGCTTCCGGAGCACATTCGATAGGCTGGACCGTATATGCATTAATACTGCATGGTTGTCTGTTGTTTATGTATTATGTATAGACTTGACTTGACTTGACTTGACTTGACGATCACATGCATCATTTTCATTACCCCGCGGCCTCTACGGCCACTGCGCTCTAGCAAAAAAACGAAAACCCGGTCGGCAGGCAAATGTCCCCTCGCCAAACCACTCGGGCACGTCCCCTGTTGTATAGCCACGTACCCACAGCCCTCTTGTACCCCCTTCTTCTTACGCGGTGAACTCCTCGACCGGCGCTTTGGTGAGCTGCAGCTCCACGTCCTTCTCGAGCTTGATGAGTTCCGACTCAGTCAGGTCAGACTTGTCGAGGTAGCGTTTGAGGGAGAGGGCGAGGAGCACGTCGGCGAACTTGACGACGCCACCCTTGGCGTCGACCTTGAGCTTCTTGGCGAGTGCAGTGGCGTCGGCCTCGTCGCCATCGCCCATGACGCCGAGAGGCGGCGGTACCTTCATGATGAGCTCGGGTAAGCGCGCCGAAGGGAGCGTGTTGCTCGCCTCGGGGTCGAGCTCCGACCACGCGTCCATGAAGCCGTCGACGTCAGTTGGCGAGACGAGGTCCGGGTTTTGCTCCGAGAGCGACGTGAAGTTGTCGAGAATGACGGCGATCATCAGGTTGAGGAAGACCAGGGTGCCGACGAGCTGGAAGGCAACGAAGTAGGGGATAGCGGCCCACGTGCCGCAGTTGCCCTCCGCCTCCGTGCACAGGCCCGACGACTCTTGGACCTTCGTGTCCTGGAGCAGCAGCGTCCAGCCGTCGCCGGTGACCGTCTGCAGCAAGAGGAGCATGCCGTTAGGCACCGTCTGGAAGTTGGCGTGAGACTCGACGTTGTCCTGGAGGACCATATTTCCGAACAGGGACATGCCCAGGACGGAGAAGATGAACATGACGATGACGAGGAGCTGGCACACGTTGAAGACAGGAGGGGCAGATAGGATGACGGTCGTCACGAGGTCGCGGAGCCCCTTGACTCCCTTGAGGATGCGCAGGATGCGCACGATGCGGATAATACGGAGTACGCGAAGAAGGAAGGGGGAGATGGGCAGGAACGCGGACACGTCGACGGACAGGTCGTCGAGGGCTGCGGTGCAGACAATCGTGAAGTCGAAACGATTCCAGCCAACGGAGAAGTAGCCGCCGGGGCCCATGGCGAACATCTTGAGCGCACACTCGACGTAGTAGACGGTTGTGAAGAAACGCATGCCGTAGTCGTAGTACGTCTTCGGCCACCCATCTTCTTCGAACTGATAATACTTGGACGCCATCAAGACGGTGTTGAGCAGGATGATGACGATGATGAAGGCGTCGAAGCTGATCGACATGACGAGGTTGAAGACCCACAGGCGCAAGCCGCCGCTGGGCGCCACGACGCCCTTGGTGGGCTTCGTCTGCACAGCCACCTTGATTGTCTGCACCCACTGGAGCTGTGAACCGGTCATGATGGCCGAGCCCGCGCCCGTCTCGGCGGAAATGGCGTTGAACGTCTCGACGATCGCACCGACGAAGAGGTTGAGCGCGATGAAAGCGCCAAAGAACATCCACGCGATCGAAAAGAGCGCCGCGGGCGAGAAGTCGTTCCGCACGGGGATATGGCCCGGGGCCGAGGCGGCCATTGCCTGGAACATCTCCGTCTCCCAGAGGTCACCCGAGGTCTGCAAGAAGAGCGTAAGGCTCGCCTGGCCGAAGTCGTCGAACGCATTGCCCGGCGGGTTGGCCCACAGGTACCCCTGGTCCTCGCAATGGTGCTTGCCTTTGATCGTGGGGTCTTCCTGGCACATCGCGAAGGTGCCCGCGAAGAGCTGCATGCCCAGGATGGCGAAGACGCTCTGGATGAAGAAGTAGACCATGCCCACATTGAGGACAGCGGGGATGGAGCGGATGAGCGTGGAGACGATGACCTTCATCGATTCGATGCGCCCGATGAGGCGGAGTGGCCGGAGCGCGCGCAGGACGCGGAACGACGTCAGGGGCGCGAGGGCGGGGATGTCGAGGACCTCGGCAGCGATGACGGTGACGGAGACGACCACAATGAAGAAGTCGAGTTGGTTCCAGCCGTCCTTGAGGTAGGCACGCTCGGTGAAGGCGAAGCCGTAGGCGATGATCTTGAGGAGCATTTCCGAGACAAAGATGGCGGTGAATATGTAGTTGGACAGCGTGAGAAGAGCCGCGGTGGCCGACTCCGGATCGAGCAGCGGAGTGTCGATGGCGAGGGAGTACGACGACGCGAGGATGATGAGCAGGATGAACTGCTCAAACACCTTGTTGGAGACGATGCCTTCGCACGCCCGGCGCAGGATGTTGCGCGGGCCGAAGAGGCAGAGCGAGTGCTCCTGCGGCCAGGGCATCTCCTCGCGCAGGTCCGAGTGGGGCGCGGCGGGCGCGGGAGGCTCCTCCGGGGCTGGTTTCTCTTCTCCTTCTTCCTCCTCGTCCTCCTCGCCAAAGGCCGAGAGCACCATGCCGATGAAGATGTTCATCACGAGGAAGCTGCCGACGCACATGCACGGGATGAAGTAGAAGAGCACCTTCGGACCGAGCACGGACGCCGCCGCTAGCGAAGAGTCGACCCACTCGCCGGTGAACAGGATGAAGACGGAGAGCATCCCAGGATAGAAGTAGTCGAAGTTGGCGTAGTACGGCTTCTCCGCGAGGTCAGGGTTGGGGCAGACGGCGCCGGGACAGGGCACCTCGGAGTAGCCGGCGTCCTCGGTGTAGATGCCGCCGAAGAACTCCATGCCCGCGAGCGTGAAGACGAGCATGATGACGAAGGTCACGCAGAACAGGGACGAGATCTTCGGAGCCACCCGGAGCAGCGTCGCGACGACACTGTAGAGCCCCTGCCACGACCTCATCAGACGAAGTGCGCGCGCGACCCTCAAGAGTCGCAGCATGCGGAGGAAGGACATCTGCGGCACCGAGCCGTCCGCGAGGAACGAGAGCACCTGCGTCACGAGGATCTCGCTGAGTGACATGAGCACGATCGTGCCGTCGAGGCAGTTCCACCCATCCGACCAGTAGCCGCCGCATCCAAGGCCGAGCAGCTTGATACCCATCTCGAACGCGAAGGCGTAGGTGATGTAGCTGCCGGCGAGCTCGAGGTTCGCCGCATACTCGTCGCTCATGCCATAGTATGGCATGCACATCAGGACCATGTTGACCAGCACGAGCAAGATCGACGCGCCAGACAGCAAGGAGGAGTTAGCCAAATCCGCAAGGAAGCCCGTAGGGACGACCTTCTCCTCCTTGACCTCGATCTCGCCCTTGAGCTCCGCGGCGCGCTTCTCCATCTTCTCGGTGGCGACGTTGACGCGGCCAAGCTGCGTGAACTCCTCGAAGAGCACCGCCAGGAACAGGTTGCGGGCGAAGCAGCCTCCGAGGATGATGATGCCCAGATAGTACAGAAGGCACCACCAGTTACCCGTGATGTCCATCAGGCAGAACATGGAAGTTTCCCACGTATCCCAGGTGGTGGCCGACAACAACGTCACCATCGCCAGCGGCACGCTGTCGAACGACATCATCCCGTAGAACGGCAACGACTCGAAGTACGCACACGTCTCGCCCTGGCCGCAAAAGTCCGACGCGGGCGCCTTGGGGTTGCATGCAACCTCGGAGTCGAAGTCGGCCTCGTCGGAGACACCCGGCTCGAAGCCTGCGTACGCGCACCGGTAGTGCAGCAAGCCTTCGAAGAGCTCCATGCCGATGGTGCCGAAGACGACAAAAACGAAGATGAAGAGCGCCGTGACGTTCCCCAGCTTCGGAATCACGTCGAGCATGCTATCGATGATCAACTTCAAGCCGGGGATGATCTTCATGGCGCGCAGCGCGCGGAACGCCCGCAGCGCACGGAGCGAATTCATGCTTGGAAGTGCGACGTTCGCGAGCAGGATCGGGGCCCACGCACAGCTCACGACGATAAAGTCAAGGACACACCAAGGATCGTGCATGTAGGCACGCTTGTTGCCGATGACGCCGTATGCCAACATTTTGAGGAACATTTCGACTGTGTACACCCAAAGGAATATGACCTCAAGCACAGCAATAATGCCCGACTTCCACGTGCCTTCTTCGTCCAACGGAGACTCCCACACCATCGAGCAGGTGTTGACAGTAATCACCAGGAGGACTAACGAGTCAAAGAACGGAGCGTTGATCAAAGCGATGGCCCAGCTCCGTGGAAAGTAGTTTGGCTTCAGGCAGCAGAGCGAAACACCATCCACGGGGTAGGTTCGACCATCTGGGTAGACATAGGGCTCATCCGCCTCGGGACTCGGCTCTACCGTCTTCATCGCCGCCCGAGGGACCGGGGTAGCCTCTTTGGAGACCGGGGCGGACGTCTGAGGTGCCGCTTTGGCTGGCGCAGCTCCCTTGGGCGCCAGTGCGGCCGGCGCGGTCGGCCGTCCAGACCGCGGGCTGGATGACCGCGCCGACTTCTGACGGCCTGCGTCCTCGCCCTTCTTGGGCATGTGATGAGCAGCGCGGGGCAAATTGGCTTCCAAGACCAACTTCTCTTCCGGAATTGATTGAGGGTCATCTCAAAATAGAATGCGAAAGTGGGAGCCGTGTGAAATATTGACGAAACATGCCGAAGAAGTTCAAGCTTGACCAACAACACACATCGATCTTTCACACTCTCAGGACTCAGCCGACATCCCGCGCCTTCCAGATCCAGCCAAAACCTCGGCGATGCCCCTCTACTACACGCCGGCTGGATGAACCACGTCCGTGGATCACCTCTTCTGCTTCTTATTCTTCTTCTTCCCGCCGCCGCCGCCGCCGCCGCCGCCGCCGCCACCGCCACCGCCGCTGCCGCTGCCGCCTTGCACCTGCTGCACGAGGCTGAGCACCCGCTGGATCTGGCTCTGCAAGGAGCGTGCCGCCGCGCCCTGGCGCGACTTCATCTCGTCGACGGCGGCAGCGAGCGTCTTGGCGAGCGCGGGCGTATCAGCGCCCGGCACGTCGCGCGCCGTCTTGAGCAGTGCGTGAGCGAGGCGCAGCGGTGGCAAGAGGTGCTTGGCGCGTACGCCGTCGCGCCCAAGCAGGGCGCTCAGCTGCGCGCCCATCTCGGGCAGCACTGCGAGCACCATACGGAGCCCGGCTCCGTCGGAGCCGTCGGCGCCCGTTGAAGGCGGTGCGTATGCGCCGCGCTGCTGGAGCAGGATCTCGAGATGGTTGCATGCCTCGCCGCTCAGGTACGTGTCGCGTGCCCCGCACACGTGACTCACGATCAGGGGGGCCATTGCCCAGCCAAGTGCAGGATGTCGCCGGAGGACCTCGGTCAGCAGCTTCGTGTGCAGCCGGCAGTTCTTGTGCGTGTAGAAGCGCGTGAATGCCCCCTCGAGCAGTGTGAGCACCTGCGCGTTGAGCTCGCCAGTAGCCGCCGCCACGCCACGCCCATTGCTGCCTCCGCCCACGCCATTGGCGCCGCTGTGGTGGAAGGCCCCGCCGTTGGCGCCCTTGTCGGCCGCCTCGGGCGGTGCGAGGCCGAGGAGCTTGTGCTGGCTCATGGTGCGGAGGAGCAGCAGCACCGACTCGGTAAGGCACGACGCCACATCGGAGCCCCCAGCGCGCAGCTTCTCGCCGAGTTGCAACAAAGCCTCGAGCTCCTTCACCAGCCTCGAGGGTGCCACTGCCACCGCCGGCCACGGCGCGCGGATCGAGAGCTTCGCCAGCCGGTTCTTCAGCAGGCCGGCAGTTCGCTCGAGCAAGGGGCGTTCCGACGGGCGCGGCGCACTCGCAATCATCACCTGGAGCAGCGGCAGCGGCAGCAGGACGAGCGCTGGGGGGGGGTTGTGCCGGCGGACGAGAGCCTCGAGGAGGTCTAGCACGCGTAGCTTGAAGTGGAGTTGCTGCTGCTTCTGCTCCTTTTTGGCGCTCTGCTGCTCCATGCGCAGCCGGAGCATGGCCGCGAGCTGCTTGTCGACGGCGGCCATCTCGCGCGGGTCCTCTGGCATCGCATCCATCGCCTCGTCCTCGTCTTCGTCCGCCTCGTCCGCCTCGCCGCCGCCCAAGACGGCCTTCTCGAGGGCATTCGCCACCCGGAGGGCCTCTTGGTAATCCAGGTCGTTGTCGAGGTCGTCCTCGTCCTCCTCGTCGTTCTCGCCCTCGTCCTTGTCTTCGTCCTCGTCCTCGCCACCCTCGCCACCCTCCGCGTCCATCTCCTCCACGTCATCGTCTTCGTCCTCGTCGTCGTCGTCGTCATCGTCATCGTCATCCTCGTCCTCGTCCTCGTCCTCGTCTTCACCTCCGCCCGCGAGCTCCTGCGGATCCGCACGCAGAACCTCGACGAGGAGATCGAGCGCCGCCTCGGTCATCTCGTCGCCAAAGGCGCGCATCACCGCCTTGCCCACGTCGCGCAGCGTCGCGGACGGCTGCACCAGCACTGACAGCGTCAGATCGACGACCACCTCGGCCACCGAAGGCTGAGCCTCCTTGCCCTCCTTGCCCGAGACGAGGGTGCCGCCCAGCTCGGCGCCTGGCTCGGCCGCGCCTGCTTTGGCGGCCTTGCCCTTCTTGCCCTTCTTGCCAGCGCTCTCGGCCGCAGCGGCGCCGCCGTTGCTGGCGAGTGCGGCCGTGGCGTTCACCTCCCGGACGCATTGGTACAGCTCATCCAGGTTGGCGGCGACGCCGCGCGGCGCCACGAGCAGTTGCAGCTGCAGGTGGCGTGAGAAGAGCTCCAGCGCCCGGAGCTTGCGCGCGACGGCGCCCGCGACGGCGCCCGCGACGGCGCCCGCGACAGTGCCAGTGACGGCACTTTGAGTTGCGCCGAGGCGCCGTTGGCGCAGCTCTTCGACGGTGGCGCGCGAGGCGGCGAGCGCTGCCTTGTCATCCTCGCCCAGCGGCGTGTGCAGCACGGCGCCGCCCTTGGCAAGCTGCTGCCACCAGCCATCCACCTCGGTGAGCAGCTCAAGCGCGCCGCTGTTCTCGTCGCCGCCGCCTCCGCCAGCGGCGGCGGCGGCGGTGCAGCTCTCGCCTACGAGTGAGATGAAGCGATCCGCGGCGGCGCGCCGGACGGCGGGAGAGAGCGCGGGAACTGGCCGACCGCCATACTCGCGCGCGAGCGGCAGCTCATCCTCTCCAGAGGCGCGCTCGGGCCAGCTCCAAAAGGCGGCACCGAAGAAGAATCGTAGCGTACGTGTCGGCAGCACGAGCGGCGCGTCGGCGGCCGCCGCGTCGGGCACGGCATCCTCCTCCTCGGCGTCGGTCGCGGCCGGCGCGGGCTCGCGCGCGCGCTTGCCCTTGGCGCCGCTCGTCGTCGTCGACGTCGTCGTCGCCGCCGCCGCCGCCGTCGTCGTCGTCATCACCGACGACGAGGGTGCAGTCGGCGGCGACCTACGCGCGCGCTGGAGCGACGCGCGTCCGAGGGCAAGGAGCTGATCGAGTGCCCAAAGACGAGAGGCATCGCGTTGGCGCTCTAGCGCATCCGACTCGTTGAGCGAGCCACTCGCGATCGCCTTCCGCGCGGAGGCTGACGGCGCCTCGTGCTGGTGAGCCGTTGTGACGAAACTGAAGAGGTAGTCCTCGCTCTCGTCGCCATCAGTTGAGGGCGCGAGCCCCTGGGAGAGAAGCTGGCGAAGTGCCTTGGTCGAGGCTCGCCGGTCGAACGTCTCATCCGCCGAGCGCCCTCGCCCGAGCAAGCCCGAGACGAGCGACGAGCGCAGCCGCGACGATGCCTCGGCCGCACTGACGAGCTCCTTGAGAGTCACGAGTGCCGCCGGGCGCAGGAGCCGATCCGAACCTTCGAGAGCGTTGACGAGGCAGCGGAGCAAGGCGGGCGAGAGGAGGAGGGGCACCTGCTGCGCATGCAGCCGCGGCAGCACGCGCTGCAGCACGAGGAACGCCATGTACTTGCGTTCAAGCGTCGATGGGACCAGACCTTCCTCCACTACATCGTTCCAAAACGCGCGCAGCAACCCGTCGTCGAGAGGCGGTGCCTCCGGCGAGGCGGCGGCGGCGGGCGCGGCGGCGGGCGCGGGGGCTGCGGCAGTGGCCTCCCCGGCGCCGCCATCGCCACCCTTCTTGTCCTTCTTGAGCTTCTTAGACTTTTTGCCGCCCTCGGCCACCGTGCCCACGCCCCCCTGCTGCTGCTGCTGCTGCTGCTGCTGCTGCTGCTGCTGCTGCTGCTGCTGCTGCTCCGCCGCTGTGCACACTGCGGCCTCCTGCACCCGGAAACCCTGCGCGATCAGGACGTCCCAGACGGCATGAAGCCGCGGGTGCGCCACCGACGCCGCCTTGAGCGGTCCTACGAGCGCGGGTACATTGCTGGCATGCAGCAGTTGCCCGTGCCGAAGGGTCACGTGCGGCAGCAGAGGGGCGAGCATCGAAGCCGGGAGCTTGCGGCACAGGCGCAGGCCGAGGAAAAGCGCATGGGCAGACCAGTCGGGCAGTGGGCCCGCGAGCAGCGGAGCGAGCTGTGGCCACACCGCCGACAGCACCTCCGCCTCCGGCAGGACATCTGCAAGGTCGGCGAGCAGCGTTGCGCACAGCTCCTGCAGAAAGCTCTTCTTCTGCGAACAGAAGTGGAGCTCCTTGGCGAGCGAGGCGGCGAGCGCGGCGCGGCGCGGCGGCGCCAGACGTTCCAGCCGGCCACTTTGCAGGATGCTCGCGCAAGTGAAGATGCGTCCGAAGAGCGCATCACGCTCTTCGGCGCCGTCCATGGAGCCGTGCAGCGCCATCGCCTCCTCCATCACCTTGAGGACATCGTCGAGCTCGAGCACGTCCTCAAAGGCGCGCAGCAGCTCGATGAGCGCGGCGCCGAAGCCCTGCCGCGCGCCGTCGCGTGAGCTCGCCAGCCCGCGCACGAGCCGGCGCAAAGTGTAATTGACGTCGGTGCACGCGCTGGTGGTACCGCCGTCGGCGTGCGCACGCTGCGCGGCAGTCAGCACGTCGAGCAAGCGTGCGCCTGCCTCGAGCCGCTTGCCCTCCTCAATCGACGCGAGGTCCCAGAAAAGAGGCAGGATACCCGAAGCCATTGTCGTCGGCGCGGCGACGTCGATCGCGCTTTGATCGACGCGCGCGCTCAACACGACGCTCCCGGCTGAATTTTGGGGTAAACTGACACGAGGGCGTCCTCCCAATCTCAAACATGAAGAAGCGCTGCTTTGAGCTGCTGGCATTGTCGCGGTGCATTGTTCGCGTTCGCCGTCGGCCCGGCTGCAGTCGCTTCTTGCTGCAAGAACCGACAGGTTCCTGCCGGCAGCAACCTGTTCGTCGAGGCTCGCTCGGATGTCGTCAAAGAGAAAGGAACGGCCGGAGGACGACAGCGACGCCTTCGAATTTACCACCGAGGAACTCAACAGCTGGATTGGATCGGCGCAAGCTTCCTGCTCGCGGCCGGCAGCCGGCGAGGGAGGACACAGCTACGAATACGGTGACACGTCGGAGCAGACAGAACTCGCCTTCATCGCCACGCTTTTGGCCGAGGGCACGGACGACGCTTCCGCCGCCGAGGCACCATCTGTACTCCCAGCTTTGGCACCCACTTACAATCCATCACAAGTCAATCAGATGGCCCCTCCACGACCGGCTGCGATGGATCCGCCAACAGGGGCCGTCCCAAGGACGGCCGCCAAGGCCAAGAGCGCTGCGACACTGACTGTCAGCGTCGAGGACATGGAGCAACTCACGCGCTCGGTGACCCAGGCGTACGTGCTCGGCACGTCACGCACTGACCAACAAGTGCACGCGCTGCTGCTCAAGCGTGCGCGGCAAACCGGCCACGCGGCTCAGACATTGTGGATGCGCGGCTCCACCGACGCCGCTATTCGCCTGCACATCGTCTTTCGTGACCGGTGCGTGCTCGCGGTTCGCCTCCGCTGCTCCTGCGCACCTCGCTCAGGAGCCTCAGCGCGCGCTCTCCAGCCCGGAAGTGCGTGCGCAGCTGCCTCTGGCCGCTAGCGCTCGCGCGCTCCTCTCGCCGTGCCGCTGCAGGCCCGCCACGCGCACTCCTGACCTCCCCTCGCGCACGTGTACGCGTGTATGCTGAGTCTCGCAGGTCGGGGTCCCTCGGCACCCTGTCGACCATCATCTCGAAGTACGGCGGGAACATCATCGGAGTCTCTGCACATACCACGAACGATGGTTTCGGCCTCAGTGTCATCGCCGCCAGTAACATGCCCACCGACCTGAGGGCAATCGACGCGCACATCCGCTCGGCCCTCACCCCGCAGCAGCCGCCGTACCCGGGAAGTGGGGAAGCTACCTCGTCTGCCGTCTGCCGGCCAGCGAGCGACGACGCGGCCAGCGACGATTCTTCGAGGGGTTCTGTGGGGAATGTCTCTCGCACGTCACCTCCTCCGCTGGCGGCCGGTGGCCAACCGCAGCCCATCTCTGCCGCTGCTGCCGCCGTCTCCACTGCCATTGCCGCCATTGCCACGGCCGCATCCGGCCATGCCTCCGGCGCTTCCCTGACGCCCATGCCGGCGACTGCCGCCAGCTCCCTTGAGGCACACCGCACCACGTCTGCTCAGGGCTCCTCTCCTCGCAGCCAAAGGCCAGGCGCAAGCGCTGCGTCATCTTTGGGGCACCCTTCCGCTTCCGTCGCCGTCACTGCTGCCGCTGCCGCCGCTGCCACCTTCCCTACAGCATCTGCGCCGCACGCCGCTCTCAACTTGCCCAATTTACCCACAGCCTTCCCCGTCTCGTCTACACCCTCAACGGCTAAGCACACGCTACCGTCCGCCCTCGCCACACCATTCCCCGCAAGCAGCAGCAGAGGCGCCCCCAGCCTGCTGCCCGCGGCAGCCCTGTTGCCCGGTGGACTTACCAGTAACCCACCCGGCACCGGTGCGGGCGTGTCGGGCGTTGCCGGTGCCGCAATGGCCACCCCAATCCCCAGCCTCGGTGCCGGCGGCACCGCCACCCCAGCGTGGCCATCTCTCCCCGCGAGCGCTTGCATGATGCCGATGCTCAACTCGATGAGCGCCTCGGCTTGCGGCGGATTGCCGACGGCGACCGCGTCTCCTTTGTATCGCACAGCCAGCTTCGGAACCAGCTTCAGACAGGTTCCGGGTGCCTGTTGCGGCCCATCCGCGAGCAGCCACGCAGCCGTGGCCGGTGCGAGCACTAACAGCCTCGTCGTTGGGTTGGGAAGCGCGATCCCGGTCGGGGCGGGCGCAGTGCCAGTAGGGCCCATGGGCAGCGCGATGCCAATGAAGACACCCGTCATCCTAGGCACCAACGGCGCCGCCGCCATAGCCTCGGCAGATCCGGAGATTAAGGCCGTTCCGCTGCAGACCGCCGAGCTCATACTGCTCGGAGAGGTGGGCTCAGGCTCAGGTTCGTCCGTCTGGAGGGGGCGCGTGGCGGGTCTCGATGTCGCCGTCAAGGTGCTCAAGACGACGCCGGGTACCTCTAATAAGGACGCTCTGCGTGGCTTCGTGCAGGAGGCGCGCATCCTCTCGCAGCTTTGTCACCCGTCCATCTGCATGCTCTATGGCACCTGCATGCAGCTCAGCTCGCCTGCGCTCGTCTTCGAGTTCATGGCGGGCGGCTCGCTCTTCGACCTGCTTCACAACTCGCCAGCAGAGCTATTCCCGTCAACGCTCAGCCGGATCGCGCTCGAGGTGGCGTCGGGCGTCGCCTATCTACACCAGCAGGAGGTGATCCATCGCGACGTGAAGAGCGCCAACGTACTGCTCGACGCGGACCTACATGCCAAGGTGAGCGACTTTGGCATCTCGACGACGTTCGGACCCGAGCATACGGCCGAGACTGGCACCTATCGCTCGATGGCGCCCGAGGTGCTCACGCACCACCCGTACAACGAGATGTGCGATGTCTTCTCGTTCGGTGTGCTGCTGTGGGAAATTGGGCACATCGAGATCCCCTTTGGGAGCGATAGCTTCTTACAGGCCGCCTTCGCCGTCGCTGTCGAGCGCAAGCGGCCGCCAGTGGCGCTACCTCCGCCCCTCGGCGCGCTCGCGCCCTTGATCCAAGCCTGCTGGCAGCACGAGCCCTCCGACCGTCCGCCGATGTCTCGGGTGCTGACGGAACTGCAAGCAATCGAGGCCCAAATTAGGCAGCTTGAGGAGCGCCACGCAGGCGGTGGCACGTGCATGCGCTCGGCCATTCGCTCCCTCCGAGCGGGCCCCATGCCAGCGCAGCGCCTTCCCTCAGCAGAGCCCGTGCAGGCGCCGCAAGCGCCGCCGTCGGCTCAATGAGATGGCGCGGCCATGTGGCACCCTTCTTCGATGGAATCTCGAGTCTTCATGAACGATTTGGATCGATCACGTGCCGCCTTGCTTCGTGATACGTGAACTAGTTGGATCGCTGGAAGATTTGCTTTGGAACCGAACAAGAGTGCTCTATGGAAGATTTGCGAAGCGAAACGCAAGTTCGATGGTAGTACTGTTACGCGCCACGCTAATCGTACGTTAAGCTTAAGTTAGTCCGGCGCTGCTGGTGTGGCCGCATGCGGCGATGAACTCGGCCTGGACCTGACACCTGTGTGCTGTGTCACCGGACCGGTCGTCTCGGGAAAACGGTAACGGCTAACGCATGGGCTAACGCCGCTACAAGAAACTACCGGAAACGGCCTGAACCGTTGACCTGAATGCAGATATATCGTTTTTCTTTTGCGACACGAAACCGATAACCGTCTTGTGTGTTGTGAGTACCCAGCGTCGACGCTTGCTAGCATATTGTCCTCTTCTTACATTCATAGGTCATACCGTACGTCAGGGACATAGCCAGCGAGGTTCCGAGGTTCCGTTCCCGTCCGAGCGACCATGTGTTTGCTCAGTTCTTGCTCACGCGGGGAAGCGGTGACAATTCTGACTTGAGGAGCAGTGATTTTAACCTTAGACGTGGTCTTAACGTGGATCGTGGTCGCACACAGAGCAAGCACCAGGGTCCAGGCTCGCGCTCTTACGCGAAGCGTACTTCGCTATTCCTCAAGGGATGCGAGCGAGCGCCCGATTAGGAATTTGGGGCGCGGAGCCACACGCGTTGGGGGGTTGTTGGGGGGCAAAGCGGGGGCGAGGCCGAGGGCCACACACGGGGGCACACACTAACACATCACTAACACATCACTCAACACATCACGGAAGAGACCGTCTAGCCGGGCAGCGGGCATGAACCCACGTGACCAGACTCGGGCGCCGACGCACCGGCCCGTTGCGCGGGTTTCAGGCACCTTATACGGCGGCCATCGATAGCCATATAGCGTAGCGGGCGATACGGCGGAGGACCGGTGCCGCGCGCTGTGTGCAAAAACTTTAATTGGGTTAGTAGCGGTCCCTATTTGGGGAAGATTAAAAGGCGAATCAACTCTATACCTCTACAATAACCATACGAAAACAAGGACAGCTGGAGCGTGTTGAACGACAGCACTCAGCAGCTCAGATCCTAACCACCGTGTCGGCCCTGATGTCGGCTTTGGGTTTGCCAACGTGGCCATTTGCGTCCACCCCGCCCGCTGTAGAGGGCCTAGAGGGATGAAACGCCGATGCATTGTGCTCGTAGACTCCAGGGCCACCACGCTCCCTCAGTGCTCGGCCACAATGCATCGGCGACTCTCGTAGCGCACGGCCCCACATCCGCTCGGGCCACGAGAGGAAGTGGGTCTGTCTTTCACTGCCCTTGCTGATTATGTTTTGGCTGCCTTCGCCGCTTTCAAAGTAGTCGGACTGATGTTCGCGACCGCGCGGCATCCGGTTGTAATCTCGCGTGCGCTCTGCAATTTGTTGCCGCAGACGCAGCATATATTCGCGCTCTCCGGCCTGGTGCATCGCCTGTTCGCGTCGCAAAAGGTGCTTCCCGCCCGTCTCCTCGGGATCCCGCTCATAATTCCGCTCAAGTTTGAGCGGCGGCACGGTGCGTCTATTTGCGGACGGACGAGCCAAGCGGTCGAGCGGTAAAGCGACCTGCGACGCGGCCCAGGTGAGAGGCGGGCTGGTCGAAGACCCAAGCAGAAATGAGTTATGCTTGCGAGATTGTTGTGGTGGGAGGTACTGAGAGCCGCTTGCAGGAATCGTCCTGGGCACCCTGCTCCTGCTTGGTGCTGCAACTTCACTCGCACTTGGCCATGGCATCGCCCATGCCACCGAGCATGCTCGAGGCGTGCTGCTTGCTCGAGGCGTGCTGCTTGCTCGAGGCGTGCTGCTTGCTTGCTTCTCAGGCAGCGGCCGTGGCGACTGTAGCGGTGGGCGCCGCAATGGCACGGACGTTGATTGGCCCTGCGGCAGCTGCTGCAGGACAGCTTGTGATGAAGCGAACGGCGAGCTGGTGTTGCCAGTACCACTGCTGTCTCCTCGCGGTGTGAGCGAGCGGCTCGGCTGCCAGCCCTCTGCGGCCTCAGAGCGCGGCGCCTGCGCACGAGGCATGAACAACGGCTTTGCGACCCAGCTGAGTCCTTGGACAGCTGCGGACATGTCGACCGACCTGGAACCTATCGACATCACGGCACTGTGCGCCGCCATGAGGTGCAACCCGCGCGGCCACACAGTCCGGATGGCCTGTGCGACCTTTTCGGACTTGTTTCGGACTCGCGGCGTCTATACGGTTTCGCGTTTTGTACAGAATCGGTTTCAGAAGTCCGACGCGTCGGGAACATACACCGGGGGGTTCAAAGACACCGGGGGGAGCCGGGACACACACAGAGGACACAAACGGGGCACCCGGGCGCACACGGGCACACGGATCACACAGACGAACCTCACAACCATCCAAATCCACCAAACACACAACCCACACGTGACACGACAGCCCCGGACAGCGCGACGATCGAAACCGCGGCCCGGCTCAACACACAACAGCCGCAGCCCCGGAGCCGACCGCTCCCCGCGGCCGACTCAGAAGAGGCCGCCCCCAGCGAACCCGACCCTGCCGCCACCCGCTCCCAGCACCCCCCCAGTTCCACCCAGGGCGCCTCCATCAATTGGCCTCCATTGGGCGCCTCCCCGCGCCTGCCGCCTACTCGAAAGCAGTCGACGAAATGAAGGCGCGCGCGGCGGACGCGTAGCGTTCGGCGGTACCGCGGTGCGGCCAGAGCCCCCGATGAGCTCCGGAGACGCGCCGAGAGGCGCCTGGAGGGGCGGAGGCGGGCGTTCGCGGGAATCATACCGGTAAGAACCTTTCAAACACACGGGGTGAGCCGGGGCACACACACGGTTCTCACAAGACATATCGGTAGCTCGGCTGTTGCAGGCCCACCCCCGTTTTCGAGTCGGCTCACTGCTCCGCCAGACGCGTGCGTCTCCGTTCCTCCCACTGCTCAAACGAGCGCGCCGGGTCGTGCTCGTCGATCGAGCAGTGGTCAGGAAAATCGAAGAGCATTCCCCCCTCAGAGCCCGCTGGACGGAGCTCCGGAAAGTGCGTCGCGATTGTATCGCGTACGAGCTCAAAGATGACGGTGGCACCCTCAACATTGGGATGCACGCCGTCCGAGAAGAACGAGCCCCATGCTCTCGGCTGGCGCTCTTGCATCGCGCTCCACAGATCTACCGCCGCCACGCCCGAAAATTCCTTGGCCACGCGGATGGCACGTGCAGCGTATGCACCCGTTGCCTCGTTGCTCCGTGTGCTTTCGGCGTGCTCACGAATCGGCGGCTCTGGCTTTGTTCGCCGCTCGAATGCAAGCCACGCGAGGCCATCTGTTGGCGGGGGAGTCATCACGAGCACGCATGCTCCCGTCGCCAAACTGGCGGCTATAATGGCGCGCAGATTTTGTTCGTACTCGTCGATTGGCACATGGTGGCGGCTGGCGGCGGGCGAGCGGCCGGCCAATGGCGGAGGTAGAATCGCATCGTTGGCACCGAGGCATATGCCGACCAGGCTTGGCGCAGAAAGAGCGCTGTCTCGGAAGAGATGCGGCAGCACATGCAGCGCCCAACGTGAATTGTAACCATTGTATCCACGATTTGTCACATCGGCTGTCCGCTTGTAAATAGAAGCCAGCTGCGCCAGCCAGCCACATTCCGACCAGGCGTTGCCAATGATTGAATCGCCAAAGAAGACAAACCTCCGCCGGAGGCCTTGCGGTGGCCGCCGCCCAATTGGTGGCCACCAATGGTGTAGCACCACATAGGCCACGGCGCAGAGCACGCCGAGGGTGCGGCGTTGGCGAGCGACGCCATTATGGACCAATCCAGTTCATTATGAACAAGGATTTACCGGGAACTTTTCTTGCACATCAAAATGTTTTTAGAAGTATGCGCGCGACGGCGAGAAGCCTTGAAAACTCCATGTCGAGAAACGCATGCATTCAGAAACGGCCATAAAAGGTGCTGTGAGACGGTCTTCCAGAAGCCGATCCCAAGATCGAAGACGGGCACTCTTGGACAGGCTCCTCTCCTACAGGGAAAAATGCCGGCGCCCCCAGCGGCACCTGGCGCGTTTTGCTGGGACCGCGTACCGCAACCGCCATTCGACACCTCGATCCTCATGGGGCCCACTGGTCTTACGTGGATGGCCTTCATGACTCGCGTAGCTCCGCGCCTGAATGAGTGGGCTCCAGTGCCTTCGGCGGCCAACTGCTCCTTCTTTGACAATACGCCCTGGCTGTGCGGCAACTACACATGGCGGGTAGCTTCGCCGCTGACGCACTGCTGCAGCTGCGGGGGCGGAACGATGACTCTTGGCCCGAGCCCTCCGTCGCCGCCCACTTCCCCGCTTCCGCCATCACTGCCGTGCCACACTCAAGCGGTAAGCGGATCCCTCATAGACGATCATCTGCTGCGGACCGACAACGCGGACTGGGTCGTCGGCTACGTCGGCTGCGACTACTTTAGCACCCCTCAATCCTTCGTGGACGCGAACAGCTTCGTGCCAGGGGCCAATCCATGCACCCTCTTTAAGTGGCAATCTGCTCTCCCAACAAGCCTGTGCTGTGGGTGTCGTGGGGGCACCTTCACGCAGCCCTTACCCCCGCCGTCGCCGCCAAGGCCGCCCTCGCCACCGCCACCCTCACCCTCTCCGCCTCCCCCCAGACCCTCTCCGCCGCCGCCCTCGCCCTCTCCGCCGCCGCCCTCGCCCTCTCCACCGCCGCCTAGATCCCCGCCGCCCCCCCGGCCCCCGAGAACCCCGCGTGAACCTCCGGGGTATCCCGTGCTCCGCACGGTGGAGGCCGGTTCTAGCCAGAACCAGGAGACGGCTCCTTACACGGAGACGGGTGGAATCGCAGGGTCGATCATCGGCGGCGTGGTCGGCGCGCTCGCTGCTGTCATCATCCTTCTACTAGCAGGCTCCTACTACTGCTTCGCGCATCCCCCCAAGGGCGGCCCCACGCGTTGGCAGAGCTTCGAGCGCGAGCATTTGAAGCCCCTCGAGCACCGCGTTGTTCAAACGCTTCAAGAGCAGCGCTCGCGGTTCCGCGAGCGTTGGCAGCGCTTCATGCAGCGCAGCTCCTCGAAAGATATCAAGCCGCAGCTGGCAGGTGCAGACTACGAGAGGTATCTTGAACAGAGGCCACTGCGGACGCCGCGGCCGCCGCGGACCCCAGAGGAGGAGGACGCCTGGCTTCAGTCTCGAGCGGTGCAGTACACCTTCCCTAATACGACACCACTCGGAATGTATCTCAAGCAAGCCGGCGGGTACGTCTTCGTCCAAGGGGTCATTCCCAACTTGCAGGCGCATCAGGCAGGCGTGCAGGCAGGCTCTATCGTCCTCGGCATCGACCGCGGCTTCGGATGGACGGATCTCGCTGGCGTGAGCTGTGACGAGATCATTGTGCAGATCGAGGACAGCCCGCGCCCCTTTTCGATGTCCATGCGGCCGCCCCCAGGCTTCGCGGACGACGACACAGGTGCCGGTGCGCTCCCGCACGGGCAGGTTGGCCAGCCCGACACCTTGGATCGCAGTGCACTGCCCGTAGGTGTCGGTGGTCGCGACCTGGTCAACCCTGGCCGAGTCCGCTTTGCCGGCGCTGCCGGCGTGGCTTCGCCAGACGACGATGCGTTGCCGGAGGGACAGCTCGAAACCCTCTGTGCGCGCCATGAGAGCAGCTCGGAGACGGAGACGGTGCAGCGCCAGCGCTCGGCAAGGAGTGCCGCGAAGCCCGTGGCGGATGCCATGGTATTTGCATTGGAAGAAGATGTTCCTCAAGTTCGCGCCGCGGCGCAGAAGAAGCAACAGTACGGTGCCATGTACATGCCCAACGTACCCCAACAACTCTCTCCTGGGAGACACGAAGCCCTGCTTCTTCCCGGTCTGCGGCCGCCCCCGGCTCCGCGCTCGGTGAGCCTCAAGGAGCTCTCCCACCTGCGCAGCTTGATCTCAGCAGGGATGCAGGAGAGCGAAGCGCACCGAGTGCTCGAGGCCGCGCGTGAGACCCCCCAGGCACGCGCGCACCTCGAGTCTGTCCTTGCGGCGCAGGGCTCCTCCGCGGGCCTGTACGCCGGCGACCCCACGTGGGAAGAGTATCAGGCGCGGGACTCGCGGCTAAAGGAGCTGGATGGGATGCTCTCGGAGGGTATGATGTCGGTCGAGATGTCGGGAATAGAGCCGGATGGGACTGCCCTCCCCTGATCCTCCCAGCGCACTCGTGATACACTCGTGATGGTACCGGCGCAGGCGGTACGCAGGCGGCGGCCAAGAAGGAAGCGGCCAAGAAGGAAGCGGCGGCGCAGGAGGCGGCTGAGGCCAAGGCCAATACAAGGCCAAGGCGGCGGCCGAGAAGGAAGCGGCGGCGCAGGCCAAGGCTATGGCGGCCGGGCAGTTACCGGGCAGTCGTCTCTGAGTCTGAAGAACATGGCCGATTCGGAACTGATTCGGACCTGATTCGGACCTTCATTCGAGCCCTCACACCTCTGGTGCATGCATGCAATTTCCAGCCTCGTGAGCCAGTGTGATGGAGGCGGGAGAACAGAGTACACAAACTCACAAAGTGGGGGAGGGCGGAGGGGAGGTCAGAGCATGCACCAGATATGCACCACAGACCATCGGCTGAAGGGTGTGCGTGAGGCAGAGTGTGTCGGGATATGAGAGGACTCTCACAGCCACTCAGGGACTCGGACTGTGTGAGAGACCACGTGTGCACAGCCGCAGAGAGGCGCCCACCTCCGCTCCGTCCTTGTTGGGTCTTCGTTGGGAGTACCTTGAGAGACCTCGTAGAGTACAGATCTCCCTACATGTATGGCGCGGCGCATTCGGTACGCATTCGGCCGGGCTTCGTGCCACACGACGCGCCGGCCGGCGCCGGGCGCCCGCCCGTGCGCGCCCGGGGCCGGGCGCGCGCCGCCCACACGACAGAGATTCAGATTGAGATATACACGCCGCTACGCGGGTGCCGCTGCCGGGTCCGCGCACGCTACCGAATCAATGTCGATAGATTTTATACTTGTGGTCTTGATAATGTTGGAACACGAGAACCGAATGGTTTTTATATGTGTGAGTGTGTATCATGGTGTGTTCTGTGTATCCGGTTCGTATCGGTTCCCGCGCGCGGTTCCCCCCCGTTATGCGAACGGACTTGTGAGTGTGCAGAGCCCGCCCTGGAGAATCCGGTAGCGGTTCGGGGCGATGCTGTATGCACCGCACGCAGCACACTCGTCGATCGACACAGCGTATACACACTCATCAGGCTGGGCGTTGCGCGTTGGGGTCCGAAATGGGGGGTGTCGGAAAGATGAAGGTGAAGGTGAGAAGCCGCACGAGCGGCCAACACACCGGCGTGTCAGGTGCACTGATTGAAGGGGACGCTCACGGGCTCGGCGCGTCCGCCAGGCTCCTCGCTCGCAAGCTCTAGGATTCCTATGAGACAGACTTGAGAGCGCGCCTTCGGAGACCAGAGGGGGCATTGGCACCAGAGCGTGAGACCAGAGATCACCCAGACTCTGCTGCACCTCTCCACGACAGCGCACTTGAATTCCGAGTTGCTGGCGCTCCCCGGGAGGGGCTCAGGTGGCCCCGTCACCGTCCCATCACGTTGGATATCTCATCCAGTCATCGGGGAGTGAAGGCCACCCATAGTTCGGATGCGGTGCATCCACCCAAGAGTCGAGTCCGCGCGCACTTCTTTCGAACTGGTTGGCGTAGCTCTGCTGCCGGTAGTAAAGGCGTACGGTCTCGTTGCTAAGATCGCCCTGTAGGGTCGGGTCGCCATGGCCCTCATCGCCGCACCCCCAGGTTGCGTGTTGTGGGTCGGAGTAGTTCCACGGGCGGTAGAACAAGCTGCGACAGCGCGCGGTTCTCAAGGGGCAGATTGGCAGAAACATGGAGCGCCGATCGTCGCTGGGGACGCACACGCCCATGATTGTCCGCAAAACGAGACCGTCTCCGAGCGGCGGCGGGGTGTTCAAGCTGAGGATGTGCTGCCGTATGCGGTCGAAGCACACATTGTTCCGGTCGTAGACGGATGTGTCGGGCATGGCTCCATACCGCTCCTGTTCCCCATTGACGATTTTGACCGTTTCGAAAAATATGGGGTATAGTGTAAGGCGGATCTCCTCGGCGCGGCAGTCGGCCTGAGCGCAGTCGGGGTGCTGGTTGCCGTGCACGCGGCACCATAGCTGCTCGTCGGTGAGGCAAATGCCGGTGAACCATCCGCGGAAGGCCTCGCGGAAGTTGCGCGGCTGGCACATCTCAAAGTCAGAGTACGCTAGGGTTGACATGTAAAAGACCCCCCAATATTGCGCGATGAGCAGCGCCACGCTAACGGGGAGAAGGAGTACCGTCGACCACAACGCCATGACCTTGTTGAGGGGGCTCGCCGTGAGTCACCGCGTGCAGAGTCACCGACCGTTTATATGTTGGCTTTTTTCCGGTGCTGGTGGAACGATAATAAAAAAATTGAAAAAGAGGGGAGAAAGAGGGGGAAGACTGAACTAGGATATGTACATGTAAGATAAATGTACCTTCAAAATACCTTAGGCATTACA
>Ga0210245_101034_pt1 | contig 23989 bp, 17 predicted proteins | sample ChrtobMetaP3_4mM_FD_155450 | JGI IMG/M metagenome (GOLD analysis project Ga0210245, IMG submission 155450) | Chrysochromulina tobin associated microbial communities from unialgal haptophyte culture, Seattle, Washington, United States - P3_4mM | ecosystem: Host-associated > Algae > Haptophytes >...
GGGTGGGGGAGTGGGGGGGGGGGGGGGGGGGGAGGAACGTTTTCTGCGTTGAGCTTTTGAGGTAGGGTGTGAATGGGTGTGTGTGCGGCGCGGGATGTGAATGGGTTTGTCTGCGGCGCGGGGGTACATTTCCCAGGGACGGGGAGTTTGCGCCCGTTTGCGCGTTCGGCTGGAAGTAAACCTTGGCGTTGTGCACGAAGCAGCCCTGCGGCCATTCGGTGCCGACTGTATCCGATTTGCGGCAAATGAAAGCGCCGCCGCCGTCACTTGGAGCGGGCACGTTCGTGCCAGTCTGTCGCTTCATTTGGGAGAAGACGTTGGAGTTGTGGATGAAGCAGCCCTGCCTCCACTCCGTCTCGACGTCCGAGTTGTACGAGAAGGTGGTGAACGCAATGTTGCCGGAGTTGCTGCACTCGGCCACGCTCGCCATGGCCGTCGGGCCAGTCGCGCACTGCGTCGTGCGCTGGTAGGAATTCCAGGAGTAGCCAACCACGGAGCTGGCCTCCATGCAGCTGGCAATTGACGCGACGATGGTGGAGCTACCAGAACATGTAGACGACGTCGCAAAGCCTGAGCGGCACAGGAACGGACTGAATCCATCGGTGGGGGTCGGCCTGTTCGTGCCCGTCTGCGTGCTCCAGTATGCGGTCGTGCCGTGAAAGAAGCAGCCCGCAGGCCATTCCGCGCCGGGGTTCGCGCCAGTGTTGTAGCCGTACACGTTGAGGGCTAGCGCCGCAGTCTGGCATTCCGACTCGGTCGCAATGACCTGGTTGCCCGTGCATGCTGTCGCAGATCGCAGGTACGCGTGGCTGCGCGCCACGAGCACCAGGGCGAGGAGCGTGCGCATTCCATGAGTTTCCATGCGTGAAATTGGGGTTCCGAAGTTTCGTTTCGGGAAACTGGTGCTTCGTTAATCAGGGGACTTGCGAAGCCAAAACGCGGTTTCGCCTTGGAGTCGCGTCCGAAGGAAATGCTTAGTTAGGCTTCACCAGTTCAGGCGAATCGAATGCGACCCGCTCGGCCGTGACCGGGCCCTGCCCGCTGTTAGCCCGCTGGACGGTCCTTTCCGTCACGTGTCAGTGTGTGCCCCCTGAGTGTGGCCCTAGCCCCTTTGTTGCCCCCGGAGCGAGGCACCCAGGCACCGCGCCCCGATTGCCTAATCGGGCGCGAACTTCTTCTGAGGAATCGCGATCATTTCCCGCAAGCGCGTGTTTCCCAGGCGTGAGTCGGGGGTTGTTTGTCTAGAACACTCTCTGCGCACGACTCCGCGTGCGACGTCTAAGGCTACTCACTACTACTCAAGTAGTTACTCTTCCTACAAGGCTTTCGTGCGGCCCCCAAAATATTCATTTTTTGAGGGGCCGCACGGACCCGCTTTTTGTTTCACGATAAAAGAGCCAGCGCGTTCACAGCCGGGGAGTCGAGGGGTAGTTTCGGGCCACCGACTGATCTATTCACACCTGGGGAGTTAATGTCGGAGTAAGCGGCTACGCTCTCCTTCCTCGCCGGGTCGCGTCGCCCGCCCGCCACGCGCGTCAACGCGACGGAGAGTACAGGGCAAAGAATGCTCGGTCTCGCTGTGGCAGCCTCCGACGCTTTTGCCGCGCCGACAGCGCCACGAAACCTATTGGTCGTGTTTCGCGCACGCTCAAGGCACACGTACGGGTTCGGGCCAGAGACGAATTATGATCTTCCCCGGCTCGAGCTCTGTGCGCTTGCCGCCGGTTGCACACTCAGTCCGGCCGAGCTTCAAGTGGAAGATGAGGATCCTCAGGCTTTCTGGGCTCAGAACGTCTGCGAGCGCACGTTGCAGCAGGCAGTAGGCCGTGCCATCCTTGCGCATGGCGCTTACTGCATCGTCGCTTCTGCTGACGATGCTGCTGGTGCCGGTGCTGCTGCGAGGCGGGAGCTCGGCTTGCTTCCTGCGGCTGTCGATGTTGTGGACCTATCGCTGCCCGACCTGCGTCGCGCTTGTCGTGACGAGATGCTTGATGCGTGGCGCGCCGGTGCTGCTGCGGTTGGCTGTGCAGCTGCACCGGCTCTTTCTCATGGCGAGCGCACTCAGCCTTGGGTGCTCGTGCGCGAGGGGCGCAGCGGCCGAGTTCACTTTGGATGGCGGCTCGCCACTGGCCCCGCGGCCGGTACGAGTGCTCCTGGGCTGGCGACGGGCCGCCGCTCCTACACGGGCTGGTTGGGCCAGTATGCCCTCAAAGATCGGCTCGGGCGCGGCCCGACGGCCATGGAGCCGGAGATCGCCTTCGTGATGGCCAACCTCGCGAGGGTAGGGCCGAGATTATCACCGAGGGTCGGGCGGGGCTCTCTGACGGTGCTCGACCCGACGGCTGGTTCGTGTGGGCTGCTGCTAGCGGCGGCGGCGCTCGGCGCGACGGAGCTGGTCGGCGTGGACTGCGACGCGGCCGCCTTCCAAGGAGCCGCTGCGGAGTTTGCGAGGCACGGGCTGCCCGCGCCGCAGCTGCTCGAGGGCGACGTGCTGACGAAACGCGCCCTTGGAGCGTTGACGACGCCGACGACGTACGACGCGATCCTATGCGACCCTCCGTATGGCATGGGTGCACCCGTGCTGCGTGAGGGCGAGGTGGTCGCCGAGCGCTCTTCCTCGGCCGAACCTTCCGACGAGATCACGGGCGCTGTGCTCGAGCTCGCTGAGGTGGTGCTCGCGCCGGGCGGCCGCTTAGTCCTCTTCGTCCCTGCCCGCGGCGACGATGTGTCGCTCTCCCTCGAGGCCTTGCTCGAGAAGCGGCTGCCGTCCGCGCACCGGCCGCACCTGCGCCTGGTGCATGGGCGTAAGCAGCGCTTCGCGACGCGCCGCTCGCGACGTGCCGACTTCCACGGCGTGCCGACCGCCTTGATGGGTGGCGGTGCATTTGTGCGTTGGCTCTGCTGCCTGGAGCGCGTCGACGATGGGGCCACGGCCGGCGAGACATCTTTCTAGGATTCGCTCTCTCCCTCAGTTCAAAATCAGGTGGTGGGGATAGTGTGAGAATCCAGAAAGACTATCTCCCCATAACCCCTTTGGGTCAAAGACTCTCGTACTCGAGTGCACAGCTCAAGTATGAAGTAAACGACATGCCAACCGAGGCAGGAGCCGCACGGCACGCGACGGCAGCGTAACGTACACAGCGCACGTGGCGCATCAAGACGTGGCGAGGGCCGGGGTTCCCAGGCATACAGAGCTTACTGTGTGCGTGAGTCGCCAGTACGCGTATTCTTCGACAAGAAGGGAACCAACCCAAGTACGGCATGCATACGATACTGCATGCGATGTTCAGCTGTAACGGCTGACATGTTACGGCTACTGTTACGGCAGAGAAATCCCACAGAGCACAAACGGCGGTGTGCGCGGTGGGCACGCGGTGAGCAGTAGCGCCAGTGCGACTCCGACGACCGGACACTATCTCACTCAACGGAAGTGAATGAGGTTGAGTCAAAAGAGAGAGATGAGTCGTTGCGCGGCCCGAGGCCGAGCACCGCTCTCGGTCCCGGTACCTGAGGTGTGACCGTGACGATCGAGCTTGAGCTGCCTGAGCCGAAGGTATGCGAGGCACGCTGCCGGAGCATGCTCAGGGTCGGGCTGCTCGACGCGGTCACGCCCGAGGTACTCGTCTCATCGGGCGCGGCCGTCTGACCGCCCTCGCCCGTGCCCGCGGCGGCGCTTGGCGCGGCGCACGCCTGGCTCTGCGAGATCGAGATCTGGCTCTGCGAGTCAACCTGGCTCTGCGAGATCGAGATCTGCCGGCTCAGTCCTTCCGCGGAGATGCGACGTCGCGACGGCGGCTCCGGCTTAGGCTCCTCCTGCCTCTCGAACGAACGCCGGCGCAACGGCACCAATCGTACCACGCCGTCGGGTGCGCTGCCCGCCGTCGAGATCGCGGGTGCGCTGCCCGCCGTCGAGATCGCGGGTGCGCTGCCCGCCGTCGAGATCGCGGAGGAGAGGACTCGCACCATGTCGCGCACCGACTTCTGCTGGGACGTGTCACCTCGTACACGCTCCCAGTCAATCAACATCTCGCGCGCGACGCTCGTAGTCGAAGCTCCAGCGGTCGAATTCGTCACAGATGGCGAGCGTGGTGAGCTCGAGCCATCTCCAAGCCATCTCCACTGCGAGCTCGAGCCCTCCCCACTGCTACTGCTCGAGCTCCTATGGAGCGGCGGCGTCGCCGCCGCGAAGCCCTCCCCCACTTCTTCGCGGCTTGTGCGCGGACTGAGCGGCCGACTGCCAGCCACGACTGCGCCCTGGGCCTGGGAGCTCGAGAACCGCGACGGCGCTCCGAGCGCCTCGATTGCACGCCGGCGCCACTGCTCGGCAGGGTCAAGCGTCACAGGCTCAATGGGCGGTGGCGGTGATTGCGATGTGGCTTGCGCGGCGGCCTGTACCGCGGCCAAGGCACTCGCGGCGGCGGCGGCGGCGGAAGAGGGGGAGGTGATGGATGAGTGCGAGGGACGGGCATCGGGGCGGCGGCGGGCGGGCGGCACCGGAGGGACGTCATCTGCTGCGGAGCTGCTGTGAATATTCACAGTCGAGAGTTCAAAGGCACCTCGCTTGCTATGACGCGTCATGAGCCGTGGCATCGGATCCCGAAGGCGACGCTCAACGTCGCGAGTGAGCTCAGCGAGATCGGGTGGACGCGAGATCTCGCTGAGATCTCGCTGAGCTCTGGTGGCGAGATCGGGTGGACGCGAGGGACCGAAAGGAAGCTCCCTCGCGCTCGCGTCCGTTGCGCCCGCGCCTGCCCTGGGCATGAGCGAGCGCTCTTGCGAGTGGGCGGGCGGCAGCGCGGGTGGTAGCGCGTGCGGCAGCGCGTGCGGCAGCGTGGGTGGCGGAGCGTCCATTGCGTCCAGCGCCGGTGGCCGTGGCGCAGGCGCGGCGGTGTACCTCGTGCCTGCGCCCCCACTGAGTGCGCCTCGCGCCTTCCTGAGCAGCTCCTCAACCTCCCAAACGGCGGCTTTCTCATCGCTCCGTGGGGAATCGAGTTGGAGCGAGGGCCTGCACGTCGGCTGGTCGGGCGGCAGCGATAGGCGCGGCGGCGGCGACTGCGGCTGCTCTAGCACTGGCACGGCACTCGCGGAACGAGGGCCGGGGGATTTATGACGGACGGCGCTCGGTTCGGGGAAGGCAAGACGCGGCGGCGACTGCGGTTCGGGGCGCGGCGATGACGGCGGTTCGGGGAACGATAGGCGCGGCGGCGACGGCTGCGGTAGCATCGGCGGTTGCTCATCCACTGCCGCCGCGAGCGCTGCTAGCGCGCTCGGCTCCTCAGCAGCACTGGCCGGCGGCCCAGCATGCTGCCCAGCAGGCTGCCCAGCAGCACTGGCCGGTTCCTGCTGCTCTTTCTCCTCCTGCTCCTTCTCCTGCTGTCGCTTGAGCTCCTGCCGTTCTTGTTGGAGCTCCCAAAACGGCCGCGCCTTGCGCAAGGCGCGCGCCGCTGGGGCCGCCTCCGCGGGCGCCTGAGCGGGCGCACCGGCGGGCGCTGTATTGGGCGCGTCGGCCAACTCGGCGGGCGCTGTCTTGGGCAACGCCCGATCGAGGCCTGCTACCGATCGAGGCGAGCCTATGAGCGCGCCTGTGAGCGAGCGAGGCGAGCGAGGCGAGCGAGGCGCCCGCGCATCCCTCTGCTCTGCCGTGCTCGAGAGTGGCCCTACTGCCTGCTGCAGCCCCTGCTGCTGCTCGCGCGCTGGACGGGCGGCGACAGGGCTGCTGACGCGGCTACTGGGCGTCGCTGGGGCGGAGGACGGGGCATCTGAGTCGTTGAGCAGCAGCGTCGGCTGCAGCACCGCCGCCAGCTGCGTCGCGGTCGCGCGCTGCGCTTTCGGAAATCGAAACGAGTAGACGCGCTTGCGGCACTGGAGCACAAGGGTTGCCTCGCCGGTGAGCCGCACCGACAAGATCTCCGAGAGCGGGATGCGCTTGCACTTGCGTAGGTCAAGGCGTACAAGAGCCGCCTCATTCGCACCGACGGCGGCCTTGTTCCCCGGGGTGGAAGGGGGCGTCTGTTCGGGCGTGCCGAACGGCGATGGCAAGGTGATGCCACCTTCAGCCGGCCACCCACGACCGGAGGCGATCGGGGCGTCGTGGTGGGCGATCGGGGCGTCCCAGGACTCCTCGGCCGTCGCGGCGGACGGCCCGCAGGACGAGAGCGCGCGCGGCGAGCGCACGAGGCTGCGCGTGCGCGCGCCGGGCGGCGTGCGCGCGACTCCGCCGTCGGCTCGCCAGCGCGCTCGGCGCGCAATCTTGGCGAGCGGTGCGTAGTACAGGCAGATCTCCTCCAGAGAGACCCACAGCTGGCGTGGCTGGTAGATGGCAAGGGGCAGGTGGTGATGGTAGATGGCGATCGGCTTAGCACGCTTGGCGACGAGGACACCCTTATCGCCTCCGAGCAAGTCATAGAGCTGCGGCAGCGCCGTCCACACCTGGGCGGACGTGAGCGTCAGCGGCGGCGGCTTTTTGCCTCTCGCGTCGGCGGCCGGTGCGAGCGCTGCGGCGGCGGCGACGGCGACTCGCCCAGCAAGCACCTTGCTCTTGAGCATGGGCGAGTCGTACTCATCGGAGGGAGCGTCCTCCTCCGCAGGGCCTTCCATCTGCTGGAGCCAGCGCAGCTGCACCGACTCGGGCGAGACGAGCGGCGGCGGCGGCGGCGGCGGCGGCGGCGGCGGCGGCAGCGGCGGCGGCGGCGGCATCGGCGCGGCGGGCTCCACAACCGTGTCGGAAGCAGGGGCGGCGATGCGCGTGCTGCTGGGCGAGGGTCGCTCCGCACGGCGCGCGATGAGGGCGTTGGGCACGGCGTGTAGGGCGTCCCGCAGCATGCGCGAGGCGCCGGCGGCGAGCGTGCTGTTGACCTCTCGGCGCGGCATGATTTGAATCTGTGCGAGCTGGTTGCCCGTGCTGCCCTTTTTTTCGAACGATAACTGCGCCGCCACCACCTCGCCATCGTCGGAGCTCTCTTCTGCTCCCGACGCCGGCGTGTCGGGCGCCGACCCACCCGACCTATCCGAGTTGGAGGGTGAGACGCCGCCATTGTGGTCGAGCTGGTCACAGAGCCGTTGGATCTCTGCCGGGATGACGGCACGGAGCATGGGCGCCTCCACGCCTGCGTTGCGCATCTTGAGCCACTGCAAGCGCAGAGCCTCCTTGGCGACCGGGCGCGCACTCACGCTCGGCTCGAGCAGCGCACGCAGCGAGGCGCGCGCGCTGTCGGAGACACCCTGCAGAGCCTCGTTCTTCTCGAGTTGGAGCGAGGCGGCGGTGCGGATGCTGCACGCGCGGAGGCACGGGCGCGAAGGGGAGTACGGGCGAGAGGGGGGCAGGGGGAGCGTGTGAGCAGGCTGGGCGCTGGGACAAGGTGCGGCGCCATGAGGGAGGGAAGCAGACAGCGTGGAGTGACGCGAGGAACGTGCGATGAACGTGCGAGGAACGTGCGATGAAGGTGCGAGGAGGCCGAGGAGAGGCGAGGCATCACGGCCGACGCGAGGCGCCCCGGCCGGGCAGCGAGGTGCATCGAGCGGCACGCACCGATGCTCGGTGGCGGCGGATGAGGGGCCGCGGAACGGGTTGCGCCCGCAGAGGAGCAGATGGAGCAGCACGCCCGCCGCCCACACGTCCGTCGTCGCAGTGTACGCTCCCTCGAGCATCTCGGGCGACACGAAGTCGAGCGTGCCGCAGAACTCGGCCAGCGGGGCGTCCGAGGGGCGCCAGCGCGCGGCGAGGCCCCAGTCAGCCAGCTTGAGGTACGCGTCGGGCGCTGCTGACGAAAAGAGCAGATTCTGCGGTTTGATATCACGGTGCACCACACCCAGGCCGTGGCAGTGGGTGAGCGCCTGCAGTAGATCATACATCACCTTGGCGGCGACGGTCTCCGAGTACGCGGGCTGCCGCGAGAGCCACTCCGGTAGCTCGCCACCCATGCACAGCTGCTGCGCCACGTACACGAAGCCCTCGTCCTGCCACCAGCCGTGGAAGCGCAGCATGTTGCGGTGCTTGGTGGCAGCGAGCTCTTCGAGCAGCTTCGCCTCGCCGTACAGGAGTTCCTGCGCGCTCTGCTGCGCCCCCCCACGCTGCGCGGCGGCCCGCGTGCGCTCCTTGGAGATGGCCTTGAGCGCCACCGCGCGCGCGCCCTCCACCAGCACAGCATAGTACACCGAGCCGAAGGCACCCACGCCGAGCAGCGGCGTCGTCTGCACCTCGACGAGGCCTCTTAGGACCGCAAATGTGGGTGCGGCGAAGCTGACCGTCCGTGACAGGCTTCCGTCTGTAGGCGTAGGCGTATGGCTGGTGTCGCGGGAGAGAAGCATCACCGCGAGTGCAATGTGACGGCCGACCTGTGAAAACACTGTGAAAACACGACTCACTCACGCATGATCAAATACCCGGACTTCGCCTTCCCTTCGTGGCACTGAGGGCACGGAACGCCAGCGACGAAACCGTGAAAATCGGGGTTTTTTCGCGCGGCTTTCACCGACACCGAAATGCTGCTTTCTTCACTTCAGCCGAGCGATGCCCCAGGTTCCGCGCCGCTGCGCGATGCCAAGCGCCAGCGCACGGCCGATGATGCCAGCGTATGTGCCGGCGCCGACGATGACGAGGAGCTCGAGTGCGTCGGTGAGGTGACATGGGCCGAGCGCGATGCGGTATTGGTCCTCATGCCTCCTGGGCCAAAGGTCACGCCTCCGATTTCACCTGACGAGGACGAGATCGCATTTGTCGGCGCGCGGACGGCAGAGGAGCGCAATGCGGAAGGATTTGCGAACGCTATCGACCTCGACGCACTAGGAAACAGCCCGCTGCCTCCAGCGCCACCGCCGGCAGCAAAGCAGCGCCGTACGGTGAAGCCGGAGCCGAAGCTCGAGGAGCTCGAACGCCTGATGGACGACATTCGCCAGGCGCCGCCCGACCCCGGAGGCGCCGCTGCCGCCGCCGCGAAGCCGCAGCTCCATCGCGGAGGCGCCGCCGCCGCCGCCTCCGTCAAGTCGCAGCTCAACTCCGAGCAGCAGCGCGCCGTCAGCCTGGCGATGGCGGGCGAGAATATCTTCCTCACGGGCGGCGCTGGCACCGGCAAGAGCTTCACGCTCAACCAGATCATCGAAGCCCTCCGGCAGCATCATGGCGACGACGCCGTCGCGATCACCGCCACCACGGGCATTGCGGCGACGCACATCGGCGGCACGACACTCCATTCATGGAGCGGCATCGGCGTGGGCAAGGGCACGGCGGACGAGCTGTTTCGCAAGATGTCGAAGCATGCGGCCACGCGATGGCAACAGTGCCTATGCCTCGTCATCGACGAGGTGTCGATGCTCGATGGCTCACTTTTTGACAAGCTCGACGCCATCGGCCGCCGGCTGCTCGACAAGACGCGCTGCTTCGGCGGCGTTCAACTCGTGCTGTGCGGCGACTTCTTCCAGCTGCCGCCTGTCGGGCTTTTGCGCGATAAGCTCTCCTTCCTTTTCGAAGCGAATGCGTGGCCGCTCGCTGCCAAGAACGTCGTGCTGCTGCGTACCGTCTTCAGACAGACCGACCAGTCGTTCGTCGATCTCCTCAATGAGATGCGACAGGCCGAGCTCTCGCCGTTCTCGGTCGCACGGCTCCAGCATGCCGTCGCCAACCCGCCCGCGCTCGCCGTCGTACCCACCAAGCTCTACCCCCACAACGAGCGAGCCGAGGAGGAGAACTCGACGCGTCTGCATGTGCTCGAGGGAAAGCCCCGCGTGTGGAGAGCGATCGACACGGGCTCGATGCCCTGGCTCCTCAAGGACTTACTTGTGCCGCAGGCGCTCGTCCTCAAGCCCGGCGCGCAGGTGATGCTCCTCAAGAATCTCGACACGGGTGCCAAGCTCGTCAACGGCTCGCGCGGCGTCGTGGTGGGCTTCGAACCTGACCCGAGCGCAGCGGCTGCGATGCAGCGTGATCTCGAGACGCACCGCCGCCTCGAGGCGCTCAGGGAAGCTCTCCGTCAAGCCGTGCCGGCGCCGGCCGCGGGTGCGATCTCGGGTGCGATCTCGTCGCTGGAGCGCAATCTCCCGATGACTGCGTCTGTCTTTGCGGCCGTCTCGGCCGTGGCCGCGGCGCAGAGGGAGAAGAGGAGTGGGGTGGCGGCGGCGTCCGAGGCGGCGGGGGGGGCGGGGGCGGCGGGGGCAGCAGCAGCGGAACCAGCAGAGGTAGCAGAGGCAGCAGAGGCGGCGCTGGCCTCGCTGCCGCTGTCGGCGGGTGTACCGACGGAGGCCGACAGCTGCTCGTCGTCCATGTCGGACGATGCATGCTATCCGAGCAGGCCCGCGCCTCCCACCAGCAACCAGACTGAGACGAGCAGCAGCGGGCTGGCCGCCTCCTCCGCCGCCTCGGTCGCGGCCGCCCTTCGCCAATTCGATTTCTCGTCGCAGTTCGGCGAACCAGAGGCGGCGGAGTGCTCCTCCACCCCTTCGTCGTCGTGCGATCCCAGCTCCGCCGAGATCGACGCCGCGATCACCGCCGCCGCCGCCCGCGCCGCATGCACGACCGCGAACGGCGCCGGCGCGTCTGACGCCACCCTCGCCGACGCCACCTCCGCCGCCGCCGCATCCGAGGTGGCCTCGATGGCTCAACTGCCCATGTACCCTGTCGTCGATTTCGAGGTGGGGACGCTCGCACGGCCTCAAAAGCTACGTATGCTCGTCACGCCTGCCTCCTGGGAGCTGGAGCAGTCGGGCAAGAAGGTGGCGCGGCGCGACCAGGTACCTCTCAAGCTCGCGTGGGCCATCTCGATCCACAAGAGCCAGGGCATGACTCTCCCCGCAGCCGAGGTCGACCTTGCGCATTGCTTCGATGATGGGATGGCCTACGTGGCCCTCTCGCGTGTCGTCTCACTCCAGTCGACGCGACTACTCTCCTTCGACCCAAAGAAGGTGACGGCGAATGCGCGCGTCGCGCGCTTCTACGCCAGCATTGGAGACACACAAGCCGCGGCCAGAGCGAACTGCACCGCCACATCAGGCGCCAGTAGTAGTCCGGGCGGAAGTCAGAGAGGCAGTGCGCTCAGCCAGGCCCAGAGGGAGCGGCTGGAGGCGAACAAGGCGGCCGCACTTGCGAAGCGCAAGAACCTGGCCCAGCTGGCCCAGCCGCCCCAGCCGCCGCAGCCGCTGCAGCCGACGCAGCGGACACAGCCGACGCAGCCGCCGCTTCCCGTCTTTCAGTGGCTGCTGCCGCAGCCGCAGGCTCCGCAGCCGCCGCCGCCGGGAATGGCGTGGTCGCAGCCGTGGTCGCAGTCGTGGTCGCAGCCGGGGCCACCAGCGTTGCCAGTGCCATATGCGACGACACTGTCAGTGCCTTTTCTACAGCCCCGGCAGCCATCGACTGTCAATGGCTGGAGTGGGCAGCCGACGACGACGACCTGTGCGCCAGTGCCGCAGCCGTTGCCATTGCAGCCGCTGCCCACGCATCCGCTCCCTTATGCTCATGCACCACCCGCGCCGCTCTACGAGCGTGCCCCAGGCAAGCAAGTTTGTAATTTCGGGACCAAGTGCTACCGCAAGAACCCGGAGCACTTTGCACAGTACGACCATCCGGCCGACCATCCATATTTCATCCAGGACACCGCCGCCTGGGCCTGCCCTGCTGCGCCGCAGCCGGCTCCCGCGGCCACGATCTGAGCAATTGGATCTGAGCACTGAAAGGCTTGTTTAATAATCGGGTCTTTCTCTTCTGTGTTCATGCTTGGGCGCGGTGTGACATCAGAGAATAGTGTGATCTCGCTGTGAAGCTCGCGGACCTGCTGGGCACTCTTGCGCGCGGTGTGAACGCTCGCACCTCACAGCTTTTCACGGTGGAGCGTGAGTGAGCGCCTAGCACATTGAGCCGAGGATGAGAACAGCGAGGCGTGGATGGCGAGAACGCTCGCGGCCGCTCTTGGCTGGAATGGATCGCCTGGCACTGATGCTGCTGATTCCTGGCTGCTCCACCTCAAGGGCATCGCCGCCGAGGGCATCACCGCCGCCGACGGCAGCGCCGAGGACATCGGCTGGATGGCTGCTTGCCGCGCCGGGCGCGCCGTGCAATCTGAGCATCGCAGTGACTCACGAATCGGCGAGGTTGAGCTGGGCGCATGCGATGCCGGACGAGGGCGGGCTGGCGACGCACTACGTCGTCAAGTGGCAGGTGAAGGACTCGGTCGAGGTGCACTGGCACCCTGATTGGGTGGGCGTGGGCAGCGAGAGCGTCGTGCTCTCTGATCTGTACCCGGGCTCGGAGTACGGCGTGAGGGTTGCAGCCGTCAACCAGCAAGGGCGCGCGTGGAGCGCGGCAGCCACATTCCGGCTGCTCTCAGCCATCCAGTGCGAGGCGAGCATGGACGCACATTGGATTGAAGGCGGGCTCATCGACCAGCGAGAGGCGATCGCACTGTGCGGGCCGCTCGCGGAGCACCATGACGCCGACCCGGAGGCGCGCCGCACCACGTGCTCCGCGGACTACACGGCGTACATCTTGGCGGGCGCGGCCGCAGGCGCGACGTTCGCCGTCGTCTTCGGCGCGGTGGTGCGGCGGCGCGCCGAGTCTTGACCTCCCACACCCTCATCAGAGGTCTGCGTATTTTACACGGGCTCCACGCTAGTGTCAGGTTGGTCCGGGAACTTTTCTATTAATCATGATCACACCTGCATGGAGCACGCCGCTGCGAAACTTGATGTATTTTGGTCTGTGCTCAAAGATTGGTGCTTGTGTCTTCCGAGACGGACAAAGGCATGGCGCGAGCTCGGGATTCTCATACCTTCATGGCGAAAACTTTGGTGTTCACAATTACATATAATTCTTCTGGTCCTAAATTTGGTCTGCAAACTGTGATAATTGATGACGGAGTCCGACCAAGGACACCAAGAGCGACGGCCTCGTTCTGGATGTGAAGAGCGGATGGAGAATTTAGCCCGCTTTGAGACGTCGGAGACCTCCGCGGTGGAGCCCGTCATCGTGCGGGCGGGCAGACCGACGCACATATCCAACGATTACTTCGAAGGGACATGCTTTCTCTTCGTCCGCGACCCCGCTGTGCATGTGAGCACGCAGGATACCTTCTGCAGGCGCTACTTTGAGATTCAGCTGCAGGGCCGCTTCAAGCGGACGCCCGAGCGCTTCTTCATCGGTCTGGAGCTCTCCGAGGTGCTCCGGTTGAGCATGCTGATGCGCGGCGTCTGTAACACTCTCTTCAACTTTGTACGCTCCTACGAGCCAGACATTTGTGTCTCCTTCGGCTCGGCCAAGGGCGGCATCGACTACGAGATGCCGCACCTCGTCTCGCCGTACTTTAAGGGCTGCGACATCGTCGTGGAGACGCCCGACGGCGAGGCGCCCCCCACGCTGGGCACCGACATCACCGGCGGCAGAACACACCCAAAGGGCGGCAGGCCGATCGGGATTCGGCTTGACTGCACGTACACGATTTGCACCTTCTCGACGTGCATCGACCCTTTCGCGTGGAAGGTGAAGGGAACGCCCGTGGGCACCGTCGACATTGGCTCGGTCATCGGTCGCGACACGGCGATCCGCATCGTCATGTACGCGCTGCAGCCGCCGGCAGACGCAGGGGTCCGCCCGGCGCACGCGAGCGCACATAAGGCTTACATGCTCTGCGTGCAGCTCGAGCCACCCGCACGCCGGAGGGCGATGCTGCCGAGCCCCATCTCCGTGCCTGCCGACGCCGCCACCGCCGAGTCGGGCAGCCTCGCGGTCACCATCCGTCGTAACTCCAGCTACGAGGGCATCCGCGACGCGGTCGAAGCAGCGGCAGCGGCGGCGGCGACGGCGAGCGAGGCGCTGAAGCCCAAGAAGCGACGCAAGAAAAAGCGGCCGGGCCCCGGTAATATACTACCCTACAGGCCTGGCTCGCGCGCGCCGCTGCCCATGGACTCTCCCGGCTCGGGCGCCTCAAACCAGAACTATCCAAATTTGGCAGGTGGGGCCAAAGAGCTCTCCCCGGCAGAGCTTGAGGCGCAGCACAGGCTCGTGATTTGGATGGCCGGTCAAAAGCCGAGCAAGCGCACCGCTCGCCGCCACGCCGCCGCCGTCGCAGCCTCGGAGTCCGACATTCGACGAAACTCGACGAAACCCGCCGAAACCCGACGATGCAAGCTAGCTTCCGAGCCGCGCTCGTCGCGAGTGAGCCAGCTCATGGCGCGGCTCATGGGCCGTCGGTTCAGCTCGCCCACCAAGTCGGCAACGCCGGCGCTCGCCGCAGTTCCCTCAGCGAGCTTGCCGAAAGCGTCACCGGTGTCGGTCAGCGCTGAAAGCGTCAGCGTCGAGAGCGGCACTACCAGTGCCGCCAGCGCCGATTGCGCCGTCAGCGCGGCCGAGCTAGAAGCTCGCAGCCTGAGCCCGGGCACCGTTTGCTTTGTCAGCACGCGTCACGAGCTCTCAGTCTCGTACATCAAGCCCTTGCCATCTCCCCCAACCCTAATGCTAGAAGTAGAATCTACTTCCAGCTAAAGTAGCTCCAGGACGGGAATGTTCAAGTGTATTTGTATTTTTTGACTAACCCTAAACTCCGCGGGTAAGAACCCGACCTTTTAGACGTTAAGGCCTAACCCTACGCGCGGCGCTAGTGAATAATTTGACCGGTACGAGACGAAATGGAAGGTGAAAAATCAGAGTTCTATTTTCAATTTTGTTTGACGATGTCTAAGACATGGTCGGAAACCCTAACCGCGCGGGCTTTTTAGGCCATTGCATGACGCCGTCGTCGCGCAACCCTAGACGCGCTGCGCCGGTGTCGCTCGAGCGCGAGCTCGAAGCTCGCAGCAGCGTGCGCATGCAGCTGCACGTCGGCAAGGGCGTGCTCGCGCACCGCCGCCGCGAGCGCCCCAGGCTCGGGCGGTTCGCACGCCTCTGTCTTACGCGTCGAGTGCTTGGCGTTCAGGTGCGGCAGCGGCGGACACGGCGAGATCGCGGCGAGCTCACACACGAGCTGCAGCCACTCGCCGAGACGCTCAAAGACGCCCACAAGATCCAGACGATCGAGCAGGCGCGTCGCGGCGCGGCGCATCGGCTCATGCCCCACGTGCTCGAGCGGCGGGTACAGCCAGCGCGGTGAGGTGAGTCGCCATCCTTGGAAGTTTGGGAAAGCGGCCACAAATCCGAGCACGTCGCATGCACTCAGGTTGCAAGCGCAGCGCTGTTGGAGCGCCTCGCGCCCATACTCGCGCATCGCGTCGTATTGGTGACGCTGTAGCGACGGATAAAGGGTGAGAGGATCCCGTATCACCGTCGTCACTACCACGCGACAGCCGGGCAGCACCGCTGGCCGCATCCGGGGGAGCATCTGCAAAAAAGTGAAGGGTTCACCCCACTTACCTGCAATGCATGCCATCGGCGACAATCAGTGGCGATCAGAGGCGATCAGAGGCCATCAGTGAACGGCGTGCCCCACGCACCAAGGGCCGAGTCAGAGGCAATCCGAGGCCATCAGTGAACGGCCCCCACGCACCAAGGGCCGAGTCAGAGGCAATCAGAGGCCATCAGTGAACGGCCCCCACGCACCAAGGGCCGAGTCGGGCCAATGGAACTCGAGGAGAGTGAGAGCGTAAGTGAGTGAGGGCGCAGCTGCTGCCACGGCCGCTCGCCACTTGCCGCCATCGACGCCGCCCTTGCCGCCGCCGCCGCCGCTGTCGAGACCGCTGCCTTCGTTTCCCGCAAGCTGCCGCACGACGATCGAGCGCGCCTCCGTCACGGGCACCTGCTGGCACTCGCTCACCGGACGGGGGTCGGACGGGTGGCAGCAGTGCAAGAAGAGCTTGTTGCCGTCGCAGCGTCCACGGTGGCGCATCCACGTCACCGGACCAAAGAAGCGTGCTTGGCCCGCCTTCTCAAGCTGCAGCATCCAATCACGCACGGAGACGCCGCCAGTCTTTGCAATGTGGCGCGTGGCCACGAGCGAGCACGCAGAGGAAGACCGTGGCGGCTCCGCATGCTCGTGGTGACGCCGCGAACGCTCACACACGCCGCACGCGCGCGCGCAGCGCCGGCGAAGTGCGCGCGAGCAGCTCACGCTAGTGCCATTGCCCGCACCGCTCCCGCGCAGCAAGTGCTCGCAGCGCGCGGCACGATCGACGCAATGCCGCGCGCCACCGTGACTCGTCGACACAGTCGACTGCAGGGAGCGCTCGAGCATCTCAAGCGAGTGGTTCCACTCGCGCGTGAAGGCGCGGAACTCAGCCTGCTGCGCTCGCGACGCGGCCGCAGCCTGAGCCACGAGCCGCGCTGCGGCCATTTGCCGCGCGACGTTCACACCCGTCCAGAAAACACGGTCAGAAGACTGTCAGAAGCGGCGTGGCGAACAGTTGAAACGAACATATGCGGGCGGAGAGCGATGAAACACATGCGTGCGCGCGAGAGATGTTTCGTCAGTTTTCGACAGAATTCCGCGGCCATCATGCGCGCGGGTCGATTGAACCTCTCGTCGCCGCCGAGAACATCGATTCAGCATCACGTGCAGCCATCGCCCAAATTAGAGGTGCTCCAAGACCCCGAGCTACTCCAGCGCTCGCTGGTGCACCTCGCGCCGGCTTCATCGCTGCTTGGGCTTGGACGCCATCTATTTGGGGGAGGCGCACTGGACATTGCGGTGGTCGGCGCATCAGTGGCGCAGGCAGGAGGCTGCTTAGACCAGCCCGCCAAGCGGTGCATGGAATACCGCGGCGTCGATCGGCTATACAACCCTGTGCCGCCGCATCAGCACCGCGTGCTCATCAAGGGCTTCCTTGTGCGCTTTCTCGAGGCGATTAATCGTACCTGGCCAGCGGCGCATCGCATTCACAACGGTGCGGCCGATGCGACTCCCGCAGATCTGCTGGCCGAGTGCCTCTTTTCGCACATCCCGCGACGGCCGCACCTGGTGGTGCTCGAATTCGGCTCGATGGCCAAGTCGACCACGCCCGAGGCTGTCGAGGCCATCGTGCGGGCTCTGCTCGACGTGCCGTCGCCGCCAGCGATTGTCTTCCTCAGTGTGCGGGAGTGGGCGCATCGCCGCGACCCGCGCAACCTGACGCTGTGGGGTCAATACGAGCGCACCGCCTGGCACAGGATGGAGAATTACCTGCTGCGCCTATGCCAGCACTACCGCGTCTCGTGCCTCTCGTACTTCGAGGCGCTCGCCCCACTCATGTACTCGCGACCTTGCTTGACGTGGCGCTCGCCCCACTCATGTACTCGCCGCCGCGCCTGACCTTGCTTGACGTGGCAAGTGACGGGCTGCATCCCAGTACCGGCCGGCTCGGGGTTGACTTGCTCGCAGCCATGCTGACGCACTGGCTGGAGCATGCGCTTGCGTCTGTGCTCACGTCGGGTCTGCTCCGGCCCAGCGCGACCCAGGCTACATTTGCGCAAATGATGTCGCCACCGCTGCCGCCCTCGCCGCCGCCGCCACCACCTGCGCACGATTGGGGCCGACTGCCGCCGCCGCTATACCCCATGGCCGCTAAGTGAGTGCCACTGATGACCACTGATGACCACTGATGACCATGAGTGGCCACAATTGACCACTGAGGACCACTGATGACCACTAATGACCACTGATGACCACTCTCATGGCTGTACCCCCCCCCATGCCCGCAAGGCTCGCGAAGGTGGGCCACGCGCGCTGCTACGGCTTCGGCCGGCTGGGCGGCCGCGGCCGCTTCGGAGCGTACCAGCGCATGGCGCCCGTTGCGTGGCGTACAGCCAGCTGCAGCAGCAGCAGCATGCAACTCGACGAATGCATGCATGCCGATCTGGAAGTCCCCTGCCCGCGCACGCTGCCCGCGGTGCCCGCGCCGCCTGTGTTCATGTACTGCTACCACGCGTTCCGGGGCGGCGTGCCGGGCAAGCGCTCCCCCGGCGCTCTTGCGCTTGCGCCCGGCGCCACCATTGATCTGCCCGTGGACACGCGCATCGTTGCGACAACGGCAAGCGATGCGGACGGCGGCGGTGGCGGCAGCGGTGGCGGCGTCGGCGCCGGCGGCGGAGGCGCCGGCGGAGGCGGCGGCGGAGGCGGCGGTGGTGGTGTTCGTCACGCGAAGGAGGGCGCCGATGCGGCCTTGGTGCGAGTGACACTTGGCTACCTGACATCGTACGCGGGTGGCATGGGACGCGCGGAGGTCTCGTGTCATCACGGCTGCCGCTGCCCGGGGAGCACCCTTGATGGCCATCGGATTGACACAGACCGCAACATCTCAGTCTTCGCACCCCACCAGATACGAGTGACGGGTGCGTCCGCCTCGTGCGTGGTACGCGTGCGCGTGCTCGACGAGTCGTCAACGGTCGGACATAAATTCAAGCTGTCCACCCTCAACGTGGTCGCGGACTCGGACAGCGGAAAGGCCACGATGGTGCAGCCGCTCGGCGACGACACTGACGACGCTAAGAACGACGCTAAGAACGACGCTAAATCACCGAAAAGGTTGAGAGTACGGCGCGGCGGCAAGGGCCGAGGTGGGAGGCAGTGAACCGATCTCGCTCGGCTGTGCATAATTAGTGCCTAAGAGGCTTGTCCCGTGTACCATTGGCAGAGGTAATCAGTGCAGCCTGATCGGTAGCATCAGTCGGCTGCGGGTTTTATAAGATCCAGTATGCTCTGAACCACCTGGTTAGCGTGTACGTGAATGGGAGCCCCATTTTTAGGAGGCGCCCGTCACGACGCGACGAACACCCGCCCAAAACTTGGAATTGAGAAAAGTTGGAGGAGCATCAGAAAGCCCCTGCTGAGCATCATGCCTCCCACCATGTCTTTTCACCCAATATCATCGCGAAAAGAGAAGGAGACGACCCCGCGGGGGTCCTCTCCATCGGACTTGTTGCGTGAGCTCGATAGGATGCGCGCCGAGTCGGAGAAGCAAAAGCAGCACATTGCGGAGCAGCAGCGGCTGATCAACAGGCTGCATGGGTCGGTGGCGATGTCCGGCATCCCAAAGAAGAGCAGCAGCGGCAGCGATCTACTGAAGGTTTTGCGAAAAGACCTCATGGAAGCGCAGCAAAAGGTCGAGAGCATAAAGGTCCTGCTCAATGAGAAGCTGCCGACTGAGGCGAAGACCTCACGAGCTGGTTACCTGCGCACGCTGCCCGAGCTGATCGGCCCGCCGCCGCAGCGCAAGTGGCAGGACGAGTGGGTGCAGCTGAAGGCCGAGTCGTACCGGCTCAGCGGCCAGGGCGAGGGGAGCGTCGAGGCGGACGAGGCATACGTGCGCGAGTACGACAACTTCGACAAGTTCGTGTCGCAGGAATGGGTGCAGGCCGATACGTATGCGCTCGAGCAGATGGGCTGGACGCACGAGCGCGCGGAGTGCTACACGATGCTCTTCACCTGCGTTGAGGCGCTCGCGCGCGCGCTCAAGGACGGCGACCCGTGCTACGCGGCGTCCACGTATGCCCTCTCCGAGACCCTTTTCCTTCAGAGGCGAGATGCGGACGGAGAAGACCCTTCCTCGCCATCTCCACCCTTGCCGAGAGGCATGCGCGACGCTGCACGCGCCGCGGCGGAGAAGGCGGAGAAGGAGCTGTACTCGAAGCTCTATTGGAATCGCACTGGCTTGTACGGCCTAGAGAGCCGCGAGCCCAACTGGGAGTTCGTCATGGAGCCCGATGGAACCGGCTTCCGTGGGCTCACGTCATCGTCTCTCACGCACGCGACGGCGGACCCGCAGCTGTTCACCGAGGAGGGCTTCATGGTGCTTTACAACGACCCCGAGACCGGGGAGTCCTTGGCGGGCTGTGCGAAGCACTCCGACATCATCTGCTTCGAGAGTAGTGCCGATGACGAGCAGGGCTCACACTCTGCTGTGATCACCTCACTCTTCTCAGGAGATTTCCCGCCCAACACGCTCTTCCGCTTCAAGGAGCTCAAGGAGCCGGGCACCTGGGAGGCGCCCGCCCACCCCGGCGACGCGCCCGTGTACCCGCGGCAGCGCCTCATCATCGTAACCGCCACCTACCAGCCGCCTCGGAAGGGTCTAGGGACGAGTGAAGACGAAGGGAGCAAGATGTGCGGCATCGCCCTCACCCTGAGCTACAACAAGCGCGAGGCGTTCCTCAAGGGGCTGGACGATCTGATCGCTAAGCCGCTGCTCACCATGGAGGATGAGTTCATGCGCGAGATGAGCTGGTCAGACTGGAAGGGCAGGAGCTACACCCTCGCCGAGGAATGGGCCTACGTCAAAGGACCGGCCAAGTCCAAACCCAACTGCACCCCCGGCCACCGCGACCAGAACAACCACGGCAAGTTGCCCGAGGATTTTCGCACGAAGGTCAACGAGATGATCGCACAGCGGCGCAAGGAGGGCCATGGCGTCCTTCTCGACGAGGGCCACGCCTTCCTCACCCTTGACGAGGTCCTTGCCGTCCGCCTCTACTCAGGGCCCGCTTACCAGCCTCTCAACACCTTCCTGCGCCAGATTGCGCCTTTGTACGACGAGTTCCGTGCAACGGTGGCCTCGCACCCGGGGCTCACGTTCGCGGCCACGGTCGGCCACATTTGCCGCGCGATCCGCAAGCTGGCCGCCGTGACGAAACCCGACGAGGCACACCTCAAGCTTTGGCGTAGCGTGCGTGGGGAGCTCGAGCCCGCATTTTGGGTGCCTGACTCAGGACAAATGGTCTGCGCGGTCGACATGGCCTTCATGTCCACGTCGCGCAGCCGCGACGCGCCCGTCGGGTACATGCAGTCCAACGGTGCGAACGTGCTCTGGTGCCTGCACCCGAAGCCCGAGAGCGACAGCGGCTTTCATGTGGGCGCCTCGATCAGCGAGATCTCGCAGTTTCAGCAAGAAGAGGAGGTCCTCTTTCCGCCGTGCACCATGCTCATCGTCAGAGAGAAGGCGGAAAGGGAGAAGATCGCCGCGAAAGCGGCCGCGCAAAAGGACGTCGCCAAGCTCAAACGCATGTCGACCGAATCGTTCACCAAGGTCGCGTGGGCCCACTTATCCGTAGAGGAGATGGCCGAGGCGGGCAAGAAATTCTTGGCCGTCGACGTGACGCCGACTTTCTTGTGAAGAGAGGACTGACCTTCGGGACGGAGGACTTTTTTCGCGGTGGGCGACCATCGGGACGGCTAGAACACCACCCTGGCGAGGGGCGGCTGCCGGGCTCCACCTTTCCGACCCCCTTGCCAGAGCTCGGCGGACCTTGTCATTTGTCCATCTAGGAGTTCGTTCGAATCTTTTTCCGATTTTCCCCAACAGCTGGGGATTTTCCATCGGAAACTGGGTTTCCAGAAGAGACGTAACCCCCGAGACACGGAGACAGTGCCCATGCAGGTTGCAGCACCCGGGACGTCTCGCAACTCGCGCACTCCGTCCTCGCCTGGGGCATGCGGGGTGTCAGCGTGTCGCGCGTGACGCTGACGCGCCAACTTCCCGTCCGCTCTCACACCGCTCACACCGGTGACCTGCACTTGGGCTTATCCCCACTTATGCACACACCTCGCCCTGCACGTCGCCCCAAGCCCAACGCTGACTCTCCCCATGACGTGGAACTGCTAAGTGCTGCGCTCGCCCCACACCATTTCTGGCTGCTGTGCACGGGGATCATGCTGTTCGGCATGCTGTCTGCGTTTGCAACCGCTCCCGACCCAGATGCACATGGATGCCAGATCACGCAAGCACTCGGAGATCACACAGACGGTCTACGACCTGCCACCGATCTTCACATGTGTCATCGCAACCGAGAACCGAGCCCTCGCCCCAGATTAATGGGATGTTGCCGACCGCGCCACACAGCGAGCTGCTGCTGCTGCTGCGGCTGCGACTCATCCCCGGGAGTCCGAGTGCACACTGCCCACGACGACGCGCCCGGCATCGGAACCATCGAGTGTGCACGCTCCCAACACGCTCCCCCCGGCTTAACCCCCCGCCACATCGGCTACCCGGGTCTCGTCTTTGCCGCTCCCAACACGCTCCCCCCGGCCACATCCGTTACCCGGGTCTCGTCTTTGCCTTATGTTAGTTGAACATCTCCGCGACCTTGTCAGCAATCTTCTCTTTGTGACGTTCTCATTGACCTTCCCGCCGGCAACCGAGCCCTCGCCCCGGATGAAGGGATGTTGCCGACCGCGCCTCACAGCGAGCTGCTGCTGCTGCTGCTGCTGCTGCTGCTGCTGCGACTCATCCCCGGGAGTCCGAGTGCACGCTGCCCACGACGACGCGCCCCATGTCGTATCCCTGCACAGTCACTTCCCTCATCTCAAGCCCGGCCCGGGAGTTGGGCCCTGGGTTAGGGTTAGGTCGGCAGCATATCGGCAGCACACACACGCCAAGACACACGCAGATGCCACCGCAGAGAAAAGTGACGAGAAGGAGAACACCGATTATGATCAAAGCCAAAAAACCGATCAACTCGTCGGAGTCGGGAGGGGGAGGGGGGGGGGGAGACGGCGCGGGGCAGATCGGAGCGCCACCGTACGGGCATGAACTCCACGCAGGATCAATAATCGTACCCGCGGGGTAAGGGCCAGCACAGGCAAACTTATAGGGGCAAGTCTCGCTGTCAGCACCAGCGTTGACGACGGACCGGGTCCATCTCCCATTCGAGCAGTCGAACCACAGGTAGACATTATAGACATTAAGCCCAGTAACATCATATGCTTGATAAATGGGCAAATCTCCTCCACTGGCCACTCCTGAACAAGCACTGCAAGTATAAGTCCAAGTGGTCTTGTAGTAGTATTCATTGGCCCACTGATTCGGGGTCCCAGGAGATGTAAGTCTGACAGGCCCATAATCACAAGCGCCGCACTCAGTCCCAGATGAACAAAGTGTCAACGTTAATTGACGAGGTCCGCAGTCGGCGCAGTCGGTGCCGTAGTCGCAAGATCCGGTGAATTCGGTGCCCGGGCCACCATCGTCGCATGTGTCCTGGTTGGCGTAGAAGCACGTGTTTGTGCAAATGGCGGCTTGACGAGGTCCGCAGTCGGCGCAGTCGGTGCCGTAGGCGCAAGATCCGGTGAACTCAGCGCCCGGGCCGCCATCGTCGCATGTGCCATCGTTGGCGTAGGAGCACGTGTTTGTGCAGATGGTCTGGCTCTGTGCGCTGGTGATGCCCACCATCATGGCGAGGAAGATGGTGCAGGCGAGTCGAGGCACCGACCCAAAGCGGCCCGCCGAGCCCCGCCGAGCCGAGAGGCGGCACGACAGAGAGGCGGCACGAGCGCACATCGTCTCCGGGGAAGGCAAGGGGGCGGAGAAAGCGGAAGAAACCGAGCGTCCGAGCCTTGTGCGAGATGCGACTTTTGCCGCGAATTAGGATGCCTTTTCCGTCGGCCCTTCCGCATATGGTATGTTGAACACCTAGAACTAAAGCTGCCCAGTATGGTTGTTTCGTGTGGAGCGCTCAAGCTCTATGAAGGTTGACCTGTGAATAGGTACACGGTAGCATCTTACTATGCTATAGGGACATACTCTGTAATTGGGTCCGACCGATCCTCGGTTGCCTCTCGTGCCTTGGGCACTTCGCCGGAGCTCGCCGAGATAATCTCTGAGATTGTGTATCTCGGGTTCTCGCTTGTCTCGGCGATCATCTCGGTCGTTCTGGCTACTGTCCGTACCTGGACGCCAGCGGGTTACGTACAATACCGCTACGAGGATGTCTGCAGGTGGCTGCTGGTTAGGCTGCTGGGGTGGTCGGTGGGTGTTTTATTGCGCGAGCTTGAGCGTGCGTGCGAGCGGGGTGCGTGTGGATCGCGGAGGTGCCGATGTCGGCTCCATGGTTCGCGATTCCGCTAAAGGGCAAAGGCGGGCTTTCGCGATTCTCGGCTCGAGATTTTGGGCACGATCCACCTTGTTCCGCGGTTGCATCCGTGCGGTGTTGCGTGTGCGTCGTGGGCAGTCCCTGCCTTCGTCATGCTTCGTTCATACCGCGCGACCGGTGAGCGGCTCCTCGACACCCGGATGGCGGATGGCGTCACACGGCCAGGCTTCTTCCCTCAGCTCGCGCACCGCCTCGGCGCCCGGTCCTTCGACTTCGACACGCCCGACTTGCGCATGTCGACTCTCC
>Ga0210245_101037_pt1 | contig 23975 bp, 18 predicted proteins | sample ChrtobMetaP3_4mM_FD_155450 | JGI IMG/M metagenome (GOLD analysis project Ga0210245, IMG submission 155450) | Chrysochromulina tobin associated microbial communities from unialgal haptophyte culture, Seattle, Washington, United States - P3_4mM | ecosystem: Host-associated > Algae > Haptophytes >...
GGTGGGCGAGCGATCCCCCCGTGGCTCCCCCCGCCGTCTTGGGCACATGAGATGGGCGAGCGATCCCCCCGTGGCTCCCCCCGCCGTCTTGGGCACATGAGCACGTCGAGGCATCTGAGCTCAGGCGCCGTCTTGGGCACACGAGCACGGGCGCCGTCTTGCAGGCCGACCGACCGGCCCGTGTTTCGCCGAGTTTTCCCTGGAAGGAGCGCTGATGGGTGTCGGCCCATGTGTCGCCGATGGGCATGGCCAAGGCGCACACGTCCTTTGTGTCGCCGATGGGCAAGCATGGCCAAGGCCATGGTGCATATGGGGCCCCGACGCCCGAGACCGGATGCACCGTTCAGAGAAGGGATAACCCAGGGTTACCCTGAAACCCACTCTGAAGAGCCGAACCGCGTGCATGGCAGACCTACTCCGCTATTCGATTGTCACCCCTACAACAGACGTTAGATCCGCGACGCGGTTCCGTCTTACGACTTTTACGGAACTGTCGCGGCGCATTTCGTAACGCCGACGTAACGCGCGGCATAAAGTCTCGAAGCGGGTCCGGGTGCGTAGGCGTACACACGTAGTGAGCGAATGTATCCCGCGCGGCCCGAATGAATCGATTGCGCAGTAGTATTCCAGGAGCGAACCGAAATTGTACCGTGTGGATCTAAATACATGCACCTCAGTACCTTGACCTCTTCATGCGGCAGGCGGGCGACGCACTCGCGACTCGCGACTGGACACCCCGTAACACCTATAGCCAGCCGGGACACCACTTTTTACGCATCCCCATACAGCATCACAGGCACGACATGGCATAGACGCCGTAGGTGTTATTGTATGGGGAGCCGGCTACGCGAGCAACAGGCTGCAGAGTGCCCACGTGAGGACCGAGCGAGGCCACCTCGGTGCCCCCTAGGCCTTGCCGCTTGCGCTGCCGCGCGTTGCGGAACCAGACCTTGATCTGCTGGGGCGAGACGCCCATCTTGGTCGCGAGCAGCTGGCGCGCCGCGCGCGATGGGAGCGGCGCCTGCTCGAAGAAAGCCTCCAGAGTATACCGCTGCTCGGCGGTCACATTCCAGCGCGGCGAGGAGAGTGGGGCGCGTTGCTTATGGGAGTTGCTCGGGCAGCTCTTGCCGTGCACACCCCACTCGTCGGCGGCGGCCTCCTCTTTCCCCAGCCCCAGAGACGCGCCGACACCGGGATGCACCGGAACCCGACACTGGAGACGCGTGTCAGTGGCGGTCTCGATGACGTGGTCGGCCATCTTGTTGAGACTCTCTACATGCCTCGTCACCGGGACCTGGAGGGTCACGCTGCTTCGAATGAGTCCGTTCGGGCCCGGCTGCTCGCCGTGGGCCGGGCCCTCGTAAAACGACTGGTTCATTGACTTCTCACTAATTGAGGATGTGCCGGAACCGTCAGCCACCATAATGGCAAGGCCTTCGAGCCACTCAGGCGAGGCAAATGGAAGCTCCTGTCTCACGCGCGACCGCTCTGCTGGCGTCAGATTGGGCAGATGGGTCTGCAAGGTCTTCAGTGCGGCGATGACTGCCAATTCACGCTGAGCGTTGTTGCCTCGCGCTTTTTCCTGCTCCTGCACCCACTTTGCCCCGGTGTTCGTCGACGACTCATGCGACGACGCGTCTCCTCCGGTGCTCATGGCCTGAAAATAACTCTGCGGCAGCTCGGAGAGGAGCTTGACCACATCACGCTCTGTTCCGGTAATCTTATCAGACATCGCGATGCTGGAGGGGAAGGAGAGCCGGCCCGCTCCCTCCGGCACTGTCTCAGCACCTTTCGACCGAGAGGGACGAAGCGCCACGATGGGCGTCTTTTGCGACCTCATGCCGACTGTCCGGAACCTGGAGAGGTCAAGGGCCAACATGCGCTAGGTAGCCGACAGTTGGGGCGGCTCGTACCACCCATGGACTTGGCGGGCATCATGATCGCTACCTAGCGCATGTTGGCCCTTGACCTCACATGGGCATCGTACTCTGAGCTACTCTAGGAGGCCGATCAGACGCCATTCGGCCGCCGCGCAGGCTAATGGGCGCGCGCGCATGCTTCGTTTGACATCGGGCTGTCCTCACCTACCCTGGATACACGTTTGCCAGCCCTGCGAGCGCCCCGATCGCGCATCTGTGCGTGCCTTGTGGCATCTGTGTGCCCACGCCGTCCCGCACGCCATCCGCTGCTCAGGCTCCTCAACGGAGTGTTTGCTGCCGCGGTTTGGTTGCTGCTACCGAGCACTATCGCTGCAGATCCGCGCTGCTTTCTCTCTCTCTCTCACGCTGCTCGTTCGTCGATCTCGATTTCTACTCGTTCATGCTGGTGCGCTGGGAGGCTGCAGCCGCTCGACCTGCCGCGTGTTGCGGGCTAGTGGTCGTCGCGGTGGCCAGAGCTGTTGAGAGCGCGTCGGACTGGGCACCAGCTGTGTGTCTAGATGTAGGATCTAGCTTTGTCCTACACGCGCTAGCCGCTGTGTCTTACATCTAGAACGTGCCAGCTATGTACTGTCATGTAGACGACGTAGACGAGCCCTGTGTGTGCCATCTGATGTCTGTCTACATTTAGAACGTGTGTCTCGTATGTTATAGCGATATATAATAAATACAAAGACCTCACGTTACGTACAATCTCCCTCATCCGCTAGGTTCGGCGCCCATCACGGCGCCGCCTCGCGATTTCGACCTCGGTTGTCCGACGGGCCGACGGGGGCGCTCGCTACGGCGTCCGCGCTGCATGCATTCGTAGACTCGCCCTCACGTGCGTCCCATCCTAAATTTTAGCACACAAGCACACATAGAACACGTCCGGAAAATCGCGCCGGTGAGCGCAAATCTTATGAGCAGATGACAAACTCGCACACATATCGGGGGCACTGCGCAAGCGCAGCCATCGTTGATCGTTCCAGCACTCCAATAGCTCATCTCGCCCCTGTCGCCGCCTTCTTGTGCTGCTGGTGGATCCCCTCGAACTTGCCTTTGTTGGCCGCCACCGCGCGGCGTGCGATTTCTTCCAGGTACTCTATCCAGAGCGGATGCTGCGGGTCGATTGCGATGCCATCGTTCCACTCGAGGACGCTCTGCGGCAAGAGGAGCTCGCAGAGGTCATACTTCTTCCGCTTGCTCAGCAAGATCATGAAATCACGAAAGGGGTCCAGCTGTGTGCGCTGCAGAAAGTCGAGCTGTTGACAGCGCGCCTCAAAGTCTCGCAGCATCGGCTTGTAGCCAAGCTGCTGTGCAATGAGTGAGAAAAAGTTCTCGAGGTCGTTGTTGTTGAGAGACAGCTCGACGAGTGATTTGTACTCGTCGGGGAACTGCTGCCGGAACTGCCGCCGCGCGGCGCCATTCTGCAGGAAGGCGATCAGGTTCTGGCTTGTAAACGGTCCAATCTTAGAGGCCAGAATCCCCACAAGCCCAGGTTCCGCACCCTGGTTCGACTCGTTGAGAAAGGGCAGGTACATCTGCTCGCCTGCCATTGAGTAGATGAGCAGCGCTTCGCAGAGCTCGATACGGTGGGAGCGCTCCACGTCGGTCAGATGGGGCATGTCCCAAGCAAGAAAGGCCAATCCCAGGATCGTGAGCACCGTGTGTTCGCGCCAGCAGTCAGGCTCTGCATCGAGAGCGTCGAGAAACTCCGGGCAGAGCATCACCCACGCCAGCGCCGCCTGCGAGAGCATGTCCGTCTTGCCCATGAGGCCCATGAGCACTGCTCGATACTTCTTCTCGTCCTTCTCGTTGCTTGCCACCCCAATCAGCTTCTTCACGACACGCAAGAGCCGCCCCTTTGAGAAACTCTCGGAACCTTCGTCGTCATCCGCCATGCTGCGGATGCCTTGCACGTTGTTCTTGTACTTATGAACCCAACACTGGAGAAACCAACGGCCGTCGCGGATGATGACCTGGTCGCGGAGGTCCAAGGGCTGCCCGGAGGCACTCTTGTGGAAGGTGGCAAGCTCCCATATCATCCTATCCATCAGAGCAACGCGCAGCTCGTTGAGCATATCTTTGACGGTCACTTCGGCTGCGTCCACGGCAAGTCGCATGCGTCGCTCTTCCAGGAGCACCGAGGAGCTCACGTAGCCCAGGTAAGGGCGAGGCGGTGGCGGAGCATCTTTGTCAGGCGGTGGCGGAGCATCTTCGTCGGCTGCCTCGATGCCACTCGAAAGCAACGCAGAAGCGAGCCCCTCCACTCCTAATCTGGTGGGCGTCTTCGGCATCGGCTGCAACAGCGAGTCTCGCAGCATCTCGTCGATGCTCGGCGCGGTGGCATCGGTTTTTTTCATCTTCTTTGCCAGCGGTCGATCGTGCCGCTCGGGGCGCATGTCGCGAAGCCGCTGAAACAGGCGCCGATGAGCTGGGCACCTGATCGTGCGTGCAGTGAATGTCGCACCTCGCGCCGCGTCCCACTGTGGGTCACCCGACGTGCCGGTAATGGCTGCTCGATCCACACGTTGCTTGAATGCAGCAGCTCTTTGGACGACCGGGTGAAGCGCCGCGCCAGAGCGCTCTGGAGCATCCCTTTGCACATTCTTGAACGAGCCGTCGGGACAAGCTTCCCAGTGCTCGACCGCCTCGGGAACGAGCACCTGCTGCTGCCCATGCATGTCGAATGGCCCCACCGGGCGCATATACCATGGTAAACTGCGGCGGTTATCTTTAATCAGTGGCGCGAGAAACGGAAGCGCGGTGCGTTGGTAATTGGCCGGTGCCGTGACGCGCGCCATCAAAGCAGCCATCAAAGCATCCTGATCCCAACCAGAACTCGGATGCACCGAAAGAGTTTGGTCGTGCTCTTCCTCCGCCTTGAGCCACTCTTGTTCCAAGGGCCAAGACTTGCGCTCTCTCTCCAGTTGCTCCATCTGCTGTAGCGCCATCTGCCTGAGATCCTCTTCGTCGTCCATGGCTGTCGGTGCAGCCCGCGCCAAACCGCCATCAGCAGCACCCATCACCTGACGCCTCGCCATCGTCTGGTGAATCCAGCCGTATAAATTAGGTGAGTGGCGGGCGGCGATAGGATTCTTGATTTTGACCCAGGCGTCGAAAATCATCTGCTTCATGGCCGCCTTCGAGACCGTCGTAGTTGCAGAGCTTTGTTCCAACCTCGACATGATTGATGCTTCCCGACGCACCTGCCAATTGCGAGTCGCCTGGTTGCACTCGAGCGCCACCTCGCGAGATGAGCATGGCAAGCTGCCCTGGTCTCCAATCATTTTTGGTCGCACCGAACTGCGCACTGATGCTTTAAGCTCTCTGATCAAGTTGGTGAGAGCGCCATCGGCTTTCTCGAAGAGCACGTTGAGCATACCGTCCGAGCCGCGCTTGATTTCAGAGAGCACGTACTCCACAAGCTCGTTCAGCGTATCCGAATCCATCGTAGAAGAAACGGCGAAGCGCGCGATGTTGATCGAGAAGCGATGCGAGAGATCCGCAATGTTGAATGCCAGCACCTTAGAAGCGGCTGTTCGGCACGATGTAAAGTACTCCAGCAGCTGCGTCTTTACCTGCAAGGCCAACCTCACGAGGTCTCCCCCCTGGAGCGGTCCCTCGGGTTGGGCTTCGGGCGGTGGCGGAGGCACTCGAGCAGCTTCATCTTGCGCATACGAAGCCAGAGCGTTCTCGATGCAAGTATGTGTAAAGCTCTTGCAGACTGCATCAATGTGCCGCTCCATGCCATGCTTTGGTTGCATTCTGAGTACTACTCTCGGAAAGTCCGACTTTGCGGTGACGCCTTCACCGCCAATCTTGCCTGCCGCAGGCTCAATGCTGGTTGCTTCATCACCGATCTCGGCATCATCTGCATCATGCTGCTTGTTCTCATCTCCATCGGTCTCTGGATGATCGATGTCGAGCAGGTCATCATCCTGCGGCACTTTGAAGCCAGCGCGCCGAGCGGTAGCAATTACGCTGAGAGTCCGGGCGAGTTTGTACTCAGCCCGTTCCATTGCTTCGGAGAGCTGATCCATCTCATTAGTCTGCTTTGCATTGTAAGCAAACACAGCCCCGACAAGCTGCGAGGGAGGACTATCAGCGATCAACGGCTCCGTAGCAATTACCGTAGCAACGGGGGCCTCGGCCTGTTTATCGGCCTGTCGCCCGGCCGTCTGCTGCAGCTGGTCCACGGCAGTCTTGGCGATGCCCTCATCAATCTCGCCTAGCGCAACGCCCTCTGCGATGGCATAGAGCTGCTCCAGCTGCTCGCGGAGATTGGACAGGTGGCTGAAGAGCGCCGCGGCTAACGCCGGCTTGCTGGTCGCCTTGGCGAGCTTGCCCTTGTAGATGCCGAGGTCTCTTCGAGCAGCGAGCTCCTCGTACAGAGCGTCTTTGGTTAGGTCCTTGGCTTCGGCCATTTGAGGCATTGTCATCTCAGCAAACGGTACGAGGTCAAGGGTGCCGTCGCCGCTGCTCCCCAGGTCGCCTGTGACCAGACAGTCCAGATCGACCACGTCGGCATCCTCGATCCCAGGGTAATGGATGCTGTACCAGAAGCCGTCGCCATCGTCGTCTGCGCACAGCTGAGCCACGCCCGTGACCGGCTCCTCGTCGGCTTTCTCTTCGTCTTCGTCTTCGTCACCAAACGTGCGCCGAATGAGGCGACCAGAGAGGCGCTGAGCATGCTTCCGATCCACCGTGTCACTCGCTGGCAGAGACTTGTCGCGCAGCGCATCTTCGACAGCAGCGATCGACGAGATCGTCAGCATTGGACCTTCTGGGCTGGCTGCCTTCTTCTGAGCCTTTTTCTTTGCCGCCTTCTTCTGAGCGCCTGCAAGCTCCTTTCCGAGCATCGTGCGTTGTCGATTGCGCTCGTTGCGCTTGTCATACCGTGTCTTGCGAGACTCGTATGCACGCTTGGCTACACAAACTGCGGCGCGAAGGGGGCGGACACCGCAGCACAGCTCATCGAGTGCAGCCTGCATCGCACCGCGGTCGATCCCGCCGAGGATGATCGAGTCCAAGGGCTGCAGCAGCCTACGCTGCTTGTCCTCGAGCGGCTTCGGATCCTGTTTCCCAATTGCCGAGAGGTCGACATCGCCACTAATCGTGTAATGCCCATCGGTCGAGGTCATCAGGCGCTTATCAAAGTCAGTCTCGTCCCACCCTAAGGCAATGTGGAACAAGAGCGTCTCACAGGCCACCTCACCCCTTCGTCGGTTGAGCTCGACTGTCGCTGGTGCGCCCGAGGCATTGCCCGACACGAGCGCAGCTGTCTTACCTAGTTCGGCCTGTAGACCACCAGATTCTAGCTTCCAATCTTCATTTGTGGGCGCCGTGACGACGCCACTGGCTGCTGGCGTGGCTCCTCCATCACTCATTTTGAGCTGGTCCGAGACCGATGGATCAAGCGACGGATCCACCTTTGACAGCTTGAGAGAAGCCGGGCTGACTTCATCACCGTCAGCTTGTAGTTCCCGCTTTCTGCTGCCCTCGAAGGCCGCTGAAAGATCAGCACAGCAGACAGGAGTGTCGCTGGAAACAGCGGCACCTGGCGCATCTGAGACCGATGAGTTGAGCACGGATGAGCCCATGCGACTGAAGGGCTCCACCCTGAACGGCTTGCGAGACACCGCACTGACTTCGTCATCATCAGCTCGTCGCTTTCTCCCGCCCTCCATGGCCGTGTCCTCAATAGCCGCTGACAGATCAGCACTGCCGACACGCGCCGCCGTCTCAGCCGCCGCCGACATCACAGTCTGCTGTTGCTGACTCTCGACGCGTGGCTCCTCCACAGCTGCTGCACGCACCGCTCGTTGAAAAGCCACGAATGCACGAATATTTGGTTGGTTGACTCGTCCGAGACGAACTGCAGCGCCTTCACCGAGAGATCGCCTTGCGTGATCCCGGAGCGTGCGTGCGGTAGGGATGGGCAGCCCCATCAGCTCTCGCTTGCGGAGATCACCACACAGGATCTTCATGCAGCGTGCAGGACTTGACTGTGCCTCAGCAAACGCGAGCCAGTCTTTGACATTGAGAGAGAACCGTCGAGTCTCCGGCACATATTGCTCGAAGCAATGCATGGCATCGCCCATGAACCGAGAGAAGATGCATGTTGGCGCGATGTCTCCGCGCACGACGTTGGCCGCATAGAGCATTGGGACATCGTCTTGGCCTGCAGCGTGCAGAATGGCCGCTGCCTCGTCAAAGAGCTGCAGCCGCTCACGCAGCTCGTTGGCCGCGGCCTCCACATCGTCGAACATCTCCCGAGCCTCCTGCAACGCGCCCTCGAGCAAGTCATTGAGCCGCTTCTGACTCACAGCGTCGGCCTTCCACTTCCGATATTGCTCGGTCTTGCGGTTGAGCTCTTTCACAGCATCGCTGAGTGCCTCCGCTCGCCGCTTTGCTGCCTGGAGGAGCGCCGGCGGCTTGAGGCGCTCGAGGTTCACATGCTTGAGCGTGCCAATGCCCGAGCCCATGCCGACTTTGCGCTTGCCCCCCGTGGTGAGGCACTTGCTCACCGTGAGTCCCGCACCTACATCTGGCAAGTCGGTGTGGCTGCTGCTCGTCTCTGCGCTCTCTCCCTCAACAGACCCCTGCAGCGCGCTGCCGCCGCTGTCACCGGACTGCGCAATCTCGTACATTTGTACGGCCTCCTCATCGATCATCATGATTGTACAGCCTCGCGAGATCAGAGATTCTGCGAGCATCGGCACGGCTTCATCCACAAGCGATGAAGCTTTATCCTCTGCGCTTGTACCAGCGCGAGCAAGAGCTGGCTTCGGCGCCCATGCCGCCCGCACGCCGAGATGTCTGCCTGCCTCCGTGTGCACTCTCCGGACATCGTTCAGCTTCCGTTTGCAAGCCTTGTGGCAGAATTCAGAGCTGCGATTTGCCGCGGGAGCTATCTCGTGCGCCTCAAGGACAGTGTCCGGTGGCATCACAGATCCGTCCTCAAAGGCGGCTTTGGTACGATCACTCGCCGACCGTATGGACTGGGGGCACAGCCAGCATTGCCAGCGCATTGAACGTGCCCTCAGGCGTGCGCGGCGTGTCCGCGCGAGTCGCGCGAGCAAGCAGAGACGCCTCGACGGCGCCAACAGCAACGCGATCTCCTTTTCAGGTTACAAAATGAAAACATTTGCATGCCCGGTCGTGATTTTTAGTTTCGTAGTACCGGGAGGTGGTCCCTCGGCATTGTGACTCAAAACCGGGCCCTCCGAGGTTCCGGAGGCACGTCGAGGCTCGATACAACGCGCTTCGACCCTCTCTTTCGACCGGTCTCCACTGTGCTTGATCACGACCAAGACTCTATTGAGAAATGCGAGCGCTTGACGAGAAGTCTTGAGACCTTCCCAGAGACCCGTACCGGGTATCAACGCGATTGATCGAAGCATCACCGAGAATGAATTGTTCAATACGTCGGCGGCCAGATAGGATGCACATGCATTGTCTCTTTTTGAGCATGAAGACTTCTCCGTTATCACCGTTACTTTTATGAACCTCGTATCACACTCTCGTCAATTATGCTGGCCTCGCTTGCGGCGGTGAGTGTGGCGGGGGTGATCCTGAAGCGAATCCACATACGGCGCCTGTCACACCTGTGCTGCCCCCTCGGTTCGTTGATCGTCCTGGAAGCTGAGACCCAGGAGCAACTCCAATCTCTTCACAAGTGGGAGCAAGGCGACAAGGCCCTGTACTCGAGCGCATCAATCGAGGCTCGCTACAAAAATCGGACGAATAAGGAGGTGTACCACTGGCTTGATGTCTGGTGGGACTCGGCCTTTGAACGCTCGGGATCGCATTCGGGATCGGAGCGCCCGACGGCGATGTCAAAGCAGGTGTACGTTAACATCTACGTCCGCGTTTCGCAAGCCATCTTCGAATTTGAGTCGGAGGACTGGGAGGAAGCGGAGCTCGTGCGTCTCGTCGAGGAGGCGTGGGATGAGGAGTCGGGCGGCCAGGGCCATCTCACGCGCTCCCAGTTCAACGACAGTCTGTTTGAGCTCGTCGACATGTGGACAGATACCGTCGAGCCCGCCGAGTACGTCTCCTTTTTACGTCGGCTGCACGAGAGCTGCTTCGACAGCGCGACGTTTGAGAAGAAGATGCCGAGCCAGGAGGAGCGCATGCGGCGCAGCGGCGAGCACAAGCAGCGGCGCGCGGCTGTGTCGATCCAAAAGTCGACGCGTAAGAGGCAGAAGACGATGGCCTTCAAGGTCAAGAAGGAGGCGGCGACGCGCATTCAGGCGCGTGCACGTGGTGTGGCCGTGCGCGAACAACGAGTGAGCAAGCTTGTGAAGCCTTATGTGAAGCCACCGGCGTCCGAGCGTGCAAAGGAGCGCAAGCGCTCGGAGGGAGTTTGGCGAACTTCGGACGGTGACCAATCCCTCAACAGCCAGCTCGAGGCGCTCGACTGGGGCGCTCGCAAAGATGCGGTTGACACACGGCTGAGGGAGCAGGGAGTATGGCGAACTTCGGACGGCGACCACGCTCTCAATAGCCAGCTCGAGGCGCTCGACTGGGGCGATCGCGAAGATCATGCGGTTGACACACCTCGGGCGAGCACGGTGGGACGATGGGTGTCCTCTGATCGGGCACCGGGATCTGGTCGGGTGGGAGCTCGAGCCCTAGTCAGAGCCCAAGTTGATGGCCGGTTTGAGGCAGGTTATGAGGCAGGAGCACAGGCAGAAGCCCTAACAGCAGCCCTCTATAGTGGACCGTCGCCACCACTGCGGCCTCGTCAAGCCAACATTCCACCAAGACGTCGCCTCCCGATGCCAACGCGCGAGAAGGACGACGACGTGCAGCTGTCCGGAACAATGCTGCCCATCATGCTGCTGCCCACTGTGGCCCTCCTCAATGTAGCACTTCGAATGCCGACGACCAATGCGGGCAAGGCGTCGGCGCAAGCAAGCATAAAAGCAAGCACGTACTCGACAGCTGGGTCAGGGTGGCATGTTCGCTCGGCGCGGGCTCTTGAAACACGAAGTCCACGAACATCAATTCGAACGCATGGTCATGGCGTGGGGCAGCCTGGTGGGTGGAACGGCTCCCTGTCGCCACGTTTCATTGAATCCGACCGCACCATCGATCATGGGACGTTAGATGGGACGTCGCCAACTCGACGGCGGCTCGTCAGCGTCGCCCCAAGCGGAGGCAGACAGCCAAGGTCGAGAGCGGAGCGGCTTGGAGACGTCGAACAATCGCCATTCCCGACCCTGCCGCCCCTGCCACCACCGACGGCGGTGGCGCAGCTACGTCGACGCCAGTAAAGCCAGCCTGATGCCAGCCCGCCACACTAACCGCCACACGACCTGAACGTCGACCTCTGGGTCGACTCAGCACGTCGCCGAGACGCCCGCACACGCATCGAGACAGCGAAGGCCATCACGAGAGCCAGGGGAGGGTCGGCACGGACACCACCAAGGACAGCACCACGCGGGTTGGAACCATCAAAACCGCCATCTAGCCGCCATCCCACTCAAAACCATGTCCCACTCAGCTCGTTCCACCCGAAACGGTACCAATCACCACCACACAATGTGACGAATCAATTCCAGGCGGAGCCTCAGGCTAGCCTTAGGGTTAGGCGGAGCCTGGTGGATTTCAGGAGACGGAGAGCTGTTCAGGAGCGAGGAGCCTGCTCCTATACATGTATGACGTTAACGAGGAGCCACTGTAGATGCACCCGCGGAGGCCGAGTTGAGACGTGGAGAGGCAGTCTGCAAGTCGAGTCAATGTGTGTGGACACAGGTAGGAGGCTACTACAAGGAGGCTACCCGCGGTATCGAACCCGGTACACACGGACGCGCATCGCGCACGAGATCAAGAGAGCAAGCACATCTCGAGACGTTCAGACGACGAGAATCGAGATCAACTCGCTATAAAAGTACCGCATAACAAAGTATGCGGAGTCGCGCGGAGAATGCGCAGCACCCGGCGGGTCCGGACCGGTGGTCCGGAGCGCGGACCGCGGCGGTAGCTCCTAGGCAAATACAAATAAATGACGCGAAGCGACCGGCGAAACTTCCGGCACACGCCTCCGACACCGTGCAAATTGAGTAGGTCCCCTGGTCCCGGGTAATACTAGCGTATACCCTTACCCGTCGTTAATCGCTCACACCCGCAGAGCGCCCGGCAAGCGGCATCGCGCGTGCCGACACCTCGAGGTTCTTGAGGCACACATCGCCTCTCAGCCGACAGTATCGACCATCTTCCATCGTCCATCGACCATTGCCTCTTGATCATCGACCATCGACAGCATCGTCCATCGACCATCGTGATCGTCCATCGACCACGGTTGTTCGCGAGAGGGCTCGACAGAGCAAGACCCCAACGTGCGCCCTCGCCTCCTCTCGACGAGGGAGCACGTCTGATCTCGCCGACCTCGTCTGAGCTCGTCTGAGCTCACCTCCTCTCGACGAGGGAGGACGTGCAGCTCAGACGAGAGAAGGCGAGATCAGACGAGATCAGACGAGAGGAGGCGAGATCAGACGAGGTCGGCGGCCGGTGCCGACGAGCGATCTCGCCTCCCCTCTACGACCGTGCGGACTCGGCGGCCACGAGCGCCGTATTGAGCGCCCGGAGGCGTGGCACGTCCTGCGTGGTGGTGGTGCATTCCTCGCCGGTGGCGCCGCCGAGCTCCATGATCGTGCGCAGCGTCGAAATTGAGTGCTCGGTATCGGCCGCGCCCGGCGAGACGCACCCGACCATCGCGAGCTTGACGGAACTCGCGCCGTCCCGGGCGCCGTCCGTTTCGAACGACTCGCGGAGGAGCCTCGTGAGGGTCGCTTCCCGGTAGGGCACGTGGCCGTTGTACGTCGCGCCACGCGCCTCGGCTCGCAGCTTCTCGGCGCGCGCGCGCACGCACTGCTTGAGCGCATGCAACGAGGCGTTGATCTCGGCGCCCTCGCGACGACGCTGTGCGCCGTGCGCGTCCGAGTCATTCGCCCATTCGGAGCCGGCGCAGTCGAGAAGGGTGAGCACCCCACCGCCGCCACGAGCGCCGGTCCGAGCGCCGTCGTGAGCGCCGTCGTGAGCGCCGGTCCGAGCGCCGTCGTGAGCGCCGTCGTGGGCGACCCCCATCGGTCCGCCCGTCTCGGAACGCAAGATGCGCAGGCGGAGGAGGGCATGGGAGCGCGACGACGTGGCGTTCGCCGCCGTGGCCTCCGTCGTGCGCGACTTGAGCATGCGCTGCAGGTACGCTGCCAGTGAGCCGGCCGAGGTGGCGACAAAGGAGGTAGCTTCAGGGATCTTGGCCCCGCCTTCCGTCGTCTGGAGCACCTTGCACTCACGACGCGAGTTGAGGTCGATACACCGGCGGCCGGCCACCTCAACCGCCGTCACCTCCACCTGTACGGCGCGTTGGGTGGCGCCAGCGGCGGCGGCGGCGGTAGTGCGAGGAGCGCCATTGGAAGGTTCGGCGTTGGCGCCGTCGTGGGCGCTGAAGAGGTGTGAATTCACACTGAAGAGGTGATCCGCCGCAAGCTGCATCAGGTGCGTCATCGTCATCGTCTTGCCCGATCCGGTCTGCCCGTACATGACCAACGTGCCCCGCCCGCCACGCAGTGCCGCGGCGACGAGGGGCGAGCACGCGCCGGCGTACACGGCAGCGGAGGCGGCGGCGTCGTCAAAGACGCCGCCGGTGGGCGCAAAGGTCGAATGGCGCAGGAACATGCGCCGGAGGTCCGGCTTCATCAGGCAGCAGTGCGTGGTCACCGTACCGCCTGCCCCCACACTGACCGCGTCAAACTCTCCGCTGGCGAGCTCATGAGCCAGCAGCGGCCGCTTCCGAACCCAGCCGCTCACGCCGCTGTCGCCGAGCGAGCCGCCACCGCCGCTGCCGCCGCCGCCACCGCCGCCACCGCCGCTGCCGCCGCCGCCGCCGCCGCCGCCGCCGCCGCCGCTGCCGCCGCCGCTTCCGCTGCTGCTGCTCGACGAGGGGCGGCGTACGCTTGGCGGTGGGGCGCCCCACGACCCGACGAGCCGTGGCTGCTGCGACGGTGGCGGCGGTAGCGTCGGCGCAAGCGTGGGCGGCGGCGGCGGCGGCGGCAGCTCGTGCTGTCGCTGCGTTCGGAAGGTGGCGATGCCCGCCATGAAGTCGTCGCGGTGGAGCTGCCGGCAACGCCGTTTGTCCATGTTCATCCCCTGGCCCATGTCGGCACAAGTCTTTGGCGCACTGTACCAGCCGTCTCTGGGCGTGTTGTCGTCTTGGGAGCGAACGACGTCAGCCGACTTTCCGCCGCAGGTGCCGGCCACGGGCACGACGAGCGCGACTCCGCGAGGCGGTGCCGAGGAGGCACGAGGCGCGGGCGGTGGAGGGCGCTTGCGAACGTTGGCTGTGCTCACGAGCACGTCGAGGAGCGCTCGATCGAGCGCTCCGTCCGGGCGACGCACCGGCGGCTCCAGCCCGAGCTCCGCTTCGAGCTTTGTAAACTCATCTTGCCAAGAGCAGCCGTCGGCGGTATCGGACTCGAGCCCCACGCACTCGTCCGACTCGATGCCGCCGCAGAGGTCGTGCGTGGCCGCGTCGTCGTCGTCGAAGCAGTACGAGGCGAGCACCATGATGTGCCGAAAAAAAATCAAACGCGAAGGAGGTCCTCTGTTCATGTGAACGCGCACGCTTCTAGCGAAAAAGCGTCTCTTTGGTTCATCGAACAGAAAATCGTTTAGGGTCACAATCGAAGCAGCCGTGGGTTGCGGAATTCACGACCCGCAATGGCGAAGCGTCTCTCTCTCGTGCTCGCCATCGGCCTCACGTCGCTCACGCTGCTCCGAGAATATTCGTCACTGTCGCGCGATCTCTCACCGGCCGCCACCGCCGCAGCAGCAGTGACCTTGATTTCGACGCCCGAGTCCGATGCCTATGCGGCATCACTCTCCGCCGTCCTCGCAACGCACTCACTGCCACGGCGGCCACCCGACGGCCAGCAGCACGACGAACGGCTCTGGCAGCGCAGCGTGCCTGCCGCCGTGCCTGTCGATGCGCCGCCTGCTGCGCCCTGCGTGCCGCTCGATGCGGCTGCCGTGGGCGCCGCGAGCGCTTCCAACGAGCTCGGCGTCACGTTCGTCACCTTTGCCAACCACGCGCAGCTCGACTTTGCGCTCAACTGGTACGCGCACCTGGCCGCGCTCCAGCTGGGGTCTTCGTCGCTCGTGGGTGCGACCGACACGCCGACGGAGCGTGGGCTTGCGGCTGCGGGCGTGCGCTGCTACCCACTACGCTCGGCGCTGGGCGCCGCCGAAGCCAAGTGGGGAAGCGAGGGGTTCTCGCACATGGGACGCACCAAGGCACGGCTGCTACGCACGCTCCTCGAGCTCAATGCGACGGTCCTCTTCGCGGACGCTGACGTCGTCTTCCTGCGCGACCCGCTGCCCTTCCTCCGGCGCCAGCTGCATGCGGGCGCCCAGCTCCTCTTCCACACGGACGGTTTCGGCTCGTCCGCGCGCGCGCTCGCGGCACAGCCCGAGGGCCTCGAGGACCCCTCCTTTGGTCTCACCCCCGAATTGAACACGGGCCTCTTTGTGGCCCTTCCGGCGGCGCGCAAGCTCGCGATCGCGTGGTGTGAAGCACTCGACGCCGATGGCGCCTTCTCTAACTGGAAGAACGACCAGCAGAGCCTCAACCAGCTCGTACGCCGAGGGCTGCGCACCCGCCCAGGCTCGGCGCTCATGGGTGCGTTCGACGGCACGCTCGAGCTCGGCTTGCTGCCCAACCATTTGTTCCCGTCGGGCCACGTCTTCTTTCTGCAGCGCGCGCTGCGCGGCGCGCACGCGCCGCCGTACGCCGTCCATCTGACCTTCCAGGCACGCGCCGCCCTACGCCGTCCATCTGATTGCATGCCGTACGTCGCCCATCTGATTGCATGCTGATTGCATGCCGTACGCCGCCCATCTGATTGCATGCTGATTGCATGCTGATTGCATGCCGTACGCCGTCCATCTGACCCTCCAGAACTGCGATCAGTCGGGCAAGCGCCATCGGATGCGTGAGGCGGGCTTGTGGCTCCTCGACCCTCCCGAGCATTATGAGCCCGATGGCGGCCTGCTCTCGTACGAGCCCGACCTACCTGCCGAGCTCACGACGGCGCCTTCGCTCCTCTCGGGGCGTGCTTTCGCACCGCTTGAGCGCAACATGCGCGTGCCCGATCCGCTCCGAACACGATTGCGTCTCTGAGTGCATGCTGAGTGCATGCTGAGTGCGTCTCTGAGGACATGCTGATTGCGTCCCTCATCAGGCGCGTGCCCGATCCGCTCCGAACTTGATTGCGTCTCTGATTGCATGCTGATTGCGTTCCTCATCAGGCGCGTGGCCGACCCGCTCGTGCATGCGCACTTCCGACTGATCAACCATCAGCTGCTGCAGGTGCGCACGGCGCTCGCATCTCGGAGTGCATGCTGATTGCGGCTGATTGCGCCCCTCATCAGGCCCGTCAGCTGTGCGGCAGGTGCGCACGGCGCTCGCGCTCGCGCAAGTGCTCAACAGGACGCTCGTCCTCCCGCGCTTCCTCTGCGGCGTCGAGACGGTGACGAACTTTGCGCACTTCCGACTGATTGCATGATGATTGCATGATGATTGCATGCTGATTGCATGCTGATTGCGTCCCTCATCAGGTGACGAACTTTGCGCACTCGGGCGTCCGCTGTGTGGGCTCCAACGGCTGTGCGATGGCGCTGCCCTACTGGTGCCCGGCCGACCACGTGCTGCGCATGCATTACTTGAGAGGCGTGATGCCACAGACCCCTCAGCTACCGGTAGGTGATCGCGAGTTCTCGCTCTTTGCATGCAAGTGCCCATCACGGCGCCCTCACCTCCGCACAGGTACGTTATCGCGAGTTCTCGCTCTTTGCGAACGCGCAGGCGCGCCGAGCCGGGCGCGCGCTGCCCTGGGCGACCGCCCACCTGCCCGAGCAGACGGTTCTCATCAGCGTACCCGACGCACCCGTATGCCGCTGCGAGCCTTGCTGATGAGCCCTGATGAGCATGCCGCTGCGAGCCTTGCTGATGAGCCCTGATGAGCCCTGATGATGAGCCCTGATGAGCACTGATGAGCACTGATGAGCCCTGATGAGCTCTGATGAGCCCTGATGAGCCCTGATGAGCCCTGATGATGAGCCCAGATGAGCACTGATGAGCCCTGATGAGCACGGATGAGCCCTGATGAGCACTGAGTGCAATCGAGAGACCAATGGAGATGCAATGGAGTGCCTCTGAGGACCTCTGATAGCTGTGCTCATCAGTGCTCATCAGTGCTCATCAGGACCTCTGATAGCTGTGCTCATCAGGTACGCCGATGCGAGCCCGCATGTGTGCCGTCCACCCCCGACACGTACGTGGGCTCCCGCCTCGAACGCCTTCGATCGAACCTCTGGGCGCTGCGGGCATGCAAGTGCTCATCACGGCGCCCTCACCTCCCCACATAGGTACGTGGGCTCCCGCTCGCTCGAGCCGACGCCACGCGCTCTGGGCGCGCGTGCTCGTGAGCGCCTCGAGCTACCGGCGACCGTTACGGACGAGGCCGCCCTGCGCGCCAAGCTGCAGCCCTATGCACAGCGCCGCCATCTGCACTTTGCCTCGCTCCGCCCCGAGGGGTTCAGTGTGCGCCTCTCGGCTGTGCGGAGGGGTCCATTCGACGAGACGATCCGCCATTTGGGTGGCGGCTTCTGCTGCGTCGAGGCGGAGCGGCGCGGCGGCTTCGGTCATTTTTGGTATGTGCTCTTCTTCTGTGCATGCTGGCCAGCTCGCCCCTCCGGGAGAGGGAATGCATGCTGATTGCGACCGATTGCGTCCCTCATCAGGTATGATCTCCTGTGGGACCAGCCGCACACTGATCGCTGGGGGCGTGTATGGACCGTTGAGAAGCCGTGGACGCCCACGCCTGGCCCGTGACCGTTACGTGACCGTTACGTGACCGTTGAGAAGCCGTGGACGCCCACGCCTGGCCCGTGACCGTTACGTGACCGTTCCGTGACCGTTGAGAAGCCGTGGACGCCCACGCCTGGCCCGTGACCGTTCCGTGACCGTTCCGTGACCGTTGAGAAGCCGTGGACGCCCACGCCTGGCCCGTGATAGGCCCGTGAGACCTCGACGTCATTCCGGCGGCGCTGACCGCTGGTCCGCTGAATGATGGTACTTTTCGGAACTCGAAGCCACCCAGCACCCGCACCCCGCGTACGGGCCACGGCAGCCGCGACTGGACGCGGACCGGACCCGTGCTGCTGATGGCGCACCCCCGCCGGGCGTTGCCGTTACGTCACATGCGGCACCTGAACACGTCAGCCATCTTCGTGTTGTCTTTGGGTAGTCTTTCGGGAGCAACTATTTTGATGGTAGTGGCGCGTGCCACGATCAGCAGGTCGCCATGCACCTCTGGAGGCGCAGGTTTGAAGCGGCTTCAACAACGGCGCCTGATGCGATGCCCTCAGCGACGGCCCGATTCGATTTTGGTGCATGCACAACTGTCTCTGTGCCTGCGCGCCCGTTTGACGGTTTCGCCGGACGCCGGTGCGCAGCTGCGCTCGCGACGGCGTCCGTGGACCCGCGGCGCCTGCGCGACCCTGTAAGTTGCGGCTGTTCGCAGTGTTCTCGGCGGGAACGCATAACGAATGCGTTAACAGTCGTCGCAGGTACACACACGATCGATTCGCCACCCGTTCGACTTTCCGCCTGTCCCTGTGGAACAGCGAGTCCATGTCTCCAACTATGACCCAAGTTTTTCAATACGCCGGATCGAGAACGACGACTCACAGTCACACTCCACTCGACAGGGATCAGGGTCGACACATGTCTCATCGCCACCTAAACCCCACCTGTGCGACGCCTCCGGCCTGTCAATTTCGGGTCTAGGGGCAAAATGGTAGTGACATCGAGACGGAATCTCAAAAGCAATCAGCTGGGATGCGCCACCCGGGGAGCTCTCAGAGCGGTCGGCAGGTGCATGCGATCGCCACGGCTGAGGTGATCAGATGATTGCTGCCCTCATCAGCTGAGCGGTCGGCAGGTGCAACGGTCGCCACGGCTGAGGTGATCAGCTGATTGCTGCCCTCATTAGCTGAGCGGTCGGCAGGTGCAACGGTCGCGACGGCTGAGGTGATCAGATGATTGCTGCCCTCATTAGCTGAGCGGTCGGCAGGTGCAACGGTCGCCACGGTCGATCATCTGGTAGCCAGAGGGGCAGCTCTTGCCCACGCACGCGCCCGCGGACGCGGCGGCGGCGGCGGGAGGCGGCGGCGGCGGCGGCGACGAGGAAGCTGTGGAAGCTGTGGAAGCTGTGGAAGCTGTGGAAGCTGTGGAAGCTGTGGAAGCTGTGGAAGCTGTGGAAGCTGTGGAAGCTGTGGAAGCTGTGGAGGCCAGGACGGAGGCCAGGGCGGAGGCCAGGGCGCTCAACGGCTGCGTCGTGTTGTCCGCGGCTGCCACAGCGGCGCCCGGCACGGCGCTCCCAGCGGTCGCCTCCTCGGCCTCCGGCTGAGCTTCCACAGCGGGTGTAACGGCCGCCGGGAGCGCCGTGTCGGGCGCCGCGCCCGCTGTCGCCGACGCCGTCAACGGCGCCGTCGTCGCTGCCGCACTCGCCCCCTCTGCCCGCGCTTGCTGCAGCATCGCCCAGATGGCTTGCTGCAGCGGCAGAGCAGAGGCGCCCGACACGGCGCCCTCCGCGGTCGTCGGCACGGGCAGCGGCGGCGGCGGCGCAGGCGGCGGAGGTGTCAAGAGCTCTGCCACACGCTTCTCGAGAGCGCTCACGTTGACCTCGAGCGCGAGGCGCTTCGAACGCTCCTCCTCGTACGCGAGGCCAAGCGACGCGTTCCGCTCCGCCGCCGCCTTAAACTCGTCGAGCACCAGGGCGCGCACCTGTGTGGGGAAGGGGGTGGGGCGCCGTGGTGAGCACTTGCATGCTGGGCGCTCGTCGAGCACCCGGGCGCGGGGCGCCGTGGTGAGCGCTTGCATGCTGGGCGCTCGTCAAGCACCCGGGCGCGCACCTCGGACAGCGAGTCCTGCCATCTGGCCGCCTCCTCCTTCTTCTCGTCACTGGACCACGAAGACGACTTGCCCTCGGGCTGCTCGAAGCCCTTAGTCGCATCCTCGATGGCGAGGGTGGTCCGGTCCGCGAGCTCGTCGAAGAGCAGCGCCGCGCGCTCCTCCACCTTCGGCGACGTCTTCAGCAGCAAAGCCTTGAGCGCGGCGGCGCGCCGCGCGGTGCGCATCTTTTTGGTCGTCTCGAGCTCTAACGCTTTCTTCTGCTTCTCCTGCCCCTCTTCCTGGCTGGCGAGCTGCGCGGCGAGGTCCTTGAGCAGCCTGGGCAGCGCGCCGCCGCCGTCGGGCGCGCCGCTCGTCCCCGCCGTCGCCTGCAGCACCGCCTTGGTCAACTGCTCGGTCGACGTTTTGTCGTAGTTGATGACGGCGGGCTGCAGCTGCAAGAGCTTCTTCTTGAGAGCCTCGTGCTCGGTCTGCTGGCGAGCGAGCGCGGCGCCCAGGTCGCGCACGAGCTGCGGCAGCGGCCCGCGCACCTCCGACGGCAGCGCCGCCGCCATCGCCGCCTGCTGCAGCTCCGCCACGGAGTTGCGATCGTACCGAGGGACGGTCACGCTGGAGGCGGCGGAGGCAGCGGCGGGCGCGGGGCCAGCGCCGGATGCCGCGGGAGTGCGGCGCGCCGCCGCGCCGAGCTGCTGCAGCCGCTCCTCACGCGCCGAAAGCGTCTCGCGCAGCTCGGAGAGCGTCGCCGACACCGTCTCATCGGATGCCGAGCTCTGCAGATCGCCGATGAGCTTGTCGGTCCAGCGGCGCTCGACCTCGTCGGTCTCGGCGCCTAGCAGCGAGCGCGACGGGCCGCTACTCAGACCCTGCGGCCGGCGCGGCGGAGGCAGCACCGCCGTCTGCCCAAAGTTGACACCAAAGAGGTAAGCGCCGAGGCAGAGCAGCGCTGTCCACACAAAGAGCACGCCAACGGAGGCGAGGGCGAGCTTGTTGCCGACGCCGATGGAAGCGAGGACCGGAGACGGCGGCGACCGCGGCCTCTTGGACTCGGACTCGATGTCGTGATCACCAGCGCGCGGAGCCTCCGGCGTCTGATGGACAGGGCGCCTCTCCATGTGTCGTCTTCGTCACAAACTGCTGCTGCTGCTGCTGTGAAACACACACGCGCACAACCTCCGGACCCCCAAGCACGAGGGCCTCTATCGCTATGGACGGAGGTGCTGCTGCTGCTGTTCAACACAACGCGCGCACACTCTCCGGACCCCCAAGCACGAGAGCCACTGTCGCAATGGACGGAGGTGTCAGGCCGACACAGCCCGTGCTAACACAACACCCGTATTAACACAGGCCGTTAATCGGCGAGGCTTGGGGGAAGGGAGAGCACCGGTCTAGCATCTGCGCCAGACTGGTGCCCCTCTTCCCCCGAATGTATACCAGTAGGGGTGACGGGGGGTTTCCTATACAAATTGGGGGGGGTTTCCTATACAATACGTATCCTGATGTATCCTGCATGTATCCTGCATGTATCTTGCATGTATTTCGATGTGTCCCGTTCAGATACATCAAGATACATTGAGATACAACAAGATACATTTGTATCTGTCTCTTCGGCTATCATATGAAATGTATCTTACCTAGGGATATGTATCCTTCTTTAAGATACATTTAGGATACATTTAGGATACATTTAAGATACAATGTATCTTAACCCTCAGATACATGGCACACAAGATACACTCACGATACATGTCGGATACATACGGGATACATTCGAGGATACGTATCTCGAGCCCTACTGCTTGCGCTTGGATGCGCGCTTGGATGCGCCCTTGGGCGACGCCTTGGGCGTCGCCTTGGGCGCGTCCTTAGCTGCCTTAGGTGCCTTGGCAGATGCCTGAGCTTCCTTGCCTCCCTTCTTCTTCTTGGATGGGGGCTGAGCTTCTTCTTCTTGCTCCTCGCCCTCGGGCTCGCCCTCGCCCTCGCCCTCATTGATCTCCTCCTCCCCCTCATCCTCATCTTGCTCCGCGGTGTCGGAGGGCAGGAAGCCCCTCTGGTAGAAGTAGCCGGTGGAGTGCTGGATGATGCGGTAGTGCTTGCCATCCTTGGACAAGCGCTTCCACACGCACTCCTCCGCCTTGAAGTTTTGCTTGCCGCCACGGGAGTTGACGCCAGAAGTGCCGTATTTGCCCTCGCCGAAGATCTCGGGGAGCTTCCCCACCGCCTCTTCCATGTCGCCGGCGTCCCTCGTCGCCGAATCTACCCAGATGAAGTTCTGCTTGGCCAGCTTAGCAGAAGATGACCCCCCCTGCATGCTGACAGTCATGCTGCCCATCTTCATCAGGGCCTTGTACTTCTTGTTGATGCTTGCCATCCTGTCCTTGTACTCCTTGCTGTTCTCGTCCCAGCCACACGCCTCAGCGAGCGCCTTCAGGTCCATGACTTCGGCGAGCTCCTGGGCAACGACGGAGGGAGTGGAGGCCATGGAATCGCGTGTATCTCGCGCCAAACTTGTCAAAGCGCCGACGGATCCTGAACAAAAAGTTTCTGTATCTCAGCGCGCGAAACCGCGAATTGCACGGCGCTCCGCGCTCCTCAGACATTATGATGCAACCCTCTGAGCCCCCCATCTCCTCACAAGAGTGGCTTCCAGTAGGTGCACAAGACCACGAGAGTATGGAGGGAGGCCAACAGCAGCTCAAGACCCTAGAGGGAGGCAGATGGAAGTGGCAGAGGAAGTACCCAGGTGATGGCGTCACTAAATCCGTCTTCATCTGCAATGGGCATGATGACTGCAAGCGTGAGCTGAGGGTGGTCAAGGTCAATCAGATTTACATGATCCAGGGGAGAGGGAAACATAGTGCAATCTCCAATGCGAAGAAGAGGGCAAACTCTACCCTTACAGTGGATCAGGAAAAGCTGCTGAGCTTCGCGCTCGACCAAGGCGGTAAACCAGCAGGGATAAGGGTGGCTTTGACAAAGCAGAAGATGGAGGAGCTGCAGAGTGCTGGAGTTGACCCACTACTGCTCAAGGACCCAATGGGTGGCCTCATAGGTGTGCTGCACACGATGATGGCAACAAAACATTCCCCCAACCCCCGAGATACGTATCCCGCATGTATCCCGCATGTATCTTGCATGGATCCAGAATGTATCTGGATTGTATCTTGATTGCCACTGAGGATACATGTATCCCGCATGTATCCCGCATGTATCCCGCATGTATCCCACATGTCGCCTTCGTATCAGATACATCTCTCTCTGGATGCATTTGAGATACATGTATCCCGCATGTATCCCGCATGTATCCCACATGTATCTTGATGACCTCTGAGGATACATGTATCCCGCATGTATCCCGCATGTATCTTGCATCTGAGATACGTACCTCTCCGGATACATTTGAGATACATGTATCTCATTATGTATTCCTCATGTATCCCGCATGTATCCTCCATGTATCCTCGAACCGCTGCAGATACATGTATCCCGCATGTATCCCGCATGTATCCCGCATGTATCCCACATGTATCTCTTATGTATCCTACGTGCGTTCCTCCTCGCAGGTGTGCCTACCTTGAAACAGCTACAGGGGCGCGCAAAGGAGATGAAGAGGGCGAGGACTGCTGCCGTGCAGCTCGACCAGCTCATTGACTTGAAGACCCTGGCTCTCACATACTTTCAGCCCATGCCAGAACCACTGACCCTGACGCCACCCTCGGGCACACAGCTAGCGGCCCAGCAGACGGCCGCTGCAGCTCTTCCCCTGGCCGGCCCACCCTCGGGCACACAGCTAGCGGCCCAGCAGACGGCCGCTGCAGCTCTTCCCCTGGCCGGCCCACCCTCGGGCACACAGCTCAGACAGCTAGCGGCCCAGCAGACGGCCGCTGCAGTTGTTCCGCTGGTCGGCTCGAGCTCATCCGCAGCATCGGACTCGACGCTCAGACAGGTGATCAACGTGCCCATGGACTGCGCAAGATACGACACAGAGGGCATGTGCTTCACGGGCCCAATGCAAGTGCAGTGGATTGGGCAGCTTCTCCAACGTCCGCAACAGTTCGTGCTGCACGCGGACGGCA
>Ga0210245_101038_pt1 | contig 23966 bp, 16 predicted proteins | sample ChrtobMetaP3_4mM_FD_155450 | JGI IMG/M metagenome (GOLD analysis project Ga0210245, IMG submission 155450) | Chrysochromulina tobin associated microbial communities from unialgal haptophyte culture, Seattle, Washington, United States - P3_4mM | ecosystem: Host-associated > Algae > Haptophytes >...
TGGCGAGGGTGGGGGTGGCGGTGGTGGTGGTGGCGGTGGTGGCGGCGGTGATGGCGGCGATGGCGGCGGCGGCGTGGGTGGCGGCGGCGACGGCGGCGGCGGCGAGGGTGGCGGTTGCGACGGTGGCGGCGAAGGCGGTGGTGGCGAAGGTGGGGGCGGTGATGGCGGAGGGGAGGGTAGCGGTGGATAAGGCGGTGGCGAAGGTGGAGCCGGCGGTGGTGTTGGCGGAGCCGGTGGAGAAGGATCATACGATGGTGGTGGCGGAGATGGAGGTGGAGACGGCGGTGGTGGGGAAGGAGGCGGAGGAGCTGTGGGTGGCCTGTTCTTGAAGTCCAGCTCGATGTTCACATCGGTGGCATGCAAGAGCACGACGGTAGCCGAAGGAACTATAAGAAGGAGCAGCAGCCAACACGTTGCACGACGTCGTGTGTTGAGCATGTACTCCGCCGCTGGCAACGTCGTCGGTGATGAAGGCAGCGGATATGGCATACGCACTGGAGATGGCAGCCTCACCGCCGGTGGGAGCGCATGGCGGTTGCCGCGTCCTGGCGTGATTGGTGTGCTCCTGCTGAGGTTGCTCAAGTGTGAGAACCGCTGCTTTTGCTTACCCATCTGGGAGTGGGCGGACGCCGCCGATGCAGACGCCGATGCCGACGCCGATGCCGACGCCGCCGTTGGCAGAAGCCGCGACACAGCCGTTGCGCCTTGCCGCTGCGAGACACGTTTGTATTCCTCCTCGAGCCATGCGACATGATCACGCGCAATGGCCAGCGACTCATGCTGATCTTGCGGTGCTGGAAAACCTTGCGGTGGCATCATCATCGCTGCTTCAGCCTAGACGACCCGCTCCGCATCAACGGCCTGTTCGAGCTGCGACCTGGCAGCACAGCAGTGAGCGATGTGGTGGTGATGGGATAGAACGCGTGAATGTGGGCCGTCCCTTTCGTTCGTATCGGGTTTCGGGTCTGCCAAAAAAAGCGTGCTACGCAACGCGTTATCGGTAAAAAGACACCGGAGGAGCCGGACCGGTAAAAAGACACCGGGGGAGCCGGGACACACACGGGACACGCGGGCGCACAAAGGCACACGGACCACGCAGCCTTTTTACCGGTACCGTGCGTGTCCCGGCTCCCCCCGGGACCTTTTTACCTTTGTGCGTCCGCGTGTCCCGTGTGTCCCGTGTGTGTCCCGGCTCCCCCCGGTGTCTTTTTACCGGTACAGTACATTCAAAAAGATGTCGCGCTGACAGCTGACGTGTCTCTTCCTCGTGGGGTCGACAAACTAAGACCATGTTGAGCTTCAGAGCGGCTGCAATCGTCGCTTGTTCTGCTGCGGGCGTCGGGTTGGTGCCGTCGGCGCTGCAGCCGCCCGCGGGCGTCGATTCGTGGCTCATGTTCGACGGCGTGTGCAACTTGTGCGACGGCTTCGTTAACTTTGTCTACGATGGTGATAGCGGAGCGAGGGTTAAGTTCGGCGCACAGCAGAAGCACATGGATCTGCTCGCGCGTATCGGAGCGCCCACAGACCTCTCGACGCTTGTCCTCATCCAGGGCGACCAGTTTTACACGCGGTCGAATGCAGCGCTGAGGACGCTTGCGCTCATGGACTGGCCATACAAAGCTCTCGCGGTTGCGTGGCTCATTCCGTCTCCGCTCCGAGATCTGGGATACGTGGGCGTCGCGAACGTACGTTACCAAGTGTTTGGGAAGCGCGACGATTGCCGCGTGCCGACGGGCGACTTTCGAAGACGTTTCATCGACTATCGCGCTGAGGAGGAGGGCGAGGCCGATCCAATCTCGGGGATCAAGAGCTGAGCCGCGCGGGGGCGGAGCTCACGAGCTCTACAATAGTAGCGGCTGAGTAGAGAGCGTAGAGAGAGCGTAGAGAGAGCGATCATCGCGGAGATGACGGTAACTGGGCGTATGAATCAAGGATGTGCTCAACACAACGCGTATCAGAACTCTGCTCCTCCTTGAATCCTGAGGTTCGAAGGCGTAAACAGCCACACATGGCGTCACCTTCTCCCGTCGCACCTCCTCCATACGTGCAGTTTGCTTCCAACAACACCTCCGGTTGGTCGGCGTCTCCTCCATACATGCCCTTCGCTCCCAACAGCACCGATGCTGTTCATCTGGAACGGTGTGGAAACGCGCTGCCGACGTGGGGGGTGCCCTTCGGCGTCATCCTCTCGACGGTCGCCTCGATCGGCATCAACATCGGGCAAAATATGCAGGCGCAAGGTATCAATCGGCTGACCGATGAGCAAAAATCCGCTCCGCAACAGTCTAGGCTGTGGGTAATTGGCATGCTCGTGTTCATCTTCTCCTCCCTCTTCAACTTTGTTGCGCTCGCCTTCGCGCCGGCATCCATCCTGACACCGATCGAATCGATCCAGTTTGTGACCAACATCATGTACAATCGCGTGTACAATGGCGCACCAGTGAGCCCATTGATGGTCACGGGCGTCACGTGCGCCGTCGTCGGCACGTGCCTCACGGTCTTCTTCGGCGCGCAGGGCGAGAAATGCTTCCAGGGCGATTACATGGAGGGCTTATGGAGAGGGCCCGCATGGCTCGTGTACTTCATCGGCACCATGATCATCGCGATCGTCACGTATTTCGTCCATGCATGCATGAAAGCTCGCGCGGACATGGACGCGGTCTATGCGCAACGCACGGCCATCTTGCGACCGGTGCTGTACACTCTCTCGGCATCACTCGCAGGTGGCTCGCAGGTGATTACGCACAGCAAGGGTCTCTCATCGCTGCTCACGCTGGCGTTTCAGGGGGACGTTGTCGGCGTGTTCACCGACTGGCCGATCTACGTCGAGCTCTTCATCACCGTCGCAGCCGGCATCTTGTGGGTACAGCGTCAGACCCTCGGCCTAGGATTGTTCGATCCGTTGATCATTCTGCCGTTGCTGATTGGGAGCTTTATCGTGACCGGAGGCATCTCGGGCGGCATCTTCTTCGGCGAGTTCGACTTCGTCGATGATGGCCGGTTGGGATGGGCCAATTGGATCCTGTACATCCTCGGCATGGTCCTCGTGGTCGTGGGCCTTGCCATCATTGCCATTGCGGGCACGCAGCTGCAGCGCGCTCGGGCGAAGGCGGCCGGGAAAGATAACGGGAAAGAGGGCCCTGCTGCCTCCGGCGCCGAGCTCGGGTCACCCGTAGTCAAGTCACCCAAGCCCGAGTCGACAACCAACCCCTCGTCGAGGACCGCCAAATTTACGCCGACCGAGATTTCGCTCCCCGGGGAAAACGTGATTAATGATTCTCCCGTCGTGCTCGAGGATGCGTGGACATCACGGATCGTGGACAGCAAGAGAAATGCGGCGATCATGCCCAACCACATGGTGCTCGCCTCATCTCTTCAACGGATGGCTTCATCGGAACGGTTGTCACCATTTCGCTCGACACGCGCGCGTGCAACGGATGTCACCACTGTCGCCTCGATCCCAGACAAAATTTGAGAACTGTCGTGACAGCGAGCGCGCCCCGACCACATTACGATGACGCCCCTACCACTGTACGATATGGAGCTCTAGTTTGTTGTTCGTGTCAATGCTATTGTGTGGTGTGTTGGTGCGAGTCGCAGTCGGCACCCCGGGTGGGATGCACGAATCATTCGGGCGGAGGGGCATGCACACGGTGTGGTCTAAAGCGGGTGACTCAAGCGCCGTGGGTAGTCTGGTAGGTACTGCTAGTGGATGCGCGCGGCGGACCTTTCCCGCGCGAGGGGTGAGACGCGTGACTCGTTAGTGAGTTACCCCGGGACCCCGACCAGTCAGCAGTTCTCCAGTGTGGGGGCGTGCGCGGTTACTCTTAGTCTTATTACAACATACAACTACAAGCTTGAAGCGCTAGAGTTACATTAGAGTTACGCATCACTCATCAGACTCACGAAGCCCGGGTTCGTTTTGCGCCGTCGAAGTCGGCCGCGTAGAACCCGCGTCGAAACGGCAAACGCCGTCCGCCAACATCTCGCAGCCGGACCCATGCCCTCACTTTTAACATTCCTATAACATTCCACAGAAAGCCCTCCCGACAATCTAACCCGAAATGACTCTTTTTGACAGGACCTTTTGGCGCCTGGCAGACTTGAATGACTGCGCCGTGAACGTTGCACGTGTTGCTGTTGGTTTGTCTCATTTGAAATTTCATAGAGCAGCACAGCTCCGGCTGTTAAGTTACGTGTTGGTGTGTTGTGAATGTGTGTGAGTGTAACGTGTGCGAGGTGTTGCCCCAATGCCCCTCACGGAAGACGGATAGACTCCCCTCACGGACGGACGGACGCTCACGTATTTGAGATTTCGTTGCACGTGTTCGTGTGTTGTGAATGAACCCTTCTCTGACCTAGCATCTTGGGCTGCGCGCCTGCGCCTGGGCTCGCCCCGATGATCCTACGATGATCCCGGATGGCCCTTCGTTGTGGCTTCGCGCCCGTAGCCCCGTACTTCCCGACGAGGCCTCGCTGCTGCTGTCTACCGTTTAATGCCTTAAGCGTTAAGCCTTATCTACCGCTGGTGGCGACGCTTCCCCGACTCTCGACCAGGGCCCGCCGCCCCCACCCCCCCACCGCCCCGCCACCGCCCCCACCGCCTCCGCCTTCGCCGCCTCTTACGCCTCCTAGCCGCCTCCTCCGCAGCCTCCGCATGCGACGCCTCCGACGATGCCTCCGCCGCGCCCCCGCCCGCCCTCGCCTATAGCCCTCGCCAGTCGTCACCCCCGCCTAACCCCCGCCTCCGCGCCCACCTAATAGTATAAAGCTATAAACGCCCACCTCCCGCCCGCCTCGCCGCCTGTCGGCGCCCCCAGCTCGACCGACCAGCTCGTTAAGGACGTTAACCAGCTCGACGACGATGAGGAGGCACTAAGCCCCAGGCCATACCATACCATACCATACCATGCCATGCCATACCATGCCGTACCATGCCTGTCTACAGGCGAGGTGGTTGCACGGGTTCAGACCCGGCGGGTTGACCCGGAGTATTGTACATGTAATACAATGTATGGCGACTCTCAACCGTGTCTGTGCGCGCGGCACGCGTTACACGTCGCGAGCATGAGAATGAATCGAGGGCAACGTGTGCGAGGTGTTGCCCTTCATTTGAGATTGCGTGTTGGTGTGCATGCGTCATGTGTATTCACATGAATACACACAATACCGAAAACGAGAATCGAGTTCATGTCGAATCCCGTCGCGATCGCGGTCGGCAACTCAAGCTGGCTGACGGCATGGGAGAACATGCCCTCGCGCGATGACACGACTTTCTGTTTCTCGCTCCTCCTCATTTTCTGCCTCTCCTTCATTGCGACGCTCACCAGCCAGCAGAGGTCAAAGCCCGAGCATTCGCTGGACCCTGTCCCCGTGACTCACGTGCCGCCGACGTTGAAAACCCCTGCGAAGGACGAGTCGGTGACCAAGCGGTCGCCGCCGGCCACGCCTAGCACTGCTGCGTCCGTGCATCGGGCGCTCGAGCCAGTCCTGTACACGCTTCCAACGGAGAAGAGCGCCGCTCCGATGCATTGCGAGCCCAAGCAGGCGCCGAGTGGTGCCCTGGCTGACAAGGTGATGCGTGACGTGAAGGCGCTGCGCGCGGCCATCGAGCAGCGCAAGGGCGGGTGGAGAAATGAGGTGCGTGCCGAGGCCGAGGCGCAGCTCGACGACTTCTCTCTGGCGCGCTGGGTCATCGGCCAGTTTCCGGTGCCGCCCCAGGATGCCTTCGAGCAGGCGATGAAGTGGCGCGTCGAGCACCAGGTGGCCCAACTCTACCGGGAGTTCCACCCGCTCGCCCGCCAGCAGCCCGGCGCCAGCGAGCGCCAGCGGTGCGTACACGGGCACTTCTACGGTGGCATCGGCGGCGTCGCGCGCGACGGCACCCCGTACATCATCGAGCGGATGGGCAAGGCGGACTTTCAGGGCTACGGTAGGCAGCGAAATGGGACCGAGCTCATGAAGCAGGCGTACATTGCGCACCTTGAGACCCTCACGCGATGCGTGCGCGCAACCTCGGCAGAGCAGGGCCGCTTAGCGATGGGCATCGTGGTGATCGACACTTCAGGCGTGGGCCCCTCGCTGGTCTGGTCTGGAGGCGTGGCGTTCGTCCAGTTCGCGGCCAAGATGGGGCTCGCCAACTTTCCCGAAGGCACTGAAGAGGTCTTCCTGGTCAATGCGCCCGGCATCGTCGCACGCCTCTTCGGTATCATCTCGCCGCTGCTCCCGGCGGACACAGCCAAGAAGGTCAAGATAGTCTCGGCGGCGAACACGCGCGCGGCGCTCGAGCACAGAATTGACCGCTCCCAGATCCCAACGTTCCTCGGCGGCGACAAGTCTGAGGCAGAGCTCGGCTTCCCCGGCGTCCGGCCAATGCCCAGGGAGACCCCTTTCGCCTTACCGTAGGTCAAGATAGGCGAAGGTCAAGATAGGTCCCTTCGCCTTGCCGTGGGCAGCCCTAAGGCAGCCCGGCCGACTCAGCACGTCGAGCGCGCGCAAACTCTTACGCAAACTCTCACTCTCAAATCACAGTTCTAGACGTGCACTTTCTAGGTGGGCGGCTCTCGTTCGCCGTTGGCCCGGAGGGGCGGAAAACGCTGATTCAATACGCGTACGCAGATTGCAGTTGCACGCTGGTCGCCTTATCGAACACCGGGTCTGCACGGCACCGATAGCACGATCGTGTCTTTTTGACCTTTGACGGGTCTCACGGCCACGCGGCTCACATGGTACAACCACGGATCACGGTAGTCGGTACCTCAACATCCATTGGCTGCCGCTGCGCTGATGGTGCCTCGTCGCACACAACTCTCGGACACGTCGGGCCGCGCAGCGCGCACGGTGGTCGTGGACAGCCGCACAACCGGGACACGCATCACACCGAGGACCATCACACACGCCTCAAACTGGTCATTGCTCGTTGTGACGTTGCCAACAGTAGGCACACCCCCCGACGCCTCCTGACCGCTACCACACTTACCGTCCGCTCTCACCCTATGGTGGCTGTAGCGGCGCTCGCTCGCTAGAATTGCTGGCCGGCGCGCCACACCGCGGTGATGTCAGTCACCCATGCGGTAAGCTCTTTGGAGTCCTCCGACTCGAATTTGATCGATTCGCCCGCCTTGGCGATCGGCTTGTCCTTGGGCTTGGCGCCCGGGGCTTTCACGTCCTCCTTGAGGATGATCGCAAACGACGACATCGAACTGCACATGACGCGCTGTACCTCCCTACGCACATCGAGCGTCGCCTTGGGCGGCTTGGCGTCGCTAAAGTCCTTCTTATCGCCGTAGATGGCGACGCTGCCCGCGCCAAGGACGACCCAGCGTGGCTTCTTCTTGCCGGCCAGCTCGCACTGGAGCAGCCCACTCCGGCTCATGCCGCCCCAGTCCGCGGCCTGCTCCGGCGCGCTCATAGGCTTCTGTGCGGGCGCGCCGGGCAAACGCACCGACATCGGGCCCTGAATGGATCCGAAGCCGGGGGCTTCCAGCGGCGGTGCGCCCCACTGGCCTCCTCCGAAGCCGCCCGGATGCGCTGGCTCGCCACCGTTGCCGCCGATGAAGCCGAAGGCAGAGCCGCCGCCGGCAGGCAAAGGCGGCAGCAAGCCACCGCTAGCGCTGCCAAAGCCGTCGCCCGGTGGAGCAAGCGTGGGCGGTACAAAGCCGCCGCCGGCCCCGGTGGCGTCTTTCCCCTTGTCCTTTGTCTCCTTCGGCGCCTTGGGCTTGCTCTTGCGACCAAAGAAGCCACCCTTTTTCTTCTTCTCGTTCAGGTCGTCGTCGTCGTCGTCGTCGTCACCAGCTGCCTCCACGCCGGCACCGCCTGCACCTCCATCTATCCCGCTGTGCGGGGGCAGGAGCCCACCGCCGCCACTGCCGCCACCGCCGAAGCCACCAGCGGGTGGCGCAGGCGGTAGTAAGCCACCGCCGTAGCCGCCGTAGCCGCCGGCGGGAGAAGGGCGGGCGAGCGCGGCCCGCTTTGCGCCAGAGAGCCACGATGGAGGGATCGACTCTGGCAGAGGTTGCCCCTTGAAGCGCTCGGCCGCCAGGTGCAGCGCGATCGTGAACTCTTCGAGGTCGAGCACGCCCCTCGCGTTCAGGTCACACAGCGCCCAAACGACATCGACCTCATGAGGTGGGAGATTGGCGCGCTGCATCGTCGTCTGCACCAGTGGGCGAGTGACTGGCTGCCCGTTGTTGAGACTGTCATAGATGAGCTTGTACTGCTTCGCTGCCTCCTCGCCCCACGGCATTGCAGCTGGCAGCGGCGGCGGTGGCGGCGGCGGGTTGTGTACCGTGAATTTGGGAGGTGGAGGTGGCGGGGGCGCGTCAGCGATAGGATGGCTCGCACCGAGTCCGTTTGACGGAGGCTTGTCGGCGATCGCGCCGGTGGCGAGGATGGTGTGCAGTCGCGAGCACGCCATGTGGAAGTGAGCCTTGCTCACGCTGCTGCTTGCCTGGCTCCATGAGCCTGCCCAGGCGACGCCCGTCTGTGCCGCGCCTGGGTCGAAGGCGAGACGGAGCAGTTCGAAGACAGTCGAGCGCGAGACGCCGCCATCAGAGCCACCGATCGCAGCGAGCAGGCGCTCATAGGCAGCGGTGGCGGCTGCCGAGGTGGCGGCGGCGGAAGGATCGGTGGCAGCCCCGGCGGACGCGGATTGAGGGGTGACGGGCGCGGCGCTCGAAGGGGGCGTGGCGCTCGGCAGTGGCGCTGAGGCATACCCGCCGCCATACCCGCCGCCATGCCCGCCACCGCCGCCCAGACTCATCCCGTCGAAAGTGGCCACGGGTGGCGCGGGAGCGGGCGCGGGCGCGGGCGCGGGCGCGGGTGGTGGCGTCCAGGTGGGCGGCGCGGGAGCGGGCGCGGGCGCGGGTGGTGGCGTCCAGGCGGGTGGCGGCGCGGGAGCGGGCGCGGGCGCAGGCGCGGGCGCGGGCGCAGGTGCGGGCGCGGGCGGTGGCGCGAATCCCTCGCGTGGCACCATCTGCTTGGCCGACGCAAACAGCTCGGGCGGCAGCGCACTAGGCAGCGCCATCTGCAGCTTCTTATTCCGGGTGATCATGTGGCATGCCAACGCGTACTCATGGAGATCGAGGAAACCGTCTCGGTCCACGTCGGCGAGCTGCCAGACGTGCATGAGCTGCTCGCCCGACAGGCCCGATCGGCTGAGCTGGCTCGTGGCCGCCGTCACCTTGCCCGCCTTGGCCGCGTCCGCCGCCGCGAACATGGTCTTGTACAGCGCCACATCCGCGTCTGTGAGTGTCCAAGGCCCAGGCTCGGCAGCGGGCGGCGCAGCGGGAGGCGGCGCGGCGGGAGCCGGCGCGGCGGCTGGAGGCATCTGGTAGGGCACTTGGTACGGCGCTTGGTACGGCGCTTGGTACTGTGGTGCGGCGGCTGGAGGTGCGGCTGGAGGTGCTTGGTTGAGTTGCGTCATCGCCGCCTGCAGCAGAGCGGGAGGACATGAGGTCATTTGCTCGACCTGCACGCCCGCGCGTGCGAACTGGATGAGATGCATCGCGATGCGGTGCTCGTGCATGTCGAGCTTGCCTCGTTTCTGCTGGTCCGCGAGCGCCCACACGCGTAGCAGCTGATCGCCTGCAAGCCCGAAGGCGACCCACTTTTCCTTGGCGCACATCCCGCTGAATGAGTCGGGTGCGTCTTTGAGCTGAGCAAAGATGGCGTCGTAGCGCGCGAGCGTTTCGGGAGGCGGCGGGACGTTGACGTCCGCCATTAGAAGAAGGACTTCGCGGGGGTGTTGTCCTCAGTCGGGAGCATCGCAAACATTAACTTTCTGTGGGGAACCAGGGGAGCCGTCGCGGGCGCCTCCTTGGGGATTTGCTCCTTTCCTGTGTGATTTTAGAACATCAAGGCATCTCATTCATAGGGAGGCACGGTGCGGACGGCTCCACAGGGGGAGACGGCCCGGCGTGGGCGCCCCCATTCACAAATGAGAAAGGTGGGGCTGGTCGCAAGAAGGTGATGATTGCATTTGATTGCAGCCATTTTTTGTTGGGTCGCGGCGGAATGGAGCAAAGTCGGACACCTTACGGATGTCAAAACATGAGACCGCAGCGCCCAGCGGTCTGCCCCCCCGGGGGTCTCGAGACGAGTCGCTTATAAACTCTCAATCGGGAGCATCGCAAAACACAGCCTCGCGGGCTAATCCGACATCTCGAGACCTCAAGACAAGCATTCAGTTAAGATACGCAACACCTTCTCCCATCATTCTGCATCATTCATCAATCATGCACGCTCCGTTCCATGTACTCTACCCATGTGCGGTCTTGCGCGCGCACTACCTCAAAGCCCTGCCTCAAAGTGGTGACGCCTGTGACTTGCTCATTCTTGTGACGTGTCGACGTGCACGCCCTTCACCAGTTGGACATCGACATGGTAATCTCAGTTTCCTCGGCGATCTCCTCATCGATGACGGATTGGACCGGGGCGGGGTGGGTGTGGACAACTGCGACTCGAGTCGCCTCCCGTTCCTTCTCCCGATCTCGACGCACTTGCCTTTCGTGCTTCCGCTGGAAGGAATGGCTTGGACTCCGCTCGCTCCAGTGCCGATGCCAGGCGATGGGAGGGGGCAGGAAGGAAGAGTTTGGCGTCCGAGAGCCCGATGCCGGGGTCCGAGCTCCGGATGTCGGGGTCCATCCGCCGTCGCTCGGTGTAGCCCTTCCGGACCGACGTCCTCCGTAGGCTTCCTCATCGTCGGAGGCTGCGTACAATGCCTCGTCACGTCGTTGCTGGACACGTTTGACGACCTTCTCCGCCGCCTGCGCGGTGGCAGCCTCGAGCTGCCGCCGACTCCACAGCTCAGCCTCCTCTGCCCTCTTCGCCATCACCTTCCAGTCGGTCCGCCAGTGGGTGAATGCTTCGTTGAGCTCGGGCTTGTTGACCCGGCTTGCTACCTTTTGCAGCAGCCGGCGGTCGTTTTTGCCGTAGGTCCACATATAAAACCAAGCCGTCCAGCCGCGCGCGAGGTCGGTGTTCATGATGCGACGCGTGACTTGCCGGCGAAGCAGCTCGATGCGTGCGGCGCGGAGGAGCGCCTCGCGATGCTTCGCCTGCTCCTCAGCGAATCGCAGGGCCACGCTGTTGACAGTGTCGGCCGCTGTCGAGAAGGTGACTTTGCTAGGGTCCTCCTCCTGAGCAAACGGCCACTTATTCTGGTAGCTCTGGCGGCCCAAGAAAACCGCGATCCCGATGAAAATGTAGAGGATGGACAGCTCGAGTAGCGGGTCGCTCCCATCCCTAAAGTAGCTGTCGGTGGTGACGAAGATGAACGAGAAGATGATCAACTGCGGGATCACCACCAGAGGGAGGAAACGAACTTTCCAGGCCCTCGGGTCATCCTCTCTGCGCCCGGCCCAGATCTGGTAGCGCAAGGCGCAGATGCCGATTCCCTGGCCGATGAACTGGACGAGGGTGAGCATCACGGTCATCGCGCCCACGACGACATCGAGATCCAAGAAGCAGAACAGTGAGGAGAGCGTACCGAGCGCGAGGAGCGACAGGGTGGGCACGCCTTCAGAGCACCCAAGGGTGGAGCGGCGGGCGAAGGCCTCGATGAATAGGCCGCTCTCCGCCGCTGCCCCAGGCAAGTACATCATACCGGCCATGTTTGAGAACACAGAACCGAAGATGACGATGCAGACAATGACGGCGGAGAAGCACGCAAACGCGCGGCCGGCGAGCTTCTCCGAAAACTGCGACACGCCGAACCGAAGGCGCGCGAGAGGGAGACGATCTGTATGAGAGAGTAATGAGAGAGGGTGCGAGGGATGGGAGTGCGCTGGGCGAGATGCGGATGGAGCGCGGGGTTCGGTCGCAGCCAAAGAACCTCCGCCACGATGTACACTGCGTCGTCGTTGGCTGCGCGAGTGGCGAAGCCGTCGTCACCACCCCACGGCAAGTAGCCGAGGATTGAGATGTAGGTGAGCATGTACACGCAGAGCAGCACGCTGCACGTGATGATGCACGACCCGGGGATAGTGCGCCGTGGCTTCTGGACCTCGCCGCCCATGGTGCAGACGTCGTAGTAGCCGGTGAAGTCATAGATGCCGAACCGGCATGCGGCACCAAGGGTGGCAATCCCGTTACGAAGCGGTTCGGGAGGCAATTGGAAATTGTCGCCGTCGAAGTTGACAAAGCCGGCGATCAGTACGTAAAGAATCGCTGCGATCGTAACCGCCCAAAGCACGTAGATCATTCGGCCCGAGTTGCCAGGCTTTTGCATCAGGATCGCCATGACCACCCAGTTCAGGCAGAAAGCCGTGAAAGACAGGGTCCAGTAATCGTTATTGCCGTGGATATATGAGGCGTAGTTGGCGATGGCGATGAAGCCCGAGGCACAATTGGCGGGGCCGCTGATCCAGGACTGCCAAAGGAAGATGAACGCCGCCAGATCGCCCCACTTGCCCACCCCAAAGCACTCGCGTAGGTACACGTACGTGCCGCCCGAGTATGGGAAGCGTGAGCCAAGCTCTCCCCAGATCCACGAGTCGCAAAAGCATGCTAATGCGGCAATAGAGTAGCCGATCATGGCGTGCGGACCGGGCGGATCCGTTGACGCGATGCAGTAGGGCATGGAGACAAAAGGGCCTGTGCCGAACATCATCATCGTGTTGAGCGCGCACGCCTGCGTGAAAGTGAATTTGTGGGAGTCGTCCTCTTCAACCTCTTTGCCATCTTCATCAAAGCCGTCAACGTCCTTACGTACTCGCGGCTTGTCGCCGATGAATCTGTTGAAAATTCCCATAGCTGTCAAGCAAGCCGTCAAGTGAGTCGCCTTAGAGACGCCCTGGCCGAGTGCCAAGAAGAATGCATCCTTAAAAGGATTGTTTCGAGGCTTGCATGCGGGCCCAAGTGATCGCATAGAAGATCGCCGTGAACTCCTTCGCGCGCGCTGGGGCAAGCACTTCATATCACATCACATCTATCACCTCTCCGCGTGCGTGGCTGCGCACGAACACGATCGGCATGGTAGACTATTCCAAGTGGGCCAACTTGGACGACGACGACGATGACGACGACGTCCCCGTCAAGAAGGCGCCCGCCAAGGAGGCGGCAGCCGTCGACATGACGCCCGCCAAGGAGGTGGCGCCTGTCGAAATGTGCCAGGGCGCGGTCGTCCGGCTGCATCGGGGCAGCTTTTGCTACGTGAGCACGGACGGCGAAACGTACGACGAATCGCTCTGCCAAGTTATGTCGTTCAATCGCGACAAATTGGCGTGGATGTGCAAGTGGAAGGGCCGTGAGGTGCCCATTCCCGAGACAGCCTTGCGCCTGTGCTTCAGCCTGCTGCCGTCCGCTCTGGACAACCTACACTTCCATCACAAGATCGAGTTCGAGACGGCCCAGGGCTCGTGCGGCCGCGGCCTCGTCGCGGGGGAAGACATCAAGCAAGGCTCGCCCATCTTTGAGGAGCCGTGCCTCCTGGTCGTGTACAAGAGCGCCGTGTCGCCCATCGAGCAGCATGAGCTGCGCTGGCGGGCATACCAGATGCTCAAGAACTTGGCCTCGCGAGGGAATTCGTCGTACAAGAAAGCCGTCGCGGCCTTCGATCAGCTCGGCACGTCCAGCGTCGTGCCCGAGCACGTGCGCACCTCGGCCATCGAGATCGCCCGAGTCTCTCCAGATCCCCGAGCAAGGGCGGCTTCCTCCGCTTCCACTTACGCTGAGGAGATCGAGAGCGTCCTCATGCGCTTCCACTGCAACCAATTCTCGTTCTACAACGGCGCACCCGACAACGACCCGTCCTTTAATGCGTCGGCCGTCTTCTCGTACACCAGCCGGATCAACCACAGCTGCGCGCCGAACATGGCCTTGATTCGAAAGTACTCATATCGGAAGCTGCATGATCTGCCGACCAAGCTGGAGGCGGACGGCGGCATCACGATGGCTGTCGCGGCGCGCGACATTGCCAAGGGGGAACGCCTCACGTTCAGCTACGACACCACGATCGCCGCGACACGTATATACGAGAAGGAGAAGACGGTTGCGGCCGTGCCTGACCAGAGCCTCGGCGTCACGCACAGGCGCGAGCGGCTGCTCAACACCCTCAGCTTCCTGTGCGGCTGCGAGCGGTGCGTCGCCGATCTGGCCGACGAGAAGGCAGCGGCAAAGGGATCGGCGGTGAAGGGGGCGGCGGCGAAGGGGGCGGCGGCGAAGGGGGCACCGAAGCCGGCGCCCGAGTTGGCGCCGCACGAGGTGTCGTCTAGCGAGACGGCAACACATGCGGTGAAGGCATTGGATACGGCCCTTAGTTCGGAGGCGCGTTCGGACGTGGCCGCCAAGGCTGATCCGCCGCCGACGCAGGGCAGCGTCGATAGCGATGGCGGTGGGTCCGCTGGGTCGCCGGGCATCATCAACAGGTTCAACTTGCAGACAGCTTCGATGGCGACCGCGCTGCTCTACTTGGCTGCCGCCGCCGCCGCGCTGGCTTTGGCGTCCGTCGCTTTGGCGACCGCGTTGGCGCGCCGGCGTCGGTGATAGGAATGAGTGTGTGTGTGTGTGAAAAGTCAGATCTGACCGGGCCACTGTTTGGCTTCGTGTGTCTCTGTGTGTGTTTACAGCGTACACCACACGCAGCAGCTGGCAGCGGCAGCGCAGGTGGGCGACGCCCGACGCGTAGGGGATCCGGCGCGCATCCGGAAGAAGATGCAACTCATGCAAGATCACCGCGAGATGAAGATGCCCAATCGAATTAAGGCCGCGCGCGAGACCGGGCGGCGATAAGCGCCCGGCCCAACGACTGGTCGAGTATGGTTGTGGTAAGGGGGTCCAGGGGTCCCTCTAGATTCGAAAACTGCCTGTGAAGACGAGACGTTAGTGTGAACGCTGTTTGAGCAGAGAGAAACACCGCAGCCTGTGCTGTCTGACGTCGCGCAAACGCCACGCCGCCGGCGAAGCAACCCAAGCGGGCTGCCAAGAAGCGGCCCGGCAAGAAAAAGGCACATCGCCCGCCACTCGCCACCATAGGTTCCGCAGCCTCCACCTCGATGCCCACCGGAGCGGCTACAGAAACCGCCGCTGAGAAGCTTGACGAGGTCGAACGCGACAAAGATAGCAATGCAGAGCGCACGCAGCCTACGCCAGAGCTTCTGTGGCCAAAGGACGGGTTCAAGGACCGCTTCTCACTCACTGTGAGCCGCCGCGTCTTTGACGGTTGGGTCACCCAGCCCAGCCCGTGCTGCGCCGCAGCGTCTGTTGCTGGCGCGTGCAATATTGTACTCGGTCTTAGGGCGATGAACGAGGCCGACGCACCGCTATCGCACAGCGACGTCGCCGCGATCATGCACGGCATGATATCGGAGCACCTCGCAAAGCGCCACGCCTCCGTGTGCCGGCTACTCGGCGTGCCGTCATGCGAGCCCGCATTCGACGCCCTCCGCGCCAACCTTGCGGCCGAGGGGCGCTCGCTCGGCGGCCAAAAGGAGCTCGGCTGCAAGCCCAAGGAGGCTCTCGAGCGGTTGCGGCTCGTGTGCGTTGAGCAGATGGCCAAGGTGGCGGCGGCTGCCGCCGCCGCACCGGCGAGCAGCGACGGCGCCTGTACGTCCAGCGAGCCCAACCGCCTGTGGGTTGCATTGCTCGAGTGTCTGCCTGAGGCTCCTGCGGCCGGCGCGCCCGCCGGCGCGCCCGCCAGCGTACCGGACTGCGAAGAGGAGCAGGAGGAGGAGGAGGAGGAGGAGACACTGCTATCGGGCGGCAAGGGCGGCGGGACCGGCGCCGACAACTTCGGCCTCAAAGTGCGCAAGGAGCTCAAGACCCTGATCAACAAGCTCACCGGAAGTGAGCAGCTGGGCCCTCAGGCGGCACGGCTGCACACCTCGATGATCGGCAATTGGGGCATCCGCGGCGCGGTCAAGGAGCTGAGCGAAGCCGCCTACTTGCGCTCGCTCGATCCGCGCCTCAAGAAGCTGCAGCAGTGGCATGCGGAGGCCACTGCTGCCAACGGCCAGCCCACGCCAGTGGATGCGGTAACGGCCGATGCACCTGTGCCGGTGGCATCGGTCGAGCTGTCCGAGAAGGAGAATGAGAGCGCACAGCCGAGCGAACGCTCGGAGGCACCGAGCGTCGCGGAGGGGGCGTGCCTCGGTGGCAGCACGGAGGACGCCGTCGCGGGCGCCGCGGCCTCCGGCGCTGTTGCGCTGATCCGAGGTCTCGCGACGGTGCGTGCGAAGACGCTGATGTCGAAACGAATCAAAGGGGCACCAGCACCGCCTATCACGGTCAAGGCCAACGACGGCGAGAAGGAGATCGACGACGCGTGGCAGGCCTTCAAGGTGGCCTTTGGGCGAGAGGGCACAGCCCTCATCGTGCACCACAAGAACCACTACTCACTCGTGTTCGCTCTGCGCGAGTGGACCGAGGCAGAGGGCACTGCGGTCCGCGAGGTGCTCACCGCGCGCAAGGGGCAGCGGCCCACAGCCTGGGTGCCATGGGACGAGATCCACGGGCTCATCGCGCGCTGGGCGGGCTACGCCGTCATCCAGGTCAGTCGTGAGGTCTGAATTGTCCGTATCGGCGGACCGTCGGACCTGGGACGGGGTCGGAGCCCGGCGTCGATCCCAGAGCGCGGGCGTCGTCCTGCGTTGAATCTTTCGGTTCGATTCACTTCGTATTCGACGGGACGCTGTTTACACTCGTTCGACTTCGTTAATAAGTTTATCGATATGTAAGCGCGCGGGTTTCCGGGTTAACGTCGACGAACTCGAATTCGGCGGGACCCGCGCGCGCGCGGCGCGAACGGCGAAGGAGTCGCGTCCCGCTCCAGGTAGACCTCCCGCGTCCCGGGTCGCGGGTCCCGCGCGCGAGGCAGCCGCGTTAGGCGTTTTACCGCTTACTCCCCGGCCGGACGCGCCCCCAGCCCGCGGCCCGGCGCCGCCCGCCGCCCGGTACCCGGGCTACCGCCGGCGACCCCCCGGCGCCCGGGCCCCGCCCCCCCCGGAGCGGGGCGAGGGCGGACTTAAGGGCGGACGCACGCGGCGCCACGGCGGCTCGGTGGCATACCCACTACCCCGATCCCGGGCCGCGCGCGGCCGCCCGGCGCCGCGGCGCGGTATTCACGCGGATGGCAATTTAACGTGTGACGCGGACTCGGGAGCCTGGGACCCGCCCGATCCGGACCGCGACGGGACGGCGACGCGGCCATCCATGCGCGGATCGGATCGCATCGCGATCTGCGCCGTGCGGGTCGCTGCGAGCGACGCCAGCCGACCTGACCCGGTCGCAGCCGTGAGCCGAGGCAGCTGGCACCGTCCATGCGTCTCGTCTTTCGAGTGGAGGCTGGAGTTAGGGTCTTTGCGTCGTTCGACGCCGCGCGACGAGTAGGCCTGTCACGCTGAGTATTCCGCTGTCAGGGACCCGAGCTTGGAGCTACGACCCCGGACCGGACGTTACCGTGTATTAGGGTACCCATTAGGTCAACGTTGTCATCAACCGGCAAACGATTGCCATCCCAGGCCCAGCGTCACCGTCACTATCCTCGCCGCCGTCACTTGAGCTAGCTCGCAGCGCACAACCTCTCGCGCTATCAGCGTCGCACTCGCCAACTCGGTCTCCATAGCGAGAGAGGCGCGCCCTGCCGCTCTGCACCTCGTCGAGCGCGTCGCCCGCCCACATAGCGGCTGCATGCAACGCCAGCCGACGCACGTCGCTCTCGCCAGTTGAGATCTCTCGGAAGCGGAGCGTGGCCGACGCTGGTCCGCTCAGGTGTACGTAAGCATACACATGCTCGCTCGAGAAGAGCCATCGGCGCTCCTCAGTGGCCTCATCGTCCTCGTCGGCTGCCGCACTTGCGCCGCCGTGGGCGCCGCCGTGGGCGCTACCATGCACGCCGCCGCCGCTTGAGTCGCCGTGCGCGCCGCCCACGTCTCCTCCGAAGGCGTACGTCGCGAGGCACTCAGGATTGAGGAAGTCGGAGATTGCGAGCGCCTGCTCCATTCGGAGCTCGAGGAATTGCATGAAGAGAGCGCGGCTAGCGAGGCTCACGGCGAGCCCCGCGCCGCCCGCGTAGACCAACGGCAGCTTTCGCTGTCTCGAGCGTCCGAGCTCTGCGGAGATCGCACGAGCGTGCGCCGCCCCCACAAACGGCTCTGCCGTCGTCATGAAGCGAGGCAAGCTGGCCGGTCGGCAGTGGAAGCAGCGTGCGCCGTGCGGCGAGAGAGCCATGCGCCGATTTTGGCCGCCCCAGCCGACTGTCCAGGACGCGTTGTTGCACGTGCCGTGGTACCACCCATCGGGCACGACAATCGTTTCACCCGCCTCCTGCACGCAGGCTGGCACCGGCGCACCCGGCCTTGCATAATGAGCGCACACGTCCAAGATGGCGCTGCACTCGCCCTCGACATCATGAGTGCAGGCCGGATCCGCCGGCGGACGCAACGCCCAGATCTTGCGACCTTGCAGCAGCAGCATCGCCGTGACCCCGTGATAGTGGCGGCCCAGGTCAATCTGTCCGGTGCCGTTGAGGCCGACTGAGATCATGGGCGTCAGGTCGATCGACTGCACGGCTGGCGGCAGTGGATGCCGCTCGCGCAGCACGCGAAAGATTCGGGGCTCGTGCTCGCCCGGCGGGTTGGAGAGTGTGTAAGGAAGGCCATCCGAGGTGATGGTGCCGAATTCAAACACCGCGCCCGTGGCAACAGGCCGCCCAAACTCCCTGACGACGTCCAATGTACTCCCTCCCGGCAGCAATCGTGGCCGAGGGTCCTCGCTCATGAGCGTCCAGAAAGTGGGCGCGTCAGGCAGCTCCGAGAGGCGTTCGCAGGCAGTGAATGGCATGTGCGGCTCTTCACGCCACGAGGGTGAGGAGCGGCGTCGGCAGGGCAGGCTTTTCCAGTCCCCAGCAGCAGCACTTTTCCCTCCGCGTTCGCCGCGGCCCGCGGATTATGTGGAAACGCGACACCCTCATCATTCATAGCGAAAAGGTCAAACTTGCCTGCACCTAACACAAATTCCCCACCATGCCTGCGATGTCCGGAACTTGGAACGATGTGGCGAATGTGTAACGCAACCGCGCTCACAGGCACGGTTAGAGTTCGTCAGAGTCGCCATGTCCGTCGCGCGTCGGGTCAAACCCGGGTCTGAACCTGTGCAGATCTGAGCAGAACCACCTTGCCTGGCTGGCATGCCGCTTGTCGGGACGCGACCGCGCTCTTCACAGGCCGTCAGGCCGTCTCAACAGCCAATTCACACTCTGAACACACGCTGCAACGTGTGCCGGCACGTTACATGTAGTGTAGGTACACCTACAGCCACTCATGGCAACACCATGACATCTGTACCAGAGCACTTCTCAGGTTTGCCGGTGCATGAGGAGACGAGATTAAAGTTGAAGCGGCACTCGGCGCAGGTCGCCCGATTCAGCCGCTCCTGCAGGCAGCGATTCTTCCGTCGGAAGAGCTGCCAGCAAAAATGATCCTCCTGCCCAGCGTCAACATCGGCGTGCTCGAGGAATTTGAAGTAGGTGGGGCACCGCACATTGGCTTTCCAGGGCTTATGGCCCGCGTTGAAGTGGCGAGCTCGCATCGCCCCGAGATTGTGCTCATGGCGGAATGTGCGGTTCTTTGGGAACGCAAAAACGGGCGAATGGACCTCGCTCCGTACGAGAAAGAGGTACACGAAGAGCCCTTGGCATGCGTGGCCACCAACAAAGTTCCAGTCGTTCTCTCTCATCATCGTCGTGCGGTTGATGATATCCCATTCTTCCATCACGCGCAGGTGCCGAAGGGCATCCCTGGGACGGCCGACCCAGTCAAAGCCAAGCAACGGATCAAACCTCCGCCGGCGAAGAACACGCACTGCCTGCTCGAAGATGCTCAGGCTGGGCTTGAGCAGCATCACGCCGGTGTTGATCGGGGAGTGTTGATCGGCGCTCGCCAGAAGGCGCACTGTCGAGTTGAGGAAGATGGTAAAGCTTTTTGTCCAGGCTTGCTCAATGTCACGACCCATCTTCCTGTTTTTTAGTCTACCATGAAGACTTGAGGGTGGCCTGCCTGAAGTACCTAAAAAAAGATCAACGTCCACGTCGGTGAATAGTACAGCACGGTACTGCGTCAGCCGAAAGAGCTGCAGCTTGTAGAGCGCGTGCACGGATACTTGTCTTGTCCATTGGAAAGTTGAGTAGTTGAGCATCGCCGTCCAATTTCGAATGAGCCGCTTGAGCGTCTCATCCAGCGGCAGTACATTCAGCAGGCGCGTCGCGGCAGACGCACAGAGAGATCGGACGTAGTTTTCGTCATTCGTGAGTACAACGAGCTCAGCCCGTCCCACCAAATAGGGAGCCAAAGCCAGATGTGACATAGAATAACACCACTTGATCAAGCCGCAGCTGCCAGCTCGACTGCTCGTGGAGCGGTTGTCTATGTCTTGAATGGCAGCCAGGCCGAGCAGTAGCTGCGGCCTGGGCACCATTCAATCGCAGTCGAGAATCGGCTGTCGGCGGCGAGTAGCGAGAGTCTTTGAGACATGAAAGAGCCGCTCATCATGACGCTAGCGCCGAGCGTCAATACTAGGGTGTCCTTTATAGAATGTTGCAAGAGAGGGAATGATGCATACAAGTCGACAGAACACCCAGCGCCGCATATCTGACTAAACCAAACTCAGACATACACCGGGTATGCACGCACAGCGAACACAGAGCTCCACGCGTGTTGAAACTCCCATAAAAATCCCAGTGGCGCGGTTTCGGTCCGAGCACGTGCATGCCTCTGAGGAGCCGTCGCTGCCATCCATGGAGACTGACCAGCCCTCCGAAGTGACAGCTTCGCAAACCAGTGATGACCCTGCGGCTGAGAGCTTGCCCGCGCTCGTTCCCACCCAAGCCATGGAGAGCGAACCTGAGGCGGTGCCCGCTCCTGCTGCTGACGAGGTGGCGACAGCTCAAGCAGAGCCGCTGCCACTGCTGTCCGTGGAGACTGACCAGCCCTCCGAAGTGACAGCTTCGCAAACCAGTGATGACCCTGCGGCTGAGAGCTTGCCCGCGCTCGTTCCCACCCAAGCCATGGAGAGCGAACCTGAGGCGGTGCCCGCTCCTGCTGCTGACGAGGTGGCGACAGCTCAAGCAGAGCCGCTGCCACTGCTGTCCGTGGAGACTGACCAGCCCTCCGAAGTGACAGCTTCGCAAACCAGTGATGACCCTGCGGCTGAGAGCTTGCCCGCGCTCGTTCCCACCCAAGCCATGGAGAGCGAACCTGAGGCGGTGCCCGCTCCCGCTGCTGACGAGGTGGCGACAGCTCAAGCAGAGCCGCTGCCACTGCTGTCCGTGGAGACTGACAAGCCCTCCGAAGTGACAGCTTCGCAAACCAGTGATGACCCTGCGGCTGAGAGCTTGCCAGCGCTCGTTCCCACCCAAGCCATGGAGAGTCAACCTGAGGCGGTGCCCGCTCCCGCTGCTGACGAGGTGGCGACAGCTCAAGCAGAGCCGCTGCCACTGCTGTCCGTGGAGACTGACCAGCCCTCCGAAGTGACAGCTTCGCAAACCAGTGATGACCCTGCGGCTGAGAGCTTGCCCACGCTCGTTCCCACCCAAGCCATGGAGAGCGAACCTGAGGCGGTGCCCGCTCCTGCTGCTGATGAGGTGGCGACAGCTCGAGCAGAGGTGTCTGTCCCTGGTATTGCCGAAGCGGCTGCGGCAACAATAGAAGATATTCTTGCGCCCGCATCGGACGAGGTTACTGCAGCAGCGTATGACGGCGAAGAGGCGGAGCTCGGGCTTGAAGCGCGTGAGTACGCTGCTGAGCTCCTTGCGAACATCCAACAGGCTGAGGTCGAACCACATAAGCATTCAGAGCTCAAACCCGCTGAGCGCGAGAAGGCAGAGCGCGAGCAGGCTGAGCGCGAGCAAGACCAGGCAGCACGAAAAATGCAGGCCATCCAACGTGGTCAGCGCACTCGCAAGATGGCTAAGGAAAATGCTAAGACAGGTAGAAAGAGTCGTCAAATGGTGGAGGCTCTCCTCCACTACGAGGCCTTCGAAGAGGACAAGTTGCTCTTTGCCCAGCGCCGTCTGTTGGCCTTCAACGATCCGACCACCTTTCTGAGGAGTCTCGTCAAAGAGTATCAGGCTCTCGAGATGTGGCTCGCGCATTGCACATCTCGGCACGCACTGCTCGAGGCCACGCTGCGCCTGCAGTACTTCTTTCGGGCACGGGGATGTTTGAGCATCGAGGCTCGCACGAAGATGGACTATGTCCTCACGGGGTTACGCAAGAGCACGAGGCATCAGATGGCCGAGATCCAGGAGCTACGAGAGCTGACTCGTGGACTCGCCACGCGCTTCTTTGCCATCATGTCGCCACACTTAGAGAAGCGCATTCAAAACTTCAAGTCGCGGCTCAGCAGTATCTCGCAGGCAGCTACCGCGGACAAGGCGGCCGCATCGGCCACGCCGGTACCGCCTACAGCAGTAGGCAAAACGCCAGTCCGCGAGGGAGCTGAATTTGACGAGCGCATCAACGTGCTGCGGGGGCATATGCACGTTGTGCGCGATTACCAGGAAGGGCTGCTCAAGAATGAGAAGATGCTCCGTACGTTGGAGCGGCTGATCTACAAGTTCGCCAACAAGAAGGAGGCGAAGGAGCTCCAGGCTGCCCAGGATCCCTATGGGCCGGGGAGCCTCGGTAAGTTGCTAAAGAAGATGGCGCCGCCTGGAAGCGCTGGCGATCCCATCCAGACGCCTGTTTGTTTGAGAGCATACCGCAACCGAGACAGGACCGCCGAGCGCAACAAGCTATACGCGAACGCTATCGCCAAGGTGCTGCCGCAGAATGTACATGATGAGCTCGTACTGATTCGTGAGCAGACTGAAGCGGTCGAACAGCTCAGCGGGAATGTCGAAGAGGTTAGACGTGCCCTAGCCGCAATGGGCGGCGAGGGTAAGTCGAGGTTGGCAATGCCTCGCTCCCTTGCACATCTCGACATGGACTCGAGGCCAGGGACACGAGGCACCACTTCATCGCGGCCACGCTCACGTGCAAGCCTCGGCCAGCGCCCGTCTAGAATGGCTCTCGGCAAAAGCAGTGGGCAATTGGTGGCACCACCCCTTGCGCCCCTTTGGGCCTGCTCGCCAAGTACAGGATGGCACGCGCACGCGACGAGTCAGCTCGTCGCACTTCCGCGCACGTCTAGCTCGTCAAGCCTCATCCCCGCGCTCATGAGCCCCAAAACATCGCCCACGCCCCAGTTCATGGAGGTTGGCGTTGGGGCCGGCCTGCAGACATCACTCGAAGAGGATGCACTCCTGACTCTATCCACTAGCACGATCAAGCTCTCATCAGGCCGAGGCCCGGAGCTCGTTGATACGTACCGGCAACAGCTTCCATGGACGCCCATGAGGTATAAATACGACGAATCCAGATGGGTGGCGTCCGAGCGGCCTATCTATATCCATCCGGACCGGGAGCGTGGAAAGGAGCGAATGCTACGTATCAGAAACGCTCGATCACTTCCTTCATTGTTGGCGTCCACCTACGTGAAGGAGCCGAAGAAGTTCAACCCCTTCGACTTTGGTGCGGTCATCCGATGAGCAGTATCTCTTAGCTCTTTCCAAGGTGCACCTCTTTATCAACGGTAGGCTTAAGTTCGTTCGAGGGTTGTTTCGTACATGGGAGAATTTACGCATGGGGCATGGCGGGACGTAGCTTGTGCTTTGAAGCATGAGCATCTAAGCACGACATAAACTTGACTTCCCTAATGAAGTAATGTTATGAGGTCAGAGTTGTTGTTCGTTTATCTTGATTAGCATGAAACACCTCCTGGTGGCGGTGGGCGGTTATCCGTCGCCGTTAGGCGCGTGGCGTAACCTGCCCGGCCGCGCGCCCCGTCTGGCCGTTGACGAAACTTCGGTTTCGTCAGCCGTTGACGAGACGCGTGGCGGGGCCCCACCGCATGCGACCCCGGGCAGGACCTATAGTCCCCGTGCCCGGACACTCGGTACACTAGCATGTGTACCGAATACACAGGCTTCTGAC
>Ga0210245_101041_pt1 | contig 23935 bp, 10 predicted proteins | sample ChrtobMetaP3_4mM_FD_155450 | JGI IMG/M metagenome (GOLD analysis project Ga0210245, IMG submission 155450) | Chrysochromulina tobin associated microbial communities from unialgal haptophyte culture, Seattle, Washington, United States - P3_4mM | ecosystem: Host-associated > Algae > Haptophytes >...
ACCTTGAAACATGCTGTGCAGGCCAATTCTCCGCCCAACCTCTCCACCTGCGTTCGCCCGGCAAGTGACGCCCGCCGCTGCAGTTGCCTTCGTGCGCCAGTACGTAGCCTTCTTCTCGGACGCATGCTCGCGGGTCGGCCTCACGTCGCTCGATTTCAACACCTTTGTGCAAGCTCTCCCTGAAGAAGTGCGCAGGCAGCATACGGAGCAGGAAATGACGTCGTGGTTCCAGCTGGCTGACAAGGACGGCGACGGCTGCGAGATCAGCCTGGTCGACTTTGTGCGCTTCTCCCTCTCGATGGCCGCAATAGTCTCCGGCGCGGGTATGCTCGACATCTTCTCCTCCTACGACCGCGATCAAAGTGGCTTCTTGGGTGCAAAGGAGTTTGAGAGCGCGGCTGCGGACATGGGGTTCGGCAAGCACGCGCCCGAGCTCTTCGACGAGCTGGCCGTCATGGACGAGACCGGCGCGCTGCCTCCTCGGCTCGATTACCTACAGTTCGTGCGCGAGTCGCGCCCCGCCAAGGGCACGTCCCGCACGATGCGCGAGTTCATCAAAGCTGTCGACTCGCACGTACGCGCAAACCTCAACTTCGACACGAGCGGCTGGCGCTTCAGCGCCCATGACCCGCCAAGCGTGCGCGCATCCTTGCGCGCCCTGCTCGGGGCGCATGGTCTGACCCTCTCCGACCTGTTCACCAAGCTCGACACGAGCGGGAACAACGTGCTGACCAGAGCGGAGCTCCGCAGCTCGATGATCGTCAGTTTGGGCTTCCACGGGCCACGGGAGGTGATCGACGAGCTCTTCGACACCCTCGACGACGACGGCTCCGGCTCGATCTCGTTCACCGAGATGAACAGCTGGTACCGCGGTCGCGACCTCTCTGCCAAACAGGCGCGTCATTGACCTGATGACCTCCTGATGACCCCCTGATGACTTCCTGATGACCTCCTGATGACCGCTGATAAACTCTCTGCCAAACAGGCGCTCGCCTTGCGGGTCGTAAAAGCGCGGGAGCTCTCCATGGAGCACGAGATCTCCCGAAGCGAGATCGTCGAGGGCAGCGCGCCGTGGGATGCGGCGCGATTGCGGCACGAAGTGCGCGCGCTGCTTGAGCGATCCAACCTCCACGTGGCCGATCTCCTCGCTGCATGGGACGGCGACGGCTCGGGACAGCTCCGCAAGAAGGAATGGCTCGTCAACTTGAAGCGCCTTGCCGTCTCGCGTCCCGCCTCTGCAGGGGCGCCAGGCGGCGGCAGCCGCAACGACAACGAGGATGGCGTGCGCCGCTGGCACGATCTGGTGCGTGGTGCGGTCGAAGAGGCCTTCGATGAGATCGACTGCAGCCACTCGGGTACCCTCAGCCGCGTCGAGCTTGCAAACTGGCTCGAACCGCCGCCGCCGAATGCGCCGCCCAAGGGCCGCACACGGCGCAGATTGAACCTCGGGTCAGCTGGATCGTCCCCTTGGTCGCGCTCGTTTGGGCTCGCGTGGATGCGCGAGGAGCGGAGGCTCGTCGCGTTACTTGACGAGTCGCGCGCGCTGCGCACTACCCTCGCCACGCGAGTGCCCGGTACGCCGCTCGCGTGGCCGGCGGTGTCGGAACCTGTGCAGGCACCTACCTTCCCGTCGCCCCCCAAACTCTCGCGCCCCGTGTGGAGTGACTCGGAGCGCTCGCCGCGCGAGATCAAGGCCTTGAGAGCGCTGCGCGCGGAGATAGCGCGAGATGAAGCTCAGCAGTCGGCTGCAGCACGGAGAAGAGCGTACAGCGTCTCTGTGCGCTCGCATCTCACGCCTCCTCCCCTCATTCGAAGCGCAACCCCAGCGGCTGTACGCCCAATGAAGGATCATGGTCGTGGGTAGACGCGCCGCCGCCGGAGGCATGGACGGACCGAGGGGACTCGGCACTCGTGAGCGTGTCATGAGTCCACTCACGATGATAGATAGGCACAACATTTCACACCGTGTTCCATTTCACACCGAAATAACAACACACCGCACGCCGTTCAGTCGTTATCATACTACTATTGTAAACGACATGCTTGCACACGGCCAAAGTTCCCCTCCTGCACAGACAGCGACACCAGATAAAACTCTCTTCTTACAGACCAAAATGCGAACGCAAAGAAAACTTACGCAGGACCTGCCAGACTGCCCGGGCTCATAGTAGTAGCCTATCGGAGCGGGTGTCTGACACACATACGACATACCCTACCGCCCGGCATAGTGCGTCATCCCTCACTCGATGGACCAAACAAACGAGTTGGCATTGAGGTGCCGCACCTCGCTCTGAGCGCCCGCGTGTTTGGCATGCTGACATCCGATCAGCTCTCACTCGAGATGGCGCAGATGAGCTGGTTGGAGCCACCGATCGTCACGTCCGATCGTCACGTCGCGCACACCTGCCACAAAACCTTCCCTCACACCCGGAATGAATCCGCACGTCCCGTGGAGAGAGGAGGGCCCCGGAATGTACCCGCACGTCCCGTGGAGAGAGGAGGCGCCCGGAATGAATCCGGCGAATTGAGTGGGCCGACGCGCACAGTCGACTTCAAGGGCGGCACAGCAGCGGCGGCGGCGGCGGAGGAGGAGGAGGAGGAGGAAGCCATGGTGACGGCGAGCGCGTCAAGCTTGTGCTGTTGCCACTTGATACGTACTGCTGACTTTGCCTCTGCTTGTCGCATTGAGTACCTGCGTCGCTTCACCGAGCCTCCGCCCCTTGAGTTAACACCAGCCTCGGTGAAGCGACGCAGGTACTTAAGCAGCGGAGTTTCGAAGAGGACGGTGAGGATCACGGGCACGGCGAGGAGCGCAGGGAGAAAGGCCGACATTATCGGATCGTCAGGGTAGGCGTTGGTCACCAACGAGCTGACCAACGACAAGAAGATGATGACCTGCGCCACCTGTGCAAGGAGGTCGTCCTCTTCTTTCGTGAAGGGAGCGCAGACGCAGTAGGCGCCATATGACAGGAAGGACATGATGAGCCCAAATATGAGCTGGGCCGGCGTCCCCGCCGGGAAGAAGATGGGCAGCCCGATGAGCAGGATCTTGCGCACGCATTCGAAGATCTCGAACCAGTACATGCGGAGCTCGTAGCCAGCGGTCAACTTGCGCAGCGTCGTTGGTAGCTCGCCACGTAGCTTTGCGAGGGCTTTACCGGTTGCCTCGTGCGCTTCCACGGCCTTGCGTACCATCGCATCCTTCTCTGCATGGGGTGGCAGCGGCGTCCGCCTCGAGCTTTGCGAGCGCAAAGTCCGTCTCCCGAGCGAGCTCAATGCGGCGCATCTCCTGGAGCTGGTGGCGCTCATGGTGGAATATGAGCCCATAGAAGAGGGGCACGCCGATGGGGTAGAGGATGAGCATGACGACGGCGTACACGGTGAAGCCCTGGTAGACTGTCCCCTCGCGGTCAATGGAGCGATCGGCTCGCATCAGGTCCACGTGCACCTCCCCAGGCTGGTCATAGGTCTCGCGCATGAAGAACATAAAGGTCATGGAAGAGCAGCTCGGGTAGACGAGGAAGATGATGAAGAACCACAGATCCGAGCATGCATCGGCGAGGAACGTAGCAGAGCAAGCGCGCAGGACTGTGCTCGCAAAGGAGAGCAGCAGCACGAGTATGATAGGCGTGGCCGTCTTCAGAACGAGATCGAAGATGAAGTTATCCAGCAACGGAAGAACACAGCCAAAGGGCAGCAAGTTGACTTGAATGTTGATGTTCTTGAGGCCCTCGAGGATGGCGGTGTAGAAGGCAGGGTACGTGATGTCAAAGATCACGTCCAGCTGCGAGACCACCTGGATCAGCGAAATCAAGATCCGGATCTTGACTCCAAGTGAACTCATGACTGACGCGAACGTAGCGCCAGCCGCTGCCAACGTCGTCACTTTATTGGCTTCTGTCATTGTGTCCGTCCCAGCTGCCTCTTGAAGCATGCCTTTGACCACCCCTTCCGTGACGGCCTTCTGAGCCAGGTGCTTAGCCCCTTGATACTTTTCAACCCCCGCTTCCTCTTCCTTCTTCGGCACGGCAGGGACCTTAGCCCCCCTGCGCTTGCAGATGGCCGTGGCCAGCACGACGGCGAGAAGAACGACTACGCCGCCGATGATGTAGAAGGTGATCGTCTCCATGGGATTGCCCGCGTCGGAGCACGATTGGCATGGCGATCCGCGGCCGCCAAAATGCAGCGGATCCTTCACACATAGATCGCACAGCGGCCCAGTGTGACCGTCCGCGCACGACACGTCGCCAGCGAGCTCGGCGCCGAGACACGCCTCCTCCAAGTCGCACTTTCGAACGTACAGCGCCCTCGGATTTTGCCGCCAGTGCCCCGGCATGACGGGGATGGTGTCGAGCGTGACGCCCGGCGCGGTGCAGTTGGTCATCTCCCCTGGTCCTGAATGAATGCTCATGCAGGGCACACACTCGAAGGCACCTGCTGCGACGCGGCTGCTGTCGTTGGTAGCCCGCATCATCTCGGCACGCGTCAAGCTGGCGAACGTGTTTGCCTTGCACACGCATTTGACGACCGAGTCGGCGCCTTCGTGCACCGTGGTCGTCCCAGCCACAGGGCAGTCGAGGCACTTTTGGGGGCCAAGAGGGTTGCGGTCGGCGTTCTCGCCCGTCCAGTCCTTGTACGTGCCAGTCTTGCACGCGTCGCAGCGCACACCGCCGACGAGCTCGCGCCCAGCCGCACAGACGCATTGGGGGTTGCCCGCTGCATCGAGCTGGCGCACGAAGCTCGCTTGGCACACGCATTCGCTGACGTTGGTGGCTGCGGTGCCATTGGTGGTTGAGCGGTCGGGGCAGCGCAAGCAGGCTGTTTGGCTTGCGGCGTTCGTGGTCGGGTTGTAAAACCCCTGCTCGCACGCCACCTCGAGCCCGGCAGTGCACCAGAAGCCCCTCGGGCACACGCGCTCTCGAATGACAGTCACCGTCTGCTGGACCACGGTTGCGGTGGGTGCCACGAGGGCGGCCACAGACACACCAAGAGCGACGCCGAGGACCGCGGGATCGAGGCTGTTGAGAGCAAAAGATGGGGCCACGATAGGCGGACCGCTCGTGGTGACATTGCTGGTGGCGTTGCTGGTGGTGGGATTGGTGGTCACCGTCCGAACTATGGTGTACGTGACGATGGTGGAGCTCGTCTGAAGCCGACGCCCAGCCGCAGGTGGAGACAGCGACGCCGCCGAAAAGTCGAGCTGCAGGTCCTGCCACCGAACTCCGAGCTGTGCGGCGATGGTTTGGCGATACTGGATCTGACGGGACGCGTTGCTCAAGAAGGACGAGAGTGGCGCGTTAAGGGAGAGGGAGCCCGTGACAGTCTCGATCGTTTGCGTCTCGACAGTTTCCAACGGGGTCAGGCCACCCGTTGGGAGAATGAGGGGCTGGGAGCCAGAGGTATTGAAGTCGTTGAAGTACCCAGGGCACGAGAAGCCCGAGGGGCACGGGATGGGGAACACGCTCCCCGTCGGAGCCCAAAAGCCAAAGCCGACCGGCACGCAGCCCGCCTCGGACTCGAGACCCGTCCGGTTGTTGTACTTGCCGCCAGGGCACGGCACAGGGGTGGCGGCGCCCTCGGCGCAGTAGTAGCCCGCCGTGCACGGGCTGCACGACGTCTGACCAGTACGATTCTGGAAGGAGCCCGCTGCACACTTGAGGCACGTCTCCTGCCCTGACCGGTTGTTGTACGTGCCCGGAGCACACGGCACCGCCATGGCCGAGCCCACAGAGCACGACGTGCCAACCGGGCACACGACGCACTGATCGACGGACCTCATCACGCTCAGCGAGGCGTTCTTGTGCGTGCCGCCAGGGCATGGCAGCGCGGCCGCCGCGCCCTCGGCGCAGTAGTAGCCAGGCGTGCACGGGATGCACGACGTCTGGCCAGGCAGCTCTTGGAACGAGCCCGGTGCGCACTTGAGGCACGTCTCCTGCTGTGACTGGTTGTTGTACGTGCCCGGAGCACACGGCACCGCCACGGCCGAGCCCACAGAGCACGACGTGCCAACCGGGCACACGACGCACTGATCGACAGACTTCATCACGCTCAGCGAGGCGTTCTTGTGCGTGCCGCCAGGGCACGGCAGCGCGGCCGCGGCGCCCTCGGCGCAGTAGTAGCCCGGCGTGCACGGGCTGCACGACGTCTGACCAGTACGATTCTGGAAGGAGCCCGCTGCGCACTTGACGCACGTCTCCTGCCGCGACTGGTTGTTGTACGTGCCCGGAGCACACGGCACCGCCACGGCCGAGCCCACAGAGCACGATGTGCCGACCGGGCAGTCGATGCACTCGCTCAAGGAGCCGAGGTAGCCGGTGAGATTGAGCACGGTCTGGTTGGCGTGGGTTCCGCCTGGGCAGGGCTGGGGCGCGCTTGAGCCCTCGATGCACAGGTAGCCAGGCGTGCACGGCCGGCAGGTGGTGCTGCCCGACATCGACGTGAACGTGCCTGCGGGGCAGAGGTCGCAAATGGACGTGCCGTTTTGCGCAGCATATGAGCCGGGAAGGCATGCTTTGCAAGCCGAGGCCGCAGTTGATTGGGGCACGGGGTTGGCTGTGCCAGCGGGGCAAGAGAGGCAAGAGGTATTCGTTGACGCCCCCATGTCCGGGTTGTAGGTGCCAGCAGGGCATGGCAAGAAGGTCAGGCTCAGGGCGGCTGCGCCAGCCACGGGGCAGAAGCCGCCGGGAGGGCAAGCTGAGCACGCGGACGCGCCGAGATTGGATGAATAAGTGGCTGGCGCGCAGGGCGTGCATCGGGTTGCTCCAGACGTCGGATTGAACGAGCCCGGGAGGCAGGGCAAGCACCCCTCTGGATCAAAGAGGCCCTGGAACTTGACATACTCCCCCGGAATGCAGGGAATGCAGGCGGTGCCCGTGGCCGCTTGGCGCTTGCCCGCGGGGCAGCGCGTGCACCTGGGTGCGCCGAAGACGCGCTCGCTGCCCTCCGTGCAAGCGACGCACGCGCCGGTGGCATCGAGCTGGCTGTGCTCCTCGCACTCGTAGCAAACGTCGGAGACGTCGTCGCGGCGTGAGGATGGAGACGGGCAGCGGACGCATCCGTTGCCGTAGCGGCTGCGTGCGGAGCCAGGGTCGGAGCACCTGATGAAGGGCAGCACACGGCTGGGAGTGCCAGAGTTCCCAAGCAGCACGTCCAGGTCGCCGTCGCCATCGACGTCCGCCGCCGCGATCGAGTACGTGTACGCGCTGCCACCGGGGAGGTCGATGCTCGTCGGGAATGTGCCGCCGCCTGCGTTGAGCAGCACTCGGCTGGGACCGCCCTCGTTCCCAAGCAGCACGTCCAGGTCGCCATTGCCGTCGACGTCCGCCGCCGCGATCGAGCGCGTGCGCGCGCTGCCGCCGGGGAGCGTGATGCTCGTCGGGAAGGTGCCGCCGCCCGCGTTGAGCAGCACTTGGCTGGGTTTGGTGCTGCCATAGTCATAGTTCCCGAGCAGCACGTCCAGGTCGCCGTCGCCGTCGACGTCCGCCGCCGCGATCGAGTGCGTGTCAAAAATTCGAGGGCCGCAGTCGGCGCAGTCGGTGCCCCAAACACACAAGCCGCTTGGTCCGCCATGGCCATCGTCGCAAACCCCATCGGAGGAAGACGTGCACGTCTCCGTGCAGACGCCGGGCAGCGAGATGCTTGTCCAGGAGGTGCCGCCGCCCGCGTTGAGCAGCACTCGGCTGGGACTCATCTCGTTCCCAAGCAGCACGTCCAGGTCGCCGTCGCCGTCGACGTCCGCCGCCGCGATCGAGTGCGTGCGCGCGCTGCCGCCGGGCAGCTCCATGCTTGTCATGAAGCTGCCGCCGCCCGCGTTGAGCAGCACACGGCTGGGACTGCTGCCATAGTTCCCAAGCAGCACGTCCAGGTCGCCGTCGCCGTCGACGTCCGCCGCCGCGATCGATCGCGTGTCAAAAGATCGAGGGCCGCAGTCGGCGCAGTCCGTGCCGGGTAGCTCACACGAGAAACTCCACCCATTCCCACCATCCTTCCACCCATCGTCGCAAATCCCATTTGAGGAAGACTCGCACGTCTCCGTGCAGATGCCGCCGTCAGGCAGCGTGATGTACGTCCAGGAGACGCCGTCGCCAGCGTTGAGCAGCACTCGGCTGGGACTCTTAGAGTTCCCAAGCAGCACGTCGAGGTCGCCGTCGCCATCCACATCCGCCGCCGCGATCGAGTACGTGAACGCGCTGCCGCCGGGCAGCTCGATGCTCGTCGGGAAGGTGCCGTCGCCTGCGTTGAGCAGCACTCGGCTGGGACCGCCATAGTCATAGTTCCCGAGCAGCACGTCCAGGTCGCCATCGCCGTCGACGTCCGCCGCCGCGATCGAATACGTGGTAGATCGAGGGCCGCAGTCGGTGCAGTCGGTGCCGAGGTAACACGAGGACGATTCGGAATTGGATCCGCCATCGTCGCAAACCCCATCGGAGGAAGACGTGCACGTCTCCGTGCAGGTGCTGCTGCTGTTGGGGAGCGCGATGCTCGTCGGGAAGCTGTCGGCGGCGAGCGCATTGAGCAGCACGCTGGGACTGGAATAGTCCCCAGACAGCACGTCCAAGTCGCCATCGCCGTCGACGTCCGCCGCCACGATCGAGTTCGCGCTGCCCGAGTTCGCGCTGCCGGGCAGCGTGATGCTCGTCGGAAAGGTACCGCCGCCCGCGTTGAGCAGCACGCTGTTTGGCCTGCCCCCAAGCAGCACGTCCAGGTCGCCGTCGCCGTCGACGTCCGCCGCCGCGATCGAGAACGTGTTTTCGCCGCCGGGCAGCGCGATGCTCGTCGGGAAGGTGCCGCCGCCTGCGTTGTGCAGCACTCGGCTGGGACTGTTAAAGTTCCCAAGCAGCACGTCAACGTCGCCATCGCCGTCGACATCCGCCGCCGCGATCGAGTACGTGAACGCGCTGCCGCCGGGGAGCGCGATGCTCGTCGGGAAGGTGCCGCCGCCCGCATTGAGCAGCACTCGGCTGGGACTGTTATGGTTCCCAAGCAGCACGTCCAGGTCGCCGTCGCCGTCGACGTCCGCCGCCGCGATCGAGTACGTGAACGCGCTGCCGCCGGGCAGCTCGATGCTCATCGGGAAGGTGCCGCCGCCCGCGTTGAGCAGCACTTGGCTGGGACCGTCAGAGTTCCCAAGCAGCACGTCCAGATCGCCATCGCCGTTGACGTCCGCCGCCGCGATCGAATACGTGCGAGATCGAGGGCCGCAGTCGGTGCAGTCGGTGCCGAGGTAACACGAGGACGATTCGGAATTGGATCCGCCATCGTCGCAAACCCCATCGGAGGAAGACGTGCACGTCTCCGTGCAGAGGCCACCACCGTCAGGCAGCGTGATGTTCGTCCAGGAGACACCGTCGCCCGCGTTGAGCAGCACTCGGCTGGGACCGCCCTCGTTCCCAAGCAGCACGTCCAGGTCGCCGTCGCCGTCGACGTCCGCCGCCGCGATCGAGCGCGTGCGCGCGCTGCCGCCGGGGAGCGTGATGCTCGTCGGGAAGGTGCCGCCGCCCGCGTTGAGCAGCACTCGGTTGGGACTGCCATCGTTCCCAAGCAGCACGTCCAGGTCGCCGTCGCCGTCGACGTCCGCCGCCGCGATCGACGTAGCGCCGCCGCCGGGCAGTACGCGCTCCGCAAACTGAAGCACTGCCTCGGTGCTGCCCAGTGGCTCGCTCCCCATCCTTGACATGGGCTTGGGCAGGCGCAGGCATCCGGTCTCGCTGCTCAAGGAGGAGCACGCTGGCGGCAAGAGCGCCGCTCGGGCTCCCGGTGCGGGCTTCGCACGCGCGGGCCTGGGCATGGCGACGCAGCCCACTCGCCCTGGTGCCGAGCAATTGGGCGGTGCAAACGCCGTCGGGCGGCCGCCTGGCTGGAGGTCCCGTGCATAGTCCCGGGGGGGAGGGTACTGCCGGCGACCTTGGGTTTCCTCGAAAGCCCAGCCAGGCTGAGCCGGTCTGGGCGGCGGGCTCGCGGGTGGCGAGGGTGGAGAGGGTGGTGAGGGTGGCGAGGGCGGTGGCGAGGGCCGTGGCGATGGCGGAGGCGGCGAGGGCGGTGGCGAGGGCGGAGGCGGCGAGGGCGGTGGCGAGGGCGAGGGCGGTGGCGAGGGCGGTGGCGGCGGAGAGGCCGGTGGCGGCGAAAAGGCCAGTCGAGGCCCGCAGTCGGTGCAGTCGGTGCCGCGGCTGCAATTCGAAGACTCTGCTCCGGCTTCGCCATCGTCGCACGAACCATCTGAGGCGTAATTGCACGTCTCCGTGCAGGTCTGTGCGCCCGATGGCGGAGGCGGCGACGGCGATGGCGGCGGCGGCGAGGGCCGGGGCGAGGGCGGTGGCGGCGAGGGCCGGGGCGAGGGTGGTGGCGGCGGAGAGGCCACGGCACAGATCGTAAAGCCCGTACTCGTGACCGAGCCATCGCTGGTCCAGGTCACCGTTGTTCCGGCGACCACTTGCACATTCGTCGGCCCGGTGGAGCCGGAGTACGCTGCGTTCCCAATCCTGATGAAATCGTAGCCGAACTCGGTGTTAAACTCCGTGGCGGTGATGGTCATCGACACTTGAGCCTGCATCGTGCAAGACTCGCCGTCGCCATAGTTTCCGCTGCCATCGGTGATGCACAAGCCGTCGGACGAGACCGAACAATACGACGAGCCCGAAACAATCGTCCAGCGCCGAGGGCCGCAGTCGGTGCAGTCGGTGCCTAGGCTGCAGTCGCTCCACTCCGATCCGGGGCCGCCGTCGTCGCACTCACCATCCGAGGCGTAGTGGCACGTCTCTGTGCAGGCCTGGCGCGGCGGGGGCGATGGCGGCGGCGGTGGCGCTGCCCCGCACCATGTGCGCATCATTGAGATGAGCGGCGCTGGCGTGCTCGGCAGGCCGCCGCCGAGCCGCACGGCATCCAGCTGCGCCGGGCTAAGGGCGACGTCCCACACCAGCAGGTCCTTCATCTGGCCCGTAAACATCGGGTCGGTAGACCAAGCGCTCTTGCCCACGTACAGGTTCGCGCGGCTCACCGGCAGCGGGAAGCGCATCGACGCGGTCGTCGCGACGCTCACACCGTTCCAGTAGATCTGGGCGGGCCCGTGGGTGTCGGTGAGGCTCGCACGCGACTGCACGACCGCGACGTGAGTCCACACGTTTGCGGGGAACGACGGCGGGCTTGCATATAATTGGTCGTAGGCACTTTCAATCCCATGATCCACTTGGTACTGCATTGAGCCCCAAAATGACACGACGACATCGTTAAAATGTCCATTTTCAACGTTGCCGAAATCGATGACGCGATCCCCTCCAGAGCCTGTCCGCGTGCGGTAGACCCACGCGCAGAGCGTGAAGCCAAGCCCCCCGCCCACGAGCCCGGTGCGCGACGTGGCCGTCAAGTAGGAGGTCGCCGCCCCAGTGAAGGTGTACGCGCCGTCGACGACGCACGAAGGTGGCGGCAGCGAGGGCGGCAGCGGCGACGGCGACGGCGGCGGGGGCGAGGGAGAGGGCGGTGGCGGTGAGGGCGGTGGCGGTGAGGGCGAGGGCGGCGGGGGCGAGGGTGGCACACAGCTGAGCCCACAGGTAGCCTGACAGTATTGAGACATGTACGCGTAATTTATCGAAGACGGCGCGCAATACCCAGCGGCTGCCCAGGAAATACACGACGTAGTGGGCTGCACGTCGACGCACTGAAAGCCGTATGGCGGAGGCGGCGAGGGCGACGGCGGCGGGGGAGAAGGTGGTGGAGGCGATGGCGGTGGCGGCGGCGGTGCGAGGCATAATGGAGCGCCACTGTACGGGCATGAACTCCACGCAGGGGCAGCATCAAGAATGGTTCCCGTGGGGTAAGGCCCAGGACAGGTCCATGCATCAGGAGAGCATGAACCAGCGTTAACGACAGATCGGGTCCATCTCCCAGTCGCGCAGTCGAACCACACGTATCCATTCAGCAAAGACCCAGTACCAGTCTGCGCTTGGTAGACGTACATTCGTCCTCCACTGGCAACACTCGAACAAGCACTGCAAGTCTGATATGTGCCGGTCTTGTAGTAATACTCAGTCGTGTGGACAGGATGTAAGAAATTTGTCGATGAACAAACGCCGCAACCAGAGCAAAGCGGCAAGCCATACGCTGTCGCTGGTGGCGGCGGCGAGGGCGACGGCGGCGGGGGCGAGGGGGAAGGTGGCGGGGGCGACGGCGAAGGTGGCGGTGTGAGGCATAATGGAGCGCCACTGTACGGGCATGAACTCCACGCAGGGGCAGCATCAAGAATGGTTCCCGTGGGGTAAGGCCCAGGACAGGTCCATGCATCAGGAGAGCAGGAACCAGCGGGAACGACAGATCGGGTCCATCTCCCAGTCGCGCAGTTGAACCACACGTATGTATTCACCGAGCCGGACCACAAGTCAGTACCATCCCATGCTTGGTAGACGTACATTGCTCCTCCACTGGCAACACTTGAACAAGCACTGCAAGTCTGATACGTGCCAGTCTTGTAGTAGTACTCATTCGTGTAGGCAGGAAGTGTGAGAGTTGCCGTTGAACAAGCGCCGCACGACGCACAAGTCGATAATGACGCTGAAGCCCCGGGACAAAGCAAGAGCACCAGAACGAACCGTGCCATCCTGTCTGTGAGGGAAACGGCGCTCGAGAGCTTCGGGAGTGGACCGAGCAATGTCGGAAGCCCACCGGGAAGGTTGGGCCACGTTTTCAGTTTCGGCTCCGAATCGGAGATCAGACGGCTGCAGAAGGCGACGGCGGCGAGCACGGCAACCGCGGCGATGATGGCGATGCTGTAGCTCGAGAGGCAATACTTGAGGTCGTCGCCGAGCAAGGTCGTGGCGGCCGCGGCGGAGGTGAGGATCGCAGCGACCGACGACTCAACGGCCGTAGCCACGGCGGCCAAAGCCACCGCGATGGAGATGGTGATATCGACGTAGTACGACGTCTGCGGATCATGGGCACGGCGAGGGTCAACGACCAGAACGGGCACGTTGGAGGCGGGCACGTTGAGGCGGAGGCGAGAGAGGTCGCCGCGGCCAGAGGCGAGAGAGACGGGCCGTTGCGCGGCGGCGAGAGAGACGGGCACGCCGCGGCCGCCATTTGGTACTGTTGGCGATCACCTGCTCGGAAGAAGCGGCCGACGCGTTGCCCTCGTGGCGCTGGTAGAGCGATCCAGGTTTGCTATTGATCGTGGCGAGCTCGCTCGAGTACGTCTCGTCCGATTGGGTCGCCGTCGAGGTGAGCGCAGTGGCGGTCGTCTTGCCACAATGCGCCTGTGGGCGAGAGATTGCAGCGTACCGTCGCTCGGCCGTGAGCTCATTCGGAGAGCACGGCTGCGTGGCGTGGACATGCCACGCAGAGGGAGGAGGCAGGGGCGATCATCGCGCGGTGGCCACAGACGTCCCCTTGGCAACGAGGGCGCCGTACTGGGCGGGCCCTGCAGGCCGCGGGCGCCTGGCTTGCATTCGTGCAGTGATTGTGCGCACCGCAAGCGGCTCATCATGCGTAGCGCCTTTGCCGGCGGCGGCCGAGGTGTTGTTGTCCTCATGAAGCTGGTAGGACGAACCAGGGGTCTCGCCGACCGCGGTGGGCGACGAGAAGGTCTTGTCTTGCGAGGGCTGCGCGCAGGCATGAGAAACGTGTGAGCTGGGGCACGGGCGGTGGAGTGGATGCGATGGAGTGGAAGCGGGCTGCGAGTGGCAGGCGATGACGCGAGTGCGCGGTGCGTGCGGTGTAGATGCAGGCGAGTGCTGCACTAGTGAGTGTGGGCTGGCGTCGTGCGAGAGGCGGTGATATGGTGGACCCATGGCGAGAGGCGGCGCCGGCGTGGAGGCCGCGGTGGTGCTTGCTGTGGCGGTCGGCGCCGATGACCAGGACGGAGTCGACGGGGCCGTACTCGATGGTGAGCGGGTCGGGCAGTGCGCCGACGGGGCCGCAGCCTCGAGGACGACCGCGCCCGGATCACAGGCACAGGCTTCGCGCCGCCTGGCCAAGCGGCAGAGCCCGCGGGCGTGACAGCGGCCGGATCCTCGTGACCGTGGTGTCGACGTCGCGCCTGCCGGTCGTGTCGGAGATGTCGAGGGCGCGGTGGCCGTCGAGCCCGACCTCTCGCAGCTGCGGCTGCCTGCACCGGGGAAGCAACGCGCAAGCCGTCAGCAAAACAGGCGAGGCGGCGCGCTCGCTCGCTCGCACGTGCCGATGGCCAGCGCAAGTGGCGTCGCTCCTCGCGGCGGGCGCGGAGTCTACGGAGTCGGGCAGGCGCGGGAGCGGACATCGCGCGCACGCGACCTCGTGCGCGTGCGCCTGCAGCGCGCGCGCGCCTGCAGCATGCGCACCGGCCTTGCGCGCGCAGCGGCAGGGCCGACCGAAAGCTGCGCCGCATGCGTGGCGGCCGGCCGGGCTGGGGGACACACCTATGGTTGGTTGGTATCCCTGGGCTCTGTTAGGGCTCTGTAGAGGTTGGTGACGACGTAGATCGTGGGGTGGATCGTCTTGCCCGTATTCTAGTGCCGCGGCGCGTCCATTGTGATGTGTGCGCTTGGCGGGTGGTGTGCGTGCGGAGTGGAGTGGGCTGTGGCGGGGCTATCGTGTTGAGCTCGCGTGGCGGCGGGGCGAAGAGGGCGGGACTCGGGCGGAGATCGCACCTTGAACTGAAGCGGAGATTGAACCTCGAATTGCGTAGCGCCTTTGCCGGCGGCGGCCGAGGCGTTGTTGTCCTCATGAAGCTGGTAGGACGAACCAGGGGTCTCGCCGACCGCGGTGGGCGACGAGAAGGTCTTGTCTTGCGAGGGCTGCGCGCAGGCACGAGAAACGTGTCAGCTGGGGCACAGGTGGTGGAGTGGAAGCGGGCTGCGAGTGGCAGGCGATGACGCGAGTGTGAGGTGCGTGCGGTGTAGATGCAGGCGGCAGGCGAGTGCTACACGGGTGAGTGTGGGCTGTTGTTGTGCGAGAGGCGGCGCCGGCGTGGAGGCCGCGGTGGTGCTTGCTGTGGCTGTCATGGCGCCGATGACCAGGACGGAGTCGATGGGGCCGTACTCGATGGTGAGCGGGTCGGGCAGTGCGCCGACGGGGCCGCAGCCTCGAGGACGACCGCACCCGGATCACAGGCACAGGCTTCACATGCACAGGCTTCGCGCCGCCTGGGCCAAGCGGCAGAGCCCGCGGGCGTGACAGCGGCCGGATCCTCGTGACCGTGGTGTCGACGTCGCGCCTGCCGGTCGTGTCGGAGATGTCGAGGGCGCGGTGGCCGTCGAGCCCGACCTCTCGCAGCTGCGGCTGCCTGCACCGGGGAAGCAACGCGCAAGCCGTCAGCAAAACAGGCGAGGCGGCGCGCTCGCTCGCTCGCACGTGCCGATGGCCAGCGCAAGTGGCGTCGCTCCTCGCGGCGGGCGCGGAGTCTACGGAGTCGGGCAGGCGCGGGAGCGGACATCGCGCGCACGCGACCTCGTGCGCGTGCGCCTGCAGCATGCGCATCGGCCTCGCGCGCGCGCGCAGCGCAGCGGCAGGGCCGACCGAAAGCTGCGCCGCATGCGTGGCGGCCGGCCGGTCTGGGGGGCACACCTGTGGTGGGTTGGTGTCTTTGGGCTGTGAAGAGGTTGGTGACGAAGTAGATCGTGGGGTGGATCGTCTTGCTCGCATTCTAGTGCCCCACGGCGCGTTCATTGTGATGTGTGCGCTTGGCGGGTGGTGTGCGTGCGGAGTGGAGTGGGCTGTGGCGGGGCTATAATGTTGAGCTCGCGTGGCGGCGGGGCGAAGAGGGCGGGACTCGGGCGGAGATCGCACCTTGAACTGAAGCGGAGATTGAGCCTCGAACTGAAAGGCGTGGAGCTCCGGTTTGTCGAACGCCGCCGGCAAGGCGACGACGAGTGGTAATGCGACGAGCAAAAGGCGCAGCATGATCTCGAGGCTCTCTCGGGTTCGGTGTCTTGAAGTCTCAGGATGTAGTCTGCGTAGGAAGGCAGGCGGGCGGGTAGCGCGCGATGAGTCGCGCAATATCGATCGCCGGCGTGCGGGCACTGGAGTGGCTCGCCGCATGCGCGCGCGCGCTCAGCGATGTTGCTTGTCGCCTGTGTGCCATGCTCCAATGCACGATTGCTCGGCGCGGGCGCTGCGGGGCTGGCGCCACGCGCGCGCGCGGCACGGTGCTGGGCATAGGAGCGCGCGATGATCGTGCGCGTCAGCGCTCGGGGCCAGGCCAACGGTAGTGCAGACGGATACCTTTGCGCGCGCGAGCAGCTGGGGCAGGCAGTGGGCCCGCGTGCGCCAGCGACGACGTGCGGATTACCAAGTGTTACCAGGTTTGCGGAATACCAGCAAGTGTGACCAGGTTTTGTACCAAAACGCGGGGCAGACATAGGAAGAAGACATTCGTTGCTAAATCGTCTAAGAAAGAGAACTGGCAAATGGCGCGGAGTTGGGTGGTGTGGGCGGGGAGAATTGGAAAAATTTGGCGCGGAGTTGGGCGGTGCGGGCGGTTGTGCACCGCTGCACCCATCGACGACGACCCGACGACCAGCCGCCGAGGGCTCGCGCCGCTCGGCGGCATGCTCAAGCGTCGCCGACTCGCGAACGCGGCGGCATACGCCGAAGACGAGCCGCACGTGACCGACTCGGCGCTCGACTCCCTGTTTGAGGCCCTGTACGCCTACATTACGCCTACATGGCGGTGCCGCCGCCGCCGCCGCCGCCGCCGCCGCCGCCGCCGCCGCCGCCGCCGCCGCCGCCGCCGCCGCCGCCGCCGCCGCCGCCGCCGCCGCCCCCGCCGCCCCCGCCCGCCGCGCCGCCGCCGCCGCCGCCGCCGCCGCCGCCGCCGCCGCCGCCGCCGCCACCTGCTCTCCTCGCTCACGAGCGCGCGGGGACAAGCGCCGTGATGGGCGCGGAGGATTTGGCGCGCGCCGTCGCGGCAGCGGTGTGCAGTACCGGGGCGGCGCCGGGAGCGCGACCTAAGCGCGAGCCGCGACCGCGCGGCGGGTTATAGGCGGGTTACGACCATTGGGCGGGCGTGGGGACGCGGCGGTGAACCCACCGCGAAGCGGGATCCGAGTCGCGGGTGTTCGCCGGTCGGTGTACGTTTCTTAATCGTTATTGACGTATGACTCATCACTCATGCGTATGACTGCCTATGACGATGAATCGCAATCGGACCGGTGAGTCGTGTCTGAGAGTCCGGGGACGCGGCGGCGCGGGCTAAGCGCGGGCTCGGGCTCGACACTCGAGTCTCGCTCTCGGAGCGCGGTTGAGACTCCGCTCAGAGACCGACATCGGACATGCATCAACATAACGAATGCGTACCACAAGACACACGACAATCAGGACAAATCTGACCACACGCGACGCCTCAAAGATGATCAACAACCAAAACAAATCCGGGGAGAGCGACACGAGACAGTGTGGGCTCTCTCTGGTGTGCTCTCGCATGTGTGCGTACGCCACACCCTCGACCCTGCCCCGTGGCTCCCCCAATGCAAGCATGCCCCAGGCAGCCATCGACGCAGCCTCTCGTCCCAGCTAGAGTCAGTCGCCCGCGGCGGCGCCTCAGGGCGCGGGTGTCACGCCCTCCATCGTTGGCAACCGCTCGCGGCTCGTCGGCCGGTTGGCCACCTGCGAGCCCGCCTCTAGCTCCTCGACGCGCTGGCGCAGCCGCTGCACTTCGGCGCCGCCGGCGCCGTCGAAGCCCGAGGTGCCGCCGCTGGTGGCCTGCTGCCTCTGGATCAGCTTCATCTGCTTGATCTCGCGCCGCAGATCGTTGATCTCCTTGACGAGCGCCACGTTCTCGCCCATCATGCGCATATTGTCGCTCTTGGCCATGTCGCTCATCTTCGAGAGCTTGCGCTTGAGCGACTCGACGCTCTTCTCGAGGTACTCGCGCTGCCGAGCGTACTCGGCCGCGATGTCGGGCTCGACGGCGCGCGAGGGCACGGCCTCGGTCACGTGCTTCTGGTACATCTTCTTGACGCTCTCCTTGAGCGCCTTGGGGTCCTGGATGTGCTGGACCGTCTCGTGCAGCTCGGTCTTCAGGCCGCGGATCTTGATGTCCGCGTCGCCCAGCCGGGTACGCTGCGAGAGAATCTCGCGCTGCATGCCGTCGAGCTTGAGGCGCAGGTCGGACACGGTCAGATCGAGCGCCGAGTTGTTCTTGTGGTAGCGCTCGAGCTCCTGATCCATGTCCTTGATCTGCTCCTTCATGTCCATGATCTCGACCTCGCGAGGCTCGATCTGCTTCTTGAGCTCCTTGATCTTGTAGTCGAGCACGAACTTGAACTTTTCGAGCTCCTGGTTCTTCTTCTTGAGGTCGTAGATGCGCTTCTCCTTGTCGCCGATCGTCTCATCGCGCTCGCGAATCTCCTTCTTGAGGCCTTGGATGTCCTTCTCGAGCGACTCGATGTGCGCGTGCAGCGACTTCTTATCGGCGAAGAGCGACTGGATTGCATCCTTCTGGTCCTCGATCTCCTTCTGGAGTGCGGTGAACTTTTTGCGCATGATGCCGTTCTCGCCCTTGAGCCGCAGCGCCGCCTCGCGCTCCGTCGCGAGCTTCGCCTCGTACTTCTCCTTGAGCTCCTCGATCTCGCGATCCACATCCTCCTCGAGCTGGCGGCGCGTCTCGTCAAACTCAGCCACGAGCCCCTCCTTCTCGGTGCGCTCGCGCTCAAGCACGGTCACCTCCTCCTGCAGCTTCTGCTCCATCTCCTCCGACAAGTCCGCGAGCGCACGCTCGTTGTCCTCCGCCTGCACCTCCAGCTTACCCTCCCACTTTTCGTTCATCGCGTCCTTGTCGGCCGCAAGCTGCTGGTAGCGTTCCACCTCCGTCATGATCTTCTGCTGGTACTGCGCCTCGAGCGCGACGAGCTGCTGCTGATGGCGCTCCTCATTCTGCTTGAGCTTCTCTTCGTACTCCATCTCCATGTCGTTCTTCGCCTGCAGCAGGAGCTCATACGTCTTCTTGTCCGAGTCGAGCTCCTGGTTGAACTTCTCCGTCGTCTCCTTCATCTTCTCCGAGTAGTTGAGGTCCTGCAGCCGCAGCTGGTACTCGTTCTGCATCGTGAGCTCCTCAACCTTGGTCTTGAGGTCGACCATCGTCTGCGTCTTCTCCTCAAGATCAGTCTTGGTCACGAGGATCTCCTCGGCGAACGCCATCGACTCCTTGTCGCGCTTCGCCGAGCGCCCCTCCTTATCGCGCACGTCAAACAGGAAGACCGAAGAGTCCTCGGCGACCGAGAAGAGGTAGGCGTCGTCCGAGGTGATGCGTAGCCGCGTCACGGGGGAAGAGTGCACCTGGATCTCGGTAAAGTCGCCGTTGAGCGGGAACTTGTACGAGCGGATCGTGCCTGCCTCGGTGCCCGCGAAGAGCATCCGACCCGAGTTGGACAGCACGATCTGGTTGATCTGCACCGATGTTGGGTCGGTGATCTCCTTGGTCACGCTCGAGTCCGAGATCTCCTTGAGCTTGCGGTCGGAGCCGACGGCGTAGATGGCGCGCGCGTCGGCGGTGCACACGGCGCACGTGTACGCGCAGCTCTTGAGCACGTTCTCGGAGATGCGACGGTAGTCCTTGAGCTGCCACTCGTACACGGCACCGTCCATGCCCGCCGAGACGATGCGAGAATCGTCCTGTGTCCAGAAGATGGACTTGACCTTGCCGTTGTGGCCGCGCAGGTTGCCGATGTTCTCGCACGTGTACGTCGAGTAGATCTGGATCGTGTTGCCGTTCACCGCCGCGAACTGATGGCCGCCCGTCGAGAAGCGGCACTCGCGGCACATCTTGATCGCAAACTCCTTGTACGGTCGGATGTCGTCCATGAGCAAGTTCATCAGGCGCAGCTTGTCGGAGAAGCCCGCGAGCACGTGCAGGCCGGACGGGTGGAACGAGATCGAGTGCACCTCCTCGGTGAACACCTTGGTGATGTCCGACGACTTGTCCATGTAGTTCCACACGCGCACGCTCCGGTCGACGCCGCACGTGGCCACGAGCGGCTTGCGCACCGAGCAATCGAGACCGGTGACCACGCCGTGGTGGAAGGCCTGCGAGAGCAGCTCGAAGTTCATCTCGTCTGCGCGCAGGATGTCCGTGTTCGAGAGCGAGAACGTGTACACCTGCGAGTTCGCCAGCGTGCACACGAGCTGCTCCTCGGAAGGCGAGACGGCGAGAGTCTTGATCTTGACCGCGTTCTTCTCGATGCGCAAGCACTTGGCCTTCTTGTAGTAGTCCTTGTCGTCGCTCTTCTCGAAGACGTAGATCAGGCCGCCGTCAGAGCCGCACACGAAGCCCTTCGAGTACGCGACTATCGAGTCGATCGACGAGCCGTCCGCCGGCGCGGCCGAGAGCGCACACTTGAGCTCGCCGGCCTCGAGCAGAAGCAACTCACCAGTGTCGGTCGCCACAACGACACGCTCCTCGCTCATCCACGCGTGACACAGGTACGCCTGCGGCTCGCGCTTGCCCATTCCGCCGGGCAGCGGCTTGAGCGTCTGGTCGGTGATGCGCAAGAAGCGGCAGATGCCGTCGCCCGTCACGCAGATCACCGTGTTGTCAATCGGGTTGAAGCTGCACTGGTAGATGGCGTTGTTCTGCGGGTTGGAGGTCTTCGCGACGGCGCCGACCTTGGCCTTCTCCCATTGCCAGTACACGAGCGACCAATCGGGCGCGCCGCCGTGCGTGAGCAGACTCTTCGAGTCGGGCGAGAAGGCCAGGCACACAAACTCGCGTGATGCCATGTCCGACGACACAGCCTGCAGCACCTTCCGGCGCTTGAGCGTGTGCAGGTCAAAGACGGTCACCAGCGCCTTATCACCCTCCTTGGCGCGCTCAGCGACGGCCACGTACTTGCGGTTGGGGCTCACCGCCATCGCGGTGATCCCGTCCGTGTTCTCGGTGCCCTGGATGAACTTCTGCGCCTTCTGATCCGCGTTGAAGATCACAATGTTGTTACCCGATGGGTAAATTACCGTCTGCTCATCCAAGTAGCAAATGGTATCCTTCACCTCGGCCTTGATACCGAACGCGTGCCGCGGCGCCACGGTCGCCATCGACATGGCTGCTGCGGCGACAGCACGAGCAGACCGGCTTGGAGAGTCAACAGCAGGGTGCCCAATAGGGCGCGCGAATCTTCGTTTCACAATTGGTGTTGTGAGATCACATTCACTTTGTGCAAACGCGACAAGGCGCGGTGATGAAGGAATCATCAAGCTGAGACTCCTCAGGATTCCGGCATCACCGCGATGGAGCATCGCGCAAGGCGCATTCGGTCGCGCTCGTCGCCGTCGCGGTCGAGCCACGCTCAAGCGTTTTGAGGATCTGGTGACCTGGCAACACTGCCGGTCATGGTCCGCTTCGCTACCGACCCCGATACATCCCATACTCCCGACGAGACGCGCGCTTTTCGCGGCGCCCACGTCGCCATCTTCGAGGACGATGATAAGGGCACTGCGCTGAAGGCGCTGGTACCGTCGCTCTCATGGATGGTCGCAGACGGCGCGCCAGCGCTGCCGTTTGGCGAGTTCGCCGATTTCACGCTGCGCTTCATGACATGGCAAGCAGCCGACCGGGCCACGCAGCGCCTCGTCATCACGTCTGCCCCATCCATCGTCCCAATCAACCGCTGCTGGAAGCTCGTACTCACTCAGTGGGACCCGGCGGCAGTCGGCGCGGTGGCGCCCGCCCTAACCCTATCACGGCGCGGCCTTCGCGACAAGGTCAAGGCCGCGCTTGGGGCCCTCCCGGCGGACCGTCTTGACGCACTGGACGTCGTCCCGACCGACTGGATGGAGCGCATCGCGTTGCCGACCAACCTCAACGTGGCGCCGTTCAGCGTGCACGCAGCCTGGCTGCAGCACCTGTCCTGGAACCTCCTCGCGGAGGTCGGCAGCATGGACATCGCCGCCGACCTGCTCTACACGTGCGGCTCCATGCATGCGGACGACGCATACACGTCGGCGGCCAGCCCAACCCGCGTTGCCCTCGGCCACATTGCCACCGCCGTTCGCGGCTGCACGAGCGACCCTGAGGGCGAGGATCTCGCGCGTGAAGTGGCAGCTGCCCTTCGCAGCGCGACGCCGCCAGCTGAGCTCGTCACGCATGTGCCCGTCGCATCGCGCGTGTCGCGGGCCAAGGACGGCATCAAGATCGCGCTCTGTGTGGGCGACGAACCGGCGGCGCTCGAGGCGCGTCTCCTCCGCCGCCTTCTCAGTGGCGACGAGGCGCTCTTGGGCACCCCGGCCCTCCGTGCCCTCACCGCGGGGACGCACCCGCCCGATGCAGAGCGGATCCTGCTCGAAGCGGCAGCTGCCGAGGGCGTGGCCGACCGCTCTTACATCTCCATCTCCCTCCTGCACCGCCTGGAGCGTGCTCTGCAGCCCGACGTGAGCTTCCTCCAGCTGCCGGAGCAGGCCGCCAAGGCGCCCGCCGGCCGCCTCGGCGCCCTCCTCGAACGGCGGCGTGCGCGCGCTCTCGCACTTGAGGTTGCCCCGAGCCTCGGGCATGGAACTGGGTCCTCCGGGGCGGCGGGCGCGCCTGAGGGCATCAACACTACCGCCAAGCCGTACCACAGTGCGCTCGTCGAACAGCTTAGTGCGCACACGTTCGCTGCGTACTGGGGGGATGCGCAACCCCTCCTCGGCAAGCCCGACGACGGCAGCGTCCGAGCGGGCGTCACCCTCCTGCTGACAGGAGAAGGCGCGCCGAAGGGCGGCTCGGTGGAGACCACCCTGGGCACATCCCCGGCTATCCTGGGCATCTTTCACCAGATCTACTGGGGCAAGCTCACCTCGATTCCCCTCAAGGTCGAGCTCGACTCTGTAGTCAAGGCGCGCGCTCACTCCGCTCGGCTTCTTGGACGCGCGGCCGTCGACACACTCCTTCCGGAGGGCGCTACTGGTGCCGCGGCTATTCTCTCACTCACCGAGCTCGACACCGCCATCCGCAACGGCGGGAAACCGCTGGGCTTCGACGGCTGGCGCGCGCTCAACCTCCCGAACCTGCTCATGCGGCCGCTCTACCGCGCCATCAAGCCCGCCAAGCAGCCCGCTGTCGCCGATGCCGAGGCCTACACTGACGAGCTGCGGCTCCGCTCGCTCATCAAGCCGGGCGCCGCCATCTTTGCGCTCCTTGGCTCGCCCGACGAAGAGGTGGACTCTTTCGCTGCGTGCATCAGTGCGGCCGCGGACTACCTCGAGCTCACGCTCGGCATCAACGATGAAATCGACAGACGCGTGCGCAAGGCGGTCCAGGCGTACGTCACCGGATCTATCGCAGAGTGGGGCACGGCGTACGACGACGCGCGCTTTTCACAGGACGTGCGCGTCGCGCCACCACGGGCGTTCGTTCGCCCGCTGTCGCAGGCGGCCCTCGACTTCGCGGAGGCACGCAAGATTCTTGGCAAATGCGTCGATGAGGCGCGTGCTGCCTATCTCTCCGACGCCGACGCCGACGAGGTCACGCCTACGAAGGACCAGAAGAAGTCGAACGTCTCTAAGACGCCAGGCGACGGCAAGCGCAGCTACTCCGCCAAGGATGGCATCCTGACTGTCACCGCCTCGGGGGCGCGCTACGACTTTCGCGGTGCCCTTGAGCGCTTTAAGGACACCGCAGGGGGCACCTGCCTCAAGTACGCCTTCTTGCGCGCCCTCCACCTCAAGCCGCCGAAGTCCACCTGCGGCAGCCCCGCGTGTAAGTTCACCCACACCGGCTCGGTGGCAGGGCTCCGCGTCTCGGATTTCAGACTTGGGGCCGGCGGGGTCGCCGGATCGTCCAGGGGCGCGTTGCAGGGTGACGATCACGAGGCTGAGTCGCAGGCAGAGGCGCCGGCGGATGGCACGACGGCCAGCACGCAGGCGGAGGCGAAGGCACCCGCGCCTGCAACCACCGTGACTACCACCCCCGCAGCGCCTGCTAAGAAGCGGCCGGCCGGCACCGGCGACAAGCCTGGCGACGGCAAGCTGAAGCTCAAGCGCCCGAAGGTCAACATGAGCGCCTAGG